>WNGD01016354.1_pt1 | contig 11275 bp, 10 predicted proteins | sample 5400671 | NCBI WGS metagenome assembly WNGD01 (sample SAMN13153369, study PRJNA577476) | soil metagenome | isolation source: 40 cm soil or saprolite under grassland replicate 2 | place: USA:California | collected 2016-06-15
CGATCACGTATGCAAGCCAGTTGTATTGAGCGTGCACGATGACTTGGACCGGGTCGCCGGCAGCGTGATCACGAACCGGGTCATCGGCGGGGTTGGTGTTGTTCGGGAACCAGATGCAGACACGCAGGCCGGGCGACGAAATCGATTGAGTGCCGCCGTTCATCAGTTCTCCAGTGTCGGCTTCGGTCCTGATCCAATCGTTGATCTTCTGGCCGGGGGCGCACGATGGGCAGTTGTCCACTACAGCCTGGCGGACCGCCTCGTTGGCCAGGTGAGTCTCGTCGTTCCAGTAGTTGAACGCCTTGCCGAAGTCGATCATCCCAAGCAGGAGCAAGAGAATCAACGGAAGGACGAGAGCGAACTCGACCAGTGCAACGCCGCGCTCGTCCGAGGCCAAGCGGCGCCGGGGGTCCAAAATCGTCCATCGCTGCGTTTTCCGGCCCATCGCGCGAAGTTAGAGGCTGCCCGCTGCGCCACTGAGGATGTCGATCACGTTCGTTCCGATCAGCGACAACGCGCCGAAGGTCACGATGGCGACCAGCGAGAGGATGAAGGCGTACTCGACTAGCGCCTGACCCTCCTCTCGGCCCAGCCACGTCTTCATCGAATCGAGCATTCCCTTCCCTCCTTTCGCCCCGCATCGCACGTCCAGACCAAGGGCGGCAATCTCCCTCACCCACTGTGATTCTCCGGTTCCGGCGGCTCGTTGCCCACCCGCGAAAGGCTTGGGCTACCCACCCCTTCGGTGAGCCGCGTAGGCGGCCTCGGCGCTCAGAGGCGCAGCGGGCATCGCGACCGGGCGACCGAAGGTAGGCAATCGCCAGGCCGGGCGCAGACTTGCTGCAAGGACAACTGCACAAACAGAGAAGCCGAGGGCGACGCGCCAGAGATGGCCGTCGCTTTGTCCGTAGCTCGCCCACATGGCGAGCGGCACAAACCAGATCGGACTCAACGTCCGTCTCGTGATCGCTATCGGCACGACGAGCAATGCGAAGTAATGGGTCCAGACGATCGGCGAGAAGAGGAAGGCCGCCGCGATCGCCAGGACGAATGCTTGCCTGTCGGCGTCCTTGGCTCCTGTGCGCTGCACGAGGACAATCGCCACCAGGACGAGCGCGCACGCGGCGAGTGCCAGGCCGCGCGCTTCGCCTCCCGTCAGGCCCAGGGCCATCCCCAGGGCGACCGCGGAATAGCTCTTCCATTGCTCGAGCCGGGAGAGCTCTTCCAAGAGCCTCATGTAGGAACCGAGCCCTGCGAAGCCGATCGCCGCCCAGGACAGGAAGATCCCGGCGACGGCCAGACCGAGGGCTCGCACGACCGTCAGCCATCGGTGTGACGCCGCCACCCAAACGAGCATAGGCCAGAGAAAGATCTTGGCTGCGATCAGCGCGGCGAGCGCGACCGGCGCGATGCGGCGAGAGTCGCGATAGCGCCACGCGACCGCCAGCCCCAGTGCGAGCACGCTCGTGATCGATCCGAGCAGGAAGTTCTGAAGTACGGGATACCAGAGCAGTACGACCCCGTAACAGCGCCAGTCTCGGACGCCCAGGACTCGCAGCGTCAGCCCGGTGGCGGCGAGCTCGACAACGGCGAGCAGCGGCGCCGCGACTGCGAACGGAAATGCGGCGAGTGGTGCGAAAAGGAAGGCGGCGAGCGGCGGGTAGACGAACTGCTGCTCGTCGTGGAGCGCCCAAGCCTCAGGGCGTGGATATGGAGAAGCGCCGTCGAGCACGTGGCGCGAGGCTTCCCAGAGGGGCTTGTAGTCGAAGCCGAGCTTCTTGCCCGTCAGGTAGCGGGCGACGACGAGAAGAACGAGCAGGGCCGGCGGAAGAACGCCGAGAAAGAGCCTCGCAGCCGCCAGCCCGAGACCGGAGCGCGAGGGCGCCGACAGAAGCGGAGCCGTCTCCCGTTCGCGACCGTCTGCTGCTTCGGTCGCGATTACGGAGGGACGGACCGCTATGCCGCCGACGCCGGCTCGCTTGCCCACGCTCCCTTACAGGTCGTTGCCGATGCGTCCGAGGACGCCGGTGACGTTGACGCCGATGATTTCGAGCACACCGATGGCGACGACTGAGATCAGCGCGAGGATCAGGGCGTACTCGACGAGCGCCTGACCTTCCTCGGCCTGCATCTTCGCCAGCTGAATCCTCGCTGCGAGAGTCTGAATCATTTCCGGCTCTCCTTTCTCCCCTCGAAGGGTTTTGCTTTGTAGCTCATTGGTTTACGCGGTCGAAGAAGCCAGATGCACCCGCGAAAGGCTGGGGTCGCCCACCCCTTCGGCGGAAAAAAGCCAATTACCAGACGAACTTCGGCCCGAGCGCGTTGAGAAGAATCGCGAGCACGACCCAGAAGGGCAGCGACCAAAGCATGAAACTGCGCCGAACCAGACCTGCCTTCTCCTGCAGAACTGCGGTTGCCTGGGGAAGCGTCAGCAGGGCCGCAAGGAGCACTCCGATCGAAGCCCGACCCAGCGAGCCGTAGTCGATCGCAATCGGTGTCGGGACGAAGACGACGAAGACGGCCACGTTTGCGAGTACGAACAGCGGCCCGACGGTCATCTTGCGCCATAGCAGCACGATTGCGATTGCCGACCAGACCAACGCCGGCAGTAACACCGTCAACAGATTCGTGACGTCCTCGCCGGTCCACGGCCATTGATTCGCAATGGCGTGGAACGGCATGAGTGCAGCCACGGCAGTGCCGGCCGCGCCGCTGACGACATGGTGGTCCCCGCCGGCAAAGGTCTCCTGAATTGTTGCGTGAGGCAGCGCCATCGTCAGGATGTGTCGCCAAAGAAAGAACGGCGCAAAGACGATCTCGGCGAATGTGCTCGCGCGAACGAGATTGCTGAACCGGATCCGCTCGCGCCAACTCGATGCCGTCGTTCCGGCGCCGACCAGCAGGCCAAGCGCCAGGATTGCTGGAAAGAGCGCAACCGTCTCGCGCGTCAGCATCGCCAATCCGAAAAGCGCGGCCGAGCCGAGGAGCCGCCGTTTCGAGTGCCAGTCGAAGACCACGAGTGCGGCGGCAGCGAGGCCGAAGGCCAAGGGCTCGGTCAGGTCTCTGAGCACGGCGAGCGCGAGGCCGGGGTAGCAGCCGTAGAGCAGCGCCAATGCGGGAGGCAGTCCATGACGCCTCAAGAAGAATGCGACCGCGAGCGTTCCGCCGACCGCCGCGAGGATGTTGACGAGCACCATCATGTACGGGATCAGGGTCGGGTTTCCGCCGCTGAGGGCACGCGCGGTCATCGGATAGCCGATCCGCGAATAAACGACCCCGGGCGCGTCCATGTAGTCCTTCCCGTGCACAGGGTCGACCGCGAGGAAGTAGTAGAACTGCCCGTCGTAGCCGATCCTGGCGCTGCGATCGCTCCCGTGAAGTGGGCGTGCGTGCTCCCTGATGATCTTGCTCGACGTGCCCTTCTCGTAGTACTGATGCCCGATGTTGACGAACTGGTACGGGTTCCAGGCCAACCCGGGAACCGTCAGCAGCATGTAGAACGCGGCGACAATCGCAGCAACGGTCCAGGGTGACGCGATTCGCGCGGCGCGCTCTCCGATGCGCTCTGTTTTCAGCGCGCGAGGAATCGCGAAAGCTTGGGCCTCCACGACACTGGTCCTAGCGCCAAGGGCGTCCGCCTCGCAACGACGGGAGGTCGAGGGCTCGCCCGACCTTCGGCCTGATCTCGGGAACCAGGATGTCAACGGCGCCGGATGTAGAGGAGCGTGTGGGCATCACGCGCGACCTGCCGAAAGGCCGGAGCCTTTTGAATGCGCCTTGCCGGGGCGTCGCCGCGGATCACGAGAACAACGCGGCCAGCGTGGCGAAGGGCCGCGTCGCCTGCCGGCCTGCCGGCGAGCCAGTCGAGGTAGAGGCGTTGGTTGTGGTGACTGAACGCATCGAGTGGATTGGTCATCCAGACGCGTCCACCGGCCAGCGCGACCTGCTCTGCTGGGATGGCTTCGGCCAGGATCGGCGTCCCGCCGGCGCGGCGCAGCGCCTCGTCGAGTAGCGGCTTGCTCGCGCCCGATTGGGACGGCCCACGCACCAAACCGAACACTGCCAGCGCGAGCGCAACCGGCAGCGCGACAACAGCAATCCGTCGCTCCCGGCCGGGTTCTAAGTGGAGGCTTCTTGCCGCCGGAGCGGCCGCGAAGAAGAGGAGCCAGATACCGCTGCGGGCCGTCTTGACCGTGAGCACCGCGAGTCCCGCTAGGGCGATCGCCTCCCAAAGCGCAGGGCGGGTTCGGATCGCGAGCACGAGCAGGGCGATTGCTGCAGCCAGGAGCAGCAGGTCGAAGCCGGAAGTCAGCGAGAGCGGCGCCCAGAGCCCCTCGCCGCGCCTGGCGGCCTCGTTTTGAACGAGCCCGGCGTAGTAGCCGGGAGTATTCTGAAGCGCCGGCGTGATGCAGACGGCGACGGCCGAAGCAACAAGCACCGAGCCGGCCAGCAGAGGCTGCCGGCGCGCGCGCCCGAACACAAGGTACGTTGCGGCGACCGCGAGGCCGACAAGCACCGCCCCGTGCAGGTTCGACCAGATAGCGAACAGCGGAGCAAGCAGCCAAATCCGTAGGCTCGGCGAGCGCGCCTCGGCCCCGAGCACTCTGACGAGAACCGGGAACAGCAACAGCGAGAAGAGCTGTGAGCGCACGATCAAAAGCACCGGCAGAGCGCCGACAACGATGACGAGCAGAACGAGCGCTCCGCCGAGGTCCTCCGCGCCGGCGCGGCGGAGCTCCCAACCCAGGATCGCCAAAGCCGCGGCGACCGCGATCACCTGGAGGAGCAGCAGCCCGCGGTCGCCGGCCGCGCTGGTCAGACCACGCATGATCAGCTCGGCAAGCACCGGGACGTTGTGCCAACCGGACGATGGGGCGCTTGCGTAAAGAACGCTGTCCGGGATCTTGCCTCGGTCGAGGATGATCCGGCCGAGCGCCGGAAGCCAGCGAGCATCGGCTCCGATCGTCCCAGCGACGGTACTCAAGGCGGCGCCAAGTGCGACCGCGAGCTCAAGCGGCCCGAAACGCGCCGACGCTGAAACGACGCTGGCGCGGAATGCGGAGACGCGCAGGCTCAACGCGCCGACGATAACCATGTGCCCGGCCGCCGCTCTGTCCGGCCCGGGCGGAAACCGTTAGAGCTTCGCCGGCCCCTAGGCTCGGCGTCCGCGGACGTACCAGAGACCGGCGAACAAAATCGCTGCAACGATGACGAGAACGACTGCAACCACGGCGAGACCTTTCTCTCGAGTGATAAATCCCCTTGCCTCCATTTCGTCCCGGCCGCGACCAGGTGTGCCACCCTCCTCGGGCTAGGACGGTTCCGCCATTCGGCTAGGGGGGTTTGGCGGAATGCCGCTCGGCGCACCCCGGCGGCACAGACCGTATTTCGCCAAACCCTCCTACTAGGGCGTGATCCGGGTACCGCCGCGCCCAGCCAGGGTTTCGGCGAGCGAAGCGGCGGAGGTGATCAGTGCGTCGTGTGCCGTCGTTCGGGTGAACGCGAGCGCCGCCTCGAGCTTCGGGCCCATCGAGCCGAGTGCCAGGTCGGGTAAGAGCTTCTCGGCCGAGCGGGCGTCGAGGACGCGCAGCTCTTCCTGTGCAGAGGTGCCCCAGCCGCGGTAGACGGCATCGACGTCCGTCAAGATCACGAGCCGCTCGGCGCCGAGGGCAATCGCGAGCAAGGAGGACGCCCGATCCTTGTCGATCACGGCGTCGAGCCCGGAAAGGCGGCCGTTTCGCGACGAGACCGGAATCCCGCCGCCGCCGCAGGCGACCGCGATCGTGCCTGTGGCGAGCAGGGCGCGCACGGCTTCCAGCTCGACCACCTCGAGCGGCTCCGGCGAGGGGACGACGCGCCGCCAGCCTCGCCCCGCGTCCTCCGTCAGCACCCAGCCCCGCTCGGACTCGAGCCGCGCCGCCTGCTCCTCCGAGTAGAACGGCCCGACCGGCTTCGTCGGCCGCTCGAAGGCGGGGTCGTCCTCGTCGACGCGAACGTGCGTGAGCAGGCAGGCGACCGGCCGCTCAGCAACTGCCGCGAGCTCGGACTCGACCAGCGCGCCGATTTCCGCCTGCGTCTGCGCGACTGCGAGGTAGAGCGGCAGCGGCGGCACCTCGTCGGCGGCCCGCTCCTGGCGAACGAGCTCGTTGCCCACCTGCGGCCCGTTTCCGTGCGTGACGACGAGCTCGTTGTCGTCGAGCAGCGGTCGAAGCGCTTCGCAGGTCGTACGGAGGTTCGCGCGCTGCTCGGCCGCGGTCCCGCGCTCCCCGGGTCGCATCAGCGCGTTCCCGCCGAGCGCTATGACGGTGAGCATCAGGAGGGCTTGGCGAAACGCAGACTGTGCCATCGGGCCGCGCTACTCGCCCCGAGGCGGCGTCCTCGGTCGCGCCAATAGCTTCCTGCTATTGACACTCCCTGCGTCCTTGCCTCGGAACGACTATCGCACCCCGACGACGAGCGGCGTTCCACCAAGCCCTCCTACTATCGCACCCCGACGACGAGCGGCGTTCCACCAAGCCCTCCTACACCAGTGCCGTCTCGATGATCCCGCGTTCCTGAAGGATCTCGGCGAGCCCGGGCTCGTCCAGCTCCTGCAGGCGGTAGGTGACGCGCAGCGCCGGCTTGTCGAGCTCGATCAAGCGACGCAGATCGATCGGCGTGCCGATCAGGACGAGCTCGGCGTCGGAACGCGCGATCGTCTGCCGCAGGTCCTCCATCTGCTCGCGCCCGTAGCCCATGGCCGGCAACAGGGTGCCCACGTTCGGGTAATCCTCGAACGTCTGCGCGATCGAGCCGACGGCGAACGGCCTCGGGTCGACCAAGGACGCTGCCCCGTGCTCCTTGGCGGCCAAGACCGCAGCGCCGTAGGTCATCTCGCCGTGGGTCAGGGTCGGCCCGTCCTCAACTGCGAGCACACGCTTGCCGCTGATCTCGATCCCGTTCTCCTCGACGGTGAACGGCGAGGCTGTCCGGACGACTCGCGCAAGCGGGTTCGTCTCACGGATCGAGGCGAGAACCGCGTCCACGCCTACCTGCGGCGCCGAATCGATCTTGTTGACGATGCAGACGTCCGCCATCCGAAGGTTCGTCTCGCCGGGGTGGTAGCGGAGCTCGTGTCCCGGCCGGTGCGGGTCGAGCACGACGATATGCAGGTCCGGCTTGATGAAGGGTGTGTCGTTGTTGCCGCCGTCCCAGAGGATCACGTCGGCTTCGCGCTCGGCCGCCTCCAGGATCGCCGCGTAGTCGATCCCGGCGAAGACGAGATTCCCGTCGCGCAGGTGCGGCTCGTACTCCTCGCGCTCCTCGATCGTGCAGTCGGCGGCTTCCAGGTCCGCGTAGCTCGCGAAGCGCTGGACCGCCTGCTTCTCGAGCTCGCCGTACGGCATCGGGTGCCTGAGTACGGCGACGCGCTTGCCCGCCTCGCGCAGGAGCTCGGCGACGTAGCGCGTCGTCTGGCTCTTGCCGGAACCCGTGCGCACAGCGCACACCGCGACGACCGGCTTCGACGAGGTCAGCATCGTCTCACGCGGCGACAGCAGCTGGTACGAGGCGCCGGCGGCAAGCGCGCGCGAGCCGACGTGCATGACCTGCTCGTGCGTGACGTCGGAGTACGCAAAAACGACCTGTTCGGCTTCGTGCCGGGCGATCACCGCCTCGAGCTCTTCCTCGGCGACGATCGGGATGCCGTTCGGATAGAGCTCGCCGGCGAGCGCCGCCGGGTAAACGCGGCCCTCGATGTTGGGAATCTGCGTCGCGGTGAAGGCGACCACCTCGTATTCCTCGCGGCCGCGATAGACGAGGTTGAAGTTGTGGAAGTCCCGGCCCGCTGCGCCTGCGATCACGACCCGAGTCCTCACCATGCGTAAAGCATATGCAGGTATGCAGGACGGACCGGGACCGATTCCTGCTCGGCAGACGTAAATGGGAGAGGTGCGCCTCGTTCTCATCGCTTCTGTTGCAGCCATCGTCGCCGCCTCGCCTGCCGCGTCGCCGGCCGCGGACAACCATGTCCTTCGCGCCGCAGGACTTGCCGTCGTTGCACCGCGGGCGTGGCATCTCGCGCACGAGCAGCTCAGCGAGTGCTCGAGCCCGAAGCAGGTGCTCGCGGTCACGGATGTGCACGGGAGACTCGGAATGCAGGCGAAGCTCCCCCGCGACCGATCGCTCGTCTTGTTGCTCGAGGATGACGGCTACGTAGGAACGGGCTTCCCGCCCCGCAGGCGGTTCCACGTTCCCGCGCGACTTGACGTCATGGGCGGTTGCTGCGAGATGCCGTTCAGCCGCGGGTTCGAGCTCGTCTTCCGCGACGAAGGACGGAACCTGTACGCCTTCGTCTATGCGGCCAGCAGGGCCAACGCAGACCGCGCGGTCGCGATCCTGAACACGTTCCAGGTCAGCTGAGGTCTTCGCTCACGCGCTCGGCGACGGTCGCCATCTCGAGCTCGGCGCCGGTGACGTCCTTGAGCAGCTCGTCCGCGTTGATCCGCTGGCCCTCCGACCAGAGCTCGCGGAGCAGTGAGCCGGCCTCGCGCTTGGCGAACCACGTGTTGCCGAAGCGCTCGCGGAGGTGGGCGCGCAACTGCGCCTCGAAGGCCCACGACCGCAAGTACTCGGTGACGTAGAAACCCGAGTCGATGTCGGCGAGGTAGTCGGTCTCGCTCGGCTCGATCTTCAAGGCCGAGCCGAGCAGCTCGACATAGCGCGGCCGCAGGGCAGTCACGTCGTCCGCGGCGTGGAACTCGAGCTCGTAGAGGAGCTTCGCGCAGTAGCGGCGCACGAAATAGAGGAGCCCGGTCGCGCCCTCGCGCGCCAACTCGTTGGGCCGGCCGACGTCGAGACGCCTCGTCAGCCAGGCGGGCTCGTCGGTCAGATGCTGGAGCAGCATCGCCCACCCCTCGGTGACCGCGTTGTCTCCGAGCCGGCGCTCCTCCATCGACAGGTCCGGCGAGGTGTGTGCGAAGTGCTCGGTGTGGCCGGCTTCGTGGAAGAGCGCCCGCCAGTCGTCGGCGCCGCCGATCGGCTGGATCACGAGCATCACCTTGTCGGGGACCTCGATCGGTGCGCAGAAAGCACGGGGAGACTTCGAGGGCCGCTGCTCGATGTCCAGATGGACGTTCTGCTGCGCGTGCAGGTCGATGCCGAAATCGGCGAGCGTCGCCTCGAGCGCGGGCAGCATCTTGTCGGCCGGGAAGAACTCGTCCCAGACCTGGGCGCGGAAGACGCGCGGCACGTCCCAGCGCTTCGCCTCGTCGAGGCCGACGCTGATCCGGTCCCGGAAGAGCTTGTCGGTGGAGTCCTCGTACATCTGCTCGGTCGCGTCGAGCACCGCCCGGCACTGGGCGGCGAGGTCGTCGAGTCTGTAGCCGAAGCGGCGGTAGAGGTCGACGTAGGTGGGCGAGCCCAGCTGCGGAACCGTCCGCTGGCTGATCTGGACTGCGTCGAGGTAGACGGGGTTGAGGTGCTCGTCCGTCAGGGCCGTGCGCGCCTGGTCGAGGCGCTCGCGCTTGTCGCGGTCCTGCGTGTTGGCGATCGTCGGCCGCAGCATCCGGAAGCCGATCTTCTCGCCGTCCACCTCGGCCTCGAGCTCGGTCTCGAGGGCGGCGACCTTCTCGCTGTGCTCCTTCGTCAGGTTGCCGAGATGGCCCTCGCAGGCGAAGCGCCACAGCTCCCGGACTCGCCGGTCTCCGTCGACCGCCTCGCCGAGCGCCTGTGCCCATTCGAGCTTGGTCAGATCCTGGTGGCGTTCGTAGATCGCCTCGAGCTCGAGCTTGTCCTTGAGGCCGGCGAAATGGAGGTAGTACTCCTCGTCGAGCTCGGCGATGAAGCGATCGGCCTCCTCGCGGTAGGCGTCGATGTCCTGCGGCGTGGGCGACGCGTTCGGCACAGGCCGTAGGATAACGGGGTGCGCCAGATCAGCCTGACGACCGAGCGCAAGACCCAGCTGCTCGAGATCACGGAGGAGGTGCAGTCGGCGCTCGACGCGGCGAACGGCGCGTCCGCCGCGCTCGTGTACGTGCCGCACACGACCGCCGGCGTGACGATCAACGAGGACGCCGATCCGGCGCTCGCCGAGGACATCGAGTCGGCGATGGAGCGGATCGTGGACGACAACGGCGGCTGGCGGCACTCCGACGCCGACGGGCCAAATGCGCCCTCCCACATCCGCGCCTCACTGATCAGCCCCCAGGTGCTCGTCCCGCTGGACGACGGGCGGCTCGCCCTCGGACGCTGGCAGGGGATCTTCTTTTGCGAGTTCGACGGGCCGCGCGAGCGGAAGGTCTACGTCACCCCGCTGACCTAGACTCGTAACGCCCCCTCAACCGACTCTTCATTCCAACTCAACAGCCACCGCCTTACGTTTGGACTGTGCGGCGACGCCTCCTGATCGCGACCGTGCTCTGTCTCGGCGCGGTCGTGGCCGGCGCGCCGTTCGTGCACGGGGCCTCCTCACACGTCGCGCCGCGCCCCCGACGCGTCTCGCTCGAGGGCATCCACAAGATCAAGCACGTCGTGATCATCATGCAGGAGAACCGCTCGTTCGATTCCTACTTCGGGACCTATCCAGGCGCCGACGGAATCCCTATGGATCGGGGCGAGCCTCTCGTCTGCGCGTTCGACCCGAAGACGCACATCTGCCTCGAGCCGTTCCACGACCCCCACGACCACAACATCGGCGGCCCGCATACCCAGCTGAGCGCGATTCGCGACATCAACCACCGTCTGATGGACGGGTTCGTCCAGCAGGAAAGGGCGGCGCTGCGTCACAACTGCCGGGCCAAGAACGATCCGACGTGTTCCGTGGCGGCCGACCGGATCGACGTCATGGGCTACCACGACGCGCGCGAGATCCCGAACTACTGGGCGTACGCGCGAAACTTCGTGCTCCAGGACCATGTGTTCCAGCCGGACGCGTCCTGGAGCCTGCCCGCCCACCTGTTCACGGTTTCGGAGTGGTCCGCGAGATGCTCCCGCCGCGGCGATCCGATGAGCTGCGTCAATGCGAACGCGGCACCGATCGCACCGCCCGGCGAGCCCGAGTCGAACGGAACGACGCCGGAGTACGCCTGGACCGACCTGACTTACCTGCTCCACAAGCACCACGTCTCGTGGGGCTACTACGTCTTCAAGGGCGGAGAGCCGGACTGCGAGGACGACGGGATGTTCTGTCGCACGAAGAAGCAGAACGCGAAGACGCCCGGCATCTGGAACCCGCTGCCGTGGTTCACGACCGTCCGAGAGGATCGACAGCGTAAGAACATCGTTTCCGTCCGCCATT
>WNGD01020552.1_pt1 | contig 11273 bp, 11 predicted proteins | sample 5400671 | NCBI WGS metagenome assembly WNGD01 (sample SAMN13153369, study PRJNA577476) | soil metagenome | isolation source: 40 cm soil or saprolite under grassland replicate 2 | place: USA:California | collected 2016-06-15
ACTTTACATTCGCGGAATGCTGATCTTGTCCTCTCCCGCTTTGGCGGGAGAGGACAGGGAACCGAGTTACACGGCGATACGCGTAACGGATTCACTCCAATCGGAGTAACCGGTCTTGGTTACAGCACGCGCCTGAAACACGTAGGTCGTGCCGGGAGTCAAACCGGAGATGAGCACTGGCGGCCGTACCGCTGCGGCCGGCTTGGTCGTCCACGAGCCGGGCGCGCCTTCGGCACCCACCGGCGCCCATTGCACCAGATAGCTGGCCGCGCCCGGAAACTTCATCAGCGTGACCAGCATCTGTCCACTGTTCGGACCCGGTTCGATCTTACGGATGGATTCGGAAACCGGTGGAGTGGTGTTTTTGGTGCTGGCAGCGGGCGTGAAACCACTCGAGAGGAAAATCGTGATATCGTCCTTGCAGTTCGCCTCGACATAGTGGGCGAGTTGCACGAGGAGCTTTGCGACAACTTCCTTCTGATGGTTCTTCTCCGCGATTGCTGTTTTTCCGCCATCCGCAGCTGCGGCGATCTTGGCCGCAAGCAAGTCGGTAGCGGCTTTTAACGCCGGCATATCTACAGGCGGTGCGGGCGCACCACTGAAGTTCGAATTGTCTTTCATGTGATCCTGCACAACAGTGGAAGCCGTTACAACAGACTCCGCCGGCCGCCGGCGGAAATTCGTTACAGCTTTGATGGGACCTTGTTTTGTTGTTATTGACATTGAACACCCATTCTCGGTCGTGCGGGGTTGCCCCCGCGGGTTAACGGTTTCGATCAGTTAAGGCTGCGCGCTTTGCTTGAGGTTTCGCGCTTTCGCGCTCACGCTTCGCGCGCGCTTGCCCCTGACGGGCCGCGTGAAAGATCAGGGGTCGAAGCCAATCGACTAGAGAAGGGCGGCCGGACCTTCTCCCCTAGACACTCGTTACTCGAGCATGATCTTGTACCGCGCTGCGATATCGCGTACGACGGCGATGATCTCGCTCATGAACTGGTTGCGATCGGGAGTTCGATCCAACAGAGGCGCGACCTTCTCGTAAATGTCGCGCGAAATCAGTCTCGCGCGGACATACATCGCGCCCCTCCCCGAAAGGTGAACCGCCCGGAGCCAGTCTGGAATGGCTTCGTCGCTCATGCGCCTGGCAACGACGACAAGCAAATGCAGACCGATAACCGTAGCCAATAGGTCGAAGATAATTTGTTTTTCGTCGTCGGAAGGAACCGGTCCGGTCCAGGCTGTGGGATTCTGAAGGAAGCGGTAGACGCTTTCCTGCAGCGCCTGATGCATATCCGCGATGGGCTTCAGGTCCAGATATTCGTCCCCCCACCCTTCCCCCATACGGCGCGCCAAAGCCTTGATACGAAGCCAATGGGCTTTGAGAATTCCTGGTCTCGGCTGAAGACCAAGCCTCGCATCCCAGGCCGAATGGAAGTCTTCAGCGGCCTGCTTCAAGGCAAGCACGAGGTTCATACGGTCGTACACCGGGCGTGATCGAACCGGTTCAGGTTTGATGACGATACCGCCGATGGCGACCAGCAATTTCTGCAGCTGCTCGATGGTCCGTTTATCGTCCTTTGTACCGGAACCGAGCGTCCGGTCGAGATCCCCGAGGAAAAACGACGCCGACTGGAGACGTTGGCGCAGCGCACGCTCGGCAAATGCGCCGAGTTGCTCGCCGATCAACGTTAGCGCGCTCTCGGCCGAAGCGAGAACGTGCTGCCCCTTCATTCTGAACGTAGGAATGTTGTCTCCAACCACATCATCGAAGTGCGTGAAGCAGAAGATGAGCTTGCTGGTTTGGCCGGCTGAGGCCAGATTACGCATCGCGGCCACGGTCGCCGCCTGCATCGGTTGCGCCGCGTTATCGACGAGCAGAACCGCATCGATATGCTCCAGACGGCGGGTCATTGCGGTCGGCAGACTGGCTTGAGCGTCGGGCGTGTGTCCGAGGCCTTCACTATCGAACAATACCAGTTTCGGCTCGTTGTCCGACCACCTTGGCGAAAAGGGTCCGGCAATGCGAATGCCGCCCACCAGCGGGGTCAGCAGAGTTCCAAAATGCGGCGCGTAGTTGCCCGCGAGGCGTGAAACCACTTCCAGAAACGTTTTCCGATCCTGCCATTCATAGGACCATGATCGGGGCCAACCCTGCTTGGTCTTTTCTAGTTCGCCCGATGGCAGCAGTTCAAAGCGCAGTTCAATCTCATCCATGCACTGGTCGGCAAGAACCTGGAACCGTTCGTCATCACGCAGCGCCTTATCGAAAGCGTCCTCAAACAGCTCTTCCCGGACGATTTCGTCGCTCTGGGCGGCCTCGATTTCTTTGCGCAAACCGGACACATGTTCGCCGGCTATGGCCCGCAGCCGTTCGACGCTCGAACGCAACAAAGCGCGCGTGCCGGTTAGATCGAACACGGCAGATGGATGAATGGAATCTTCGGACAGTTCTTCGTCATCGAAATCGTCGGGCTCGCCCGCGCCCAAGACGTAGACGAGCCGGAAACGCTGATCGAGATGATTCAACAACCGCCGGAGAACCTCGGCTTCGGAATTGCCCTGATAGGCCGCCAGAGCCGCCGCCGACATCGATTCTTCCAGATAGTCGAGCACCTCCTCACGCGGAAGAAACGTAACAACGGCCCGGAAGGGTCCCGCAGTGAGAAGAATCTCCATATCGGCGATCGTCGTTCGTGCCGTCGAGGTCGATGGAAACCGCTCGCCGGCAGGATCGGTGCCCAGCAGTTGCCGCACCAGCGTTGTCTTGCCGCCACCCGTTGTGCCCAGCAATAGAACCTGCCGGTAATCGGAGTCGGTCGATCGCGGCAACGGGATCGCCACTTCGCGGATCGTGGAGGCGTCGACCGGCTCTGGCACCATGTCGTGGTAGAAGATGTCGACCACCAGAGGATGGAATCGGGCCAACGCCCTCGGACGGCTGCTGGGTTCCCAGTACACCCGATCCGCGAGCATCTCATTTAATTGCTTCACCAGTCGCTCCGCCGCCTTCTTCTCCTTCGTTCCTAAGCCGCGGCGAACCCGGCGCCCGGGCTTGCCGGTAGTGCGGTCGGGCAGGACCGGATGCCGGAAGATGACCGACCATCCTTCCCGGCCCTGGGACTGACTCAACGTTGCCTTGTGAATGCGTTCGTGCATGTCTTGATCGATGTTGTTCCATAGTTGTTCCAAGAACAACAGGTGCAGAGTACGCCCGCAAGAGACGATTGTCAACGAGAAAATTGAACAACATTGGAACAACAGAGTCCTGGCGCCTGCCTGGCGTCGGCGCCGGCCAGAAACTCTCCTCGGCGTATCGCTCGAACTCTCTGCGTGCGGGGACCTCAGGCGTGCACGCCAGCACACCGCTCTGCATGCGTGCATGTGCCTCGTGCTGGCTTGCACGTCGAAGAACATGCGTGCACGAGGGTTGTGCTCACACGCACGCCGAAGAACATGCGTGCATGTGCCTCGTGCTGGCTTGCACTTCGAAGAACATGCGTGCACGAGCCTCGTGCGGACATGCAAGCCGGAGAACATGCGTGCACGAGCTTTGTGCGGACACGCACGCCGAAGAACATGCGTGCACGAGCCTTGTGCGGACACGCACGCCGAAGAACATGCGTGCACGAGCCTTGTGCGAGCATGCACGCCGGGGAACATGCGTGCACGGGCTTTGTGCGGACACGCACGCCGGGGAACATGCGTGCACGAGGCTTGTGCGAACATGCACGCCAGGGAACATGCGTGCACGGGCTTTGTGCTGACGTGCACGCCTGCGAACGTCCGTGCATAAGGCCTCTGCTGACGTGCACGCTAGCGAGCACGCGTGCACAGCGGCGTGCTGACTTGCACAGGCTACGTGCAGGTCTGCATTGCCGCTTGCTGGCTTCGGTACTCGCTATTCGGCTTGAGATTCGTTCGCGAATCTCTTATATGTTTCGCTTATTCTTGCGGAGAGGGAGGATTCCATGGAAAGGCTTATCAATGGCTTGCTCGGTCAGTACGAGAAGGGTGCGCTGTCGCGACGCGAACTCGTTGGCGAGCTTGCCGCGCTCAGCGTGACGGGCTGGAGTGCGGCCGCCGCGCAAGCAGGCCTCGAGGCGGCGAGCATCAATCACGTCTCGATCACAGGCAGCAATTTGCAGCGGACGGTCGATTTCTATTCCCGTGTGTTCAACCTGCCGCGCCAGGGTCAGGGGCAGGCCAACCTCGTGCAGCTCGCGGTTGGCAAGGCCGGGCATCTTTCGATCAGGCAGGGCGCGAAGCCCGGGTTCGACCATTTCGCCATCGGGATCGAGGGATTTAACAAGGACCGCGTGATCGCGGATTTGCGGGCGCGCGGCGCGACGCCGATTGACGGCGGCGACGGGGCCGGCCTGCATGTTGCCGACCCGGACGGCCTGTTCGTTCAGGTGATCGCGACCGGAGGCACCGGTTAGCAGCTACCTCCCATCCAGCAGCCAGGCCACCGTGCTGTAAGGAGCACGACCCTCGATTCTGCGCCACATCTGCGGCCGATGGCAGGATAGGGGTTTTTGTGCCCGTCAGGGCGTGCCTGTTTCGCTGTCCCTCACAACCCAGCCACAAACGACTGCGACGATGAAAGGCAACACGATTCCGAACATAAACGTGCCGACATCGGCTAATCCCTGCTGGAACTTTGTGTCGAAAATTCTGTGACCTGGCGCTGCCACCTTTGATTTCACAGAGAACCAATGCCCGGCAAATCGCCTATACTACGTCTACCAATGCCGGCAGCCGTGCATGCGTCATGTCGAATAAGAGCAAACGGGATTCTCCGTTAGTGCAATCCGTCCTCGCCTTGGATAGCTATCTGAGCGAGCTCGAGCGTGTTGGCGCGAAGATCAATGGTACGGACATGAGTGCCGACTTCGACGGTGAATACATTCAAAAGCTCATAACTCGCTTCACGGAAAGCGGAAAAGGCATTTCCGAGGAAGTGACCAACTTGTCCACGCAACTTCGCGAAGCACAAGCACGCGCCGAAGCGGTGGCGCAAGGAGTGTCGCGCCAAGCCGAGCTTTTCAACATCCGCCGGAATGAGCGAAACGAAAAGCTGGAGGAGTTCCGCGTTTTGGGTGAAAAAGTCCGCGAATTGACCGCTGCCATCGGCCGATTTCGTCCGGCGCGCGGCGATCGCCTGACCAACGAGGATCGTGCAAGGCTGACATCCAACGTCCCCGGTTTCGAGGCGCAAGTGGCCGGCCTTATTGGAGGGTTACAAAATCTGCAGAAGTCTGCGCGGGATTCACGCATGAAGGCTCTGGAGAAAAATGCCGAATCCTTGGCGCAAACGCTTCAAGCCGTACGCAAAAAGCTACACGAGCTTCAAGATGGTTGACAGATTTGGAATACCGTTCAGTTGTTCGAGAAGCCGGCCGGTGCCGGGCGAGGGATCGGCTCGAATGTTTTCCCGATCTGTTCCTGGATTTGTTTGCGGAACTCCAGTGGTGCGGAGACTTGATGGAACGGCTCTAAGGACCCTCCGGTACCGCGGATCACGATGGTGCCGAAGCCAAGCACACGGCCGGTAAGCGTTTGATCGATGCCGACGCTTTCGATTTTGTTCAAGAACATTTCGGCGGTTTTGCTTTGGATAAAGCCGATCTTCAGGATGACTCGTTTGTTGGTGACGGCGAACTCTGCAGAATGCCGGTTGACAGTAGAAAATCAGAGCACCGATGCCGAGAATCGCGAGGGCAATCAGACTCGGCTTGACGAAAAGAATCCAATGTAATCGGGCGCGGTAAGTGATGGTCTCGCCGGTAATCAGGTTGTTCTCGACGTATCCCACAGCATCATATTGTCGCAGCACGATGCTTTGAACGTCCACACGAAATCATCCAGTCAGCAATGTCCCGGCATCAAGCCCGAACTTCGTCAGCATTTCGCGCCATGCGTCCTCTGTGAATTCCCGAGAACGCATCTCCTCGACCAAGTCGTGTGGGTTGATCTTGAAGTCGCCGCGGCGGAGTCAGAGGTATCCTGGTTCGTGGTCTAGCTGCCAGCCTTCGCGGTAGAGGGCCAGTCCGAACGCGGCGGCGAAGAGATCGAATTTGTCTGCTGCCGCCACCGTCGATCGAAGAGAACCGAGAGTGACATCACGAAGCACCAAGCGCTCTCGCGAGCAGCGCCGCTTCCAGTCCGGAATGATTACGAGTTGTCCAGCCTCGTGCCATGAGACCGGAGTGAATATCTTTGGGGCCCTCCTCCGGCAGGAGTGTCCGGAGCAGCCGGACCTGCAGTTCCGCCCCGTTATTCAGAATCGAAGATGCCGGCAAATTATTCTCAGCTTCGATGGCAGGCAGGTCTGCGATCGCCGCGAGACGTTCCGCGAACGGCGGGTGCACATCGTCCGGCTTCCTTGCAGGTTCATCGTATTTTCGGCCGGTAAATTCCCCTTCCATCACCGGCGGAAGGTAACCTCGTCCGAGCATGGGGAGGAGGGAGTCAATAACGTACGCATCAAAAGCCTGACAGTTTTGATGCACGATCCGCAACGCCTCACCGTAGGTGTAGGATCCGACCGTTTCGGCCGCCAGACGATCGGCCGCGAGTTCCTGAATTCGGAACATAGGCACCGTCATATACAGAACGAGCCGGCTGTACAACACGAATGGAAGACGAACCATGCGTAAGACGCGCGACTTCGGATCCCTGTCAGGACCCAGCATATTGATGGTTCGGCGAAGCCCACTCTGAATGAGGTGTATCCAGGCCCCAATGCGGATGTTTCCGCGATCGAGATGGCCAAATTCGTGAGCGACTATTCCTTGAAGCTGGGACACAGTCAAAAGGTGAAAAAGCGGCAGGCTGACGCACAGAATCCGTTTACCGCGCAGAATCCCCCCTGAGTGAAAGATGAAGGCGTTCACATGATCGAATACCAGATAAATTTCATCCGGCATCCGCTGCCCAGTTCTTGAGGCCACACCATTCACAAGCCCGAAGAATTGCCGCTGCTCTTGGGGTTCAACGCGCTCGCCATCGGGAATGGCATAAGAACCGCCGGGAAGGAACCCAACCACGACGACAGTACCGGCCACGATGAAGAAGAGGTAAAGCATATGGTAATACGGGTCCTCCGACTGGGACGAGTAATAGGCAAGTACCAACGATCCGCCGCCCAAAGTGACGCCGAGGACCATGTAACCCAAGGTTAATGCGACGACCATCACGATCCGCCAAGAGGGCAAGACTCGCATCATACTGCCTCCATTGTTCACCCTCGAGCAGGTGAGTGAGATTGAGTCGTTCGCATACCGGTAGGACTGTTCTTTCAGAGACTTCGAGTGACCGCGCGGTGGATCGACTCGTTACAGCGACGCGAGCGACGCCGTCGGTCACGTGTGCTGGTAAATTGTCCCTTCAAACATAAGACAAGCGAGAGGCGTACAAAAATACATGGCAATTGTAAAAAGTTGCGGATTGAGGGTGAGCTGCTAGGAAAGCATGGTGAAGGAGCGAGACTGCAAACAACTGTGGCTGCGGGGCGCGCGCGGACACGCACACCCCGCTGACCAGGCTACGGCTGTTGCACCTGCGGTCCTAACGGCGCCCGTTGGACAATCTCGATGCGGGTACCCCAAGGATCGGTTATGTACGTGATGGTGCTGCCGGTAGGGGACTTGCGAACCGGCTCATCGAGCTTGATACCTTCCGCCTGGATCTTCTTCACGAATGCTTCGTGATCCTTTACATCAAAACCGATGTGGTCCAGTACACGCCCTCGCGTGGGCGCCTGTTTCGCGTCCGCCTTGTTGAACCGGAACTGTACTCCCGGAAGGTCCACGACCGGGCCATTATTTCGGGTGCCCGGTTTGCCGCCAAAGGTCTTCGCATACCATGCTTGTGCTTTGGGAATTTCATTTTCCGGCAGGAAAAAATGAACATGTTCATTGCGGACCGGCATGGACTGCGTCTTGTCTTCCAGGATTTCGATACGAACGCCGTCCGGCGTCTCGACGAAGGCTTGGTCCAGCCGATTGTTGTTGCCCGGGAGCACCCGCACGCCCGCGGCCTTCCACTGGGCGACCCGCTGCTGGACGTTGTTGACGATGAACCCGACGTGGTTTACCACTGAACCCTGAGTGCCGCCCTCTCCCTTCTCATTTCCGAGGTTCAAATTGATCAAGACCCCGGGGAACATGATCAGCGGGTTTCCGCCGGGCGTGTACAACTTGCCGCCCATGGCAAGAAAGAGTTTTTTGTTTGCTTCCACATCCTTCGAGGCGATATGCCAGTGACCCATGGTCACCCCTACCTCGTTGAAGGGGGCTTGTTGCGCGGCCGCAGTGCCCGCCGTCAGCGTCAAAACCAATAACAAAGCTACCAACACACTTGTCTTCACGGATGCCTCCTTGAGCTGGATTCCCCATTAGTTTGGCGTTGCGTGAACGTTATCAGCCCTCATTCAAACTATCAAGCGGTTTGTGCCTTTTGTGAACCTTCCCCATTCGGCAAAGCTTCTGATCGCAAAGCAATTGAATAGCTACGGCCGGTACGGCTCATTTACAATCGCATAAACCTATTCAACAGGAGGATCGCATGACGACAGGGCGGGTCAGTCGTTTCGTAGGAATTGGAGCGGGGCTTATGGTTGCCTTGTGGGCGGCGCCCGTTAATGCCAAGCAGTGTTATGCGCCCGATGCGCGGGCGCAGGAGCGCGCGTTCTCGCGGGCCGTGACAACGGAAGGCGGAAAGGTTCTTTGGCTTGGAGGACAGACCGCTTCGCTGCCACCGGTGGCGAACTTTGATGCACAGGTGCGGGATGTGTTTGCGTCGATCGAGAAGACGCTGAAGGCACAAGGCGGGACCCTGAAGGACATGGTGACGATGACCGTGTTTATCACCGATGCGCGGAACGGGGACCGGTTCGTCGCCATCCGCAAGGAAATTTTTAAAGAGTGTTTTCCGGCCAGCGCGTTGATCACCGTAAGCGGCTTGGCGGTTCCCGGCTTGCTGGTGGAAGTGCAAGGGATCGCGGTAGTCGGAGGAAAGTAGTCAGAGCCCGGCGAGCAGTTGGTGCCAGGACGCGCGTTCTTGTTGGGGAAAGAAACGGGGTTGAAGGGCGCGAATGTCCCGGCCGAGGTCTTCGTGCATGCTGGGGCAGGCCTCCGCGAAGCGGAACTTTTCGGCGAGGCCGCCGAGATCGCGGGGTTCAAAATAGCCCCGATAATTGAGCCCGAGCATTCCGATATTACCCGGAATTCTTGAACACAAAACGGGGACGCCGCAGGCGGCAGCTTCAGCAATGACGCTGGCGCCTCCTTCCATCAAAGAGGAGAGGACGAGGTATCGCGAACCCGACAAGAGGTACATGGCTTGGTCGTGCGGCTGATCGCCAACCCACTCGTATCGGGGATTCTTGCGCTCCTGTTCCCGGGCAGCCGCCTCCCAATCCGAATTCAGGGCGCGGCCGGCATGAACAATTCGGACGCGCGACTCATCCGGCAACAGGCGGGCAGCATTTGCGGCCAGAAGCGGATCCTTCACATCGCGGAGATGACTCAGTACGCAAACTTCCAAACAATCTTGCCGCGGCGGCCGGGGGGAAGCCGGCGCTACCGCCGATTGATAGATTACGGAAACCTTCGGGCGCATTGGTTCGGGCAATCCCTCGGGTCCGGCTTCCTGCAGAACAACGATTCGGGTTGCGAGCTCGATCGATCGCTCCGCTTCGGGATTTCCAGCCGCTAGATCGCCGTAAAGGTCCGTGCCGGTCATAGCAACGATCAATGGAAAACGGGATTGTGTTCGGTGGAACCGCTCGACGCTCGGGTAGCTGCGGCGAGCATGCAAGGCGATCAGGAGATCGCACTCTCCATCGGCGCCGGACACCCATTCGATCGCTACCACGACGTGGTGACCCAATTCACGCAGAATCCCCGCCCAGCGGTTGGCCGTCACAGCATTTCCAAGTGTGGAGCGCGGCGCTTCGGGAGTGACTATGACGATCTTCACGATTCGAGCGCACAGGTGCGAAATCCTGCCCAAATGTCGGATCGTTCCGGTGTGTAGAAGTTCCTGTATGCGGGTCGCATCATGCGCGAACGCGTCGTGAAGGCACCTCCTCGCAGCGACTTGTGCGTGCGGAACCAGGGGCTGGAATACTCTTTGTAGGGATCCTCGGAAAAACCCGGATATGGAAGGAAGTCGCTCGACGTCCACTGCCACACGCTGCCAAACATCTGATTGCAGCCGCCCTGGCGCGCAGCGATTTCCCATTCGAATTCGCTGGGCAACCGCCGGCCGGCCCAGCGGCAGTAGGCGTCCGCCTGGAACCAGGAGATATTGGAGACCGGCCGGTGCGGCTCTAAGGGAATCCATTCGGCGAAATGGCGGCGCAGCCATCTGCCATCTTCAGCGCGTTTCCAGTAAACGGGAGGCGGGGCCCCGGCCGCTTCCACGAAGTTTAAAAACTCTTTTTGCGTGACAAGCGAGCGGGAGATCCGAAACGCGGGAACGCTGACAGTATGAGCCCACTTTTCGTTGTCGAAGATGAAGCCCTCATCGGCTGTGGATCCGATCGTGTACTCACCCCCAGGAATGGACACATCACTCGTTTCCGGCACCGGTACCGGCGGCGCATCCCTTCGTTGGAGCGCAGCGGGAAAGGGGTAGCCCAGAGTCTGACGTGTAATGAAAAAAGCCTCATCGTGCATGTCTTCATGGAATACAGACAGAAGCACGAAGTAGGCGTCCCGCGAAGGATCGAAAGAACTGTACATGTAATTCATGACGCGGTCGCGAACTTCCAACATGTAGTGCAGTGTCTCGGCGCGTGACGGCAGCGGAAGATTCCAGCGGGCGTCGTGCGCGACCTTCGCCGAATCGTAAAGCCCATCACCACCGGAACGTATGGGAGGACGCCCCGCGGCGTGCTGCAGAACCCAGTATTCCTGAAAGTATGCGACGTGCCCGATCTCCCAAAGGAAGGGGTTGATCGTTAGCAGCAGAGGCACGCGAGACTGCTCTTCCGAGAGATCGCGTACGAGATCAAAGGTGTGCGCGCGGGCATCGATGACTAATGCCTGAAGATCCTCGACAGAGGCTCGCATTTCACCAGCCAACCGGCTTTCCTTTGATCTGCTCATCCAGCCAGGCATCAAGAGGTTTGAAGTAGTCCAGAATGGCAGTCGCGTCCATTTGCCTCGTTCCGGCAATCTTCTCCAGAGCCTCCGGCCACGGACGTGAAAGACCCATCGAAAGCATCGCGTTCAGCTTCTTACCGGCTTCCGCGCTCTCATAGATCG
>WNGD01015273.1_pt1 | contig 11271 bp, 11 predicted proteins | sample 5400671 | NCBI WGS metagenome assembly WNGD01 (sample SAMN13153369, study PRJNA577476) | soil metagenome | isolation source: 40 cm soil or saprolite under grassland replicate 2 | place: USA:California | collected 2016-06-15
CTCCCGACCGTGCGGCGCCTCGACGTGCTCGACCGCCTGGTACCGGCTCTCCTCAGCCTCACCGCCCACACCGCCCGCCTCACTGAATCGGAGTGCGTCGCCTTCGGGGAGCGCGACTGGCTCCGAGGCCGGCAGCTCAAGTCGCCGCTCTCCGGCCGCGCGGCGGGGATCCGCGCCGACGGCACCCTGCTCGTGGACACGGGATCGGGGACCACCTACGCGCGGGAGGGACATGTCGAGCTCGCCTGATCTGCCGTGGCGCTCGCGTGTGGCGCTCGCGGTGCTGCTCCTCGCTTCGGCGTGGGCGTTGCCGCGACTGCCGGCCGCGACCGCCGTCGGGGGCACCCTGGTTCCCCTGGCCGCGGGGGTGCTGGCCCTCGGCTTTCTGGTGGCCGGCGCGCGCCCGCTCGGCGTGTGGGCCGCGACACAGTTGCGGTCAGTTCCGGCGGTGTCCCGGGGAGTCGTCGTGGGCTGCGTGCTCGCCACCGCGCTGGTCGCGGACGGGAACACGCCGCGGGCAATGCTGCTGTGGGGCGGCGATCGGGCGGCGCTCGTCGCCCTGCTCGCCGGGACGGCCGCCTGGGCGGCGACGTGCGCCCGCGCACGGCAGCGGCCACTCGCCCGGTGGTACCTCGCCGCGGCGGGGGCCGCGCTCGTTCCGTTGACTCTGCTGTTGATGGTGCTGCGCCCTCACGTCGCCATCGGCCCGTTCGTCGCCGCCACGTTGTTCTTCCTCGTCGCCGATGCCGCCGTGCTCCTCGTGACCGAGGAGCTCGCATTCCGTCGCGCGCTGTTGAGCTCGCCTGAGGCCGTGCGGCTGCCGGAGCTCGCCCTCGTGGCAGTGGTGTTTGGCGGCTGGCACGCGCTGCAGCCCGCCTACGGCGCGACGCCCGCGTGGACCCTCGTCGGCACGGCGGTCGGTGGGTTCGTCATCGGCTGCCTGTACGCGCTGTCCGGTTCGCTGTCCGTTGCCGCCCTCTACCATGCCCTGCACAACGCACCGCTCAAGGCGCTGGGGGGCGTCGCGGTAGCCGCGGGGCAGGGCGGGCTCGCGGGCGCGCTGGGGCTGGCGGGCAGTGGCGCCCTGGCGCTGGGACTGGGCTGGATGGTGTGGCGGCGTGGCGGGTCCGGAACGGCTTCTCTATCTTAGCGGCCCATGTTGCTCGCCGTAAACATCAACAACACCGAGACCAAGATTGGTCACTTCCGGGGCGAGACCCTCGAGTCCCACTGGCGCCTGACCACCGTCGGCCGCACGCCCGACGAGTGGGCCGCGGCGATCACCGCGGCGCTGTCGCAGAGCGGACGCTCGACCAGCGAGGTACGGGCGGCGATCGTCGCCTCGGTCGTGCCGCCGGTCACGCAAGCCGTCTGTGAAGCCGTCGCGACGGCGACGGGGAAGGCCCCCGTTGTGGTCGACGGCCGGGCCCGCCTCCCCATCACCCTCGACGTGGACGAGCCCCTGACGGTCGGGGCGGACCGCATCCTCAACACGCTCGCCGCCTCCAAGCTGTTCCACCGCGACACCATCGTCGTGGACTTCGGGACCGCGACCACCTTCGACTGCATCACCGCCGACGGACGGTTTATCGGCGGGGTCATCATGCCGGGGGTCCGCACCGCGTCGGACGCCCTCATCAGCCGCACCGCTAAGCTGCCCGCCACCGAGCTGACGCCGCCGCAGCACGTCATCGGACGCCGCACCGAAGACTGCATCCGGTCCGGCGTGCTTCTGGGGAGCGCGGATGCGGTGGACGGCATCGCGCGGCGCATCGTGGCGGAGTGGCCCACGAAAAAGGCTCGACCCTTCGTGATCGCGACCGGCGGGCTCGCCGGACTCATCGTTCCGCTGACCAAAGAGATCGAGTCGGTCTATCCCGACCTCACGATCACCGGGCTGCAGCTCGCGGCGGCGGCGCTCGGCCTCACGTGGTAGCCGACGCCCGCGCGACCAGCGCGTGGCGGCGCTGGGGCTACCGGGTGCTTCCGGGCGACCTCTTTTCGTATCTGCTGCACCTGCGGCCCGCCGAGTGGCCGATCATGGCCGCGCACACCGCGCTGGGCTGGGTGCTCGCGGTGGGGCTACGGGGCGCGCTCCACGGCGAGCAAGGCGGGGCGGCGCTCGCGGCGCTCGTGCTCTGGGTCGTGCTGCTCAACGGCGGCACGCTGGCCTTGAACACCGCGTTCGACCGCGATGAGGGAGACATCGGGTATCTGCGCGCGCCCCCGCCCGTGCCGCGCTACCTGCTGCCGTTCAGCGTCGCCCTGCTCGTCGGGGGACAGCTGCTGGCGCTCTCGTTGCCCCCCGCTTTTCAGATTGACTACGGCATTTGCTTCGCCCTGTCGGTGCTGTACTCCGTGCCGCCGTTCCGGTTCAAGGCCGTGGCGGGAGTGGACTGGGTGATCAACATGTGGGGGTTCGGGACGTTGACGCCCTACGCCGCGTGGGCGGCGACGGGCCGATCGCTCGACACCGGGCACGCGCTGGTGCTGCTCGCGTTCTGTCCGCTGTTCGCGGCGCTGTACCCGCTCACCCAGCTGTACCAGTTCGACGAGGACCGCCGCCGTGGCGATCGCACGCTGGCTCTCATTCTGGGAATGCGACGGAGCCTCCTCGTCGCCATCGTCAGCGCGCTGCTCGCGTTCGCGCTGTTCGCCGCTGCGGCGCTGGTGTTGCGCGTCGGGGTGGGGTGGGGGCTGGTGCTCGCCGTGCCGTTCGCGGCGTGGCTGCTCGTCCTCGTGCCCTGGTATGCAGGGCACGAGGACTGGAGTCCGGCCGAGCACCAGCGGGGGATGTACCGCGCGCTCACCGCCTGGGCGCTGACCGACCTGGCGGTGCTCGCCGTCTTCGCGCGTTAGTCGCGGTCGCGCGCCCGAAACTCCACCTTGATAGCAACGAGTGAGGAGGAGGCGCCGCTCGCGGGCACCCCTTCGCCCTCGGCTTCGACCGTTTGCCCGGCGTCGAGGGCGGCCTTCACGGCCTGCAGCGTTCCCAGGTGCTCCTCGTCGCCGTCCTCCGCTTCGATCTCGGTGCCGGCCACGATCTTGACGACCGTCCCGCTCGTGAGCGTGAAGCTCTGGGCGCCGAGGTCGACGGACTGCACCTGACCCTCGAATTCCACCTCGTCGGTCCGCTCCGGGTCCTCGGCCTTGAGCTCCGTCTCGGCCGTGACGCCGATCTTGAGGTTGAGGACCGTGATGAACCCGTCGGGGGGCGACATCGAATTGATCGTCAGATTCGCCGCGGTGACGTTCATTTCGATCTCCGGGCGATCTGCCTCATCGTCGAGCTTGAGTTCGGCGGCGGTGAACACGGGGTCGTCAGGCGCTTGCGGGGTCGCCGGGGCCGCCCGCTCGGCCTTCACGGCGGGGTGCCCGCCGGCGGCGAGTTCGGCCGTGACGCGGGCGACGAACGCGTCGCGCGTCAGACTCGATTCGCCGTCGCCTTCGGCGCGGAACCGGGTGTCGGCGGTGAAGCCGACCGTGAGCCCGGATCCCACGCCCAGGGTCAGCGTGCCCGCGGTCCCGTCGATCGCGGTGATGGGACCGCGGAGCTCTTCTTCCCCCGCCACCTCGGATGGGTCCTTGAGTTTGACCTCACGCGCGACGGCGGGATTGCTCCCCGGCACGATTTCGATCTCGACGCGCGCCGCGGCCGCGGCGAGCTGCGTCTGGACTTCGGAGAGCGACACGGTGCGCGAGAACTGCGTGAGCCCGCGCGGGGCACTGGCGGGCGCGTCGCAGCCGGCGGCGGCGAGCAGCGCGGTCAGCCCCGCCAATCCGGCGACGGCCCTCGGACGATGCAACCACATGGGGCACCTCCCGGCAGAGTGAATGATTAATAATCGCTTGTCATACAACATCACCGGCAGCAGGGTTCCGCGCGGACTCGCGGGTGAGCCGCGTCACGCCCGCGCGGGTCGCCCGTCTTCGGGAAACCGTTGGCCCCCGGGCGGCGGCCTGCTACATTTCCGGCTCGGACCTCCAACCCGCGGAGCGACCCTGCCATGACGACCAGCGCGGCCCCCGCCGCCACCGACCGCTCGGACTTCCGGACCGTGATGATCGCCGGGGCGAAGACCGGAGCGCTCACCGCCTTCGCGGTCGTGGTCTTCCTCGCCGCGACGCGTGGGCTCGGGGCGGGCGCCGTCCGCGCCGCCGCACAGACGCTGGTCGTCCTCGCCGCGGGCACGGCCGCGGCGTTCCTGCCCGCACACTGGGCGGCGCCCCGCACCACCGAGGGTGTCGCGGGCAGCGCCGCGATCGGGTTGTGGGGGACGATCGTCTTCAGCGCCATCGACATCGCGCTGCTGCGGCCGCTGCGCGCCTATCCTTGGACGTGGGACGCCGTCGGCGGCGGCAGCACTTGGTGGTACCTGCCGATGTGGTGGATGCTCGGGACCTATCTCGCCTGGCTGGGCGGGATGGTGTGGGCGCAGCGACAGGCACGGGGAGAGGGGGAGGTCTCCATTGGGCGGCTCGCGCTGCCGGTCGTGGGCGGAGCGGTCGCGCTCACCGCCGTCGCGATGCTCGCCAAGCTCGGCGTCCTCCTGCCCGTTGCGGCGGGCGGCGGCTTTGCGATCACCCTCACGGTGCTTGCGGTCGCCGGCATCGCGCGCCAGCGGTAGTGGGGCGGGGGCGGGGAACGCACAGTGCCCCGCTGGCTGGCCCACCTCCTCGTCGTCGTGGGATGGCTCCTCACGCCCGTGGTGGCGTGGGGAGCCTCCTTTTTTGGCCTCTGGCTCGGGGCCCTCGTGGCGATCCGCTTTCACAGCCCGGCCGTGATGCTGGGCGTCGCCGGCGCGCTGGGCCTGCTTTGCGGCTTCGCGACGCTGTGGGTGTGGGTGCGATTGATGCGCCGGCTGCCGCACCTGCTGTCGCACCTCATGGCGCCGCGCGCCGCTGAGCAAGACGTTGTCCTCCCCGCCGGCGACTGACATGCGTGTCGCGCTGCTGCTGGTCCTCCCCGCCGTGCTTTCAGCCCAGGGCCGGGAGTATGAATTGCACCTGGGACGCTGGGGCGGGGGCAACGGCGCCGCGACCTACGAGTTCCGCAGCAGCCAACCGCTGTTCGGATCCGTCACCCACGGGTTCGGGGTGACCGTGCTCGTCAGCGACAGCCTCGGCCGGCGCCGCGCCTTTTATGGGATGGGCTACGAGCTGCAGGCACTGCGCCGTCGGGCCACCTTCGGTCCGTACGCCCTGCTCGCCGTCGCGCTCGGCCTCTCGACCGACACCGCCCGCCAGGAGCTCGGCGCCCAATGGAGCGTGGGCGGCGGGCTCGAGTGGCGTCCGTTCTCCCGCCTCGCTCTGGGCGCCGAGGCCCGCTACCGCGTGGAGGATCGTGGGCCGCGCGGATTCTGGCAGCCAGGCGGGGCCCGCAAGGGGGTGAGCGTCGCGCTCGGCGTCTCGCTGGCGCTGGGCGGTGCGGGGGTCCGCGCCGAGGGTGGGGGCGGCGGCGGCGGCAGGACCTGGCCGACCGCCTCCTTGCCCCCGGCGACCGTCCCCACCCAAGTGACCGGCAGTGCCGCGCAAGTCGTGCGCACGGCCCTGGATGCGATCGGCACGCCGTATCAGTGGGGCGGAACGGCCGCGAACGGCTTCGACTGCTCCGGGTTGATCCAGTTCGCCTACGGCCAGCACGGCGTTCGCGTCCCCCGGATGAGCCGCGATCAAGCCACCGCAGGCACGGAGGTGACGCCGGTCGTCGAAGCGCTCCAGCCGGGGGACATCCTCCTGTTCTCGGCGCGGCCCGGCGGCGGCGTGACGCACGTGGGGATGTACGTCGGGGAGAGCAAGTTCATTCACAGCTCCAGCACGGGCGTCAAACTGTCGCGCCTCGACCCCCACGATCCGGAAGGGGCGTACTGGATTCCACGGTGGGTGGGGGCGCGACGGGTTATGCAATGACCTTGCGACGTGCCGTCGTGCCGTCGTGTGTCTTGTTGATGGGCTGCGCCTCGTCCGGCCCCTATCGGGTCGCAGGCCAGCTCAAGGCCTATGAGATCCTCGTGCCCGGCCGGGATTCGGTCAGCGCCCGGGTGGCGGACGCGTTCAGGCGGCGGGGGTTCCGGGTGCGTGCCGCCGTGCGGGGGGGCAGCCGTCCCACCCTTGCCTATGTCGCCTTTTGGTTCAGCGAACCGGGGGAGGGGCGTGGGCAGCCTCGCTACCACGCCCGGCTGGCGGACACCCGCACCGGGGGGATCCTCGCCGCTGCCGCGGTGGCCTTGGATTCCCTGGGGTCGAACCTCAAGTCCAGGGTCGATTCCCTGGTCACGCTGCTGACCGCACCCCTACCACTGACTCCTTGACAACGGGCCGCAACCTAGCGAGTATACAGGGTCGTTAGCACTTCTCACCTGAGAGTGCTAACAACGCAGAAACGTAATGACTTACGGGCACTTCCGCAGTGGAGGCAGATCATGGCAACCGCAACCTCTAGCAAGACGAAGACCAAGGTTTTTCCCCTGGCTGACCGGGTGGTGATCAAACCGCTCGAGGAGACAGAGACCATGAAGGGCGGGCTCTACATCCCGGACACGGCGAAGGAGAAGCCGATCCAGGGTGAGGTGACCGCCGTTGGTCCCGGCCGGCGTGAGAAGGGCGAATCGGTGCCGATGGAGCTCAAAGTCGGCGACCGGGTGATCTACGGGAAGTACAGCGGCACCCAGGTCGATCTCGATGGCGAAGAGTTCATCATCATCAAAGAGGCGGACGTTCTGGCCAAGGTCGGCTGAGCGTCGTTTCCGGAGGGCCTGAAGCGGGGCGTGGACAAGCTGGCCGACGCCGTGAAGGTCACGCTGGGGCCCAAGGGTCGCAACGTGGTCATCGACAAGAAATTCGGTAATCCGACCGTCACGAAGGACGGGGTCACGGTCGCCAAGGAGATCGAGCTCGAAGACGAGATCGAGAACATGGGCGCCCAGATGGTGAAGGAAGTGGCGACCAAGACCTCGGACCTTGCCGGCGACGGCACCACGACCGCCACGGTCCTGGCGCAGGCGATCTTCCGGGAAGGCCTGAAGTCGGTCACCGCCGGGGCGAACCCGATGTCCCTGAAGCGCGGCATCGAGAAGGCCGTCGAGACCGTCGTGCAGGAGCTCAAGAAGCTCTCGATGCCGTCGTCGGGGCGAAAGGAGATCAAGCAGGTCGCCGCGATCTCGGCGAACGGCGATGAGGCCATCGGTGAGAAGATCGCTGACGCGATGGAGAAGGTCGGCAAGGACGGCGTGATCACGGTCGAAGAGGCGAAGGGCCTCGAGACCACGCTGGAGACCGTGGATGGCATGCAGTTCGACCGCGGGTACCTGTCGCCCTACTTCGTCACGGATCCGGAGAAGATGGAGGCGGTGCTGGAAGACGCCTACATCCTGATCCACGACAAGAAGATCTCCTCGATGAAGGACCTGCTCCCCATTCTCGAGAAGGTGGCGCAGGCCGGGCGGCCGCTGCTCATCGTCGCAGAAGACGTCGAGGGCGAGGCGCTGGCGACGCTGGTGGTCAATAAGCTGCGCGGCACCCTCAAGGTGTGCGCGGTCAAGGCCCCGGGCTTCGGAGATCGCCGCAAGGAGATGTTGATCGACATCGAGAAGATCACCGGCGGCAAGGTCATCGCCGAAGAGAAGGGGATGAAGCTCGAGAACACCGTGCTCGGGGACCTCGGGCAGGCCAAGCGCATCGTCGTCGACAAAGACAACACCACGATCGTGGATGGCAAGGGCAAGCAGCAGGACATCCAGGGCCGGATCAGCGAGATCAAGGCCGCGATCGAGAAGTCGACCTCGGACTACGACAAGGAGAAGCTGCAGGAGCGGCTGGCAAAGCTGGCGGGCGGGGTCGCCGTGATCAACGTCGGCGCGGCCACTGAGACCGAAATGAAGGAGAAGAAGGCGCGCGTGGAGGATGCGTTGCATGCGACACGCGCGGCGGTCGAGGAGGGCATCGTCCCGGGCGGCGGCGTGGCGCTGCTGTGGTGCCAGAAGGCGCTCGACAAGACCAAGGGCTCCGATGACGACGAGAAAATCGGCGTCGAGATCGTGCGGCGCTCGCTGGAGGAGCCGATCCGCATGATTGTCCAGAACGCCGGCGCCGAAGGGGCGGTGGTGGTCGGACGCGTGCGGGAGTCGAAGGACAAGAACTTCGGCTATAACGCCCAGACCGACGCATTCGAGGACCTGGTCGCGGCCGGCGTCATCGACCCGACCAAAGTCACCCGGACGGCGTTGCAGAACGCCGCGTCCATCGCAGGCCTGCTCCTCACCACGGAGTGCGTGGTGGTGGAGAAGAAGGAGAAGGAAAAGGCCCCCGCGATGCCCGGTGGCGGCATGGGCGGGATGTACTAACCGCTAGTCGCATAGTCGCACAGTCGCTTAGCGCAGAAACGCCAAGGGTTTCCCCTTGGCGTTTCTGCGTTTGTGACGCCCATCCTAGCCCGTGAGCGCTACCTTGGAGCCATGACGGCGGCGGCCGGTCCCCCCCCACCCCCCACTCCCCCAGCTCCTCAGAAGGCGGCCTTGTCCCGGGAGTTGGGCGAGTTCCTGATCGAGCTGTCCATCGCCCTCCACAAGCACGCGATGTACCCCGAGGGCCACCCCTCGCTGGCGCCGGCGGCGGCGGGTGTGGTGCGCCGCGCGGCGGAGCTGCTACAGGACCGCCCGACTCTGTCGCTCGGCGTGGCTCGTAACCAGCTCATCATCGAGGGCGTGGCGACCGACCCCAAGCATCCGGTGCTGGCCGAGCTCGCCGGACGGCTGCATCGCCACCATCTCGGAGCCGCGACGTTCTCCCGGGGCGTCACCGCGGGCGAGGTCGGGGAGGTTCTGAAAACGCTCGCCGTGGAGGCCGACCGCTCCGCACAACCGTTGGGACTGGGGGACCCCGAGCGCCTGCGGGCCTGGTCCCACATCCGACTCCACTCGCTCACCTACGACCGGCTGCAGCTGCTCGACCCCGGCACCGATGCCCTGGCGGACGCCGGGGAGACGCATGGCGCCCGGGCCCGGTCAGCCCAGCTGTGGCTCGGCCTCGCTCGCGCGGCGCTGGCGGGGCAGCTCGGCGAGGACGAGGCGCCGCCGACCAAGCCCGCGGTGATCGCCCAGGCGATCGACGCCCACCCCAAGGCCGAAGGCTACGACCAGGTGATCGTCGGCTACCTGCTGCAGATCACCGAGGAACTCAAGGCAGCGGGCGGGGCGGAGGCGGTGGAGTTGCGGCGCCGTACCTCGCGCCTCATCCGGGCTATGAAGCCGGAGACGTTGCGGCGGCTCCTTGAAATGGGCGGCGACTTCGCCCAGCGCCAGCGCTTCGCGCTCGACGCCACGCACGGCATGGCCGTGGATGCCGTGCTCGAGATCGTCCGAGCCGCGGCGGACACCTCCAGCCAGAGCATCTCCCACTCGCTGGTGCGCATGCTCTCAAAGCTCGCAGCCCACGCCGAGCACGGTGGCGCCGCGGCCCGTCCGCTGGCCGACGCGGCGCTGCGGGAGCAGGTGACGGGGCTGCTCAGCGGCTGGTCGCTGGACGATCCGAACCCGGGGGAGTACGGGGCCGCCCTGCAGCGGATGGCGCAGGCGGGCCCGTTGTTCCGGGGGCCGGCGGAAGCGACCGTCGGGGCTGAAGACGAGCGGTTGGTGCAGATGGGGCTGGAGCTGGACACGGTGGGCCCGCTCACGTGGCGCGCGATCGCGCGTCTGGAGGAGGCGGGCCGTCTCGCGTCGCTGCTCGACCTGCTGGAAGGAGCCCCGGCGGGCCGCGCGGTCGAGGCGGTCTGGGCGAGGATCGCCACGCCCGCCGCCGTGCGCCGGTTGCTCGAGGACGCGCCGATCGACTTTCGCTCGCTCGACCGCCTGCTCGGCCGCGTCGGCCTCGAAGCGGCGGACCTGCTGTTGGACTTCCTCGCCGCCGCCGAAGAGCGGGCAGTGCGGCGCGCCCTGCTCGACCGGCTCGTCACGCTCGGGGCGATCCTCGGTCCTCGCCTCGCCGCGCGGCTTGGCGACGGGCGCTGGTACGTCGTGCGGAACCTGTTGTGGATGCTCGATCGCCTGCCGGAGCTGCCGCCTGACTTCTCGCCGGGACCGTTTTCCGCTCACGCGGACGCGCGGGTGCGGCGCGAGGCGCTGAAGCTGCGCCTCAAGGTCCCGGCCGAGCGGGAGGCCGCGCTGCACGCCGCGCTCCAGGATCCCGACGAACAGGCGGTGCGCATCGGGCTGATTGCGGCCCAGCAGGACTGTCCGCCGAACGCGCTGCCGCTCGTCGTCGCCCTCGCGCGGGACCGCGGGCGACCCGCCGAGCTGCGCGTGCTGGCCATCCGCGTGTTGGGCAAGAGCCGCGCGGCGGCGGCGCTCGACGTGCTGCTGCGCCTGTGCGACGGCGGACGGACGCTCCTCGGGAAGCCCAAGCTGCCGCCGGTGTCCCTCGAGCTGGTCGCGGCCATCGGCGCGTTGGCGACCGCCTGGTCCGGCGAGGCGCGCGCCGCGGCGTTCGTGAAGCGTGCGGCCACCGCCGGGGACCCGGAGCTGCGGGCCGCGGCCGTCCCGCGCCGCCCCACCTCCCGGCGGCCATGAGCGATCCGGCCCGCTTTCTCGGCGTCTTCGCCCAGGCGCTGGCCGGGATGTCGCTGTATGCGGACGGGCACCCGGCGCGCGAGCGGGGGATCGACGCCGCCTACCGCGAGCTGGGGGACCTGCAGCGCGACACGCCGAGCCCGCTCTTCACCTTCCTCGGCGATGAAGTCGTGTACGGTCGTCTCCCCTTGCGAGACATGAAGGGATGGGACTGGTCGCCGCGGCTCGCGAATGCCGGGATCCAGCGGCTCGAGTTCGAGGAGCAGGTGAGCCGCGAGGAGTTCGAGGCGTTCCTCGAGGAGGTCCTGGCCCGCCTGACGCTGTCGGTCATCGACACCAGCGAGGCGCGGCAGCTGCGCCGCCCCAGTATCCGGTTCGGCGCCGTCGGCGTGCGCGGCGAGCAGGAGGTGGCCGCGGAGGAGGCGCCGCCCACCGCCACGATCGCGTTCTCTCTCGGCGAGGAGGCGGACACCGTCCGCTGGATGCACGACGAGGTGCAGACGCGGGGCACGCTGCCCCTCGTGGAAGCCGAAGCCGTGGTGCGGTCGCTCGCGGTCGCGATGCACGGAGACCGCCAGATGCTGATGCCGCTGCTGCAGCTCAAGGAATTCGACCAGTACACCACGACGCACTCGATGAACGTCGCGGTCCTCACCATGGCGCTCGCGGAGTACCTCGGGATGAGCGGCGGGGACGTCCGGGCCTTCGG
>WNGD01006394.1_pt1 | contig 11269 bp, 8 predicted proteins | sample 5400671 | NCBI WGS metagenome assembly WNGD01 (sample SAMN13153369, study PRJNA577476) | soil metagenome | isolation source: 40 cm soil or saprolite under grassland replicate 2 | place: USA:California | collected 2016-06-15
GCAAGGGGCTAGCTGATCCGCGTGGCGGGGGCAAGGGCGACCTGTACTATCACGTCTGCGTATTGACGCCGACGAAGCTGACGCGCGAGCAGCGAAAACTCATCGAGCAGCTTGGCGCGGCCTTGAAAGTTGAAAACAAGCCCGCCGACCGCAATTCCTCGATCTTCGATAAAGTGAAAGACATCTTCGGATAGTGGCGTTCCTCTTGAGTTAGAATCTCCGCGTGCGAAGGCGATTCTTCGTTAAGCAATTTGAAGGTGAGCGCGCCGTCATGGAAGGTGAGGCGGCCCATCATCTGGGCCGCGTCTTGCGCGCCCAAGCCGGCCAGCTCTACGAGCTGAGCGACGGCGAACGCGTGTGGCTCGGGCGAATTGACCGAGTGACGCGCGAGCGCGTGGAATTTTCCAAATTGGAAGAATTGCAAGCGTACCAGCCCCGCTTGGATTTGACGCTCTTGCTGGCCGTGGTGAAGTTTGACTCCTTCGAATGGGCGCTCGAGAAATCCACCGAACTCGGTATCGGCACGATTGTGCCGCTCGCCGCAGCGCGGAGCGAGAAAGCCTTACTTGGCGCAGCGGCGAAGCGCGCCGAACGTTGGAAGAAGATACTGCTGGAGGCATCGCAGCAGTGCCGCCGCGTGCGCGTACCCGTGCTGGCGGATGTGTCCGAGCCAGGGCGCGCATTCGCTTCGTTCAAAGATGGTTTGCGTGTCATGCTTTCTGAACGTGCCGATGCGCCACCCCTGCGAAACGTGCTTGAAGGCCGGCGGGCCGCGAAGGCCATCCTGGCCATCGGGCCGGAGGGCGGCTGGACCGACGCGGAGCGCGAAGCTGCGCAACGCTGTGGCTTTCTGGAAGCCTCGCTTGGCCGATTGATCCTGCGCGCAGAGACGGCCGTTATCACCGCGCTAGCTTCGATGAATTACGCGCTCGGCGATGACTGATCGGCTTGAGGCTTTGAGCCTAAGAAATTCCTGCACCTCGCAACCAGTGCCTCCATCCCGGAGCAACGGGCACCCGCCTCTTGTGAATCTGATTGAGTGAAAGAATCCGGATTGGCCTCCTGCTCCGCGGACAACCCTCGTAAATCGCATCTGGCGCGGCGCGCGACGGCCATGCTATAAATACAAGGCAGCGTCAAAATGGAACGCCCGAACGAGAAACTGCACGCGACCTCGACGTCACCGGAAACCCCAGCCCCGGCATCGTCCTTTATTGTGAACTCCGGCCCCTCGGTTGCGAGTGCCATGACCGGTCGGGTGGTGTCTATACATTCCCTCCGCAAGGAAATTCGCGTCTGGACGCGCGACCTGCTCATCGCCATCGGCCTTGCTCTGGTCATCATCGTGTTCTTGTACCAGCCGGTAAAAGTCGAGGGCACCAGCATGGCCCCGTTGCTCTCCGACCAGGAACGCATTTTCATCAACAAGTTCGTCTATCGCTTCGAGCCGATTCAGCGCGGGGATGTGGTCGTGTTTTGGTATCCGCTGGATCGCACAAAATCTTTTATCAAGAGAGTCGTGGGTTTGCCCGGCGAGACCGTGGAGATTCGTCAGGGCGCGGTGTACGTCAACGGCAAGGTTGTCCCCGAGCCGTACGTCCCGCCGCAGTATGAGGACCTGAGTGATTTCGGCCCGGTGCGCGTGCCCAGGGATAGTTATTTCGTGATGGGCGATCATCGCGTCAGTTCGAATGACTCCCGCGTGTTCGGGCCCGTCGCCAGCCGCTTCATTTACGGCCGCGCCGTCTTCGCCTACTGGCCGGTGGATCATTTCGGTTCGCTCTCGGCCACGGACGCCGACACAAAGTGACTGGCATAATTTTGATGACAGGTTCGGGAGGACACACTGACCGAAGTTCAGCACCGACCCGCCATTCTCGCACTGGAAGACGGGCGCGTCTTTAAGGGCCGGGCAGCCGGCGCGATCACGCGCCGCGGCGGCGAAGTCGTTTTCAACACCAGCCTCACCGGTTACCAGGAAGTTTTCACCGACCCCAGCTACGCCGGGCAAATTGTCTGCTTGACTTATCCGCATATCGGCAACGTGGGGGCCAACCTCGAGGATGAGGAATCCGCCCGGCCCTTCATCGAGTCGCTCGTGGTGCGCGAGTTTTCACAGATGTCTTCGAACTGGCGATCGGCGGAAACGGCCCAACTGTATTTGAATCGTCACAAAATCCCGGTTATCTGGGACATCGACACGCGAGCGCTGGTGCGGCACATTCGAAACGTCGGCGCCCTGCGTGGGATGGTTTCGACCGATGGGACGCCCGCGGAGCAGCTGGTTTTTGAAGCCAAGCAACTCCCCAGCATGGCGGGTCAGGAACTCGCCAGTCGCGTCTCCTGCGGCAAACCCTACGGCTGGGAGAAAGGCTCCGTTGAGCTGGCAATCTCGCCTTGGTCCGAAGAGATGGGCGAAGCGGATGGGGACGAGGAGACCCGGAGATATCGGGTCGCCGCTTATGATTTTGGCATTAAGCAAAACATTCTGCGTTTGCTGGTGGACCATAACTGCGACGTCTGGGTTGTCCCCGCGCAAACACCCGCCGAGGATGTTCTGGCGTTGAAGCCGGACGGCGTCTTCCTTTCGAATGGCCCGGGCGATCCTGAACCGATCGCCTACGCCGTGGAAAATATCAAGAAGCTGATCGGGAAGGTGCCGGTGTTTGGGATTTGCCTGGGCCATCAACTGTGCGGGCTGGCTCTGGGCGGGAAGACCTTTAAGCTGAAATTCGGCCACCACGGTTCGAATCATCCGGTCAAGAATCTGCTCACGGAGCAAGTGGAGATTACCGCGCAGAATCACGGGTTTTGCGTCGATCCGGATTCGCTGCCGTCCCGCGACGTTGAGATCACGCATATCAACTTGAACGATCACACCAATGAAGGCATGCGCCACAAGAAGTTGCCGCTGTTCAGCGTGCAGTATCACCCGGAGGCCTCGCCCGGGCCGCACGACTCGCATTATCTGTTCAATGATTTTGTGGAGTTGATGGGAAAGTGGAGAGGGAAGTAACCTCGGTCGTTGGACATTTCATTCGTACCATGTTTCGAACGCTGAAGGCCGCTACGGTGCGAAGGGGTGACGGATGGTGCGCGCGCGGCGTGGCAGCCGCGCCGAACTGGCAACTGAAAACGGAGAACCGGAGAACTTGCCCAAACGTAAAAACATCAAGAAGATTCTGATCATCGGGTCGGGTCCGATCATTATCGGCCAAGCCTGCGAATTCGATTATTCAGGAGCGCAGGCCTGCAAGGCGCTGCGCGCCGAGGGCTACGAGGTCGTGCTGGTGAATTCGAACCCGGCAACCATCATGACCGATCCGGATCTCGCCCACCGCACCTACATCGAGCCGCTGTCAAAGGAATATCTCGCGGAGATTATCGCACGCGAGAAACCGGACGCGTTGCTTCCGACCGTCGGCGGACAAACGGCGCTGAATCTGGCCGTAGAGCTTTCCGAGGGCGGCATCCTTGAAAAATACAAGGTGGAAATGATCGGCGCCTCGCTCCGCGCCATCAAGGTCGCCGAGGACCGCTTGTGGTTCAAGGATGCCTGCCGGAAGATTGGGCTCGAGGTGCCGGCCTCGGCGCTGGTGAATAACGCCAAGGATGCGCTGCGTCTCTGCGACCAACTGGGATTCCCGCTGGTGATCCGGCCTTCGTTCACTCTGGGCGGCACGGGCGGCTCGATCGCCTACAACAAGGAAGAGTTCGCCGAATCCATCGCCCAAGCTCTGGACCTGAGCCCCGTGCATGAGGCGCTGGTGGAAGAATCCGTATTGGGCTGGAAAGAGTACGAACTCGAAGTCATGCGCGATTTCCGCGACAACTTTGTGGTGATTTGCTCGATTGAAAACTTTGATCCCATGGGCGTGCATACCGGCGACTCGATCACCGTGGCGCCCGCGCAGACGCTGACGGACAAAGAATACCAGCGCATGCGCGACGCCGCCGCCGCGATCATCCGCGAAGTGGGCGTGGAAACGGGCGGTTCGAATGTGCAGTTCGCGGTGAATCCCGAAAACGGCCGCATGGTCGTCATCGAGATGAACCCCCGCGTGTCCCGCAGTTCCGCGCTGGCCAGCAAGGCCACCGGGTTTCCCATCGCAAAAATCGCGGCCCGCTTGGCCGTGGGGATGTCGCTGGACGAAATTCCGAATGACATAACCAAGAAGACGCCGGCTTGCTTCGAGCCGACCATCGACTACGTGGTGGTGAAAATTCCCAAGTGGCAATTCGAAAAGTTTCCCGGTGCAGACAGCACGCTGGGTACGCAGATGAAGTCCGTCGGCGAAGTCATGGCCATTGGCCGGACGTTCAAAGAAGCGCTGCAGAAGGGAATTCGCTCGCTGGAGCCGAGCGCGCCCTGGCGCGCGCCTGCGGAGACGCCGGATTCCCTGTTGCGTGAAAAACTCGCAACTCCGCGGCCGGACCGCATTCACTGGCTGCTGACCGCCGTGGAGCGCGGCCTGCCGGCGCAGGAAATTTGCGAGCTGACGAAAATCGATCCGTGGTTCATTCATCAGATCGAAGAGTTGACGGCCATGAACCGTCGCGCCGCCGCCGTGACCGTGGAAACAGCTTCGAAGGAATTGCTGCGCGAAGCGAAGCGGCATGGCGCCAGCGACGAGCAATTGGCGCAAATCTGGAGAACGACGCCTGCTTCCGTGAGGCTGCAACGCGCACGCTACGGCGTCTCGCCGGTCTTCAAGCGCGTGGATACTTGCGCCGCCGAATTCGAGTCGTTCACTCCTTATCTCTATTCGACTTACGAAGATGAAGACGAATCGGACGCCCAGTCGCGGCCCAAGATCATGATTTTGGGCAGCGGTCCGAATCGCATCGGGCAGGGCATCGAGTTCGATTATTGCTGCTGCCACGCTTCTTACGCGCTGCATGAAGACGGATTTGAAACCATCATGGTGAATTGCAATCCGGAGACGGTGTCCACGGACTACGACACCTCCGACCGCCTGTATTTCGAACCGCTCACGCTCGAAGACGTTCTTGCCATCGTCGAGCGCGAGAAGCCCCAGGGAGTGATCGTGCAATTCGGCGGGCAGACGCCGCTGAATCTTGCCCTCGAACTGAAACGCAACGGTGTTCCGATTATCGGCACCGCGCCGGAATCCATCGACCTCGCGGAAGACCGCCGGCGGTTCGGCCGCCTGCTCGAAGAATTGAAGATTCCTCAGCCGCGCAACGGAACGGCGCTGGTGCCGGAAGAAGCGGCGCGCGTGGCGGCAGAAATCGGATTGCCGGTGCTGGTGCGGCCGAGCTACGTGCTGGGCGGACGCGCCATGGTGATCGCCTACGACGTGAACACAGTGCAGGATTACGTCGCGCAAGCGGCGCTCATGGGGCCCGCTCGGCCCGTGCTGATCGATCAGTTTCTCGAAGAAGCCACGGAAATCGATGTCGACGCGCTGGCCGATGGAAAGGACGTGATCATCGGCGGGATCATGGAGCACATTGAAGAAGCCGGAGTGCACTCAGGCGATTCCTCGTGCGTTCTGCCGCCGGTGAGCTTGTCCCCCGCGATTCTCGATACCATCCGCGAATACACGAAGCGGCTGGCGTTGGCCCTCAAGGTAGTTGGATTGATGAACGTACAATATGCCATTCAGCGCGAGACGGTTTACGTGCTGGAGGTGAACCCGCGAGCGTCGCGGACGGTGCCGTACGTCAGTAAGGCGACCGGAGTGCCGCTGGCGAAGGTCGCGGCGCGGTTGATGGCCGGGAAGAATCTGGCGTCCATGAATCTTCCGCTCGTGAAGCACAACGGCGTGGCGGAAGTCGCGGTGCACGAATTCTATTCGGTGAAATCGCCGGTGTTTCCATTCAACAAGTTTCGCGGAGTGGATACCATCCTCGGGCCGGAAATGCGCTCGACCGGTGAAGTGATGGGAATTTCCACATCGTATGGCCAGGCGTTCGCGAAGGCCCAGCTTGCGGCGGGACAGCGTTTGCCGCGCAAGGGCACGGTGTTCCTCAGCGTGAATGACCGCGACAAAAAACATGTGGGACCGCTCGGAAAAGAATTGTCGACGATGGGGTTTCGTCTGCTGGCCACTCGGGGAACGGCCGCGGCGCTGGAAGATGCGGGCGTCGAGGCCGAAGGAGTATTCAAGGTCAACGAAGGCCGCCCGAATATCGTGGACTTGGTGAAAACCGGCAAGATTGACCTCGTGATCAACACCCCGCTCGGACGCGAGTCTTTCTACGACGAGAAATCGATCCGTCGCGCCGCAATTCGTTACAATATATCGTGCATCACGACGATGGCTGCAGCGCATGCCGCCGCGCGCGGGATTCGGGCGCTCCTCGAACAGGGCATCGAAGTCGCTGCATTGCAGGACTTACATCGCGGACAGGCCGCCGCTTCCGGCGTGCCCGCGTCAGGAGATTGAGCCGTGGAATTTTCCGGAGTTTTCGCCGCCTTAACAACGCCATTCGAAGAAGACGGTTCGGTTTCGCTCACCGGACTGAAACACAACATTCACCGCTACAACGCGACGGACCTTGCGGGGTACGTGGTGCTCGGTTCGACGGGGGAGTCGGTGCTGCTCTCGCGAGCGGAGATGGACGGCATTCTCGTCACCGCAATCGAGGCGGTCGGCAAGGGAAAGAAACTGCTTGCCGGCACCGGCGCCGAATCGACTGCGGAAACCATCGACCGCACGAAGCGCGCAGCGGATCTGGGTTATCCGGCGGTGCTGGTGAAGACGCCGCATTATTACAAGCCGTCTTACAAACCGGACGTGCTCATCGCGCACTTCCGGCGAGTCGCGGATGAGTCGCCGATTCCGGTTCTTCTGTACTCCGTGCCGCAATTCACGGGCGTGGCGCTGGAGGCTGCGGAGGTCGCGGCTCTCTCCGAGCATCCCAATATCATCGGGATTAAGGAGAGTTCAGGAAACGTGCAGCGCGTTGGCGAGATGATCGCGGGGGCCTCGCCTGAGTTTCAGGTGCTGGTCGGCTCCGCGCCGACGCTGTACCCTTCACTGGTGCTTGGCGCGCGCGGAGCTATTCTCGCGCTTGCGTGCTCGCTGCCGGAGAAATGCGCGGCGCTTTTTGAATTGGTCCGGCAGGGTCATCACGAAAGAGCGCGCGAACTGCAGTCCGTCCTGGCCCGCGCCTCGAAGTTAATTCTCTCCGAAATGGGCATCGCCGGTCTGAAGTACATCATGGATCAGCGCGGCTACCGCGGCGGCATTCCGCGGCTGCCTTTGCGGCCTTTGCAGAATGAACAAAAGAAACGCCTTAGTGAATTCCTCGCGGTTCTGGAACCCATCGCGGTAAGGGCCTGATACAAGGCAATGGGAGAGAATTGATGAGACGTTTTCTCGCAAGTTTCATCTAAGGGCTCATGGATTGTCGCGTCCTCGCCTCCCGCCAGCTTCCGCATCAGGCAAAGCTCTTTCTCGATTACCTCGAACGTTTTGAGCGCGTGAAAGCCTTTTACGCTTATCCGCCGACGATGCAAGCGGTTTCGCGCGAGGCGCGGAAACTGAGCTATCCCAGCGACAGAAGGGCAGAGGTGGCCGCGCTCTTGCGCGCCCAGAACGTTGCTTTCGGGGCGGGAGCAGAGACCATTACCAACCTGGAGCGACTCGAAGAAGGCGCGGTCGCCGTGGTGACCGGACAGCAAGTGGCGCTGTTCAGCGGGCCGCCCTATTCGATCTATAAAGCGCTGATGGCGGTGCAAATTGCCGAGGAACTGACGCGCAGTGGAATTCCGGCGGTGCCGGTGTTTTGGATGGCGACGGAAGACCACGATCTGGAAGAGGTGCGCCAAACAACGTGGTTTGACCGAGGAAAACTGATCCGATTCGAGTTGCCGGTGGCTGCGGAAGCGGGCCGGCCGGTGGGCCAAATTCCCCTGGGCAGAGAGGCCGGGCCCTTGGTTCACGAAGCCGCAGAATTGCTGGCGAATCAGGGAAGCGATCTGCTCGCACAGTACCTGATCGAAAGCTACGGGCCGGAAGAGACCTACGGCAGCGCGTTCGGGAAACTTTTCGCACGGCTGTTCGCGGAGCAGGGATTAATCCTGATGGACCCGCTGGACCAGGGCCTTCACAAAGTTGCAGCGCCTCTGTATCAGCACGCGCTGGCGGAACGCGATGCGCTGAACGAAAAACTTTTGGAGCGCGGGAAAGAATTGGACCGCGCGGGATTCGCCCCCCAGGTCAAGGTGACCTCGCGGAGCACGCTGCTCTTCTACCTGGGCGATGGACCGCGGCTGCCGATCAGCGCAAGCGCCGGAAAGTTTCAGGCCGGCGAGAGGACGTGGCCGCGGGAGGCTTTGGTGCGTCTCACGCACGCCGAGCCGCAGAACTTCAGCCCGAATGCGCTCTTCCGGTCGGTTGTGCAGGACTATTTGCTGCCGACCGCGGGATACATCGGCGGCCCCGCCGAAATTTCGTATTTTGCGCAGTCGGAAGTGATCTACCGGGAACTTCTGGGGCGGATGCCGGTGATGTTGCCGCGGGCCGGATTCACGCTGGTAGACGCGAAGGCCAATAAACTGCTGCGCCGGTACGGCCTGACGGTTGAGGACGTTTGGGCGGGACCGCAGAACCTTCGGCACAAGATGGAGGGCGCCGCTGTTCCCAAGTCGCTTTCGCGGACCTTTGAGCGAAGCAAAAAACAGATCGCCAAGATGCTGGCGCAGCTCGGCAAGCAGATCGAGAAGCTGGATCCCACTTTGAAAGGCACGGTTGAGAGGTCGCGGAAGAGAATCGAATTTCACATCGAAAAACTGCGCCGCAAGGCGGGCCGGGCACAGGATCAAAAAACCGGTTTGATCTCGGCGCACGAACAGTACCTGGAGTCGCTGCTTTATCCGCACAAAGCATTGCAGTCGCGCGAACTGTGTCTCCTGCCGTTTCTGGCACGATGGGGAGCCGGCAGCTTGAGCGAATTGCAGAAGCACGCGACCGGAAAGGCGCTCGGGCGTCACTTTATCGTTCCGCTTCCTTAGATTCCCTCTCTCGTTCCCGCTGGTCCACGCCACGATCGAACCGCAGTGCTAGAATCCCCGAGCCAAACAGGGAGGGAAGCCCATGCAGACACTGAGCGTGAAGACCGACCGCCGCACGCAACTTGTTGACGTGACGGCCCAGATACAAAGCGCGGTGTCAGCGTCCAGGGTGGCCAATGGAGCCTGCTACTTGTACGTGCCGCACACGACGGCGGCGATTACCATCAACGAGTGTGCGGACCCGTATGTGGCCCGCGATGTTGAGGGCGCGTTGGACCGCCTAATCCCCGCTGTGGGGCCCTACCAGCACGGAGAGGGCAATTCGGATTCACATATAAAAGCCGTCCTTGTGGGATCTAGCCAAGTCGTTTTCGTGGAAGGCGGAAAGTTGGCGCTGGGGCGCTGGCAAGGCGTGTTCTTGTGCGAATTTGACGGGCCACGGGAACGGAAGCTGCAAGTAAAAGTCATGGCCGATTGAAGCAGACTTCAAGTAAAGACTCTGACTGCGCGTAATGCCCCCACACCCCCGGCAGTTTGTATGAATGTCAAAACAAGGGACTTACAAAATTGGCACTTCGTAACTTGTTGATTCTAAAGGAGCCAGATTGCTGGTGGCACCCCACGTTAATGAACGCCGGCAATGGGCCCCAAAAAGAAAAACGCGGCAAGACATCTGCCGCACATAAACTGCGCAATTCTAACTAAAAACATTATACCCGTGGAGGGGCGATTAGTCAAAGGAATTCTAGGTTGGATTCTGGGATTGCGAGGGCGTTGTGCTAGAGTTTTTGTGCGATGGAAAAGCTTGGGATTTACGTGCAGGTGCCGTTCTGCCAGACGAAGTGTACGTACTGCAATTTTCATACGGGAGTGGTCTCGACGGCGCGATTCGCGCCTTACGTTGAGGCGGTTTGCCGGGAGATTCGAGAGCATCGGGAGATGTTGAAGGCGGCGGGTGTGGAGTGGACTGAGTGTTTGGGGCGGGGCGGAGGGCGCAGCGATGCTGCGCCCCTACAAAGAAAGAGCGAATCGCCGAGCGAAGACTTAGTCGTGGACACGGTTTACATTGGCGGTGGGACGCCCAGCCTGTTGGAACCTCCCCACCTTCAGAACATTCTGGATACGATTCGGAAAAGCTTCGCGGCGGATTTTGCAGAAGTGACGTTGGAAGCTGATCCGGAGACGGTTGAGTACGAGAAAGCGGCGGCGTGGATGCGGACGGGAATCGACCGGGTCAGCTTTGGGGTGCAATCGTTTTCGGACAAAGAACTGGTGGCTGCGGGACGGATGCATCGGCGAGCGGATATTTACCGGGCCGTGCCGATTCTGCGCGAAGCGGGGATTCGAAACATCAGCTTCGATTTGATCGCTGGATTGCCGCACCAGACAAGAGAGAGCTGGCGGCAGTCGCTGGATGAATTGACGGCGCTCGAGCCAGAGCACGCTTCGATTTATTTGCTGGAGGTTGATGAAGGCAGCCGACTTGGGAAGGAGCTGCTGCAGGGCGGGGGACGGTACAGCGCAGGCGCCGTGCCAAGCGAAGACGAAATGGCGGAGTTCTACGAAATGGCGGTGGAGACTTTGCGGGCAGCGGGTTATCGCCATTACGAGATTTCAAATTGGGCGAAGCCGGGATTCGAATCGAAGCACAACTTGAAATACTGGCGGCGCGAAGCGTACCTGGGATTTGGGGCGGGCGCGCATTCGTTTTCGGGGGCGCAGCGGTGGGCGAACGTGCACGATGCCGCGGCCTACGTGAGTGCCGTGCAAAGCGGACGATTGCCGGTGGAGCAGAAGGAGACGCTGTCGGCCCAGCAGGCGCTCGAAGAGGAGTTGTTTCTGGGGTTGCGGCAACTGGACGGAGTTGATGTGGCGCGCATCGAGCGGGAGTATGGAGTGACGCTGGCGGGACGATTCGAACCGCTGGCGTCGGCGGGGTTGGTGAAACGAGATGGAAACGTGGTGCGGCTCGCGCCGGAGCGGCTAAGTGTTTCGAATGAAGTGTTTGTGGAGCTGATGAAGTGAGACTTGGAATGGAATGACTTGGGTTGAAGTTAAAGAAGGCTTTTAACACAGAGGACACAGAGAGCAGAGGAGAAGAAAAAAGAGAGCGAAGAAAGAAGAAAGCGAAGAAAGAAGAAAGAATAGAGAGAAGAAGAATAGCGAGAAGAAAGAAGAAGGCAGAGAGAGAAGAGAAAACATGAGTTATACGGTGGCGAAGGGGAATCAGAGGGTGGATCCGGATCAGTGAGACTTGGAATGGAATGACTTGGGTTGAAGTTA
>WNGD01012152.1_pt1 | contig 11264 bp, 5 predicted proteins | sample 5400671 | NCBI WGS metagenome assembly WNGD01 (sample SAMN13153369, study PRJNA577476) | soil metagenome | isolation source: 40 cm soil or saprolite under grassland replicate 2 | place: USA:California | collected 2016-06-15
GGGCACTAGCACCTCAAGCTAGCGCGTCTGCCAATTCCGCCACCCGGACGTGCGCCGGAGCACGGCAGAACCCGTGCCGGCCGCATCACGATAGCAAATCCGGCCGCCCGCGGCGAAGGGCCGAGAGCCTCCCTGTCTGCTCAGCGGCGGCCAGCTCCACAGGCACGATCGGCTCAGCCAGCACGGCCGGCTCAGCCAGCCCACCCAGCACGGCCAGTTCGCTCAGCACGGCCGGTCGCCCAGCGCGGCCAGTCATCCAGCGCAGCCAGCGGGCCAGTTTCCTCAGCACGCTTGCCGACAGCACAGGCGGCCCGGCGTACCCCGCCGACAAGGTCGCCGGGCCAGCTCGGTCGGCAGGTGCGACGATGGGCAGGTGACCGAGAACCCAGCGAGCGCGGCCGTGGCCGCCGAAGACGAGGTCGCCACCCTGTGCAGCGACCTGATCAGGATCGACACCAGCAACTACGGGGACAACTCCGGGCCGGGCGAGCGGCCCGCGGCTGAGCAGGTCGTCGCCCTGCTCAGCGACGTCGGCCTGGAGCCGGTGCTGCTGGAGTCCCACTGGGGCCGGGCGAGCGTGGTGACCCGGATCGCCGGGGAGGACCCGTCCCGGTCGGCCCTGCTCATCCACGGCCACCTGGACATCGTCCCTGCCGACGCCGCGGACTGGGCGGTGCACCCGTTCTCCGGAGAGATCGTCGACGGAACGATCTGGGGCCGGGGCGCGGTGGACATGAAGGACATGGACGCCATGATGCTCGCGGTTGTCAGGCAGCGGATGCGGGAGGGCCGCCGCCCGCCGCGCGACGTGGTGATCGCCTTCCTGGCCGACGAGGAGGCCGGCGGCAGCTACGGCGGGCGGTGGCTGGTGCACAACCACCCGGACCTGTTCGAGGGGGTCACCGAGGCGATCGGGGAGGTCGGCGGGTTCAGCGCGACCGTCGGCGGCCAGCGCCTGTACCTCATACAGACCGCGGAAAAGGGCATAGCCTGGCTGCGGCTGACCGCGCGCGGGACCGCCGGGCACGGCTCGCTGCTGCAGAACGGCAACGCGGTCACCGAACTCGCCGAGACGGTGGCCCGCATCGGGCGCCACGAGTGGCCCACCCGGTTCACGCCCTCGGCGCAGGCATTCCTTGAGGCCGCCTCCGAGGCGCTGGGCCTCGAGTTGAGCCCGGACACCGCACGGGAGGTGCTGACCAAGCTCGGGCCGCTGGCCCGGATGGTGGGGGCGACCCTCACCAACACCGCCAACCCCACGATGCTTGACGCGGGCTACAAGGTGAACGTCGTGCCCCAGACGGCGGCCGCCAGCGTGGATGGCAGGTTCCTCCCCGGATACGAGGAGGAATTCCTCGCCGAGCTGGACAGCCTGCTCGGCCCGGGGGTTCAGCGCGAGTACATCAACACCGACATCGCCCTGGAGACGACCTTCGACGGCGACCTGTGCGCAGCCATGACGGCCGCCCTGCTGGCCGAGGACCCGGAGGGCAGGGCCGTTCCCTACTGCATGTCTGGCGGGACCGACGCGAAGTCGTTCAGCCGGCTGGGCATCCGCTGCTTCGGTTTCGCGCCGCTGCGCCTGCCCGCTGACACCGACTTCTTCGGGATGTTCCACGGCGTGGACGAACGGGTGCCGGTCGACGCACTCCAGTTCGGCGTGCGGGTGCTGGATCGTTTCCTGGACCGCTGCTGACGGCGGCCGCGGCCGGCGCTGCTCCGGCGCGTTCCTGCGGTCAGGGCCTTGACTTGGTCACCGGCCCCGGTATGCTCACACGCCTGGCAGGGTCATAACGTGTCCGGACACCACGTATGACCTGTCGGCGCAGGGTCGCTTTCCTGCTCCCGTCCGCATTCAGCCGGAGCCTGGCGAGTTCCCAGTCCCCATACTCCGCGTGATCTGTCAGGATGCGCCGGGCGGCATCGCGTGACATCCCTCGCGGCAGGTAGAGCACGAGGTAGGAATACTCGGCCATCAAGTTATATTGTGCGCCGGGGACGGGGCGGATCAATCGGTCCGGCGAAATTCGGGCCCGCCCGCGAGCGGGCCTTGCCCGGCCGCCGGGAACATCCGGTGCCGGGGCGGGAGTTGGACCAGCGGGAGCCGATGAACTTGGCGAGAACCGGTGAAGGGTACCGGGCTAGAGGTGAAGAGCGTGCCAGCAAGGACGGGTAGCGCAGCAAAAGGCGCGGTCGGCAGGCAGGGTGCCGCCGACGGCAATGGCGCGCGCCGGCTTGTCATCGTCGAGTCACCGGCCAAGGCGCGCACGATCGCGGGATACCTGGGCAAGGGGTACGTGGTCGAGTCGAGCATCGGCCACATCCGCGACATGCCCGACAAGGCGGCGGAGATACCCGCCAGGTACCGCAAGGAGCCCTGGGCCCGGCTCGGCGTGAACGTGGACAAGGGCTTCGAGGCGCTCTACGTGGTGCCCGCCGACAAGAAGCCGCAGGTGAGCAAGCTCAAGCACCTGCTGGCCGACGCCGACGAACTGCTGCTGGCCACGGATGAGGACCGTGAGGGCGAGGCGATCGCCTGGCACCTGATGGAAGAGCTCAAGCCCAAGGTCCCCGCCCACCGGATGGTCTTCCACGAGATCACCCCGCAGGCGATCGCACATGCGGTGGCCAACCCCCGCGACCTCGACCGTGGGCTCGTCGACGCCTACCAGACGCGGCGGGTGCTCGACCGGCTGTACGGCTACGAGGTCTCGCCGGTGCTGTGGAAGAAGGTCATGCCGCGGCTGTCGGCCGGCCGCGTCCAGTCGGTCGCCACCCGGCTGATCGTCGCCCGGGAGCGCGAGCGGATCGCGTTCCGCCCGGCGGCGTACTGGGACCTCGAGGCGGTATTCACCAAGGTCAACGGCGATGCCGCGGCAGCGGACGGTGGTGCGTCCTTCCCGGCAAGGCTCGTGGCCGTGGACCGGCGCCGCGTGGCGCAGGGCCGCGACTTCGCCGCCACCGGTGAGCTGCGCAACGCCGACCTGCTGTACCTGTCCGGCCGGGCCAGTGACGCGGACGCCCAGGACGGCCAGATACCGGCCGGGGTCGTTCACCGGCTGGACGCCGGCGAACTCGCGAGCCGCCTGACCGGAGTTCCGTTTAGCGTCAAATCGGTCGAGCGCAAGCCGTACCGGCGCTCTCCCTACGCGCCGTTCCGCACCACCACGCTGCAGCAGGAGGCGTCCCGCAAGCTCGGCTTCTCGGCCAAGTACACGATGTCGATCGCGCAGCGGCTGTACGAGAACGGCCACATCACCTATATGCGGACCGACTCGATCACGCTGTCCCAGACGGCGATCAACGCCGCCCGGACCCAGGCCCGTGAGCTCTACGGGGCGGAGTACGTGCCGGGCGCGCCGCGTGTCTACACCAGCAAGGTGAAGAACGCCCAGGAGGCGCACGAGGCGATCCGCCCGGCGGGTGACCGTTTCCGCACCCCGCCGGCGGCCGCGCGGGCCGGGCTGTCCGGCGACGAGCTGCGGCTGTACGAGCTGATCTGGAAGCGCACCGTCGCCTCCCAGATGAAGGACGCCGTCGGGGAGTCGGTCTCGGTCCGGGTCAGCGGCCGCTCGTCGGCGGGCGAGGAGGCCGAGTTCGGGGCCTCCGGCAAGATCATCTCCTTCCACGGGTTCCTGAAGGCCTACGTGGAGGACGTCGAGGACGACGCCGAGCGCGACGACCGCGAGCGCCGCCTGCCGCCGCTGGCGGAGGGTGACCCACTGCGCGGCGAGCTGGAGCCGGCCGAGCACGCCACCCGCCCGCCGGCCCGCTACACCGAGGCGAGCCTGGTCAAGGAGCTGGAGGACCGGGAGATCGGGCGGCCCTCCACCTATGCGTCGATCATCGGCACGATCCTGGACCGCGGCTACGTGTTCAAGAAGGGCACCGCGCTGGTCCCCTCGTTCCTCGCGTTCGCCGTCGTCACCCTGCTGGAGCGGCACTTCGCCCATCTGGTCGACTACGACTTCACCGCCCGGATGGAGGACGCGCTGGACGAGATCGCCCGGGGCGAGGCGGCGCGCGTCCCGTGGCTGCAGCGCTTCTACTTCGGCACCGACGGCGACCCGGCGCATCACGAGGAGGGCCTGAAGGAACTGGTCAGCGACCTCGGCGACATCGATGCCCGGGACGTGAGCTCGTTCCCGCTGGCCGGCACCGACATCGTGGTGCGAGTCGGCCGCTACGGTCCCTACCTGGAGCGGGACGGCGAGCGGGTGAACGTGCCCGAGGGGACCGCGCCCGACGAGCTGACCCCCGAGCGCGCGGCCGAACTGTTCGCCCAGCCCAGCGGCGACATTCCGCTCGGCACCGACCCGGCCACCGGGCACCGGATCGTCGCCAGGAGCGGCCGGTTCGGCCCGTATGTGACGGAGCTGCTGCCCGACGGTGACACCGCCAAGCCGCGCACGTCCTCGCTGCTCGACTCGATGTCCCTGGACACGGTGACGCTTGATGAGGCTTTGCGGCTGCTCACGCTGCCGCGGACGATCGGCGAGCTGGACGGCGAAACGGTCTCGGTGCAGAACGGCCGGTACGGTCCCTACGTCAAGAAGGGCCGCGACAGCCGCTCGCTGGACAGCGAGGACGAGCTGTTCAGCCTCACCCTGGCCGAGGCCAAGGAGATGTTCGCACAGCCGAAGACCGGGGGCCGCGGCCGGGTAGCCGCGCCGCCGCTGCGCGAGTTGGGCGAGGACCCGTCCAGCAACCGGCCGATCGTGCTCAAGGACGGCCGGTTCGGCCCCTACGTCACCGACGGCGAGACCAACGCCTCGCTCCGCAAGAGCGACACCGTGGAGACCGTCACCCTGCAGCGCGCGGTGGAGCTGCTCGCGGAGCGGCGCGCCGCCGGCCCGGCCAAGCCCCGCCGCCGGGCGGCCAGCGGGGCCAGGGCCGGGACCGGGCGCTCCGCCGGAGGGCGGCGCACCGGCGACGGTGCCCGCCGCACCGGCACCTCGAGCCCCAGCCGCCCCTAGCGGATCTGCCGCGGGCACCCGAGCGGGCGCCCGCGCGCGAGCCCCAGCGGGCATCCGAGCGGGCGCCTCAGCGGGCACCCGCGCGCGAGCATCCATCAGTGGTTCGGATTGCCGCCCCATACGGGGCAATGATCCGAACCATTGTTGCGTTGTCCGCTTAGGAGGCGGCTGAAGACGGGATCGGTGGTCGGCGTGTTGGTCCTGGGGGAGATATGATTGTCAGGCGGTGCAATCGCGCTGATGAAAGCGGCGCTGCGAGTCCGCGATCGATAACCTAACGCCGTGAACTTCCGGTCGCCCCCCGCCAGCAGCGCGCGCGCCAGCGTGCTGTCGATCCGGCCGTTCCGCCGACTGTGGATCGCGACCTCGCTGTCGAGCCTGGGGGACTGGCTCAGCCTGATCGCGCTGTCCACCCTGGCCTCAAATCTGGCCCCGAGCGGTTCTGCAGCGCAGGGCGCGGCTGTCGGCGGTGTCTGGCTAACCTCCCTGCTGCCTGCGCTGCTGCTGGGGCCGCTGGCGGGCGCGGTCGCGGACCGGCTGGACCGGCGGCTGAACATGATCGTCGGCGATGTCTTCCGCGCTGCCCTCTACCTGTCGCTGGTGCTCAACCTCTCGCTCGGCTTCGCGAACGAGCTCACCTGGCTATACATCGCGCAGTTCCTGGCGTCGTGCGCCTCGCTGTTTTGGACGCCGGCCAAGGACGCCTCGGTGCCGAACCTGGTTCCGCCGGCCAAGCTGGAGCAGGCCAACCAGTACAGCCTGTTGGGCACCTTCGGCCCGGCGCCGGTAGCCGGGCTGTTCTTCGGGCTGCTGGCCCTGGTCAGCCGGTCGTTCGGATCGGTCTCCCCGTACTTCTCCACCGATCAGGGCCAGGTCAAGCTGGCGCTCTATTTCAACGCGGCCACCTTCATCGTCTCCGCGATCACGATCTACTTTCTGTGCGAGATCGCCAACCGGCATGTGAGCGAGCACATCTCGGAGCCCTCGGTGGCCAGGACCATCTGGGAGGGCTGGCGGTTCATCGGCCGGACCAGCGTGGTCCGCGGGATCGTCATCGGGATGGTAGGCGCGTTCGCGGCCGGCGGAGTGGTGGTCGGCCTGGGCCCGTCCTACATCCAGAACACGCTCGAGGGCGGCAGCGCCGGGTGGGGGATCGTCTTCGCCGCGGTCTTCGGCGGGCTGGCCATCGGCATGTTTCTCGGGCTGCGCATCCTCAGGGGCTTCAGCCGGCGCCGCCTGTTCGGCCTGTCCATCGCCGGCGCCGGGGTGCCGCTTGTGCTCATCGGGCTGATCCCGAGCCTGGTCGTGGTCGCCCTGCTGGTAATCGTGCTGGGCGCTCTCGCCGGCATCGCCTACGTGACCGGCTACACCATCGTCGGCTGGGAGGTTGACGACGCCACCCGAGGGCGGACGTTCGCCTTCCTCCAGTCCGGCATCCGCGTCATCCTCTTCACGGTGATCGCGATCGCACCCTTCGTGGCAGGCGGGTTCACCGCCCTGGTGCGCAGCGCGACTGGATCCAGCACGCTGCGGATCGGCAACGTCGGCTACGAGGCCATCGGCTACAACTTCGTGCTGCTCCTCGCCGCCGTGGTCGCCGTGTGGCTGGGGGTGGTCTCCTACCGGCAGATGGATGACCGCCGGGGCGTGCCGCTCCGGGACGACCTGGCATCGGCGGTGCGCGGCAGGCCCTTCGCGCCGGTACCCGGACACCCCAACGGCCAGGCGCAGGAGGCCGCGAGGCGCCGCGAGGCGGCGAGTCATCCCGGCGCCGCCGGTCACCGGGGCGCCGGTCACCGCGGGCTGCTGATCGCCTTCGAGGGCGGCGAGGGCTCGGGCAAGACCACCCAGGCGCGGCTGCTTGCGATCTGGCTGCGCGAGCAGGGGTATGACGTCGTCGCCACCCATGAGCCAGGGGCGACCAAGGTGGGCATGCGGCTGCGCGCGCTGCTGCTCGACACCGCGCACACCGGACTGTCCCCGCGGGCGGAGACGCTCATGTACGCGGCCGACCGGGCCGAGCACGTCGACTCGGTGATCGCACCCGCGCTGGAGCGGGGGGCGGTCGTGGTCACCGATCGTTTTGTCGACTCGTCCATCGCCTATCAGGGACGGGGGCGGAACCAGCCGGTCGCCGACATCGCCGGGCTGAACCAATGGGCGACCGGCGGCCTGCGGCCCGATCTCACCGTCCTGCTCGACCTGCCGCCCCTGGAAGGGCTGGGCCGCCGCGCGCCGTCGGCGGACCGGCTGGAGGCCGAGCCTGCCGATTTTCATCAGCGCGTCAGGGACGGCTTCCTGGCGCAGGCCAGGGAGAAGCCCGACCGGTACCTGGTGCTCGACGCCGCCCGCCCGCCGGACGAGCTCAGCCGGGAGATCCAGGACCGGATCCGCGACATGCTGCCCGATCCAGTGCCGGCCGTCGCGGAGGACAACACCGGCAGCATCCCGGCCATCCTCGAATGAACGGCGGGATTCTTAACGGCGGTGCGCCTCCCGGCGGAGTTTCCGGTGGCGGGGTCGCTGGCGGCGGGGGTCTTGAGGGCGGGGTGCCCGGCGGCGGGGGTCTTGAGGGCGAGGGTCCTGACGGCGGGGCACCCGACAGCGGCGTGTTCGCCGCCGTGGTCGGCCAGGACGAGGTGGTCGCGGAACTGCGCCGCGCGGCCGATGCCGCCGCGGCGGTGCTGCGCGGTGAGCCCGTCACGGGGATGACCCACGCCTGGCTGTTCACCGGCCCGCCGGGCTCGGGGCGGTGCGTCGGCACCCACGCCGACCTGCTGCTGGTGCGGCCGGACGGGCTTTCCTACGGGGTGCGGCGCACCCGCGACCTGGTGCTGCGCGCGGCCGGGGCGCCGTCCGGCGGCCGGTGGCAGGTGGTGCTGTTCGAGGACGCCGACCGGGCCACTGAGCAGGCGGCCAACGCCCTGCTCAAGGCGATCGAGGAGCCCGCGCCGCGCACGGTCTGGCTGCTGTGCGCGCCGTCAGCGGAGGAACTCGTGACCACGATCCGGTCCCGGTGCCGACTGGTCACGCTGCGCACCCCGCCGGCGTCGGCGGTCGCCCAGGTACTCGCCGGGGACGGGGTGGAGCCGCAGCGGGCGCTGGCCGCCGCCCGCGCCACGCAGGGGCACATCGGGCGCGCCCGCCGGCTGGCCACCGATCCGGAGGCCGCCCGGCGCCGCGACCAGGTGCTGGCGGTCCCCGGCGGCCTGACCGGGCCCGGGCCAGCCTTCGCCGCCGCCGCCGCGCTCGTGAAGGCGGCCGAAACAGAGGCGGCCGCGATCACCGAGGAGCTGGATACGCCCGAACGGGAGGCGCTGCGCCGGGCCTTCGGCGAAGGGTCGACCGGCAAGGGGGTGGCCAAGGTCATCCGCGGCTCGGCCGGTGCCATGCGGGACCTGGAGGACCGGCAGAAGTCCCGCGCCACCCGGCTCAAGCGGGACGCGCTCGACCGGGCCCTGCTCGACCTGGCCGCGTTCTACCGGGATGTGCTGGCGGTCCAGCTGGGCGCGCGGGTCGAGCTGGCCAGCGCCGGCCACGAGCGCGACGTGCACCGGCTGGCAGGCTGGTCGGTGCCGGAGGTTACGTTGCGCAGGATCGAGGCCGTCATGGCCTGCCGGGAGCGGCTGGAACTCAACGTCGCGCCGCTGCTGGCGGTCGAGGAGATGACCCTCGCCCTGGCAGCCCGCTGACCTGGCGAATCTGCTGCGCGCTGACCCTCGCCTGCGCTGCCCGCTGACCTCGGTGGACCGGGTCACGGGCCGGACGTGGGCTGGGCGACTCGCGGGCCGCACCGTACTCTGGAGCGGTGGGCATGATGATGGCCGTCAGTTTCGAGAGGTTCGGGCGACTCTATTACCTCGACCCCGGGCCCTACTCGCCCACCGTGGGGACCAAGGTGCTCGTGCCCACCGACAGCGGGCCGGAAGTGGCCGAATGCGTGTGGGCACCGCAGTGGGTAGACGATGACGTGGCCGGCCTGCCGGTATGCGAGGGCATCGCCGCCGACGAGCACCTGAGCCGCGACGAGAACAACCGGGCGAAACGGGCCCAGGCGCGGGTCACCGCGCGGCGGCTGATCCGTGACCACGGGCTGCCGATGAAGGTGGTCGGCGTCGACTACGTTGACGAGCCGCCGGTTTTCACCGTGTACTTCAGCGCGCCGCACCGGGTCGATTTCCGCGCCCTCGTGCGCGACCTGGCTGGCCGTCTCGGCGGCCGGGTCGAGTTGCGGCAGATCGGCCCGCGCGATGAGGCCCGGCTGCAGGGCGGGATCGGGCCGTGCGGACGCGACCTGTGCTGCGCCACCTTCCTCAAGGATTTCGAGCCGGTCTCCGTCCGGATGGCCAAGGACCAGGATCTGCCCGTCAACCCGCTGCGGATCGCCGGGGCGTGCGGGCGGCTGATGTGCTGCCTGAAGTACGAGCACCCGTTGTACCAAGAATTCCAGGAGAAGGCGCCTAAGCTTGGCGAGGCAGTGGAGACCCCGGAAGGGCCGGGGGTCGTCACCGGGCACAACGTGCCGGGAGACAAGGTCGTGGTGAAGCTGACGGCAGACGGGCGCAAATGCGCCTGCACCCGGGCGAGCGTATGCGGGTCCCGGCAGGCGTACGAGGCGAAATACGGCGATGAATCCGTGACCGCCGGCGGGGCGGGCCATGGTGGCACCGGCGCCGTGGGCGGGATGGCAGGCGAAGCGGGCGGGGCAGCACCGGGCGAGGCCGGGTGAGACGCCCGCTGGCCGCGGGGCCAGCGATCGCGATAGGGGCCGCCCTGCTCGTTGCCGCGTGCTCCGGCGGGACGGGGGGCGGCGCGCCCGCTGGCGGGACGTCCACGGCGGTGGCTGGCGGCACCGCCGCGCCCGCCAGCCCGGCCGGCGGGGGCGGCCTGACCGGCCAGGCACCGACCACCATCGCCGGTTACGACGCGCAGAAACTCAACTGGCGCTCCTGCAACAGCGGGTTTCAGTGCGCGCGGCTTCTCGTGCCATTCGACTACCAGCGGCCCGCCTGGCGCCGGTTCTCGCTGCCAGTGATCAAGCTGCCGGCGAGCGACCCGGCGCGCCGGATCGGGTCGCTGGTGATCAACCCGGGCGGCCCCGGCGGATCTGGGGTCAGTTACGCACTGCAGGCCCGCAAGGTGGTGTCGGCGGCGGCGCGCACCCGATTCGACGTGGTCGGTTTCGACCCGCGCGGGGTCGGCGGCAGCGTGCCGACGGTCCACTGCCTGACCGGGCCGCAACTCGACAAGTACTTCGCTACCAGCGACAACCCGGCCAGCAAGGCCCAGCTCGCCGAGGTCGTGTCCCAGGCCAAGCTGTTCGTCCGCGGATGTGAGCGGCGCTCGGGCGCGCTGCTGCCCTACGTGGGCACCCGCAACGCGGCCCGCGACATGGATGTGCTGCGCGCCGCGCTCGGCGACGCCAAGCTGACGTATCTCGGCAAGTCGTATGGCACCTATCTCGGCGCCTGGTATGCGCAGCTGTTCCCGTCGCACGTGCGGGCCCTCGTGCTGGACGGCGCGGTCAACCCCGATGAATCCGGGTTCAGCCTGAACTCGGTCCAGGCGCAGGGCTTCGAGGTTGCCCTCCGGTCCTTCACCGCCGACTGCGTGCGGCGCGCCGGTTGCCCGCTGGGCAACGGGACGGTGAGCGCCGGGATCGCCCGGCTGCAAGGGCTGCTGCGCCAGACCGCGAGCAAACCGCTGGCCAGCCAAATCGCAGGGCAGCCGGCCAACGACGCGATGCTGCTGAACGGGGTGGCGTCCGCGCTGTACAGCAAGTCGTTCTGGCAGTATCTGCGGGCCGGGCTGACCGGCGCGTTCGCCGGGAACGGGACGCTGCTGGTGGAGCTGGCCGACGCCCTGTTCGAGCGGGGGCCGAACGGGCAGTACTCCAACCTGATGGACGTGAACACGGCCGTAAACTGCATCGACCGGCCGTGGCCACGGTCGCTTCAGGCGTACAGCTCGGCGGCCGCCGCCGCCGCGAAGGCGGCGCCGCAGTTCGGGGCGTCGAACATGTGGAGCAGCCTGCCCTGCGCTTACTGGCCCGTGCACACGGCCGCGCCGGTGCCGCTGCGGGCCGCTGGCGCGCCGCCGATCCTGGTGGTGGGGACGACCCGGGACCCGGCCACGCCGTACCGGTGGGCTCAGGCGCTCGCGAAGGACCTGAAGTCAGGGGTCCTGCTGGGCTGGAACGGGGACGGGCACACCGCCTACCTGAGCGGCAGCAGCACCTGCGTGGACTCGGCCGTTGACCGGTACCTGGTCAGCCTGGCCACGCCGCGT
>WNGD01006403.1_pt1 | contig 11260 bp, 12 predicted proteins | sample 5400671 | NCBI WGS metagenome assembly WNGD01 (sample SAMN13153369, study PRJNA577476) | soil metagenome | isolation source: 40 cm soil or saprolite under grassland replicate 2 | place: USA:California | collected 2016-06-15
CGGACGCGCCACCGAACAAGACGACGCAGGAGGCGGTCGGGTCAAAGGCCATCGCCAAGGCTTGCCGTGCCGATGGTCCAGTGTCGGCGATCTGCGTCCAGAGAGCGCCGTCCCAATCCCACGTATCGGCGAGCGGCGACCCGCCGGGATCGCCGCCGAATAGGAGGACGCGCTTGCGCGCGCCGTCATACGTCAGTCCGTGGCTAGTTCGCTTGTTCGGTCCGATATCCTGTTTCTGAGTCCAAAAGAATGGTGGCGCGGCCATTCTGTCATATTACAAAGGAACAGATGCCTAGACGAGCAAAAAGTGTGAACTGACAGCTCTTTGAATTCGCCAATAGGCTTTAAGGGCGGACAAGCTCCTCGATGTGTCAAGGAAATGTGGAACTGTGGAATCGCTGCCAACGGTGCGTGTGCCGTTTCGCCGCGCCCGCATGTGCAGTGCATTTTATACTCGACCGGCGATTCGGGTTTGACACGAGAGGACGGCAAACATATCGCTTTGTTCAGAGATAGAGCTGCAACCGAAATTCAAACTAAGGAGAAGTATTATGTTCGCCGTCATTCGCCATTATCACTTTGATCCGAAGGACAGCGCAGAGATCGACCGCCGAATACGCGAGGATTTCGTGCCCATCGTCAAGAAGGCGAAGGGATTTGTGCGCTACTACTGGCTCGATACCGGTAAGGGCGAGGGCGCGTCCGTCAGCGTCTTTCAGGATAAAGCTGGCGCTGATGAGTCGGTGCGCCTGGCTGCGGATTACATACAAACGCATCTGTCTGAATTTATCACTCAGAAACCCGAGATTATCGAAGGGCCGATCAAAGCTCACGATTGAGCGCGCGGATGAAAAGCTGACAGCGTTTCTGGAACTGGGATGGCAAGTGAGAAGAAAGTCAGCGCGAAGCAAGCAGTGTTGGCGCCGCTGCCGACACACGTTCCAACAATTCGGCAGCCTGGCTGGCAACAGGGCAATTTGTCAGACCCAGCCGGTACCCAGTTGCGAGTAGCTCGTGAAGCTCAGCGAAATTGCGTTGGATAGCCGTTCGGCGCAGGGCCATAGCGAACAAAAGTTTCGGGAGGGCCGCGCGCTCCGGCGCCGCGAGACGATCGAATTCCTGTCGCCAGTGCCTGCGTCGTGGGTCCGCATCGAGCACGCGAAGGAGTGGCACGTGGCTGTCTGCACCGCGTGCCGCAGTCGGGATTCGCCTCGGCGGAGCCGTGTCAGTCTGCAACGCGGCAGCGCACAGTAGGCCCATGACATACATGGTGTGATACCCGGTCGCCAGCAGGTAATCTGTCCGCTCATTACCGCTCACCTCGTTAAGGCGTTGCAATTTGGTGCTCTGAGAGGGAAGAAAGCCTGCTTGATCTTCCACGCTCGCAAGCACACGAAATCCAAATACGGCTGCCGCACTCCAAGATTGCTCGGTCAGCGGCCAACTGAGAAGTATTTCCCCAGCGAGATCGTAGTCTTCTTCGTCGAGGCATCTCGCAAGGGCCGCTTCAGCTTCTGCCAGAATTTCCCGCGCAGGCCGGGGCAAACGCCGCGGCCGAAGATTGAAGTCAGTGATGTAGATTAAGGCATGACTGAACGCATACACATCCTCCCGGCTTCCGCCCAGCAAATCCATGGGGCGCCCAAGCACTGATTCGCGCGCGGCCGAAGGATACTTCTCGCCCGACTTCGATCCCGCGCCGTCCCAGGTTCTGATGAGCCATTCCTGTTCGAGCATCCGGTAAGGAGTGCGTTCACGGCCACCGCGTACCTGTGACTTCAGGCTCTTACGGAGTACCGCATCGAACGCAGCATCGGGATAACCAAGCCTGGTGAGGCAGATATGTGCCTGGGCGTACTCGAGCGCGAGGGCGGCCTCCATGCACATGCCAAGCAGAATGCGTCGGCTTCGAGCATGCGGGAGAAGACGCTCAGCGACACGCCTGATGCGTCGCCCGACTTCAGGATGCTTATCGGCCGTCGACGCACCTACCAAAAGGAAGGCGGTTTCGGAAATCAGCTTTTCGGGGCGAAGATTATTGCTCGGCTCTTTAGAATCGGTGTATCCGTTGACTGCAAGCCTTTCGACCGCTTGCTCGGCAACGTCGAGAGCATGGCTGAGACGCCTTACCAGGTCTGTTCTACTCCATTTAGCTTGAGAACGCCCGATAGCTTTCCTCATCTCACCCAGCCATGCTCGCCGCTAATCGGTACGCAGTTACCCCTGAATTTTTTCGGCCGCTCCCCGCAGCGCACCCAGATCCTCGATGGGACCGAGAGGACCATGGACGATATAAAAACGAATGAACCATCGCATGGTTCCGCAGAAAACCTCCCACGGCTCATCGGCCAGCGACACCCCGGGTCCGAGTTCCGTAACCATCTTCCCGATTGCCGCAAAATTCACAGCCTTGGCATCAAGCGCCCTCTTCACAATATCCTGATGACTAATCCGCTGACTCATATTCACCTCCTTTCCGTATTGACAATCATTTGTGCCACGAAAAACCAGACCTCGGCAAGCTTTTTTAGAACTTTTGTTTTGTGGCAGTACTTACAAACCTGTTTGGCACCTCGTGTCGACGGCCTGGCAGTTGCAACTAGTCTGATAATAGTGATTGCCAGCAGCGGCTTAAGACAAAACAATGCGTCGTTTAAATGAGCGGCCGGCTCGAGGAAGAATTCACAACTTTTTGAAATCGCCCTTGCGCTCGCATCGCATGGACGGCTGTAGAAATTCGCGGAGCCGATTGCGTATCTGTTGCTTCCGCCTCGCCGCCGCTTTGCAACCCGATTGAGCGCCCACAATTTCTGAGTAGGGCCGGTTGATGGTGGAGCTGTGTCGCAACTGTGGACGCGCGCGAACGATCTTTGTGGCCGACGCGCATCGTGACGACGGGAACCGTTCGTTGCGCGAGCGGATGAAAAGTTGACGACGTTTCTGGAATTCGAATTAGCGATTCGCACGGAGAGTAATTCCTTTGAGACTTAATCAAACGGGCGGCCGAAGTAGGTCAGTACCCACAGCGCGATCAGAAAGACGCTGATCAGTGACTGCCACCCAGCTATGACCCTTGCCCAACCTACAGCCCGAATGTCGAATTCCTGCCGCGTTAGCAATCTGAGCCAGCGCCCAAAATTGATGTCCCGGAACCCGATGTTGAATGCGCTCATAAGGCTGAAAAACATTGACGTGCGCAAGAGTAGACATTCGCGACGGAAAAATTGAAAGAGCCATCGCGGGCCCGGTGAGTGTGTTGTGCTAAGAGGGGAAATTCTTTCCACGCGTCGCTGCGCCAAGGGGTCATCCCGAATGCTTTGGCCGTAGACGCGATAGAGTCCCGCCTCGCCGGGCGCATGGATACAGACGAGATATAGCAAAGAGCACAGGAACCAGAGCACAACTCCGAGGATCAGCGGTCGTCCTGGGCTCATCCCGTACTGACAGGTCCAGTCAAAAAATACCTTGTTCAGAGTAAAAGAGGCCAGGTTGGCTAACATACTGTCTGACGACCAGAGAATCGTTCGGGTTCCCTTGTCGCCGGGAAGCTTTCTCGAGGTGCCCCTCTCCCAAGACAATTCGGCTTCTCGTCGTTTCAACGCGTAGGTAATCTTCCGCTCCAGCTCCCGGAGTCCTCCGTCCTCAAATTGCTTGCGGAGCTCAACCAAGGCAGCCGGATTGTCGAGGTATGTGAGCAATTCCAAATTCTGTGCTCGCGAAATCCCGTCCAACCGCGGAAGCGAGTTTGGTTCAAAGATAGCCCTGTCGAAATTTGCGCCGCCAACCCAAGCGTCAGTGAGGTTCGCGTAATTCAGCTGCGCGCTCGTGAGGTTCGCGCCGAACAGGGACGCGTGGGTCAGGTCTGCGCCGAGAACCCAGGCGTCGGTGAGGTTCGCGTGGTCCAGGTCCGCGCCCGTGAGGTTCGCGCGGTACAGCAACGCGTGGGTCAGGTTCGCATTGGTCAGGTTCGCGCCCTCCAGCGGCGCGCCGGCCAGGTTCGCGTGGTTCAGCTTCGCTTGCGCTCCTTCTTTTTTATCTGACTCTAACCACTGTCGATGTTCGCGAAGAATCTCCTCTAAGTCGGGGAGACTGCGGACATTTCCCGAAGCATCGCGCCATTCAAATTGCGTCTGCGGTTGCGCCGTCAGGTGAGCCGCCAATAGAAGCAGGAGAATCCCCGAGCGGATTAAGCGACTTATTCCAGCGCTATTGGTTTGTTGCCAGCCATGCGTGTCCCGGCGGTTAGCGCCATTTGGCGCTGCCCGGAAATGCGAGGAGAAAAGGCGTCTTTTCAACTAGCACCATTTGGCGCTAGTTGAGCCGCGAAAGCAAGCGCTCATCACTCTTTGAAATCGCCTTTGTGCTCGTGCGTTTCGATCACGTTGCCAGCATCATCGTAAGCGCGAATCACAGCATCATGTGAGCGACTGAAAAACTTTGTGTAGCCGATTGCATTCACTGGCAGAAGACCTATTTTCGATAGGTATGGCAGTGACCGACGACCTGAACAGGCTCGCGGCGCAAGACGTCGTCTACCTCACTAAGATGTCAATCTTGCCTGCTGGTCTCGCCCCGAGTAGTAGCGGGATCGCCGGGGCTACCGAAGTGTTCCGGGGTAGGCTGCGACAGGCGCTCGATGGCGACTGGGTGTTTAATGCTTCCGCGGGTCAGAATGGTGTCGTCGGGTTCATGCTGGGTACCACAGGCCAGAACTCGTGGAGTTCTTCCGAAACCCCGGCCACCGGCCTCCAGATTACGATCACCTTCGGGCCGGGGATGGCGGGAACGATGAATGAAGTGATCGTTCTGACGAGCGTGATCCCGACAGACTTCGCCGACTAAGCTATCCGTAAGCGGTGCGGAACGATGGGGATTTCTCGCGGGCGAACGATGCGGATTGTTGACGCGCATCGCGACGGAAAGCGTTTCATTGTGCGCACCGACGAAAAGCTCACAGCGTTTCTTGAACTTGAAAGAGTCACGGCCCGAGAAATGTCGCACTTTTTCTGCTAAACCGATTTCCAATGTTTCCGCTGTTATCGGGCGATCACGAAGCAGGCAGGCGGATTAGACGGAAAAATTCCATCCATATCTCGTTAGGCGAAAAAACATCTTGCCGGAACAAACCAAAGAACAATAAAAACAACCACAATCGCCAGAAACCAAAAGAATCCTTATGTTCAACATTGAATACGTCACCAGCGCAGTGTCGTTACTTAAAGGCGACGGCATCGTAGTTCACGCCATCAATGACAGCACTGTATCCGAAGACGCACGTATAATTATTTACAGAGCCACAGGTGCAGGAGTTTCGGTAGCCTCCGATAGTGACACTATTGTCGTGACGCCGACGTTTAATTCAGGATTGGCGTTTACAGTCGCCGAATCGGGGGAGTATTGGCTTCGCATTCGCGTTACTTCGGAGTGTCTGATCGTGAAAGCGTCATTTGAGCGCTTACGCGACTCTGTTTTCGTCCCCCTTGTCAGCTATCGGCCTGGTGACTTCGCTATATTTAGACTCCAACCGTCTAAGAAGCGGCTGTGGTAAGAAAGAGTGACTCTAGTTTGGACCCCGAGACCAGCCCTAGTGATGAGGGGGTGACGGTCGCTCACGCAACTTCGGTGATTTGAGCGAACCGTCCCGGGATGTCGAGGATGAAGGCAGAACGCATCACCCAGTCGAATCAATTTTAGATGAACAGCTGACGTCCAACCGGACGTGGGCAGCGATTGCTTTCCAATACTTCACTTGTTACAAGCTGGCGTATTGCCGTCCGTGAACGTGACTCTCGACGCACTGGCAGCGACACCGGGAACCAATCGTAAAGACCTTTCGGAGTGTACTCCGCGAATGCTCAGCTGATCCTGCCGTTGCCGTCTCCAGCCGAACCCGGGCCGCCGGGGTCGATGCCTTGATCGAGCGCTTGTTTGGTCGCTTTCCACGCTGCCTCGTCGACGCTCCCGACGAGCAAGAGAAATCGCACGTCGACTCGGCTCGTTATCGTGATCACCGGTTCATCCTTGTCGATGACAGCGACGACGCGCTTCTTGACCGGCCCCTTTCCATCGTAGAGGACGGTGTAGGGGAATTTCGGCTCGACCTGCACGAAAATCCTCGTTCCTCGCGACAGTTCCAGCGGCAGAACCACTGATTTGTTGGTCACGCTGTTTTTCATCACTCGCTTCCTCTCTGAGCAAACACACTGGGAGTTGTCATCCCTTTGGTCAAGCAAACAGGCTCAACGCCCGGTGCCGCAAAAACTTTCCAGCCCCAACGGTGCGGTTTGATTTCAATAAGTGTCATCGCATGGAAGTGTCATTATGCAAAACGGGCGGAGGCGGTTAACCGAAGTCTCAATGGGCAGTGTCGCCGTTGGCTTCAGGGCGGTGTTAGACAACCCTAGGTCACGGGCGCTCATCGCGGCGACGGAAAGCGTTCGTTGTGCGAGCGGATGAAAAGTTGACTGCGTTTCTGGAACTAGAATCGGCGATTTGGTTTTCTTCGCCCCTTCCGGACCCGCAATCTCGGAGACAACACGGCGGGTGCCGCCACATCTAGGTTTGTACGACTAAAGCCATAGGGGGAATTTTCCCTGAAACCTAAGTTTTTTCGGAACTTCGCCCCGCAATTCCCGGAGTACAAGGTGACACATATAAATGGCCCACCAATCCAAAGAAAATTTCTCTTGGGCAGCCGTAAGAATAGCCCCCAGCAAACAAAACTAAAAAGGGATAAAAATAAATGAAACGGATGAAAACAAAACCCGCAAATATCCCCTTAAATGGTCTATTTTCGTAAAGGACGCGCTTCGTAAGGACCTCTCGTTATCGGCGATTGTGAAGATTTCCCGGAACTTCGGTCCGGAAATTACGTAGTAGAATGGCGAAGAGAGGCATCGACCAAGGTGAACAATAAACGTATCGGGAGACTTGGCACGACGCTACCGTTAACAAAAGGGCAAAGTAAGGCGGATGTAGGCAACATGGTTGTCTACGGCGAAGTGGACAGTATCCGGATACGGTGATCCATCGTGAAAATCCTGGCTCTGCGAGATTTCCTTGAGGCTTGGTCTTATGATGCAGAGAACAATATCCGCGTCGCGCGCGAGGCAGACGGCCGCGAAATCATTCTGGTTCGTCAGCCGATGGGAATCGAAGAATACGAGATCGATGGCCGACCCGATGGCCGGCGCGTGCATGGGATGGAGTCTGCTTTCGCCTTTCACCATGCCCGAATCAACGCGGCGAAGCAGATCAATGCGGCAAATGGACTCGATCTCAGCGCCGAAGATTGCGCCGAGCTATTCCATGAGGGCATATCCTATCATCACCGCTTAATCCTTCTTTTTCGGCTGAAGGACTGGACGCGCGTCGGTCGCGACGCGGCGCACAGCCTCCGCCTGATTGAGTTCATAAAGCAACACGCCCGGTGTGAAGAGGATCGGGTGCAACTCGATCGCTGGCGTCCCGATATCGCCCGCATCAACGCAGTCGCACATGCGATGATCCTGTTGGGAAAAAACCGCTACCAGGATGCGCTTAAACTTGCGTGCGACACCATCGGCATCAGCGAGGCCGTGGCGGATGATGGGCCGGACCGCAGGAAACTCGCGGAGGCTTTGATCGAAAGCGTGCGAGAATCCCTTGCGATTCCTCCGACTCTTCGGATGGACGAAGAGTCCCTGTTCTTACGTCACGACGATTACTGGATGATCCGTTATCACGGTCACGCGGCTTTCCTCAAAACAACGCGCGGCCTGCACTGCCTCGCCTTGATGCTACGCTATCCCGGACGCGAGTTCCACGTCAGCGAATTGCTCGCCAGCTTTATCGCCGCACCCACTCGACCGCCGGTAGTCATCAGGAACCGACGCCTGCGAGATGCAGGCGATCAGGTGGTAACTGCAGGAGTCTCGGACGCCGGTCCAGTGCTGGACGCACAGGCGAAAGCGGAATGCAAACGCCGGCTGAACGAGCTGCGGCAAGAGCTGAACGAAGCGGAACAATTTAATGATCCCGACCGGGCGGCCAAAGCTCAAGACGAGGTGAACGCGATTGCCCGGCACGTGGCTTGCGCAATCGGACTTGCAGGCAGAGATCGTAAGACTTCCTGCGGAGCAGAGCGCGCCCGTTCCGCAGTCACCAAACGCATCAGGAGAGCCATCCGAAAAATCGGCGAGGCAATCCCGTCGCTGGGACACCACCTGTGCGCGAGGATCAAGGCTGGATATTTCTGTTCCTACAACCCGCACCCGGATCGACTGGTCGTCTGGAAATTTCGAATATGTTGGCTTTTTGTTGTGCCATCATTTTCTGATCTTTTCGTGTTTGGGACACAAAATATCCCGATGTGACGCGGAATGTCCCGCCTTAATAGCAGACCTCCATCTTGCTTGACACCTTCGGATGAGGCCAAGCAGCGGGACGAGGCAAAAAAACCAACAAAAAATCATCAGAAAGTAACCAATGAAAAAATTAAGTATTCTCACCTGTACCATGATCGCCCTCGGCTTCGCGTTGACATTCGGCGCGCCAAGGTCGTGGGCACAGACAGGCGTGGACAACAACACCGTCTTTGAATTGGACGGCAACACTCAGGACAATCCTGCGTTAAGTGGGCTGGACTGGGAAAGCACCTTTCCGCCAGCTACTCCGCGCACATCACCCTTCCCCATCCAAGACCCCGCACCGCAGACGATCTTCACGACCGGCGGGTCGAAGGACATAAACGACGTGAGTCAATGGCGGTGGAAAAACGGTAGCGTTCCCGACAAGGACAATATCCTGCAGGCCGTGGCGGTCGCCCTCCCTCTCCCAGGCAACGGGGAGGCAATCTATTTCGCCGCGACGCGCTTCGACAACAGCGGCGATGCCCAGATGGGCTTCTGGTTCTTCCAGCAGAACGTCGCTCCGCAAGCCAACGGGACGTTCGGATCCGTCAACCACGTTGATGGAGACCTTCTCCTGCTGGTGAACTTCGAAGGCGGCGGCCTGGTGCCGACCATCCAGGTGTACAAATGGCAAGGGGGAGTGAATGGTGGACCGGTCCTGGCGGGGAACCTCATTACCGGTGAATGCGGTGTCGGCCCTAACGCCGGAAATTTTGACGCGTGCGCGATAACCAATACGAGTAACTCGCAAGCACCGGCGAACTGGAACTACGTGCCGAAATCTGGAACGGCGGGAACATTTCCGCCCCAGACCTTCTTCGAAGGCGGGATCAAACTCAGCGCCATCTTCGGGGCGAATGTGCCCTGCTTCTCGAGCTTCCTCGCGGAGACCCGCTCTTCCTCGTCCATCACGGCTACGTTGAAAGATTTCGCGGAGGGCTCGTTCAACCTGTGCAAGATCTCGGTGACGAAGATCTGCGATTTCGTCGGGGTGGTCAATGGTGGTACGCAACTTCAGTACACCTTCCACGGCGACGTCACGAACAACGGCGCCGGGACCGTCTACGATGTGCAGGTGGTGGATACCCCACTGAATGTTACCGGTACGCAGACCCCGGCAAATCCGATTACGGTCGCTGCCAGCATTGCCTCCGGAGCCTCCGCGAATTGGGGCCCAGTCACATTTGTGACCGACGCCCTCACGTTCACGGACCAGGCAGTGGCACAGGCTGCATCTGCACCGGGTGGAGCTAGGACCGTTACGGATACGACTACTGCGTCCTGCGTAGGCTCCGTGAGCTCCTCCATCGCCATCACCAAAGACTGCATCCCAGGCGCGTCGCTGTTGGATATCGGCAACAACGTGGTGGTTCAGGTGGGCGTCAGCGGGACGGTGACCAACAACGGCAATACCAGGTTGACCGGTATTACCCTGGCGGACAACCCGGCTGCCACCATCACCTTCGACTCCTCGACGCCGCTCGACCCGGGCCAATCCAGAAACTGGTCGGCAACCTATCAGCCAGCGGCTGTACCCAGCGATGGGACCTGCAACTTCGCCGACACGATCCGGGTGACGGCGGCAACACCCGCCCTGGGGCCGCCTCTGTCGCCGGTGGCCGGATGCCCGGACCCCAATGATCTGGCCTGCGCCGGCGCCGCCTGCCCGCTCTGCCCGAGTACGCCGTAGCGGGCAACAGCAGACTTGGAAGTCACACTCGAGTGGCGGTAACAATCTGTTACCGCCACTCCACTTTCGGAGGGAGATGCGCTCCGCGTTGCCCACGTCGGGGACCACCGGGCAGCCTCAGGGGCGACTGACTTCACACGCAAGAAAGTCGCAGGTTCGAACCCTGCATCGCGCACACCTCGTAACCCATACGCCATCGCTGCGAAAAGTACCAATTGTTCCAATATGAAAAGACGCCACGCCTCAACACTGATCGGAATTATCGGAATCGCCGCAGGACTAACGATCCTGCTCGCTCTCCCGATCGAAAAAATTGACTCGGCAATCCCGACCATCACAGTTCCCGGCCCCTACCCGTATGAAGAACCCGTGCGCATTCCGGCGCCGCCCAGTCCCGAATCATTGCCCGCACCGTCGCCTGCTCCTTCTCTCTACCGCGAATCATCGTCCGCACCTGTTCGCTATTCACGAATAGCAAATGCGCGCCGCCCGCTCACCGCGAAAACCGTGCGCGAGGCAGCATTCAAATACAATGGAGTGGCAAATTTTTGTGGATCTCTGGCAGCACTCCCTGCCGATGTTAGTGTGCTCGATCCAAAACTCGGAAGAACACGCGCACTTGTAAAAGGAGGCCGTGTGATACCGAAAGATGTAGCGTGGCTCCATAAACGTCAGCAAGCGCGCCGCACGAAAAGGGTAAGCGTCTATCCGACCCCTGTGGCGCGATACAAGTAGAAGGGAAGGTCGAGCGACTGGCCGGGGAGCTAGGAATTAAACGGGGAGTAACCCAGCCGGTGTATTATGAATTAGCACGGCGCACCAGTGGCCGCCTCTCCGCACCGTTGAGCCCGGCAGCAAATGCGGTTGGAGTTGGGGCTGCGTCTCAGCCGTGCATTCCAGCGGGCAAACAATCTGGATTGCTGACGCACATCGCGACGACGGAAAGCCTTACGTTGTACGTCCCGATAAAAAATTAACCGCGTTTATAGAACTTGAATCCGGCGATTCGCCGTTGACACGAGCGGGCGGCGGACATATCGCTTTGCCCAGAAAGACAGCTGCAATCGAAAATTCAAGTTAAGGAGAAGTATTATGTTTGCTGTCATTCGCCATTACCACTTTGATCCGAAGGACAGTGCAGAGATCGACCGCCGAATACGCGAGGACTTCGTGCCCATCG
>WNGD01006404.1_pt1 | contig 11260 bp, 12 predicted proteins | sample 5400671 | NCBI WGS metagenome assembly WNGD01 (sample SAMN13153369, study PRJNA577476) | soil metagenome | isolation source: 40 cm soil or saprolite under grassland replicate 2 | place: USA:California | collected 2016-06-15
GCGTCGAGATCTTGGAGAGCGCGTCGCACATCCGGGAGCAGCGCGCTGCCGGCCTCGGTGAGCGCGACGTGCCGGGATGACCGGTCGAAAAGCTTGACTCCGAGATGAGCTTCGAGCTCGCTGATCGCTCGCGACAGCGCTGGTGGAGCGATGCGAAGCCGTTGTGAAGCACGAACGAAACTCAGCTCTTCGGCAACGGCCACGAAGTAGCGGAGGCGGCGTGACTCGACCGGATTCATCGGCACGGGGAGGCTAACGAACGTGGCCGGGTTGCCGTCATGAACGCCCGGGCAATGACCGTGACTGAACGGGTCATTTACGGCGGGATACAGCGATGGAACGCTTCCGACGATGATCGTCGTCACGACGCCCACGGGCCAGATCGGCAAGCAGGTTCTGGAGAACGTGATGCGAGGAAGCGAGCCGGTGCGCGTGATCGCGCGCAATCCCGACGCGCTCTCGAGCGAAACGATCGCGCGCGTCGAGGTCGTAGCAGGCTCGCACGGCGATCCCGAGGTGGTCGACAAGGCGTTTGCGGGAGTTGACTCCGTCTTCTGGCTTTGTCCTCCTGACTCGCGCGCACCGAGCGCGGAGGTGGCCTATGTCGATTTCACCAGGCCGGCGGCCGCCGCTATCAACCGTCACAAGGTGGCACGGGTGGTCGGCATCTCGGCGCTGGGACGAGGTACGCCGATTGCTGAGCATGCAGGGCTGGTGACAGCGTCCCTGGCGATGGACGATCTGTTGGCGAGCACGAGCGCCTCCTACTGCGCGGTCACGAACCCCTCGTTCATGGACAACCTGCTCCGCCAGGTCGAGGCGATGCGAACGCAGGGCGCGTTTTTCCTGCCCGTCGACGGTGAGTTCAAGCAGCCGGCGGCCGCCACCAGGGACATCGCGGCCGCGGCGGCAGGGCTCCTCCTCGACCACTCCTGGTCGGGCGACAGCGAGCGGCCGGTCATGGGGCCAGAAGACCTTTCATTCAACGAAATGGCCGCGATCATCACCGACGTACTCGACCGGCCGGTCCGCTTTCAGCGGATTCCCGACGACGCGTACAAAGCGAGGTTGCTCAGCTTCGGAATGTCGGAGGCGATGGCCCAAGCGACCCTGGACATGTGGACTGCCTACGGCGACGGGCTCGATCTGGCAGAGCCGCGAACCGCCGCGTCGACCACGCCCACATCGTTCCGGCAGTGGTGTGACGACACCTTGAAGCCGGCCATCGAGACGGCTGACGCTCGAGCATCGCAGTGACTGGAACTGGTGCTGAGGGAGGCTCAGCGAGTCTCGATAGACCGCATCAGGGGCGCGTCGCGCTCATCACCGGCGGCTCTCGCAGCATCGGTCAGTCCGTCGCTGTCGAGCTGGCTCGTCGAGGAGCGCACGTCGTCATCGGAGCGCGGACCGATCAGAGCGAAACCGCCCACCTCGTCGCCGAGGCCGCTTGGGCGGCGATAAGGCCGCGGCTTCCCGAGAGGCGCCCCCACTCACGTCGGTCTCACAAACATATGACCTTGGCGATGCAAGAGGCTCATCGGCCCAAACTGCAGGTCGTCGACATTCGTGGGCCGGGCTCGTCGATCGCCGGCAGCGTGGACGGAGACTGAGAGTTGCGGATCGGGAACGACCGATGAGTTTCCGGCGTTGAAGCCGTCATATGAGTGTGAGGACTGCGTCAGTGAGTGCTGCTCGGAGCGAGGGCGAGCTGTGGTCGCGCGCGCGTCGCGGGGATGGCGATTCATTCGCCGTGGCGACCGGCCGCTACCGGCGCGAACTCGAGGTTCACGCCTACCGGATGCTGGGCTCGGCCGAGGACGCGGAGGACATCGTCCAGGAGACATTCCTACGTGCCTGGCGAAAAAGGGAGACGTTCCGCGGTCAGGCGACGTTACGCGCCTGGCTGTATGGGATCGCGACCAACGCGTCGCTCGACCTGCTCGAGCGCCGATCGCGGCGTCTCTTGCCGCATCTGGTCAGCGCGCCGATCGATCCGGAGACTCTTCCTGAGCCGAGCAGAGACATCTCCTGGGTGAGGGGAGAGATGACCTGGCTGGAGCCGTACCCCGATCGACTGCTGGATGAGGTCGTAAGCGGCGAGGATCCGCCGGACGAGGCGATTGTTGCGCGGGAGACGGTTGAGCTCGCCTTCCTGGTTGCGATTCAGCAACTGCCGCCCCGGCAGCGGGCGGTGCTGATTCTTCGCGATGTGATCGGGTGGAGCGCGCGCGAGACGGCGGCGATGCTGGAGATGTCCGTCGTCGCAAGCAACAGTGCGCTACAGCGCGCCCGCGAGATGCTGCGCGACTATCCCCCGGAGCGCCGCGACGAGTGGCATCGCGAGCATCGTCCGGATCCGCGTGAGCAGGAAGTGCTCATGCGTTACATGGACGCCTGGAAGCGCACCGACCTCAACGCGCTCGCCGCGCTCTTGAAGGAGGACGCACAGCTGACGATGCCGCCGACGCCCGGCTGGTTCTTCGGCCGCGACGCGATCCTCCGCTTCTACGCCAGGTATCCGTTCCGCGTGGGAGCGTCCGAGCATCTGCACACGCCGACGCGGGCGAACCGCCAACCGGCCCACGCGGTCTGGCGGCGGGTGCAGCCGGACGCTCCGCCGGAGCCGTTTGGGATCGAGGTGCTGCGGATCGAGGACGGGCTGATCGCGGAAATCCACTACTTCCTGCAGCCGGAGCTCATTGGGCGGTTCGCGATTGCGCCGCCCGCATGAGCTGCGACGAGGAATTCGACCTCGACCGGCTCGCACGCGACTCCCTGCACTTTCGCCGGCGGGAGCTCGAGCTAGCGTCCGGTGAGGAGTTGCGGATCGACGCTCGCGCGTGGCGGGATGCGATCGCCTTCGTGGAGAGCGGCGAGGTCGAACTGGAATGCAGTGCAGGTGAACGGTCGCGTTTCGCAGTTGGAGCAGTCCTCTGCTTCCGGCCACCGGTGCGCTTCCTCCGCAACAGCGGCGACGAACCGGCGCGACTCATAACGATTTCGCGGCGGACGCGCGAGCGGACGAAGCGCAGCGGTTAGTTCCTGAGCCTCCCGCCGTCACACAAGTGACGACGAATTTTCGAACGGGAGGTTCTTGTGATCGCTGTAGCCCAGTCCCCGGTTGCCGAACAGAGTGTGCATCGCTGGCGCGCGTTCGCCGTGCTCGCGGTCTCGTACTTCATGACGATCGTCGACCTGACGATCGTGAACGTGGCTTTGCCGACGATCGGTCGCAAGCTGCACTTCAGCGAGACGAACCTGCAGTGGGTTGTCACCGCGTACGGGCTCACGTTCGGAGGATTCCTGCTGCTCGGCGGCCGAGCTGCGGACCTGCTCGGGCGTCGGCGCGTGATGATGATCGGCCTCGCGCTCTTCACCGCCGCGTCGCTCGCCTGCGCGCTGGCGACGACCGACACTTTCCTGATCGTGATGCGCGGCGTCCAGGGACTGGGGGCGGCGATCGTGCTGCCGGCTGCGCTGGCGATCGTGATGAACATCTTCCCTGAGGGTGCGGAGCGCAACAAAGCGCTCGGCGCCTGGGGTGCCATCGCGGCGAGCGGCGCGACCGTGGGCCTGATCGCGGGCGGCTTGCTGACCCGTTACATCGGCTGGCAGTACATCTTCTACCTCAACATCCCGATCGGTGCGGCCGCGCTGCTGCTCGCACGGCGGATCGTCCCCGAGAGCCGCCTCAACGTGGCGCGGCGCCGCTTCGACCCGTTCGGCGCGGTGACCGTCACGGGGGGATTGCTGCTGGGCGTGTACGCGTTGTCGCAGGCGCCTCTGCACGGCTGGGGAAGTGCGCGGACGATCTCACTGCTAGCGGTTGCCGCCGTGCTGGAGCTCGCGTTCCTCGTGATCGAGACGCGCGTCGAGGCTCCCTTGCTGCCGATGCGTATTTTCCGGCTCCCGACTGTCGCCGGCGCGAACGCGGTCGCGCTGCTGCTTGGCGCAAGCTTCTTCGCCTTCATCTTCGTCGGCACGCTCTACATGCAGCAGGTGCTCCGCTACTCGGCGCTCCAGACCGGGCTCGCCTGGCTCGCCGCCTCGATCACGTCGGTCGCACTCGCGGGACTCTCGCAAGCGCTCGTCACCCGCGTCTCGGCCAAGTTCGTGATGGCGGTTGGGATGGCTCTGATCGGCGGCGGCATCCTCTGGGCGACGGCAGCGCCGGTACACGGCCGCTTCTGGGCGGATCTCGCTGGTCCGTTCTTCGTCGCGGGCGCCGGCACCGCCTTCGCCTTCATTCCCGTCTCGATCGCCGGGCTTGCCGGCATCGCCCATCACGAAGCCGGCCTGGCCTCGGGGCTGCTCAACACCTCACAGCAGGTGGGAGGCGCGATCGGCGTAGCGATCGCCTCGACCGTGGCCGCCACCCACTTCAAGACGCTGATCCACTCCGGCTCCGCCGCTCCGGCTGCACTTACCGGCGGCTTCCAGTGGGCGTTCTGGGTGTGCGGCGCGATCGGAGTCGCAGCGGTCCCGATCACGTTCCTGCTCGTCCGCAGCCGCGACCTCGTACAGACGGCCGATCCGCAGCCTGCGCTCGTCGAGCCGCGGGCGGCTGCGTAGCAGATCACTCATTCACCGACACGACCGGGCTCGAGGTCCAGCCCCAACAACCACGACTCGAACGCCAACACGACAGGAGGCTTCATGAGCACGAATTCAATGACGATCGAAGGGAAGACTGTTCTGGTTACCGGCGCCAATCGCGGCATTGGACGGGCGCTGGTCGACGAGGTGTTGAGCCGCGGCGCGAGCCGGGTCTACGCCGGAACCCGGACACCCTTGAGTCATACCGACGGGCGCGTGGTGCCACTCACCCTCGACGTGACCGATCGAGCGCAGATCCGCTCGGCAGTCGAGCAGGTCGAGTCCCTCGACATTCTCGTCAGCAACGCGGGCGTCTCGTTGGGCGGTGATCTCGACCGCGCGGTGATCGAGCAGCACCTCGCGGTCAACCTCTTCGGCACGCTCGACGTGATTCAAACATTCCTGCCGTTGGTGATCGACGCGCGGGGAGCCGTCGTCAGCGTGCTGTCGCTCGCGGCTGTCGCGGCGGTGCCGTTTGATCCGAACTACTCGATTTCGAAGGGCGCCAGCCTCTCCCTGTTACAAGTGCTGCGCGGCCAGTTGTCGCCACGCGGCGTGAGTGTTCACGCGGTCCTGCCGGGCCCGGTCGATACGGACATGACCCGCCACCTCGACCTGCCGAAGGCCTCAGCTGAATCCGTGGCGCAGGCCATTGTCGATGGCCTCGAGCGGGGGGACGAGGAGATCTTTCCCGACCCAATGTCCTCGGCGATCGCCGACGGCTGGTCCGGCGGTGTCGTCAAAGCGCTCGAGCGCCAGTTCGCTTCCTATGTCGAGGCCGATCCCGTCGCGTCGTGATCATGTTCGTGCGAAACAGCGAGACGCGGCAAGAGAGCGAATCGCGACGTTCTCCTCGAGGGTCCCGCCGGTCAGCCGCGATGATGACCGGCTTGAGCTCGCACCGCTGATGCGGTCCAGGTCAGTGGAGGCGTTGCGCGACGACCGCGGGACCGGGCAATGACCCGGCTCCGCGGTCGTCATGTTCGGACGTCACGTCGCGGGCGACGCCGAGCTCGTCAACGACTTCCCGCACACACTGATGAGTGAAGCACCGTTGGAAGATGGGAACGCACTGCCAGATGAGCGCCTCAAGGTCTTGTTCGCGTACTGCCATCCCACCTTGGTGCTCGAGACGCGAGTTGCGCTCACCCTTGGCATGCTCGGCGGTCTGACCAACGACCAGATCGCCGGCGCGCTACGCGTTCCGCCCGCGATCGTGGCGGAACGCCTCGCCGGCGCACGAGCGAAGATCAAGAAGGCGGGGATCCCGTTTGGTGTCCCGCGGGACGGCTCTCTTCCGGAGCGACTCGCCGCTGTCCTCGCGACCGTCTATCTGATCTTCAACGGGGCGTACGCTGGTGACGGCCAGCTCGCCGCCGAGGCGATCCGGCTCGGTCGCATGCTCGCTGAGTTGCTGCCAGACGAGTCAGAGGTGCATGGGCTGCTCGCGCTGATGTTGTTGAACGACGGCCGCCGAACCTCTCGCTACCGCCACGGCGAGCTCGTGCTCCTCGATGACGAGGAACGAACCCTTTGGGATCGAGAGAGAGTCGCCGAGGGAGAGCAACATCTCGCACGCGCGCGTGCGCTGTACGGCCACGGCGCCTACGTGCTTCGGGCGGAGATCGCTTCCGTGCATATGGCCGAACCGGTCGACTGGCCGGAGCTTGTCGCCCTCTGCACGGAGCTTGCCCGGCTCGTGCCGTCAGGGGCAGTCGAGCTCAACCGGGCAATCGCAGTCGCGGAAGTCGCCGGCCCGGAGGCGGCGCTGGGGATCGTCGAGCGGATCGACTTCGAGCCTTCCGAGCTCGACCATTACTGCTCTCTCCACTCCACTCGGGCCGACCTGCTCCGCCGGCTCGGACGGACGATCGACGCCCGCTACGCGTACGGGAGAGCGCTGCAGCTGACCCGATCCGAACCCGAGCGTCGCTTCCTGAAACGGCGCATTGCCGAACTGCCGCCCCCCGCCGCTGCGGACTGGGAAGCCTTCTGGGACAACGCTCTCGACCGGATCAAGGCTGCCGCAGAGGCCGACGAGATCGAGGACGCTGAAGCACCAGCTGAAGACGCTCGTGCTCAACGCCGGCGCCTTCCCGCTGATGCGCCCGATCCAGCCGCACACCTGGAACATGTTCAACCGCAACTTGCGAAGCGAGAGCGCCCTCCCCATGGCGCCGACCACTGACGAGAAGAAAGGAGACGACGATGCTTGCCCTGGTACGTGACGGAAGGAACGACCCACCGGTCACTCTGCAGGAGGTTCCCGAGCCCCAACCGAAGGAGGGTGAGGCGCTCGTGCAGGTGCGGGCGAGCACGGTGAATCGCGGCGAGCTCGCGCTGCTCGCCTCACGCGCCGACGGCTGGCGGCCAGGCCAAGACGTCGCCGGCGTAGTGGCGACACCAGCAGCTGACGGCAATGGGCCCCCGGCCGGCACGCGCGTAATCGGGCTCGCCGAGGCAGCCGCATGGTCGCAACGCGTCGCCGTCCCGGTCGAACGACTCGCCGTCATCGACGACGCTGTGCCGTTCGAGTCGGCCGCGACCCTCGGCCTCGCCGGACTGACAGCGCTGCGTTCGCTGCGCGAAATCGGGCCGCTGCTCGGCCGCAGCGTTCTCGTCCTCGGCGCAAGCGGTGGGCTCGGACACTTCGTCGTGCAGCTCGCCGCACTCGCTGGCGCAAACGTCAGCACGCTCGTCCGCACCGACGCGACCGGAGCCGGCAGCCGCCTCGCGGATCTGGGAGTCAGGCAGCTGATCGCAGGCGAGGAACCCGAAACCGCAGCGTTCGAAGTCGTCGTCGACGTCGTTGGCGGAGCATCGCTGGAACGCGCGATCCGCGCCGTCCGTCCAGGCGGCACGATCATGCTGCTCGGAGCCACCGACCCGCAGCCCGCCAGGATCACGCTGCTCGACTTCATCGGTCACGAGGGCGCGCGCATCCTCACCTTCTTCTCCTACGCCGGCGACGACGCGGCCATCGGCCCCGACCTCGACACACTCGCGCAGCTAGTCGCACAGGGCCGGCTGCACCCGACCATCTCCATCGCCGTCGACTGGAAAGACGTCGGCCGCCTTCTCGACGCAATGAGGGAAGGCAAACTCGCAGGCAAGACCGTTCTGACTGTGACCTCGCCATGAACGGGATCAATCTGGTTCCGCAGCCCTCAAGAACCCAGCGTGCTCAAGCTAGGGTCGGGCCCGCCCGCGATCACGATGCGAACCATCACGGCGCGAGCGCTCAATAGGGCGCGCAGCGACTGCGACAGCGAGAACCCGGCGGCGTTTGAGGCCGAGTACGCTGAAAGAGGAGAAGAGTAGGTAGCGGAGCGAATGCCGTGCGCGACAGCACGTTGACGATCACGCTACGCGAACGGTCAGGGACGGTAGGAACGCCGCGGACACGTCAGAGACGAGACGCTCTCAGCGGCTTCCTGAACCTGGGCCGCGTCAGTCACGTCCAGTCTCACGCACGTCCCTCCCCGACGAGAGTCGATCGTTCTCTCGCCGCGTCATGCGTCGTACTCGTCGTGTCGGCGCAGCCACATCTCGCCGTTTTCGTCGCGACCCTTGGGCGTCCGGTCGAGGATCGCGTAGTAGCCCATCAGGAACTCGGTTCCGCGGGCGTAGCTGGAGTAGCAGTGGTAGACGTTGCTCCCGTCGCGGGCGAACGTGCCGACACCGTGGCCCTCGGAGAAGTAGCCGGCGATGTCCGTGCCGGTCGCGTCGGCGTTCTGGGTGGCGACCGGCGGGAGGCTGTCGCGGACTTGCTGGTCGCCTAGCAACGGAAACGCCGCAACCTCGTTGGCCAGGAGAAGCGGCACAGCGTCGTGCGCGTGATCGCCGACGGAAACGCCGAAGTCAAGGTTGAAGTCGCTCTCGTAGCTCGAGGCCCAGTTGAAGCTCCAGCCCATTCGGCGACGGTAGGCGAGCAGCTTCTCGAGCGGCGCGTGTGAGATGCAGACCATCGTGACGTCGCGCGCCTTGAGATGCGGGAGCACGCCGTTGAAGCTGTCGGCTGTCGACGAACAGGTCGCGCAGCCGGCGGTGTAGTCGGGGCCAAACATGAAGTGGTAGACGATCAGCTGCGACCTGCCGTCGAACAGCTCCGCAAGAGTGCGTGTGCCGGCCTCGGTGTCGAAGCGGTACTCCTTTTCGAGAGCCACCCACGGGAGCTCGCGGCGCTGCTGTGCGATCTCGTCGGCGAGCCGCGTGTGCTCCTTCTCCCGCGCGAGCAGCGGCGTGCGTGCGGCGAGCCAGTCTTCGCGTGTTCCGATCTTGGTCATGCTGTGACTCCTTTACGTTTTAGGGACCAACGGCAACGGTGATTCCGAGTGAGACGATCACGAGCGCCACCGGGACGTCGACCGAGAGCCGCTCGGGCAGAAGTTTCTGGGCAAGCACGAGCACGGCGATCACGGACATCCAGGCGATGCTCATGACGCCGAGCGCCAGCAACATCAGCATCAGGCCGATGCTCGAGCCGAGGCAGTACAGACCGAACGTGAATCCTGAACGGACACTCTCGCGGCAGCGCCGGCGGCACTCATGCTTGAGCGGCGTGAGCTCGTACAGACCAGCCCCGACGGTCAACGCCCCTGCGATGAGCGACCCATGCGGGCGGTACGCCGGATACACCGCGAGCCCAACGAGTATCCAGACGGCGAGATAGGAGCCAACAAACAGCGGCGAGGTCTGCACCCGGTTCCGCCTCAACACCGCCGGGGCGACGCTCGGCAGCATCATCGCCGCCATCATCGGCACCCAAAAGCCGACGAAGGACCCGAAGGAGCCGAGCTCGGTCGCGCCACCCATGTCCATCCCCTTCATTTGCTCGACTGCGACCACCCAGGCCGCTGCCGCAAGGACGAGCGTCATCAACCCAGCTACCGTTGGCGTCGCTCTGGTCATCTCAGTAAAGACACCAGCGCTGCGCGCGATCGACCGATCCGAGGCGGCGGCGGGGGAGAGAGCTTGGAATCGCTGTCAGCCCTGTTCGCGCTCAACGCGGGTAAACGCCGCCGTCGATGCTGAAGACCTGGTTGGTGATGTAGCCGTTCCGAAGGACGGCGACAGTGAGGTCTGCGACCTCGGCGGGCGTTCCGAGGCGGCCGACCGGTATCCGTGCGGCGAGCTGTTGCGGGTCGCCGAGCGCGATTCCGGTGTCCTCGATCAGCGCCGGCGCGATCGCGTTCACGGTGACTCCGTCCGGCGCGACGCGTGGCGCGAAGTAGTGGGTGAGCCCGTGCAGCGCTGCCTTGGAAGCCGCGTAGTGGGGGCCGACGATCCCCCCGATGAAGCCGGCGACGGACGAGATGAAGACGATCCGACCAAATCCGCGCTCGCGCATCCCCGGCAGCACGTGCCTCGCGAGAAGGTAGGGCGCGCGTAGGTTCACCGCGAGCGTCTCGTCGAACAGCGCGCCGTCGACTTCCTCGTAGGACGCGACGCGGCCGACGCCGGCGTTCGCGACGAGGATGTCGATCGGGCCGAGCGCGAACTCGACGGCTTCGGCGAGCTCGACCGGCGCCTCCGGCTTGCTTAGATCGGCTTCGATCGCAACTACTGGTCGTCCTTGCTCCGCGATCTCGGCGGCGAGTTGCTCGGCCGACTCGCGGCTTGTACGGAACCCAAGTGCGACGGCCGTCCCTTCGGCGGCGAGTTGCAGCGCGAGAGCTCTGCCGATTCCACCGCTGCCACCGGTGACGAGCGCAGTGCGCCCCGCGAGCAGGTCACGCCCCATCGGGCAGCTCCTTCAGGCCCGCGCCAGTCAGGAGGTAGCCGGGTGCGAGTGTGGCGGGATCTGCGTGTATGAGCTCGACGACGGCCGCGCCGGCTGCCTCGGGCGTCAGCGGCACGCCCATACCTTGGAGGTACTCCTCCTCGGTTTGGCCGTTGCGGAGCGCGTACGCCCGGACTGCCGGCCGGCCGACGTCGGTCAACGGCGTGATCCGGGGGAGAACCGCCGTGAACCTGATGTCGAGACCGGCTCGCTGTGCTTCGTCTTGCGCGTAGCCGGTGATGAATCGCTGGGTTGCTTTTGCGCCGGCGTAGCCGCCGCTGAGCGGCGACCCGGCGATTGCGGCGCCGCTGCTGATCACGATCACTCTGCTCCCGGGCCGGAGCGGCTTGAGCAGCGCCTCCCGGAGCCAGTGGAAAGTGATCCGGACATCGGATTGCCAGTTGATCGAGAACGTTTCCCACGTCTGCTGCTGTAGCGGACGCATAAATGGCACCGCGCCTGCCACGAGGACGACGCTCTCGGGGTCGTAGTCGTCTAGGAGGCGGCCGGCGACCGCGGGATCCGACGCATCGCCCGGCGCCGGCTTGATGTCGTGAGGGCCGTTCGCGAGCGATTCAAGTGACGCCGGGTCGCGTGCAACCGCGATGACCGGCGCGCCGGCTTCGGCCAAAGCGCTCGCGATGCCGCGGCCGAGGCCGCGGCTTGCACCGACGACGATCGCCGTCCTGCCTGCCAAGTCGCCGATGGGCTTCTCAGGGTTCACCTTGTGACCTCCGTCTCGCTAAGGACATCCCACACCTGTGTGACGGCCATGACGCGAGTAACTCACCGGTCGCAAGGCGTATCTGAACCAGAACGGTGAGCTTGTTCGGTCCCGGCCGTCATATGTGTGTGACCGAGAGGTCAGTCGTAGTCGCGAAC
>WNGD01008368.1_pt1 | contig 11259 bp, 8 predicted proteins | sample 5400671 | NCBI WGS metagenome assembly WNGD01 (sample SAMN13153369, study PRJNA577476) | soil metagenome | isolation source: 40 cm soil or saprolite under grassland replicate 2 | place: USA:California | collected 2016-06-15
GTGGTGTCAGTCACGCTGGGTTCGGGCTCGGGCGCGGTGACGGTCGCCGTGCCGACCCAGCTTCCCCGGCCGATCTTGTAGGGTGGTGCGTCGTACTCGCCCAGCTGGTCCATGTACGGGCTCGCGACGATGAAGCGAAAGAACTCGTTGAGCGTGGTGACCGCGTTCTGCTGATCGGGCCCGTTCCACGCCTGCCCCCAGAATGCCGTGAATACTTGTGAGGCGGCAATCAGCGGGCCACCGCGGTAGGTGAGCTCGGGCGCTGCCGGCGCCCGGATGCCCGGAGCCGGACCCAGGAGTTCCTTTGGAAGCCACAGGGGGACGACGCGCACGTGGTCGTCGAGGGCGGGCGGGACCGCCCGGCGTGGGCCGGCGGAATGTTTGGGGGTCATGGCGTTTAGGTACCGGGTCATGGCGTTTAGGTACCGCACGCGTGGCTTTTTGGCGTGGCGTCACTAGGTTGTTAGAGCAGCGTACGGGGCGTAGCGCAGTCCGGTAGCGCGTCTGGTTTGGGACCAGAAGGTCCCGGGTTCAAATCCCGGCGCCCCGACTTCCCAACTCGTTATCCCTCAACCTCAAACCTCGCTCGCGGCTCAAGCGAGGTCGTCGTGTCGGACTGATTGTCGGCTCAATTGGGGGGAGAGTGGACAGCGCTACTTTTGCTCGGGGTTACTCATGCAAGAGTTCCTTCCGCACATTCTCGTCAACCAAGCGCTCGGTCTCCGTACATGGCGGCCGGGGATGGTCGACCTAGAAGGTCTACGCGGGAGCCTCGAAGTCCTGCCGGCCGAATTGCGAGAGAGCGCGAAGGATGGGCTCGAGCGCCTAGGTGGCGAGTGTGTGAAGCTGAGGCTCAAGGCCAGCCATGCTTCGGTCTCGAGGATGTTGGGCACTCTGAACGATCCGGTAGGAGTGTGGCGCGCATTAGCTGATGACGCGACCGACCTGGAAACACGGATAATTGACGAACTAAAGTATTTGACTTGCTTCGCCGTCGAAGGGAAGGCAGAAGAACTCTATCGGGCGGTACATCTCTTTGGCAAACAAGTCGCGGATCGATTTCCGTCCGCGGTCGTTGACGTCGAAGAGGCTGGAAAGTGCCTGGCGCTAGATCGGGCGACAGCATGCGTGTTTCATGTTATGCGCGTTCTAGAGGTTGGCCTACGCGCACTCGCTGCGGATTTGCATATTGGGAGACTTGAGGAGAACTGGCAGAAGCTTCTGGATCAGGTGAGGAAGGCTGTCAATGCGCTCCCGCGTTCGACCCCAGACGAGAAGCAAAGGTTATCGCAAAGATCGGAAGCCGCCGCACATCTGCAAAATGTGAAGGATGCTTGGCGCAACGACGTGATGCACCCGCGAGATGTGTACACGGTCGAGCAAGCGCAGGATGTGTTCAATCATGCGCGGGCCCTGATGGCCTCGTTGGCGTCTTTTCTATGATGGAGCGCTCACGCTCGCCCGCCTGTCCTGGCTCGCTGGCCTGGCTGGGCAGGCTGCGGCGCATGGTATGGACCAGAAAGTCCCGGGTTCAAATCCCGGCGCCCCGATTGTTCGAAGAATCAGCGCTGAACGAGAGCACCTTACAGCCCCGGCAGCGGCAGCCCCGGCAGCCCCGTTATCACCGTGAGCACCTTCGAGTCGGAGCCTGAGGCGCCGTGGCTGTCTGTCACTGTCACGCGGATCGTGAAACTCCCCAGCAGATACGAGTGCGACGCGCTGATCGTGCCCTGGCTCGACGTACTACCGCTCGGACGCGCTGATCGTGCCCTGGCTCGACGTACTACCGCTCGTCGACGAGCCGTCGCCCCAGTTGATGGTGTACGACCATGGGCCGTCGTTGTTCGGGTCGCTGAACGACGCGGTCTCGGTGTAGAGAATCCCGAGCAACACCGTCTCGTCCGACCCGGCGCTCACCGTGGGCGGCTGGTTCGGCGTTGCACAGGTCACGGAGTAGCTCACCGTGGCCGTCCCGCCCGAGGGTACCGTTACCGTGCGCGACGTGCCCCCGCTCACGGTGCAGTTCGTGGGCAGGCCGCCGAGCGCTACCGTGTGGCTCGTGGCCGTGACGGCGGTGAACGTGACACTGCTGTTGATCCCGATCGACTGGCTGGTGGTCCCGTCCACCCCGACGGTGTAGCCGCTCGGGAGGCTCGAGCCCGAGGTGCTGGTCGTGACCCTCAGGTTGCCGGGCGGCGTCGTGCAGCTCACCGAGAAGGCTGCCGTCGCGGTGCCGCCGGCGGGCACGGTAACCGTCTGGGAGGTGCCCCCGCTCACCGAGCAGTTCGTAGGCACGCCGCTGAGCGCCACCGTGTGACTCGTGGCCGTGAGGCCAGTGAACGTGACACTGCTATTGATCCCGATCGACTGGCTGGTGGTCCCGTCCACCGTCACCTGATAGCCACTCGGCAGGCTGGTGCCCGTCGTGGTGGTGGTGGCGGTGAGCCGACCGGTCGCGGGACTGCTCGTCGTACTCTTCACGATGTCGCCGCCCGTCAGCATGCCGGACTTGCTGTAGGAGATTGAGGGAGCGCTGAAGCTGAAAAAGTCCAGGCCGCTCCCGGCCGGCCCGTTATCACAGACGGCCACGGTGAAGTTCAGCTGTTCGGCCTCTCCGACCACCTGGCCCGTGCCATCGAACTCCGCCCCCTTGGTCGGATCGCTGCAGGCATTGGAGCTGGTGCGGAACGCGGTGATCCCTGTGCCGGGGAATGTCGGACCGACCTGAAGCGAGCCGGGGATGCTGTAATCCGTGTAGGTGAGCGTCCCGGAGAGATCGGACTTCACGTCGAAGGTGAACGTCTGCAGGTTCGAGCCGGCCGTAGGGGAGCCTGGACCGATCTGCCCCGTCCCGGAAACCTCCACGCCGGAGGTCGCCGTGCAGCTCACCGAGAAGGCTGCCGTCGCGGTCCCGCCGGTGGGCACGGTAACCGTCTGGGAGGTGCCCTCGCGCACCGCGCAATCCGTGGGCACGCCGTTGAGCGCCACTGTGTGGCTGGTGGCCGTGAGGCCGGTAAACGTGACCCTGCTGTTGATCCCGATCGGCTGACTCGTGGCCCCGTCCACCGTCGCCGTGTAGCCGCTGGCAGGGAGGCTCGTGCCCGAGGTGCTGGTCGAGACAACGAGGGAGCCGGTGGAGGAAGAACCAGTCGACTTGGTGATGTCCCCGCTCGTCAGCGTGGCCGACTTGCTGTAGTTAATTGAGGGAGCGCTGAAGCTGAAGAAGTCCAGGCCGCTCCCGGTCGGCCCGTTATCGCACACGGCCACGGTGAAGTTCAGCATTTCCGTCTCTCCGAACACCTGGCCTGTGCCGTCGAACTCCGCGCCCTTGGTCGGGTCGCTGCAGGCGGTGGAGCTGGTGCGGAACGCTGTGATCCCTGTGCCGGGGATTGTCGGACCGACTAGCAGCGTGTCAGGGAAGGTGTAATCCGTGTAGGTGAGCGTTCCGGTGAGATCGGATTTCACGTCGAAATCGAAGGTCTGCACGTTGTTCCCAGCCGACGGCGACCCCGTCCCGAGCTGTCCTAGCCCGGTCACTTCCACGACTGCTGGGGCCGTGTCAAACTCGGGGGCGAAGGGACTGAGCGAGTCACTGCAGCCCACAGCGAACAGAGCGGCGGCCAGAAGCCCTACAACGCCAGCCCACGTCATCCGCTCGTTCATGATGCCACCCTCTATTGTGGAGTGTGTGCCACGCGGCGAGAAAAGGGAACAACGCGTTTTTTTTATCGGCAAAGGTTGAGCCAGAGTGTCACGGCCCTGGAGCACCGCGCGCCTGGATCCGAGTTCCGCCCAGCCGTGGCACCCGGGCAGCATGTCTGGCGGCGAAGCGTCGGCAGGCGGCCTACGCTGCGCCGAATCGACGGAGCGCGTCCGCAGCACGGCGCACGCGGGCGATCTTCGTTGTGCCGATCCATCCGGCGGAACGGTGAGTCTCGATGCCGCTGAGCCTACCGCACTCTGAGCAGGTCTGCATGCAGCTGCGACGCAAACTTGAGCGCGACGCCATCGGTGGGGGTACTGCTCACCGAGCCTGGCATGGGGTTATCGGCGCGAGTGAACCCTTAAAGCCAGAGCCGATATCGCGAGGTTCTGCAACCACACGTCACTTCTTGCAACGCATCGACCGGACAGCATATTTGGCTCTTGCTTCACGCCATACCTCAGCCGTCGCCTCCCACAGGAGGGTGACTATGGTTCCGCTTCACCGCTTTCCCGCGATTGCGCTTCCCGTCTGTTGCCTCGTCGTCGCTGGTGGCAAGTCTTCGCCGCACGAAGCGGGCTGTCCCGTGCAGGGGGTGTGGGACCTTGTGTCGGTGACGAACAACGGCAAGGATCGGCCGCTCAATGGGGCCAGGCATATGAAGATTGTCACTCAGCGCCATTGGATGTGGATCGCTCAGGACGCGAGGCAGGACACCCTACCGCTCAAGACGCCAGCGGACACGCTGCGCAAATACTTTCTCAATGGTGGAGCTGGGACGTACACCGCGACAGGCAAGTCGTACGTGGAGCACATCGAATACTTCAATGGCCCCGAGTGGCTCGGCAAGCCGTGGAACGCGACGTGCCGAGTCGAAGGAAATCTTTGGTATCACAGTTGGCCGTTTCCCCAGGATTCAGCGGGGGTTCCGCGTGATTCGATTGGTCACTACGTGGAGGTATGGCGTAAGGTCGAGTAGCAGGCTGCTAGTAGATTGCGTTTGTGAGCGCAAAAGTGTGGCGTCGCCGCTGGGGCGATGCATTAGACGGGCGCCTGGCCGATTAAGACAGGCGCCCGTTGATGTGACAGGCCGGGAGCTCAACAGTCTCGACCCTGACCGACTTGCGCCATGGTTGCGCTGCGCTCGCGGTTGCCCGCTTGATGCTTGGTTGAGGGCCTCGGCCTAGCGTAGGGCGTCTTCCAAGCGCAAGTTCGGTAGCGGATGAGAGCCATTAAGGGAGAGGTTGTCTTGGGAGGCGCGATGAAGAGAGCGGCGGCACTCGGGACTGTGTGGTTGGCGGCGGCGCTGGCGGCATGCGGTGCATCCCGCATCGTCCTCACCGTCGATGTGCTCAGCTTCCTGCGGTCGGACAGCCTCGACGCGTTCTCGTTCGGCGTCCGCGGCGGCGTGCCCCAGACGGACCTCACGGTGTCACGGCCGTTCTCACTCCCAGCGCGCTTCGGGCCGGGCAATGTCGATTCCCTTGCGGTGACTGCCGGCGCGATCCTCGAGAGCACGCACGGCGGCGGGACCGTCGCGCTCGACGTCTTCTTTGCCAAGGACGAGGCCGGTCTCTTCACCGGCCAGCCCTACGTCAGCGCCCACGCCACCGTGTCGGGCGTGCAGACCGATACCCTGCTGCCACCGACGACGCGGTCGGTGAACGACACCGTCTTCAATACACCCAACGTGTGGGTGGGTGTTCGCGCCCGCCTCGCGACCGATCCCGGCCCGGACTTCGCCGGCCGGTTAGCGCTGACAGTGCTGCAACTGCGCGTCGTAATGCACGACCAAGGCTTCTAAACTCTGGCAGGGCCGTCACAAGGACTTCAGGAACGTGATGATGGCTTCCTGATCGCTCTGGGTAAGCTTACCAAAACGGTTGGACACGCCGCTTGCTTCACCCTGATGCCGCACGATCGCGTCGCGTAACGTCAGCGACGCCCCGTCATGCATGAGCCGCGGGCGCAGGCGCACCCCCCACAACGGGGCCGTGCGCACCTTGTTCCGGGTGCGGCCGACACTGTCGATCGAAAACTCCCTCCACGCGACCTTATAGACGGCCGGCCCATAGTGTTCCGGCATCGCCATGACGATCCCGTCGCCGGTGCCGACATTGTGCAGCAGGAAATCGCCGAAGGGGTGAAATGCCTTCTCGCCGAGCGCCGGCGGGATGGTGTCCGTGCCGCCGTTGAGGATGGTCCCGGGCGCAGCCGTGATCAGGGTGCGGACGTGACAGGTGGCGCAGCCGATCGCGTCGAACAATTCCGACCCGCGTCGTGCCGCCGGGGTCGCGGCCAGCACCGTGTCGCGGGCGGGCGCCTTGGTGGCCCGCAGGAAGCGGGCGAACCGGTCGATGTCCGCAAGCCCGGAGGAGTCGGTCGTATTGTTCGGCTCCGATACCGAATTGCACAGCGTGGTCACTTCGTCGGGGAACAGCCGGCTGGTGATGCCCATCTCATTGAGGTACGCATCGGCTGAGAACGACAGCAGACTGGCGTGTTGATCCTTCCAGCCGAACCGCCCGATGCGGGTTTCCCCCGGAGCTTCCAGGATCGGTACATAGAGCGCCTGGCCGCGGATCGTGCCGCGCGTCGTCCGACGTTGCACGCGCGCGATCTCGATCAGCGTCTCGTCGGCGACGGCTTCCACCAACCCGTCGCCCAGCAGGTTGAGGGACGCGCGCGTCGTGCGAATCGTCTCCGTGTCCGGCACCCGCTCTTGAATCTCGGAGTCCGGGAGCGCGGCGTTGGGGCAAATGGCCCGATCGTTGACGAGCGTGCGACCGGAGATGACAACCGTCCCGCGCGCGATCGGGATGTCGGCGTTGCGGAACCGCCCATCCGGTCCCAGATGACCCACCCGCAATTCCGTGATCTGACTCGCCCCGCCCGAGGTGGGGTTTTGATGGCACTCGCGGCAGGCCTGCGCGTTGTAGAGTGGTCCCAAGCCATCCGCGATTTCTTCCACCTCGTCGAATGCTTCCTGATCGGCTTGGTGGATGGAATCATTGCCCGCGCCGTTGCTCCGGTTGTCGAATCCGGTGGGTGCCTCCGCCGCGGTGCTCGGAACCGGGACCTGAATCGGTGGTGCGGGCGCACCCACACCGCACGCCGCCAGCGTGAACGTCATAGCGGTGAGCCACATCGCGGGGCGCGAAGACCTGACGCCAACCATGCGAACCTCCTTCCGGGCCCGAAAATATTGCTCCCCCGGCTCCATTTTCCCATATCGGTCTCACGGCAGTGTTCCCGGGGGTTACGCTGCTAACGGCTTCGTTATTGTGCAGCCGGGGCCGCGGCACTATCAGTTAGGAGAAAGCCCCAACCCGGAATCCACGATGGCCCGTCTGTTCTGGCTGACGCTCATCGCTGCCTTCGTTGCCGCCCTGCTGGCAGGCGCCTCGTGGGCCGCGGCCCTCTTCGCCGTGGGCACGCTGCTCGGCTCGCCCCCGCCGGAGATGGGCACGCAATCGACTGTATTGCTGTGGCAGGGCGCGCCCGAGCTGCCGGGACACCCGCGCGTGTGGCGCTTTGCGTTCGGACCGACCCGCATCCCCGGAGCTCCCACCGTGCGCATCTACGTCACGCTGCTCGGGCGAGTGGTGGAGATGCAGCCGGCCGATCTCGAAGCCCGAGTGCAGGCGCTGCATCCGTACTGACAGACCCCGAGCGTGAACTCGGCGGCTCTGACTTGAAACCTAGGTCCTTTACCAATTGACAGCCTCCGCTGGCGCGTTCAGGTTGCAGACATGGAGCCAGTCCGAGACACCCTGCCGGGGGCGTGGGCCCGTTTGAAGCAGGACGTGAGTTGCGGCCTCCGACGAGGCGCCTGGTATCGAGTGGTGGGACTCACGCCGGAGGACGCGGTCCTCCAGGTGCCGCGGCGCGAACGGGTCCGGGTCCCGCGGCGGTTTCTGCAAACGCTCTTCTCCCGACCACGCCACTGGACCGTCGTGCCGCGCCCTGCCTACGCCGACAACCTGCCGGATCACTGGCGCTCTCGCTACGCCGTCTGCCCCGTGTGCCGCACCCGCGCGCCCATCACCGGGTACATCCAGGACATGCAATGCGCGAGCTGCAACGGCCAGTTCGGGATCGCGTGGGATGAGCGGTATTTGACGCCAGAGTGACGCGCTGGCGGGCGGGAACTTCAGCGCGGCATTGGTGGTTTACACACCGTCACGGCCACGTGGCGAGACGCCTATGACGATCAAGAAGCAAGATGTCACGAAACGCCGGTCGCCCAGTGCGTGCCGGCATCCACAGCAATACGAAACCGATTGGCTGGGCAGGACATACATGGGCTGCCCGATGTGTAATCGGTGGAAACGCATGAAGGTCAAACCAGCGCCCGCCGACGGTAAACGCCTGGCGGCGTGAATCATAAAGGGGCCAGGAGATGCTTTCCTGGCCCCGGTTGTTCCGTTCTCCCCTGTGCGTCTGTGCGTCTAGCTGGTGCCTTTCCTATTCTCCATACGGAATCCAGATGTTCTTGACCTGGGTCGCCTCTCTCAGGAATTCCCGCCCTTCCCCCTGCCTGGCGTCCATCCAATCTCTGGCATGCCACTCCGCCCACGTCCGCTTCATGTTCCCCGCGGACGCCCGCTCGACCTCCGCGCCGGCCGCCTGATCTCCGAAGTACCACATCGCATCCACGTCGTCGTGTTCCGCCAGCACCTTCGCGAGCGCATCCTTTGCCCCCGTCACGATGTTGATCACGCCGGCGGGAACGTCCGACGCATCGAGCACCGTGTACAGCTCGGTGGCGGCGAGGGGATGAGCCTCTGACGGGATCGCGACCACGGTGTTGCCGACCGCGATGGCCGGGGCGACGAGCGACACGAACCCCAAAAGCGGGCCCTCTTCGGGACAGGCGATGCCGATCACGCCGACCGGTTCGTTCATGGCGAGTGTCACGCCCCGGATCGGGGTCTGATGCACGGCCCCGTCGTACTTGTCGGCCCACGCGGCGTAGGAAAAGAGACGCGCGATACTCGCATCTACCTCACGGCGCCCTTCGCCGGCGTCGTGACCCGTGAGGCCGGCGATGCGCTGCGCGAACTCGTCCGCCCGCTGCGCCAGGTTCTCGGCCAGATAGTACAGGACCTGCCCGCGATTGTGACCGCTCGTCTTTGCCCATCCGTCCGCGGCGTGCGCTGCTTCCACCGCGTTCCGGATGTCCTTGCGGTTTCCCTCCGCGACCTCGGCCAGGAGCGCGCCTGAAGGGGACAGGATCTTCCGGCTGTAGCCCTGGTCGGGCCGCACCTGCGCCCCGCCGATGAAGAGCTTGTAGGTCCTATCGATGGGAGGGAGCGGGGAACGGGGAGCGGTACCCGCCGTGGCCTTGCGAGCCTTCGCTCGCGGTGTCTTGGGAAGGTCCCGCTCCCCGCTCCCTGCTCCCCGCTCCCAATTCGGTTTCAAGTACTCCCACATCCCCTCTTTCCCGCCTTCCCGCCCGAAGCCCGATTCCCGGTACCCGCCAAACCCCGAGGCCGCGTCGAACAGATTGGTGCAGTTGATCCACACGACGCCGGCTTTGATCTTGGGCGCCACATCGAGTGCCAGGTTGATGTTCTCGGTCCACACGCTCGCCGCAAGTCCGTACGGCGTGTTGTTTGCCAGCTCCACGGCCTCGCCGGGAGTGCGGAACGTCATCGAGACGAGCACCGGCCCGAAGATCTCGACCTGGGCGATGGTCGCGGCGGGCGACACGTTCGTGAACAGCGTGGGCGGGTAGAAGTAGCCGTCCGTCGGGCACGCCCACGACGGCTGCCACATGGTGGCGCCCTCTTCTACGCCTGTGTTCACCAGCGAGCGGATGCGCTCGAGCTGCACGGGGGCGACGATCGCGCCCATATCGATCGCCTTATCGAGCGGCGGGCCGACCCGCAGCTTCTCCATGCGCGCTCTGAGCTTCGTGACCAGGCGCTCCGCGATCCCCTCGTGCACCAGCAGCCGCGATCCCGCGCAACACACTTGCCCCTGGTTGAACCAGATCGCGTCTACCACACCCTCGACCACGCTGTCGAGATCGGCGTCGTCGAACACGATGAACGGGCTCTTCCCGCCGAGCTCGAGCGAGAGTTTCTTCCCCGATCCTGCGGTCGCCTTGCGGATGATGCGGCCCACCTCGGTCGAGCCCGTGAACGCGATCTTGTCGATGTCGGCGTGGTTCACGATCAGCTCGCCCGTCCGTCCGTCGCCCGTCACCACGTTGAGCACGCCGGCCGGAAGCCCCGCCTGGTTTGCGATCTCGGCGAGGCACAGCGCCGTGAGCGGCGTGAACTCGGCCGGCTTCAGGACGACGGTGTTTCCGGCGGCGAGCGCGGGCGCGATTTTCCACGCCACCATGAGCAGGGGAAAGTTCCAGGGGACGATCTGCCCCACCACGCCCACGGGCCCGTACCCCGCGAACTCGGACTCCGCGAGCTGCGCCCAGCCGGCGTGGTGCGTCAGGTGGCGTGCGACGAGTGGGATGTCCAAGTCCCGGGTCTCGCGAATCGACTTGCCGTTGTCGAGGCTCTCGAGCACCGCCAGCAGTCGGGAATGCTTTTGAACGGCTCGTGCCAGGGCGTACAAGTGGCGCGCCCGGACGTGGCCGGGCAACGTGGACCAGGTGCGAAACGCCTTGCGCGCCGCGGCGACGGCGGCATCGACGTCCGCCTGGCCCGCTTGGGTGACGCGCGCCAGCCGGGCTGTGGTGGCGGGGTTGATGACGTCGAACCCCGCGTCGCTCTTCCCGTCGGCCCAGCGCCCGGCGATGAACAGTCCGAATGCTCCATCGTGCCGGGCGATCCACTCGAGCGCCGGCTTGTCGCTCTCGGGTGCCGGCCCGTACGCCATGGTCTCGAATATTTCAGAGACGGTGGTCATGTCATACCATGGGATGGTGGTGGGCTGCCGAGTAGCGCCCGGTCACGAAGTGCTCGAGCTGCCGCTCGATGTCGGTGAGCAATGCCGACGCCCCGAGCCGGAACAGACTGGCTCGCAGCCAGCGCTCGCCCAGCTCTTCCTTCATCAGGATGAGCCAGTCCAGCGCCTGCTTCGCCTTGCGGATCCCGCCCGCCGGCTTGAACCCGACGGCGTAGCCGGTGCGCTCGTGGTAGTCGCGGATCTGCCGCGTCATGACCACTCCGACAGGGAGCGTCGCATTCACCGATTCCTTGCCCGTGGACGTCTTGATGAAGTCGGCGCCGGCCATCATAGCGACCTGACTGGCGCGCGCCACGTTCACGAGCGTCGCGAGGTCGCCGGTCCCCAGGATCACCTTCATGTGGGCGTCGCCACAAGCCTGCCGGAACGCGCGCACCTCGTTGTACAGGGCCTCCCACGCTCCGGCCAGCGCGTGCGCGCGCGTGATCACCACGTCGATCTCCTGCGCCCCCGCGGCGACCGATGCCTTGATCTCTTCGATGCGCTGGGGCAGGGGGTTCAACCCCGCCGGGAATCCCGTCGAGACCGCCGCCACCGGGATCGCGGAGCCTTGTAACGCCTCCACGGCGAGCGGGACGAAGGCGTGATAGACGCACACCGCGCCCACGGTAATCCCGAGG
>WNGD01006407.1_pt1 | contig 11257 bp, 10 predicted proteins | sample 5400671 | NCBI WGS metagenome assembly WNGD01 (sample SAMN13153369, study PRJNA577476) | soil metagenome | isolation source: 40 cm soil or saprolite under grassland replicate 2 | place: USA:California | collected 2016-06-15
CGCCGCCGCGTCGCGTTGCGTGTCGCATGCCGCGCCGAGGACGAGTGCGGCGGCGAGTAGCCAACGTCTCATTGGAATCCCCCTCGTTTGATGGACTCCCACCGGGTAATGCTGCGGGCTGGTTGTGGCGGGGCCGCAAGAGAGGTGCCGCGCGCTGCGGTGCTTTGGCGATGGGATGTCTGTGGCGGGGACGCAACTACGAGGGCAGGTTCTGCCTCCACCCCGATGCGATCGAATCGAGAGTCAGTCGCCCGCCGGACCGAAGGGGCCGCTCGCCCTCGGACAGTTGGTCGACCGACGTAACGAAGGCGCCGTACACAGCGTCGGACCAAAACCCACGGCAGGTCGCGATCTGCGCGAGCGCCGCCGCCCGGGAGAACGCCAGCCGGTAGGGGCGCGCGGTCGTGAGCGCATCGTAGACGTCCGCGATTCCTACGACTTGGGAGGACAATGGGATCTCGTCTCCCCGCAGGCGATCCGGGTATCCGGTGCCATCGTAGCGCTCGTGATGCCAGCGGATGATGGGCTTCAGGTCCCAGGGGAACTCGACGCTCGCGAGCAGCTCGATGCCCCAGATCGGGTGCATCTGTACCACCTCGAGCTCGTTGCGCGTCAGCGGGCCGGGCTTGTTGAGGATCTCGTGCGGGACGCGCACCTTTCCCAGGTCGTGGAGGTAAGCGCCGAGCCGCAGCGTCGTCTGGGCGCGCTGGTCCATCCCGAGCGCGCGGGCCACGGCGACGCCATGCCGCGCCACGCGCTCGCAGTGGCCGAAGGTGTACGGGTCCGCGGACTCGATGGACTGGCCCCATTCGCGCACCACCGCGAGGTAGGTGGCCTCGAGCTCGGCCATCTTGCCATTCACGTGGACCTGCTCGCGGCGTGCGTCGAGCCGCCCGAACAGGCGATGTGCGGCGTTGAGGAGGGTCAACGCCTCCTGATTGCGCCCCATCGCCTGGTGCAGCAGGGCCAGCTCGCGCGAGGCCTCCGCCTCGTGCAGTACCGCACCCGCACTCAGCGCCAGCTCGATCGCCGACCGCAGCCGCGCCTCGGCGAGCGCGGGCCGACCGGTCTCGCGGAACACCATGCCGAGCACGCGATACGCGTCGGCCTTGTCGCTGAGCGCCCCAAGTCGATCGAACGTGACGAGCGCGGCCTCGGCGTTGCGCTGCGCCTCGTCGTAGCGCTCCCGCTCGAGATGCACGTCGGCGTGGTTGACCAGACACAGCCCCTGGAGGTGCACGTCGCCCGCGCGCTCGGCGATCTCGTAGCTCTGCCGGAAGTAGCGCTCCGCATCGTCGAGCTGGTGAAGGTCCGCGCTCGCCATGCCGAGGTTGTGGTAGGCGATCGCACAACCGTGCTCATCGTTCGACGCTCGGTACGCGTCGAGCGACCGCCGGTACCGCGCCAGCGCTTCGTCGAAGTCGCCCTGGATGTTCGCCAGGATGCCGAGGTTCTGCTCCACCCGCGCGCGCAGCTCGCGACTCTGTCCGCCGAGCTCCAGGGCGCGGAGGAAGTGTTGGTGGGCATCGGCGATGGCGTCGGTCTCCAGGTCGATCCCACCGAGGGTGTTGAGGGCCTCGCCGGCGAGCACGGTATCGCCGGCGTGGCGCGACACGGCGTGACTCCGGCGGCACAGCTCCCGTGCGTCGGCCGAGTCACCCCGGCGGTGCCGCACGACGGCGAGGCGCCGGAGCGCCTCCGCCAGCACCAAATGCTGTCCCCCGCGCTCCGCCCCGGCGATCGCCGCTTCGTACGACGCGATCGCCTCGGGGATACGAGCCGCCCGCTCCCCGGCGCGAGCGTCGCGCAGCAGGTCCGCGGCGGAGCGCGCCGGCGCGCAGCTGTTACCAGGCAACAGCGTAGTTTGAGAAATGATCCACCCGCCCCGTGACCTGCTTGGCAAACAGGTTGTCGAGCGACAAGAGGTACGAGAGGATGTTGAGCGCGTCGCTGACATACGCGACCCGCTTCGGCAGTAATCGGCCGAGCAGGTTGCAGTTCGCGTAGCTCATCGTGAGAGACGCGGACCGCTGGAACTTGAGCCCTGCGGGCTGGAACTGGACGGCGTTGACGCCGTGCCCCGTCACCAGCGCACCCGTGATCGCCACCGGCGAGAGCAGCGCTCCGGGCGGGACCGTCAGCGTGTGCGGTCCGACGCGAATCGTGCCGCCCGCGGACCCGATCGTCTGTGTGGCTGAGGCGTACGGGAGGCTGGAGCATTGCAACAGCCCCGTGGCCCCGAGCAGGTCCCCGATGAGCGACGCCTGGGGGGCGGCGGGCGAAACTGACTCAGGAGCGCTGATCAGGGACCGGTCGCTGCACCCGGACACGACCAGCGCGATCACCAGCCAACGAAGGGCTTTCATGACCTCACCTTTCTCTCTTGAGGGCGCGGGGTAATGGGGATTTCCTGCACGGCCCCTGTCACTCCCGGATGCTTGGTAGCCAGTAGGTCTGGAATCGCCAGCAACGCGTCCAGCTTCTCGGTCTCGACCTTCGCGCGCAGCCGGTCGAACGTGGCGCGCGCCGCCAGCGCGATCTGTTTCGCCGCCACGACGTCCCCGACGAGAGCCAGCAGGTGGGCGAGATCGCGCTGGGCGGTCGCGACGAGCAGCGGGCGCTGGTGCCCGGTCGCGCGGTCGATCACCTGGCGGAGCATCGCTTCGGCGTCCTGCGCCTTCCCCGCGACGCCGAGCGCGACCGCGAGGATGCGCAGGTCCTCGGTCTCGAGGACCGCGTCTTTCAGCTCACGATGCAACGCCAAGGCTCGCTCCGCGTCCCGGATGGCGGACTCGGGCTCACCCCGTGCAACGCGGATCTCGGCCAGTCCCGCAAGGGCCTGGGCCTGGAGCACCCGGTCGCCCAGTCGCTCGGCCTCCCGCAGTGCCGTATCGGCGGCCCGCAGCGCGCGGTCCAGCTGCCCCTGCTCGCGGTAGGTGATCCCGAGATTGTGCTGCGACTCGACGACGCCGCGGTCGTGGCTGACCTTTTCGTATGCCGCGATCGCGCGGGCGTACGCCCCAACCGCCCGGCCGTAGTCCCCCTGCATGTTGGCGATAACGCCGAGGTTGTTGGCACACCGGCCCACCGTGGCGATATCGTTGTCCTGGATGGCCTTTTCCTGGGCCCGCGTGAAGAAGTATGTGGCCTCATTGATCCCGCCGCGCTCCAGCGCGATCGCGCCGGACACGTTGAGAGCCCGCACTTCCAGCGTCCGATCGCCCAGCATCCGCGCCCGCAACTGCGCGACCATGGCCCACTGCTGGCCCAGGTCCAGCCGACCGAGTCGGGCGTGCGCGATGCCACACAGCAGGGTGAGCATTGGGGACTGCTCGAGCTCCTCCGGCGAGCGCTTGCTCAAATAGGCGAGTAGCTCGGCGTAGAGCCCGCCATCGGCCAATGCTTGCGCCGCATTGAGCGGCGCCAGCGACCCGCGCAACTCGGCCGCGAAATCGTCGTCCCACTCCTGGTTCGCCAAATTGCGGATTTCGTCTTCGGCTCCGAGGCGCGTAAAGACAGCCCTGGCGCGCCGCGCCGCGGTTTGGGCCTCGGAGGTCCGCCCGCTCCGCCGCAGCAGCAAGGCGAGGTCCCGCGTCGCTTCGGCCAGGAGCTGAGGACGCCCGTGCGGCTCCGCCCGCGCGATCACCTCGTGCAACGTGCGCTCGGCGGCCGCCAGCTGGCCCTCCGCCACCAGGAGCGACGCCGCGACCCGCAGATCCTCGGCCTCCCCGACTGTATCGAGCAGCCCACTGCGAAGCTCCTGAACGCGGTCGAGCTCGCCCCGCGCCCTCTCCAGCTCGCGGCGGGCCACCCGGATCTCCGCACGACCCCTGAGCGTCAGCGCCCGGAGTGTACGATCCCCGTCGGCGTCCGCTAGCGCGACGGCACGGTCGGCCGCCGCCAGCGCCCGGTCGAGCGCCCCCTGCTCCCGGTACGCGATCGCCTGGTTGTGGAGGCACTCGGCGACGCCCCGCTCCAGGCCGGCGCGCTCGAAGGCGGCCGCGGCGATCTCCCAGGACCCGATCGCCTCCGCATGCCGTCCGCGCAGGTTACTGATGATCCCCAGATTGTTGGAGCAGCGGGCGGTAGTAGAGGCATCCCCGTCCCGGCTGGCGGCTAAGAGGGCCTGTGTGAAATAGTCCGCCGCCTCGTCGATCCGCCCGCTCACCAGAGCGATGGCGCCCCGCGCATTGAGGGCGTTACGCTCGACCGCCTGCTCGTCCCGCTGGCGGGCCAGGTCGAGGGCGAGATCGAGCCACCGCTGTCCCTCATCGTGCCGCCCGAGTCGCGCGTGCGCGGTTCCGAACAGCAGTGCAAGACTCGGCGAATCCGCCAGCTCGCTCGCCGGTTGCGCGCCGAGGTACTCGACGACCTCGGCATGACGTCCGGCGGCGGTGAGTTGCCGGGCCGTGTCCATTACGCTCGACGGCGAATGCATCGGCACGCTTCGCCCGGCTACCAGCAAACCGCGTACTCGGAGAAGTGCGGCAACGCGCTGACGAACGACTTGTCCGAGGGCGCTTGGACCGCCGGGATTCGCTCCCACACGCCGTCCGTGCCCTCGCGATACCACAGCCCCAGCAGCTGGCTCTCGATATAGGAGTCGGTGTCGTCCACCACACCGTCGCCGTTCAGGTCACCGTCGGTGCCGCCGTACGAGATCTGCAGCTGGCCGGGCTCGCCGAACAACAATCCCGTCGGCTCGAGCGACACCTCGACGTTGTCAGGGTCGATCGTCACTGTGACCAGAACAGAGTCGCCGGGCGCGAGCTCGCCGACACCGGGGACATATGCCGGATCAGTAGTGGTGAGCCGCAAGAACGCCGAGCTCGTGTCCCCGGTGGAGCTCAGGTAGTTGATCTGAACGGAGCGCGGCTCGCCGCGGACCGCCCAGAACGAGGCCGTGAAGCGATCGAGACTGAGCCCGGCGGCTCGAGAGGCGAGGAGCGGCCCGCCGACGAGCGGACCGGAGAGGGCGCCGCTCGCGGTGAACTGCGGCGGCGAGCTCCCGGCCCAACGGAGAAAGTGGGGCGCCGGGGCCGCGGGCTGCTCGACCGCCGTGGGATGCGACCCGCATCGGGCCGCGAACAGCGCGAGCGCGAGCGGGATCAGGGAGCGGCGAACGGACATACGATTCTCTGAGGCCATGTGACTCCTACCAGGCGACCGCGTAGTTGGAGAAATGCTGCAGCATCGCGACGACGAATTGCGTCCCTGGACCCCAGGGGCTCTTCTTGGACTTGAGGAAGGTTTGTAGGTATCCGAGGACGCGCAGCGAGTCGCTGACCTGAACGATCCGGAGCGTATCGCTCTTCGGCACTCCGCAGTCCTGATAGTTCGTATAGAGCAATGCGGACCAACCGTCCACCGTCGTCCGGAACACGAGGCCGTCGGGTCGCAAGCGAACCCACCTCACCGTGTCCGCCGGCGCCACGACGGTGATCCTCACCGTGTCGCTCAGCGCCAGAGAATCGACGAACACGTAGTGGGGGCCTACCGGAAAGGCCCCCCCGTTCCGTCCGATCAGCTGGGTCACCGAGTCGTAGGCTTGGACACACCGAACCAGACCGGACTTCTTGCTGGGCGCCTTTGGGGCACGAGCCGCCACCACGGTTGGGATCGGCACTGCGGTGGGCGAGCGATCGCACGCGAACCCGACCGCGGCCACCACCAGCCCGACTGCCACTGGGCGGAGTGCTCTCACGGTCTCCCACGCACGGGCGACTGGACGGCGGCGGTCATGGTCCGCACTTTGTGGCCTGGTTGCGCCCCGCCACACGGTGTTTTCGGGACGCGTTACGGCACTAAACTAGAGACAATTTGAGAACTGTCAAGACTGAAAAGGGACCTATACGGGGACTACAACGTAGCAGGTTGGCTAACCCATTGCTGCGCGAGTACCTCCCCTGCTGTCCGGAACACGCCATCCCACATCGCGCGCGTGAGCTTGCCGGTGTTCGTGTTCTGGCGACTGGGGTGGTACGACGCAATCACGACGTGTCCATCGGGCAGCATGCTCGCGGCGCCGTGACGGAACGGGGGCCGCTCGCGCGGCGGGAGTCGCTCCCACCACCCCGCAGCCTTGAGGAAGGCCTCGTGCGCGATCCGCCCCAGCGTCACCACCACGCGCACGCGCCGGAGTAAGCCCAGCTCGGCCGCGAGGTAGGGCCGGCAGCGGTCGAGCTCCACGCGGCTCGGTTTGTTGCCGGGCGGCGCGCACCGCGCCGCCGCGCTGATGTAACAGTCATTGAGCTTCAGGCCGTCGTCGCGCGACAGCGATTGCGGCTGGTTTGCGAACCCGTAGCGATGCAGCGCCTCGTATAACCAGCTGCCGCTTGAGTCTCCCGTGAACATGCGACCGGTGCGGTTCGCACCGTGCGCCGCGGGTGCGAGCCCGACGATGAGCAGCCGCGCATCGGGATCGCCGAAGCCCGGGACAGGCTTCCCCCAGTACTCCCAGTCGCGAAACTCGCGCTTCTTGTCTCGGGCGACGCGGCGGCAATAGGCGCGCAGCCGCGCGCAGCGGGTACACGCAACAATGGAGCGGTTGATGCTGGAGACTGTGGAGAGAGCGTCGAGGGTCATTCGCCGAATGTAATCCGCGGCTGAAGCCGCGACTCGGCACTACCGCTGAAGCGGCACGGCGAGGCCCGTTTACGGGCAGGTGCCGAGCCGCGAGTTCACTCGCGCGTGATGTCTAGGGAAAGCGGATGGGGAGACCCTGGCGCACGCTGCCCTGGATCGTGAACAGCTGTACCGCGACCGCGGCGCCGAGCAGCCAGGGACGGAGGCGCGGCGGGGCTGCCGCGGCCGCGCCAAGCACGCTCAGGCCGGCCAGGGCGGTGTAGCTGTTCACCCGTCCGACGCTCGGCCGCTCGCCCAGCAGCGGATTGGATTCGCGGAAGCTGACCCAACCCTCGCGGGCGAGCTGCCGCGTCTGTGCGGCGTCGATCAACAGGGTGACGAGGAAGGCACTCGCCAGGGCGGTGTGCGACGACGTCCACGACACACGTGCCGGCAGCCGTGTCAGGTGCTCCGCGCTCCACGCCGCGCGAGCGGGCACCCCGTCCGCAACGACATGCAGCACTTGAGGATCCACGCTGGGCGCGGTGCTGAGCGAGATGCGGGTTCGTAGCGATCCCACAAAGGGGTTCGGCGTGCGATAGACGTATGACGCGGCTCTGAAGCCAAGTGCCCTCGAGGCCTTTTGCGCAGCTAATGGTGTGAGCGAGCCGCCCACTGCGATCGCCACAAGGAGGAGTGTCGGAATCCGCGTCATGCCCGCGGGAAGGGCAAAGGCGGTGCCAGGTGCTGGCGACACCGTGCCAAAGCCGCACCGTGACTGGGGTCACGGGCATTTCACCGCCTCGCGGCGCGTATCGCAACAACCCGGTTTTTGTGGTCGAACTGTGACAGCTTCGCGGCGCGGATGAACGGATGCGCGGCGCCCGCGGGCGGCTCCCGCGATGGTGGGGCGGGAGAGCAGGCCGTCTACGCCCGAAGGTCTGCAATCAATTGGAGGATATCCCTCACTGAGTCGAGCTGGCTCTGGTCGAACCCGTGCTCGGAAAAGTCAATCCCGAAATGCGTTTCCAATTGTACGACGAGATCGACAACATCAATAGACTGCAACCGTCCGCTGAAGATCAGAGATTCGTCGTCGGAAAAGGTCGCGGTGTCGCCCTTGTTGCGCAGCAGCTCCACGAGCAGAGTCCGAACCTCGCTTCCCAGATCCGCCATTGCCGCCGCTACCTCCACCCCGGCAAGAGGTTTGCCAGGAAGAGAAAGTGGTCCCGGATCGGGGTAGTCCTCGCAGTGGAATCAAACACTTGCAGCAGACAGAAAAACAACCCAACGCCCAACGATGGCCAGAGGCGGTCTCGAATCCACCCGGGGGTATGCGGGCTCTTTCGACGATCGCTGATTTGGGAAACGACGATCCCAAGACCCAGCACCAGCGTGTAGAATGCGTACACACGAAATCCGACCAGAGCTTTCCACAGCCCCAACTGCACAACGTACTCGATGTCCCGCATGAAGTGATACATCATGTTCCCGAGAGTCGCGGCCGCCAGGCTCGCCACCATGAGCCGTAGACGACGGTGACGTTTGAAGTATCGCAGGTACGTCGGGTAGAAGAAGAATTCAACGAGCATCTCTTTGAAGTAGAAGTAGTACCGGTTGAAGAAATCTGCGATGGTTCGCGACTCCAGTGGTCTGTAGGTGTTTCGAAGGGCCCGAAAGCCCGCCGCGCGGCAGGACGCGACGATCGGATGCCCGAAAAGCGACGCCGTCAACAGGCTTTTCAAGAAGGAGGCAATCAAGGTGACCCAGCAGACATACCAGGCGAACGGCGCACCGGCCGCATTTCGAGCCATGGCCGTGCCGAGGGTCGGGACGCTCAGATGCACGGGCAGTTCCCAACCAGTCCACCGGAGTAGGTTGTTCACAACCAGGGAGGAGCTCGCATTCTCTGGTCCAAAAACGAACCGGGTAAAGAGCGCATTCACGATGTCCAGGAGCAACACCCAATAGAGCAGCTTCAAGCCTTTGAGCTGCGTCACGGCCAGCTCCTCGGGATTCTTGGCCTCGATCTTTCGGAGGTAAGCCGCTCCTTTCACAAATGGTGTTGGAGACGCTCGCAAGGCCCAGACGGGATAATAGGTGCCGAGCTGAAGGGAGTATGGATCGGGATCTTTGGAAGTGCGGTCGAGCAAGGTGAAGCCGAAATACCAAAAGTAAGACCCGAAAAAGACGACCACCATCCATAACACGACTCGGCCCGACCCGGACAGGGGCGCATAACACGCGGTCAGCATCAGGAGGAAGTAGGACAGGGCGAGCGTGAGCAGCGGCCTCTTTAGAGGAAAGCTCTTCCTAAACTCACCCGCGAGGTGCGCCACGATTCCCAGCAGGCCGAGCATGAACAGGGCCCCCAGGATCTGAAAGGTCGGAGATAGGAGGAAGTGGGAGGCCTGCTCCCGCGTCGCCAAGTCTCGAATGAATGCCGCCTTGGGCCAGTGGGTGTGAAAGAAAAGCAGAGAGAGCGAACCGAGCGTGAGCCAGACCCTGCGCTGGCGCGGAAGAAACGTGGTGAGCACAAGGAAGGCGGCTATTGCCCACCAACCCGCGTTGCCGAGGAGAGCCAGCCCCACGGCGAACGCCGCGAGAAGCGACACCTTTCCCCCCACCGTCTGTGCGACAGTCACGCAGCGAGGGTACGTGTCCAGAGCGGGGATCAACCGGAACCGCAGGCGCCACCCCGTTCCAAGAGTTGAACCAACGCTGTCCGGTCCACTTTGCCCGTCACGCCGTGCGGCAGATCGTCTAGGATCCTGACCTCGGTAGGCACCATGTACGCCGGCAGCCGCTCTCGCATCGCCTCGCGGACCGCCTGCGGCGCGAGCTGCACGCCGCTCAGGAAGGCGACAATTCCCGAGGCCGACCCGTGCTGGACCGGCCACGCAACAGCGCACACCGAATCGCATCCGCAGACCTCACGCAAATGCGCTTCCACCTCTTCGAGCTCGACACGGTTCCCCAGCACTTTGACTTGATTGTCGATGCGGCCGAGGTGGTGGAACACGCCGGCATCGTCCCGATAAGCCAAATCGCCCGTCAGGTACCAGGTCTCCCCGTCGATGAGTGGAAACCGCGCCAAGGTGGTGCCGGGATCTGCGAAATAACCCTGCGCCACTTGCCCGCCGGATAACGCCAATTCGCCCGGTTGGCCCGGTCCGAGAGCGCGGCGCGCCAAGTCTATTACCGCAGCGTTCGTCCCGCTGAGGGGCTTCCCGATGGCGATGGTGCCGCGATTCGGTGTCACCTTGGGTGGCCACGTCACCCGCTCTCCGAGGCAAAACATCGTTGCTTCCGTGGGCCCGTAGAGATTCTCGATGATGCTCTGCGGAGCCGCCTGACGCCATTGTTCCACGGTGCCGAGCGGCAACGGCTCACCGCAAAACAGGGAGTACCGCAACGATGGGAAGGCTCCCGGCCTCAGGAGTCTCATGCGCCCCATCATCACGGCAGTGGAGGGGACAGAAAACCACACGGTGAGGTGGTGCTCCTGTAGAAATCGCGCCGGGGCCATCAACTGTGTTGCAGGGACGACGTGGAGTGAAGCGCCAACACTCCAGGCATTGGCCATATCCGCGACCGAGAGATCAAAGTTCAGCTCGAATAGTTGCGAGAACCGGTCCGTCGGTCGGAAGGAAAAGCGCTCTTCGATGGCCGCGAGGAAGTGGGCGACGTTTCCCGCCGTGACCACCACCCCTTTCGGCGCGCCCGTGCTGCCGGAGGTGAACATGATATAGGCCGAATCATCGGCCCGAACGGACTTCGGCGGGTGTGGAGCCGTGAGAGTCGGGAGCTCGTTGCAGCCGGCGATTCGCATCTCTCGCGGTCCGGCCCGAACCGAGTCGTTCACCCTTTCGCAGGGAGCGAGCACGCGTGCCGGAGCCGCGCTCAGCGGATTCGTCAGGAGCAACTGGAGACCCGCCGCATCCACCACCAGAGCGTCGAGCCCTGTGATCTCCTGGATTTTCAACAGGCGCGTCGCGGACATTTTGGGGTGGAGCGGCACGTACGACGCACCGCACCACCACGCGCCCAGGATGCCGGCGTAGGCCGCTAGGCTGCGGGACGCCAGTATTCCCACGCGCTCGGGCGGACGCTCAGCGGCACTCTCGAGCCACATCCCGATACGCGCTGCCAACGTTGTCAATTCGGAGTAAGAGACTTGCAGGCCGGCAACCGACAGCGCGAGCCGATCGCCATGATCAGTGGCGTGCTCGAAGCATCGCGCGGCCACGCAATGGCTCATGGCAGCAGCGTGGACCGAGCCAGAATACGTAGGCTGAACCCTCGCCGTCATGTCGGCCGGAGCGGCAAGGGCGGTGCCACATGTAGGCAAAGCCGTGCCAAGCCGCGACATGCCTAGGCTCACGGGCGGTTCAGCACGTCACGGCGCGTATCGCAACAAGGGGGTTTTTGTGGTCGATCTGTGACAGCTTCGCGGCGCCGATGAGCAAGCTGCCAGCGTTCGCCCCCTCACTCTCGAAGGGGTGGCTGGGGGTTGCACATGCTCCAGTGAATTGCGAGTTTCCGCACCTCGAAGGAGAGGTGGCCGAGTGGCTGAAGGCGGCGGTTTGCTAAACCGTTATAGGGGCTAATACCCCTATCGGGGGTTCGAATCCCCCCCTCTCCGTGGAAAGACAGGTGTCGGGGGCTAGGTGTCAGGTGTCAGGGACCCCGG
>WNGD01006408.1_pt1 | contig 11257 bp, 11 predicted proteins | sample 5400671 | NCBI WGS metagenome assembly WNGD01 (sample SAMN13153369, study PRJNA577476) | soil metagenome | isolation source: 40 cm soil or saprolite under grassland replicate 2 | place: USA:California | collected 2016-06-15
GATGCTGGGAGAGCGCAGCCAGTTCGCTCTCGAAACGGAAAACAGCGACAACATCGCTTCCCGGCGGGCACTTCGGCGTCCGATCCCTCCCAGCGATACTGTCAGTTCCGGAACCGGGTCTAAGCATCGCCTTGCTGCGCGTGCGTCTGCGGCGGCGCAGAAGAAGTGAACCCGATCAAATAGGCTCGTGATGACCATGCCCGTTGTTACATCTGGGACGGAAAACCAGTCTTCAGTCTTCGTCCGTCTGCCGTTCCGTACCGGTCGTCGATTGGAATTCTCAAAGGCGGTTCAAAACCTATCTTCAAGTGAACTGCGCTAGACTCGGTTTGGTATGAAGTGTGATCTATGTACGGAAGACGACGGCCAGGGGATTCATTACCACGCCTTCATCGACGGCAAACACCACTGGGTTTGTGAAACTTGTAAGAAAAAGCTGAAAGTCGAAACCGAGCACACCGACGAGTGATTTGTCAGATCCCGTCTGCAACGGTGAAGGCCCGCGTATATCTCCGTTCGTAGAGTTCATGAGTCGGTTGCATTACCGAGTACAGGTAACTGTTCTCGAGTGGCGCAAGGTAGAAGTGCAGCGAAATCAGGTCAGAGCAGTCCTGAAGGTTGGAAACCTGATGGATTTCGGTGGTCTGGATACTCAAGACTGAACCCGGCTTGAAGTCCTCCGCGTAGTCGGCTCGAATGTGCCCGCTGGCCATCTTGCTGTAATTGTCCGCAGATAGAATTCCCTCCACTGTGTAGACGGTGCAAATTGATGCTCCGTGATCGTGAATCGGGCTGCGCTGTCCCGGCCGCCAACACAGGACGAGACATTCGAAATCCGGCGTTTTGTAAACCAGATTTCTGGCGTAGCGATTCTCAGTGAAATGGATATAGGGCTCGATCTCTGCGCGTTCGGGGTTGAGGTTTGAGATAAGACGTCGAAGTTCTGGCAGGCCGAGCTGTCTAGCCGTGTGTTTGAGCTCCTCAATGGTTGTGACGAGGTTCATACTTTTAACTTAAGATCAAGGTCAGTGAATAATCAAGGCGGCAGCCCGCAGCGCATTCGATTTGTGGCCTGGAATATCGAGAAGGGGAAGCGTTGGAAGCTTCTCGAAAAATGTCTCGCGTGCGAACCCATCCGAACTGCGGACATTCTTTGCCTGAATGAGGTGGATGATGGGATGGCTCGCTCCGACAATCGCCGCATTGCCTTTGAGATCGCCGAGCGGCTTGGGATGCAACTGGTTTTTGGCAGGACTTTTAAGGAATTCACGAAAGGCATCGGCGAGGAGCTGGACGCGCCTGGCGAGAACACCACGGCCGTTCAGGGGAACGCGACGCTGTCTCGCTTTTCGATCATGGATTCGACAAACCTTTGTTTGCCGATGTGCCACGATCCTTCCAGGGGAGTGGAAAAGCGTGAAGGCGGTCGCCACGCGTTGATTGTTCGCCTCGATTGCGGAAACGGGCGATCCCTCACGGTTGCAAATGCGCATCTCGAAGTTTTTACGACGATGCGCTGCCGAAGCCGGCAGATGAGATTCCTGTTGGATCACCTTGAGACCGGGCCTGCCTTTGTTGCGGGTGACTTCAATACCAATACCTTCCCACGCGGCTCTCTTGTGCATACTCTTCGGTCTCTGATGTTTCTTCTGCGGCGCGACGTGAAATCCCGCGTCCGGACCCCGTGGTGTTATGAACCGTTATTTGAGGACCTGCGGCGCGCCGGTTTTTCCTGGGAAGGTTTCAATGACGCACTTCCCACCTGTTCGGTCGATCTTGCCTCCCTTGAAGATCGAGCTTACGTTCCTGCAGCCATACGCAATCGCATTCTTAATCAATGCCGCATTCTTCCTTTGAGGCTCGACTTCATTGCCTGCCGCGGCCTCCGCGCGATCTCTGCCGGCCGCACGATCACCGAACTACCTTGCCAACCCAGCGATCACCTTCCTATCACTTGCGATATTTGGTTTGAATAAGGGAAATCAGGGTCTTCTGGACTCCTGCCCTTACGAGTCTAAGACAGCCAGGGTCTGGTCCCGGCGGGTGTACATGCGATCGTAATAGGAGAGGTAGGAAGCATCCTTGATCTCGCGGACCCACGCCTGATTGGTGCGGTACCACTCGATGGTTGTAGCGAGGCCGGAAGCGAAATCCATTTCGGGAGACCAGCCCCATTCGCGACGGATCTTCGAGCAATCGATCGAATAACGGCGGTCATGGCCCGGCCGATCCTTCACAAATTGGATGAGAGATTCCGGCTTGTTCGTCAGACGCAGGATTTCTCCCACGACTTCGAGGTTCGTTTTCTCGTGACCGCTACCGATGTTGTAGATCTCGCCCGGCGTGCCGCGCTCCAAAGCTAGAAGGACCGCCCGCGAATGTTCATCGGCAAAGATCCACTCCCGCACATTCAGCCCATCGCCGTAGATCGGAAGCGAGCGGTCTTCCATCGCATTCGTGATCAATACCGGGATCAGCTTTTCCGGAAATTGATACGGGCCATAGTTGTTGGAGCATCGTGTCACGAGCCCCGGCAGCCGATGCGTTTTGTAATAGGCCAGAACGAGAAGGTCGGCCGCTGCCTTGCTCGCCGAATAGGGACTGCTGGGATCCAGGGGACTGTTTTCGCGAAAAGAACCCGTGGAGCCAAGACTGCCATACACTTCGTCGGTTGAAATCTGAACGTACTTCGAGATCTTGTGCTTGCGTGCCTGTTCCAGCAAGCAGCGCGTGCCTTCAACATTGGTGCGCAAAAAAGGCCTGGAATTTTCGATCGACCGATCGACGTGCGTTTCAGCGGCGAAGTTCACGATGGCTTCGATTCGATGTTGCTCGAATACGTTCTCGACTTGAGTTTCGTCCGCGATATCGCCTCGAACAAACTGGTACTGCGGATTAGCTGCGACTTCCTCAACGTTTCGTAGATTTCCGGCATACGTCAGCAAATCGAAGTTAACCACATCGATCTCTTTGCGCATGCGGAGAACGTAGCGGACAAAGCTGGAACCGATGAAACCCGCCCCGCCTGTCACGAGTACCTTCATTGTTGTCTTAGCATTGAGGCCGAGGCGCGGATGGCATCTTGGGATATCTCTTGGGAATTGCTTTCGAACTGGCTCGCAACGAGGATGTTCGTGCGAAGCAAGGAATCGAATGTCCCGGCGTCGGACCACCAACCGTCCACGATGCCGTACGTGATATCGTTTCGATCGATGTATGCATTATTAACGTCTGTGATTTCGAGCTCGCCGCGGCCGGAAGGTTTGAGTGTCCCGACGATATCGAATACCGTGTGGTCATACATGTAAAGGCCCGTGACGGCATAGTCGGATTTTGGAGCCTTCGGTTTTTCCTCAATTTTCATGATGCGTTCACCGCTGATGATGGGGACTCCGAACCGCTGTGGATTCTCGACCTTCTTCAAGTGAATCTTGGCACCGTGACCTCGTTTGATGAAATCTTCCGCGGATTCCCGAACACTCTTTTCATACAGGTTGTCACCCAGAATCACGCAGACGAGATCGTTATCCACGAAATACTCGGCCAGAGCAAGCGCAGCAGCGATACCATCCTCACCCTCCTGGTACGTATAGTCGAGGTGCTTCAACCCGAACTGTTTTCCGTTGCCAAGAAGCCTTAGAAAATCCCCGGCATTGTTGCCGCCGGTGACGACGAGGATCTCCGAAATGCCGGCATCCACGAGCGTCTGGATCGGGTAATAGATCATCGGCCGGTTGTATACCGGCAGCAGATGTTTGTTCGTGACCTTCGTCAGCGGGAAAAGCCGCGTTCCAAGGCCGCCCGCGAGAACAATCCCCTTCATAGTAGGTCACACCTCGTACCGTTATATTTTGGCCGCGATTACGCGAGCGGGAATCAAGAGGACTTGTCCCCTTCATTCTCGTCCCTGAAACACCAATTTAACCGGAAATCATGAGGTCCTTGAATAATTTTTCATAAGCGCTGGTGACGGCATCCCAGGAATAGCAGGCCTTTGCGCGGTCTGCAGCTTCTTTGCGCAGGCATTCGACCAGTTCCACATCCTTTAGTGTGACTCGAATCTGATGGGTGAGACTCTCCGCATCCTGGAAGTAGAGGCCACAATCGCCCACCACTTCCCGATTTTCCGGAGTGTTGTTGACGATGACGCAATTCCCTGCGCCCATGGCCTCGACCAGAGCGGGATGCGTCCCGCCGACTTCCGTCGCTTGAATGTACGCGTGAGCGTGGGATTGAAGCTCACGATAACCCAGGCCGTAGATAGCGCCTGGGAAGAGGATTCGAGCATCGTTTGTCGACTTCAATTGTTCAATGTACCTGTGAGCATAAGGGGCGTCGCCCACAATCAGAAGCCGCTTACCCGTCCTGACTCTTTCAAACGCCTGCACAACAATGTGCGCGTTATTCTCCGGCTCAAGCCGGCTCACATATAAGAAATATTCTCGTGACCGGAGACCGAGTTGCTGGAGAACAGTTGTGGTTTCGGTCCGTTCACAATTCGCGCCATACATGATCGTCACAGAGGCCCGGCCATATTTATTCAGGTAATAATCCCGAATCACATCTGCATCGCTGACGACGACATTGGGAATTATGGTTGCGAGATACTCCGAGAACCGGTAGTAGGCGCGTCCCGGCGTTCCCCATTTCTTGCGCAGACGTTCGATTCCGTCCACATTCAAAGCCACAGGCGTGCCGCTCAATCTCGGTACAAAGGCGAATATGGCATTGGCGGCGTTGCACATGAGGACACAATCGAAGCGCTTTCGCACCACCGCATGCAAAACGGAGAGAAAGGTGTGGACCACTGTATCCAAATATTTTGTTCCGATCGTCGGAAGAATCGTTAGCTTTACGCCTTTGTAAGTGGGTTCGGGATACCGGATGTTGTTCGATCGACCGTAGACTGTCACCTCGTGACCGCGAGCAACCAGGCGCGTGGACAACTCTTCGGCGAATGTCTCGAATCCCCCATAGTTTGCCGGAATGCCCCGAGTTCCCATGATGGCCAGTTTCATCGGATCGGATTATAGTCTATGCTCGGGCATCGGCGCCGACACTACCAAGATCGCCTATGAAGGACCTCATCTCACACCTTAAACAGCAGCTACCCGAAAACCTCCGTTTTCTCGAGCGAATGGTTTCGATGGAATCTCCGAGCTTCGACAAGCCGCTGGTGGACAAATTCGTGAGGTTCGCCGGCTCGCGGTTTCAAGAGATAGGAGGTGAGGTCGAGTATGTGGCCACCGAGCGGTTCGGAGACCAGATGCTGGCCCGATTCAGCGGCAAGTCCAGTGACCGGATCCTCCTGTTAGGGCATTCGGACACGGTCTGGCCCGCGGGTGAAATCGAGAAACGGCCTTTCAAAATCGGAGATGGAAGGGTGTTCGGACCTGGTGTGTTCGACATGAAGGCAGGGATTTTGCTGATGTGGATGGCCGTTGGCGCACTGTCAAGAATGCGTGGAGCCTTAGAAAGATCCGTCACCGTTCTGCTGACCAGTGATGAGGAAGTCGGCAGCAACTCGTCGCGTGCGCTCACGGAGTCCGAAGCCGCTCGATGCCGCGCTGTGTTTGTGCTGGAGCCTTCGCTACCCGGAGGTGTCTTAAAGACCGCACGCAAGGGAGTCGGTCAATTCACCTTGAAAGCAGTTGGAAGGGCAGCGCATGCTGGCATTGATCCGTTGAAGGGTGTGAATGCGATCGAAGAAATCTCGCGGCAGATCCTGAAGCTGCACAGGCTAACGGATGTTGTTCAAGGTACCACTGTGACCGTCGGCGTTGTGCAAGGTGGTACGCGGTCGAACGTAGTGCCCGCAGAGGCCGCCGCGGAAATTGATGTGCGAATCACTTCGATGGGCGAAGCCGAGCGCGTAACACGGGCGATCGGAGCGCTCGCGCCTGAACTGCCGGGAGCGCGATTGGAGGTTAGCGGGTCCATCAATCGTCCGCCGATGGAACGTACCTCGGATACTGTCCGGTTGTTCGAGGTTGCCCGCAGGATTGCGGCGCAAATCGGTATTGATCTGAAGGAAGGTTCGACCGGTGGCGCGTCGGATGGAAACCTCACGTCGGCCTTGGGCATTCCCACGCTGGACGGTCTGGGCGCCGTTGGGGATGGAGCGCACGCGGTAGATGAGTGGGTAGATGTGGAATCCCTTCCCGCGCGTGCCGCGCTTGTTGCTGGGTTAATTGAGACCGCATGAGTGGCGCGGGCTAAAGCCCGCGAACATGCAGGGCCGAGACGGTTGGACCAGCCTGTAGTCGAGGGCTTTAGGCGCGTTCAAAACGTCTTTGACATCTTTGTGGCCGGGTATCTAGAATGATCTGTTGATTACGGTCGGCGGGAGTTATCAGCCTTGAAAGCACCTTCAGAAAATGAAGGTGCATTTTTATTTCCCGCGATCTTCTCATCGACTATGAAGTCGGTTTTTTACGTTGAAGAGGATTTTGTTGCCGGTCTTCTAAAACAGTATTTTATCGGTAGCGGCAACGTTACACACTTTGTAAAGCGCCTGGCGAACGGTCAATTCGCGGAACAGATTGCGCAAAATTCGATCGACTTGTTCCTCGCGCAGTCTGATGATCCCGACCGCCTTACCAGGGTTCTGGAGACTATCCGACAGGTGGGGCGGAATGTTCCAACGCTGGTCCTCACCTCTCACCCCGAGAGAGTTCCGGAAAAGTACAGATCGTTTGCGCACTTTGTTTCTGTTCAGGAATTGCTGGAATCCAACATCCGCTGGCATATCCGGCTGGCAAAAACCATGCGGCGGGTCCAGGAAGTGAAGGCGCACTTTGAAGCTGCCGAGTCGGTGGTCATCTTACTCCAGGATGACCCCGATCCCGATGCCATTGCCTCCGGTTTGGCTCTGCGTCAGGTTCTGGGACGCAACAAGCAGACTGCGCCACTCGGGTCTTTCGGGAGGGTTACAAGGCCCGAGAATATCGCGATGGTGAAGCTGCTCGAGATTGAAATCGAGAAGGTCACCAAAAGTACTCTCGGCAAATTCGATCGAATCGCTGTCGTGGACCTTCAACCGCCGCACCTGGCCGCGCCGCCGGACCACGTTGATCTCGTCATTGACCACCATCCCGAACAATTTACCTACAAAAGTCACATTAAAGATATTCGTCCAGGCTATGGAGCGACTTCGACAATACTGCTCGAATACCTCCTGTGCTCTGGAACTGGAATCGGGCCCCGCTTGGCCACGGCGCTCCTCTATGGCATCAAGAGCGATACGTTTTCGCTATCGCGGGAAGTCAATGAATGGGACGTGGGCGCCTTCTCATATCTTTACCCTTTGGCGAACCAAAACCTCATGCGCCGGATCGAGCGCCCCGAGCTGCCGCCGGCTGCCCTGGACGCGCTCAGCCTCGGGCTGAAGAACCGGCGCGTGATCGATAAGGTCGCTTTCGTTCACCTTGGCCGTGTTGAGCGCGATGATCTGATACCGCAAATGGCCGACTTCAGTCTTTCATTCGAAGGTATTGAATGGGCCTTTGTGAGCGGAATCTACGACGCCAACTACATCATTTCCGTCCGCAACGTTGGGTATGTTCGCGCCGCGGGTCGTGTTCTGAAAGAAGCATTTGGAAACATCGGCTCAGCAGGCGGGCATGCGTCAATGGCCAAAGCGGTCATCCCACTGGCCGAGATCGCACGAGAGTGGGAGATCGATGCTCGAAACCTGCGGCTTATCAACCGCAAAGCTGAACAACTGTTCCTGCGCGCCCTCCACAGCACAAAGTAGATTACGTGAGAGCCGTCATTCAGCGAGTGTCGGGTGCGCGCGTGGTCATCGATGGTAAAGAATATTCTCGCATTGGACCCGGCATTCTTGTTCTTGTTGGTGTGGAGAAGGAGGACACCCTGGAAGAGGTCCAGACTCTCGCTCGCAGAATCGTCGAGTTGCGGATTTTCGAAGACGAATCCGGCAAGATGAACCGATCGATTGCCGAAGTAGGCGGGCAGATCCTTGCCGTTTCACAGTTCACACTTTTGGGAGACTGTCGAAAAGGCCGCAGGCCATCGTTCGATTCGGCGGCGCCGGCCGATCCGGCGAAATCGCTATATCAGAGATTCGTCCACGAGATCGATGGACTTGGGATTCCAGTGGCCACAGGTGTGTTTCAGGCAATGATGGACGTCGAGCTCACTAATCAAGGTCCGGTGACTTTTATCCTGGATAGCCGGAAACGATTCTGAAAGGCGTCGGGCGTGGCCTCGACGGGAGCCAAAGGCTTACGACCCAAAGTCGCAATGTGGCTGAGGAACAACGTTGCGGCGGCAGGCGTGGCAAGCAGATAATTTGAGACGCTCCATTTGCACGCACGCGCCATCGGATGCAGTGGACTGACAAGCCATCCTCGAATAGGTTCGCCGGCGGCAGTTGGCAACGCTGGCGACCACGAACTGATGTTCAAAGTTTCCAGCGCTGCCATCGCCTCTCGAGCTGTCCGGATCAGAACCGCCGCCTCTTTCGCATTCGGGGAATACCAAAACGGCCGTGCCGGAGCGTCGATCGAAGGCAGGTCTTCATGGGCTACAGCCAGCGCCAGAGAGGATTGACCCTCGAGGAGCTGTTGGACCTGATTGAAACGCAACCAGCCGATTTGATCTTCCGTTTTGCCTTCGGCTAATTCGCACAACGTTTGGTCCCAGCGTCTCCCAATTCTCAACGCGGTCTTTACGGCGTCGCCAAACGGCAGAGCGCCGGATGAAACTAGCGCCGACAAAAGAGCTGTTCCGAGCACGTGGAAGCGCAACTCTACGTCTTCGGCCCGGCGTGCCAACCAATCCATTAGCGAAGACTGAAAAACGAGATTTTCTACAAGGCGGGGCCCGACCCGATGGTAGTCGTAAGGCTTTCCAAACTGTCGCCTGGTTTCGTCGACCGCGGCGACGGAGAGGTTCCCTTCTTTCACCCACGTATCTCGCACGGCGGCAATCGTCGTATCAAAATAATGATCGAGATTGTGTAACGTGTGAAAAGTAAAAACATCCCATCCGGTGATCTTGGTCGCACCCATCAAGCGCTGGCGAATCATGCCGAGCGCATCGATTTCGTTGAGCCAGCCCATCGCCACGCTTTCTGCGGGCAGAAAATTGTAGAGGGCTGGAACAACGACTGTAACAGGTTGTGCGTACACGCCTCGGTTTATCCATCGTCGCAGTTGGCGAAGAGCTGAAGCCCTCCATCGAAATCCACTACGAAAAGCCATCGGCACCGTGTACGCTCGCGACTTCCAGGCACGGCGAAGCGTCTGATCAGATGACGCTGATCGGTCCTCAGGCTTGCCCGGTTTGTAGCCGTGTACTTGCATGTAAAGCCTAATATTGTGCAATTTGTAAGCCAACCTGGAAGTTGCTGGCCTGCCAGGTATTCTAGCGGATACCGTTCCCCGTGAGGAAACATTTTGTTACGTGTCTTGAAGTTGGTAGGCTCTCAGGGCACGAGGGTGTGTCATGAGGCCACTGGATGATCTCTTCGTTGTTGACCTTTCGAGGATCCTGTCGGGGCCGGTATGCACGATGCTCCTGGCGGACATGGGGGCGGAGGTTATTAAGATTGAACCGCCGCCGCTCGGAGACGACAGCCGGCAATGGGGGCCGCCGTTTATCGGAGGGATCAGCACGTATTTCCTCTCCATTAACAGAAACAAGCGAAGCGTCGGGCTCAATCTGAAGACCGAAGACGGAAGCCGAGTCCTCTGGAAATTGATCGAGCGTGCCGACGTTGTCATTGAGAACTTCAGGCCGGGTGTCTTAGAAAAGCTAGGGTTTGGCTACCATGCGATTTCGAAATTCAATGAGCGCGCTGTCTATTGTTCGATTTCCGGTTTTGGCCAGACCGGCCCATACAGCGATCGGCCTGGCTACGACGTGATCGCCCAGGGCGAATCCGGCATGATGGACCTCACCGGCTATCCCGACGGCCCACCCGCTAAGTTAGGCGCGTCGCTGGCAGATGTTGTCGCCGGCTTATACGCTTTCCAGGGAGTTTTGCTGGCGCTGCTGGCGCGCCAGAAAACCGGTAAGGGCCAGCAAGTCGATATCAGCCTGCTGGACAGTATGGTGTCGACGCTTACGTATCAGGCGCTGATCTATCTCACAACGGGACGCTCGCCGCAGCGGCTCGGCACGCGGCATCCCTCGATTGTTCCCTATGAATGTTTCAAGGCCCAAGATGGCTTTGTGAATATCGCCGTAACCAACCAAAAGCAGTGGCTGAATTTTTGTCAAGTCCTTGGGTTTCGCGAGATCGCTGGTGATCCCCGTTTTGAAACGATGGAGGCGCGGCTCGCAAACTATGACACCTTGAAACCCATGATCGATCGCGCCCTTTCCGCGATGACCCGTACCGAGGTCATGGCGCGGATGTCCGATGTCGGCATCCCGTCCGGCCCGATAAATACTGTTGGTGAAATCCTGGAAGACCCACAGATTCACGCTCGCGAGATGGTTGTGGCGCTGACCCACCCCGAGTACGGTCCCTTGCGATTGCTGGGTATCCCCATCAAACTGTCCGACACGCCAGGTACAGTCGAAATGGCTCCACCGCGTTTTGGTGAGCACAATCGGGAAGTTCTATTCAAGCTAGGTTACAGTGAAGCCGACGTGGCACGATTTGCGGAGTCGGGCGTGATTGCTGGCTCGTAGGATTCCATCCGCGCCAGCCGCGGCTATTTTGTGCGCTCTGTGCTCGCGCGCTTGATTTTCTGCAAACTAACCCATATTCTTCAATGTTCGGTTTTTAGTGTCCTCGCCAGTGTCTCATATGGAAACAAAAAGCACTTCTATCCAAGTACCGTCTGCGGAAGATCTGACTGAGATAAAGAGACCGACTTCACTGCTTATTGCGCAATTCTTTCTTTTTCCGCTGATCATCATCGCAATTTGCGTGGGTATCTTTCTGCTGTTTGGGTATTTGACTTACGAGCAAAAGACTGCCCGCGAGTATCTCAACGATGTTAAAACAGGTTCGGACATTTGCTGCCGGTGGCAGGCGGCTTATGAGTTATCGAACATCATTTCGTCCCAGAAGGAAAGGCTGCGTAATACGAATTTCGTCAACGATTTGATCAAGGTCTACCAGAGTTCGCGTGACGAAGATCCGCGTGTGCGACGCTATCTCGCACTAACGATGGGTCATCTCGGAGATCCCCGGGCCGTTCCCGCGCTGGTTGAAGGTTTGGGCGACCCGCAGGTGGAGAACCAGATTTATACGTTGTGGGCTTTGGGCTCGATTGGG
>WNGD01006410.1_pt1 | contig 11255 bp, 8 predicted proteins | sample 5400671 | NCBI WGS metagenome assembly WNGD01 (sample SAMN13153369, study PRJNA577476) | soil metagenome | isolation source: 40 cm soil or saprolite under grassland replicate 2 | place: USA:California | collected 2016-06-15
GTGCGAAATGCCTACTCCAGCCTCCTGATCCCGTCGGTTACGGCATCGGGTGGCATGAGCTATACCGGCCCGGGCTCGCAGACTTTCCTGGCGCAGAGCTTCTCCCAGTCGGTGTCCACGGTCTCTTCCTTCTATGATCTGGGACTCTCGTGGCAGCTCTCCGGCGCGACGCTGTCGCAGCCGGGGCTTGCGAAAGCCCAACAGCGCGCGACCGACGCCGACATCGCGGGCGCCGAGAACGTGCTTGTCACCGGCATCAAGCAGCAGTACCTGACCGTACTGCAGGCGCGCGCGCAAGCGGACTTGGCGCAGAAGACGCTGCAGCGCAACGAGGAGTTTTTGAAGCTTGCCCAGGCACGCTATGGGGTTGGCCAGGCGACGCTGATCGATGTACGGCAGGCACAGGTTGCACGCGGCCAGGCCGAGGTTGCCCTGTTGCGCGCGCAAACCGCAGTGAGCGTGGAGAAGCTCCGTCTCTTCGAGCAGATGGGCGTGACGCCGCCGGTCGACGTCGCCGCCGTGCAGCTGACCGATACGTTCAGCGTGGAGACACCCGTGTGGCAGCTCACCGATCTGCTGACGATGGCTGAGCAGCAGAATCCTGCACTGAAGGCGCTGCGGGCACGTGAGGGCGCCGCCGCCTGGAGTGTGCGCGCCGCGACGTCCAGCTACGGTCCCGCACTGTCGGTATCGGCGGGGTGGTCGGGTTTCACCCAGCAGTTCACCAACGTGGACCCGCTCATTTTCAACCAGCAGGCGGCGTTCGCGAGCGAGTACACGCAATGCCAGGACAACAACACGATCCGGCAAAATGCCGGTCTACCGCCGGATGACTGCAGCGGGTTCATCTGGGGCGCGGCGAACGAGCAGGCGCTGCGGAGCCGGAATTCCGTCTTCCCGTTCAATTTCACGCGGCAGCCGTTCCAGGCCCGTCTGACGGTGACGTTGCCGATCTTCAACAACTTTGCGCGGGAGCTCAGTGTCTCAAATGCACGCGCGCAACACGGCGACCTCGAGGAATCGGTGCGGGCGCGCGGCCTGGCGGTGCAGACCGAGGTCAGCCAGGCGTTCTTAACGCTGCAGACCGCGTTCCGAACCGTCGGCCTGCAGGACACGAATCGCAGCGCCGCCCGCGAGCAGCTCCAGCTCGCCACCGAGCGTTACCGCGTGGGCTCGGGGACGTTCTTCGAGCTGCTGGACGCGCAGGTCGCCGCGCTCCGTGCGGAGAGCGATGCCGTGAATGCGACGTACGACTACCACAAGGCCCTGGCGCTATTGGAAGCAGCCGTCGGCCGCAGCTTGCGCTAACCGAGAGGATCGAGCCGCCATGTCTAAGCGGAACAAGGTGTTTTTGGGGGTCGGTGGGGGCGTGTTGCTCATCGTGCTGGTGATGGTGAGTGCCAGCGCGAAGCGTGACAAGGGCATCGAGGTGCGCTTCGAGACCGTCGGCCGACGCGACCTCGTCGCCGCGGTCACCGCCAGCGGGAAGATTCAGCCCAAGAAAAAGGTGGACATCAGCGCCGACATCACGGGCCGCATCACGCGGATCGCCGTGCGTGAAGGCGATCTGGTCCAGAAGGGCCAATTCCTGCTGCAGATCGACCCCACGATCTACCAGGCGAATCTGCAGCGCGCGCAGGCGGCGATGTCGTCCGCCGAAGCGGGCGCCGTGCAGGCGCGGGCTTCGCGGGATCAGGCGCAGCGGGCGCTGCAGCGCACCAAGGAGCTGCGCGAGCAAAATCCGAACCTCATTTCGCAGGAGCAGCTCGAGCAGGCGCAGACCGCGTTCGACATCGCCGAGGCGAACCTGACGGCGGCGCAACACCTGGTCGAGCAGTCGCGCGCCGGCCTGCAGGAATCGCGCGATCAGCTGGCGAAGACGCATCTCGTCGCGCCCATGGCCGGACGCGTCACGCGCCTGGCCGTCGAAGAAGGCGAGGTGGCGGTGCCAGGCACGTTCTCACGCGAGACCGGGCTGCTGCTCACGATCTCGGACCTGTCCGTCATTCAGACCAAGGTGCAGGTCGACGAGACCGACGTGGTGCGGCTGCACATGGGCGATTCGGTCGACGTCACCATCGACGCGTTCCCGGACACCACGTTCATCGGTCGCGTCACCAAGGTCTCCAACAGCGCCATCCTGACGGCGGCGTCGGCTGCGGCCGGCCAGAGCGATCGCGCGGTGGACTACGAGGTCGAAATCACACTCTCCAATCCACCCGCTGAGGTGCGCCCGGATCTCTCGGCGACCGCGCGCATCATCACGGATACACGCAAGCAAGCGCTGGCGATTCCGATCATCGCCCTGACGGTACGCGAGAACACGCCGATCTCCACTGAGCAGCGTTCCGGTGGTCGCGGGACCGCGCAGGCCGCAACGCCTCGCCCCGCGGCCGCGGATACCGGCAAACGTGGTGCCGCCAATAAAAAGGAAACGGAAGGCGTGTTCCTGGTCCACAGTGGGATCGCGACGTTCCACCCTGTCAAAGTGGGGATCGCGGGCGAAGAGCATTTCGAGGTGGTCGAAGGTGTCCATCAGGGCGACACGATCGTTGCGGGCCCGTATCAGGCCATCCGCGATCTGAAAGAGGGCGCGCGCGTGCGCCCCAGCAAGGAATCGAGTGACACCACTGCACGGCGCCGCTCATGAGCCCCGTCCAGCTGTTTCGCACGGGTGATACGCCGCTTCCCGACGTCATCATCCTGACGCACAAGCTGACGCGCGAGTACGACATGGGCTCCGAGCTCGTGCGCGCGCTGCGCGGCGTGAGCGTGCAGATCCGCAAGAACGAATACGTCGCCGTGATGGGTCCGTCCGGGTCGGGCAAATCGACGCTGATGAACCTCATCGGTTGCCTGGACACGCCGACGAGTGGCGAGTACTGGCTCAACGGCCAGAAGGTGAGCGATCTCGCGGACGACGAGCTGGCGCGCATTCGCAACAAGGAGATCGGGTTCGTCTTCCAGACGTTCAACCTGCTGCCCCGTGCCGATGCGCTGCACAACGTCGAGCTCCCGCTCATTTACGCCGGCATGTCGGCGCGCGGCCGCCGCGAGCGCGCCGCGCATGCGCTCCAGCGCGTCGGCCTCGGCGACCGCATGGACCACAAGCCCAACGAGCTGTCGGGCGGCCAGCGCCAGCGCGTCGCCATCGCGCGGGCGCTCGTGAACGAGCCCAGCATCCTCCTCGCGGACGAGCCCACCGGGAATCTCGACTCGACGACGAGCACCGAGATCATGGGCGTCTTCGCCGAGCTGCATCGCCAGGGTCAGACGGTAGTGATGGTGACCCACGAGCAGGATATCGCCGCGAACGCCGAGCGCGTCGTCACGCTGCGCGACGGCCTCGTGGCGACGGACCAAGCCCGGGCTGCCTGAGTGCCGTTTTTCGAGGCCTTCCGTCTCGCAATCCAGACGCTGCGTGCACAGAAGCTCAAAAGCGGCTTTTCGCTGCTGGGGGTCTTCGTCGGTGTGGCCTCGCTCATCGCCGCCTGGTCGATCGCCAACGGCGTGAATCGCTACATGACCGAGAAGTTTGCCCAGACGCTGTACGGGGTGAACACGTTCCAGCTGCGGCGCCAACCGATGTTCACGCCGAACGTGCCCGACTCCGTGTGGCGGGCCTGGCGGCGGCGCCCGCGCATCCGCTTCAGCGATGCCGAGGCGATCACGGCCGGGCTCACGGTCCCCGTGATCACCGCGTGGCAATCGAGCGATCAGGTCTCGGTCTCCTACGGCAATAAAGACGCGCGCGACATCGAGCTGACGGCCGCGAGCGAGCGTTACTTCGACATCAAGAACCTGCGGCTCGCGCTCGGACGGCCGTTCACCGGCGAGGAGAACCGTTCCGGAGCCCCGGTGGCGGTCCTGGGCGATGCAGTCGCCAAACGCCTATTCGCCGATCGCACGCCGTTGGGAAAGAACGTCCGGATCGGTGGCGTCCCCTATCGCGTGATCGGCGTCGTGGAGCACCAAGGCAGCATCCTCGGTTTCCCGCTTGACCGGTTCGTCGTCGTGCCGGCCCTCTCCCCCGCGCAGAACCTGGTGAATCCCCCCGGGATTCTCGACGCGTTCTTGGTCAAAGCGCACTCGGATCCCGAGATGCGGGACGCGATGTCCCAAGCCGAAGGCATCATGCGCAGCCGGCGCCACCTCCGGCCCCGGCAGGACAACAACTTCGTGCTCGACACGTCCGAGGGCGTGCAGCGCTTCTGGGCGGGCATCAGCCGCATCCTCGTCACGGTCATCCCGGGCATCGTGATCGTCTCACTCGTGATCGGCGGCATCGTGATCATGAACATCATGCTGATGGCGGTCGCCGAGCGGACGCGCGAGATCGGGTTGCGGAAGTCGCTGGGCGCGCGGCGGCGCGACGTGCTGCGCCAGTTTCTCGCCGAGTCGACCGCCATTGCGACGGTCGGCGCCGCATTCGGTATCGTTGCCGGCATCGGGCTGACGCTCGTGATCAACAAGCTCTCGCCGCTCCCCGCGAGCGTGTCGCCGGCGTCTGTCGTGCTGGGTGTGATCATGGGGGCCGGCGTCGGCGTCGTGGCCGGCGTATACCCCGCGAGCCGGGCTGCGCGGCTCGATCCGATCGCCGCGTTGCGGCAGGAGTAGCGCATGTCGGGAGTATTCGAAGGCGTCGGCATTGCTCTCGCATCGCTGCGCGCGCACAAGATGCGCGCGGCGCTCACGATTCTTGGCGTCGCGATCGGCGTGACGGTCGTCATGGTGATCGGCGCGCTGATCAGCGGCTTCAACAAGGGCATCTCGGACATGCTGGCGTCGCTCGGCCCCAAGACCTTCTGGGTCGGGCGCTATTGGGGCGGTCAGAACGATGAGGATCCGGAAGATCCGAATCCGTGGCGCCGGCGTCCTCCAATTACCGTGGACGAGGCGAACCGCCTGACGCAACTCCCGACCATCGCGTTCGTCGTGATCGATGAGGGCACGGCGGCGGACATCGAGTTCGAAGGGCACCGCCTCGCGGCGATTCGGATTCGCGGCCGCAACGCGGATTGGCCGAAGATCGAAGGCGGCCAGATCGAGCCCGGCCGTTCGTTCTCGCATCTCGAGGATGCGTCCAACGCCCACGTGGCCGTCATCAACAGCAAGCTGGCCGAGAACCTCTTCGGGCAGCGCGATCCGATGAACCGCCGCATCAAGATCGGCGGCCTGCCCTATGATGTCCTCGGTGTCTACAATCCCCCACCGCGGCTCTTCGGTGACGGCGACCAGCCGGAAGTGATGATGCCACACGGCACGTTCCAGAAGGACCTGCGGTACTGGCACGGCTGGATGGACATGTTCGTCGTGCCGCAGGACTCGGTTTCAACCGAGCGCGCGATCGACGATGTCACGATGGCGATGCGGACCATGCGGGGGCTGCGTCCCGGGCAAAAGAACAACTTCGACGCGGTCACTCAGGAAGTGTACGTCCAGGCGGTCAACAGTTTCACCAAGGTCGCGCGGATGCTGATGATCGCGCTGTCGATGGTGGGCCTGATCGTCGGTGGCATCGGCGTCGTGGCGATCATGATGATCTCGGTCACGGAGCGCACGCGCGAGATCGGCGTCCGCAAGGCGCTCGGCGCGCTCCGGCGCGAGATCATGTGGCAGTTCCTCGTCGAGGCGGCGACCCTGACGCTCGTCGGCGGCTTCATCGGCATGGCGATCGGCTGGCTCATCGCCGTCGTGCTGCACAACTTCACGCCGGTCCCCGCCTACGTGCCGCTGGCGTCGATCATCACGGCGCTCGTCGCCGCGGCGGTGACGGGACTGCTGTTCGGCATCTATCCCGCGAGTAAGGCGGCGCGCCTCGATCCGGTAGAAGCGCTCCGCTACGAATAACGACGGTGTCCTTCCTGGATGCCGTAAGAATGGCGTTCCAAACGATCCGCGCCCAAAAACTCAAGAGCGGCTTCTCGATCATCGGTGTTTTCATCGGCGTGATGTTCCTGATCGCGGTCGTGTCGGTCGTGGAAGGGATGAACCGCTACATGACCGACAAGTTCGCCGGGACACTGCTCGGCGTGAACACGTTTCGCCTGCGGCAGTTTCCCGACGTGCAGATCGGCAACGTCACCGACTCGATGTGGCGCACATGGATGCGCCGGCCGCGCGTCACGTACGAAGACGCCCAGGCGGTGGCCCAGGGCGTGTCCGTCCCGGTGCTCGCCGCCTGGGAGTCGAACACTCGCGCGGCGCTCAGCGCCGGCCGCCGGCAAGTAAAGGAGGTGCAGGTTACCGCCGCGACGGAGCTGTACTTCGACATCCGCTCGCTGAACATCGAGCAGGGCCGCGCGTTCACGGGGCAGGAAGTCCAGGCGGGCCTCCCAATCGTCGTGCTCGGGCACGACCTCGCCGATAAACTGTTCGAAGGTCAGGACCCGATCGGACGCGACGTGAAGATCTTCGATATTCCTTACCGCGTGATCGGGGTCGTTGAGAAGCAGGGCAACCTCTTCGGTTTGTCGCTCGACAAGTTCGCCGTAGCTCCAGCGAGCGCCCCGCTGAAGCGCTACGTCAATCAGCCGCGGGTAATCGATGCCCTCGCGCTCAAGGCTGGCACGCAAGCCGACATGCGCGAGGCCATGGCGCAGGCCGAGGCGGTGATGCGCAGCCGGCGGCACCTGCGCCCGCGCGAGCCCGACAACTTCGCGCTCGAGACGGCGGATGAAGTGCTCGCCTTCTGGGGCAAGATCAGTCGCATCCTGTTCTACGCGCTCCCGGGTCTGGTGGCGGTTTCGCTCGTCGTGGGCGGCATCGTCATCATGAACATCATGCTGATGGCGGTGGCGGAGCGGACGCGCGAGATCGGCATCCGTAAATCGCTGGGGGCGCGGCGGAGCGACATCCTGCGACAATTCCTGGTCGAGGCCACGACGTTGGCCACCGTCGGCGCGAGCGCTGGCGTTGGCATTGGGATCGCGCTCGCCGCGCTCGTCGCGGCAACGACCCCGCTCCCCGCCGCCGTCGCGCCCTGGTCGATCGTCGTCGGCGTGATCCTCGGCGCTGGCGTGGGAATCGTGGCCGGCGTATACCCGGCGACCCGCGCGGCACGGCTCGACCCCATCACCGCTTTACGCGCTGAAACATGACCTTCGGCGGCGGGGGACTCTTTGAAGGCGTCGGCATCGCCCTCGCGTCGCTGCGCAGCAGCAAGGCGCGGGCGGCGTTGACCATCCTCGGCATCGCGATCGGTGTGATGGTGGTGATGCTGATGGCCGCTCTGATCAGCGGCATCAATAAGAGCGTCGCCGGTGTGTTCGAGTCGATCGCGCCGCGCACCTTCCTGGTGTGGCGCTTCTTCCAGGCGGGCGTCAACGTGTCGGACGGGTCCGACGAGAGCAGCCCGTGGCGACGCAATCCGGCGATCAACGAGATCGAGGCCGACCGAATCCGGCTGCTGCCGTCGGTGCGGTACGTGACGCGCCGCGAGGAGAGCTCCGCCACCGTGGAATTCGGGGACCGGCATCTTGAATCGGTGAACGTTTCCGGCCTGTCGGCTGAATGGGTGGAAGTGAATGGCGGCGACGTCTACCCGGGGCGGACGTTCACGCGGTTCGAGGACCTCTCCAATGCCGCCGTCGCGGTCATCAATCGCAAGCTCGAAGACCAGCTGTTTCGCGGGCGCGACCCCATCGGCCAGACCATTCACATCGCGGGCGCGCCGTTCACCGTCATCGGTGTGTATACGCAGCCGCCCAGCCTGTTCAGCGGTGCGGCACCGCCGTTCGTGGGCATTCCACACGGCGCGTTCGTGAAGACCGTACCGTACTTCAAGGGCTGGATGCGCCTCGCGGTCGCGCCCGCGCCTGGGTATACGCAGCAGGAATCGATGGACGAAGTCGTCGCCGCCCTGCGCTCCATCCGTGGGCTCAAGCCGGGCCAGGACAACAATTTTTCGATCGTGACGCAGGACAAGCTGCTCGAATCCTGGAACCAGGTGACCGGGGTGTTCTTCCTCGTGATGCTCGTGCTGTCGTCGATCGGTTTGATGGTGGGCGGCGTGGGCGTCATCGCGATCATGATGATCTCGGTGACCGAGCGCACGCGCGAGATCGGCGTGCGCAAAGCGCTGGGCGCCACCCGCCGCGCGATCCTCTGGCAGTTCCTCGTCGAGGCTTCGACCCTGACGCTCGTGGGCGGCGCCGTCGGGATGCTGAGCGGAGGCGTGCTCGCGTTCGTCATTTCTCGCATTACCCCGATCCCGGCCAACGTCCCGCTGTGGTCGATTGTGGCGGCACTCCTCGCCTCGGCGCTCACCGGCATCGGGTTCGGGCTCTATCCCGCCAGCCGGGCCGCGAAGCTTGATCCGGTGGAAGCTTTGAGATACGAATAGACTTAGTTTCCAGCCGTGCCCCTCTTCGAAGCCGTTGTCCTCGCCGTGCAGACGATCTGGAGCCATAAACTCCGTTCGTTCTTCACGCTCCTCGGCATCATCGTCTCGGTCGCCTTCCTCGTTGCGGTGGTCGCGGTCATCCAGGGCATGAATGCTTACGTCCGCGAACGGCTGGCCGGCGCGATCGTGGGCGTGAACGCCTTCCAGATCCGCCGCGATCCGATTCAAGTGGGGTTCGTGGACGACGAGGAATGGAAGCAGATCCAGCGCCGCCCCATCATCGCCCCCGAGGACGTCGGCTTCATCGAGCGCGCGGTGCCGGACGCCGAAGCGATCGCGCTGCAGTCGGGGTGGCCGACGCCGATGGCGGACGTCCAGTGGCGCAACCGCACGACCGGTGACGTCTTCATTTTTGGCGTGACGCCACCGTACGTGCTCGTGCAGGACTACACATTCGCCGCGGGCGAACCGCTCAGCGAGGTCGACCATCAGCAGCGCCGCTATGTGGCGGTGCTCGGCTATGACGTCGCCGACAAGCTGTTCGGCGACGTCGCGGCTGCGGTCGGCCGGACGATCCGTGTGAAGGGGATCCAGCTCGTGATAAAGGGCGTGATCGCCCGGAAGGGCACGGTGCTGGGGCAATCGTGGGACGGGTTCGTGATGCTGCCGCTCACGACGTTCGAATCGATGTACGGCCGGCGGCAGACGATGGTCATCTCGGTGAAGATGCCGACCGCTGACGCCGTCGCTCCCGCGATGCTGCGGGCGGAGGAAGCGATGCGCATCGCGCACCGCTTGCGGCCCGGCAGTGACAATGACTTCACGATCGACACCGGGGAGGGACTCATCTCATTCTGGGCAAAGCTCACGCGGGTCATTTTCACCGTCGTCCCCGCCGTGGTCGTGATCGGGATCGTCGTCGGCGGCATCGTCATCATGAACATCATGCTCATGAGCGTCACGGAGCGCACGCGTGAGATCGGGATCCGCAAGGCGCTCGGCGCCGCCCGGCGCGACATCCGCCGCCAGTTTTTCGCGGAGGCGTTGACGCTCTCCGTGCTGGGGGGGATCGCGGGTCTCGTCGTCGGCACGGGACTCGCCGGTCTCGTGCAGGTGCTGTCGCCGCTGCCCGCCCGTGTCACCGGCTGGTCGATCGGTGTGGCGCTGTTGCTCGGCATCGTCGTTGGCGTGGCCTTCGGCGTCTATCCGGCACATCGCGCCTCCCGCCTCGATCCGATCGAAGCGCTCCGCCAGGAGTAGATGAAACTCCACTCCGTACGCGAGGGCTGGAGCATCGCCCTCGACCAGCTACGCGCCAACAAACTGCGCTCGGCCCTCACGGTGCTCGGCGTCGTCATCGGCATCGCCACGGTCATGGCGATGGCGTCGATCGTGGCGGGGTTTCGCGAGCAGATCGTCAATACGCTCGAAGTCGTCGGGCCGACGACGTTTCGCGTGCTCCGCTTCTTTTCCACGACCGGCGTCAATCCGGACGCGGTGCCGCGCGAGGTGCGCATCCGGCCGAAGCTGATCCCCCAGGAAGCCGAGGCCATCGCCCGCCTCCCCGAAATCCATTACGCGGCGATCTGGACCCAGCTGTTCGAGCGGTTCGAATACGGCGGCAACCACACCCGGATCCTCGGCGTCTTCGGCGCCGATGACCGGTTCATGGAGATTCTGGGCGGCGGCGTCATCGCGGGCCGATCGTTCACGGCCGCGGAGCTGCGCGGCGGTGATCCGGTTGTCATCGTCGAACAACGGACCGTCGATCGCCTGTTCGGCGCGATCAATCCGCTGGGCCGCGTCGTCCGCATCGGCGGTCATCCGTTCAAGATTCTCGGCGTGTGGCAGCGGCCCACCAACATTTTCGAAGTGCCGGGCACGCCGGAGATCGCGGGGATCATGCCGTTCGAGACTGCGCGCCGCAGCTTCTTCATCGATGAAGTGAACGGACTCATCATCCTCGTGAAGCCCAAGCCCGAGGTCAGCGTGAGCCGCGCGATGGACGCCGCCACGCTGACCCTGCGGCGACTCCGTCGGCTGCGCGCGGGCGAGCCGAACACGTTTGACCTGCTCACTTCCGATCAGGTCCTGAGTATCTTCGACAGCCTGACCTTTGCGTTTTTCTTCGTGATGCTGGTCCTGTCGAGCATCGCGTTGATGGTGGGGGGCATCGGCGTCATGGCAATCATGATGGTGTCGGTCACGAGCCGCACCCGCGAGATCGGCCTGCGCAAAGCCCTCGGCGCCACGCGCCGAGCCATCCTGTGGCAATTTCTCGTCGAAGCCGCCACGCTCACACTCCTCGGCGGCATCATCGGCATCCTCCTAGGCGTCGGCGTCGGCGAGATCCTCAAGCGGCTACTCGCCTTCAGTACGACGGTCCCGGTGATTCCCGCGGCCATCGCGACCGCGGCATCTATCCTGGTCGGCCTGGTCTTTGGCATCGCGCCAGCGGCGCGGGCGGCGCGGCTCGATCCCGTTGAGGCTCTCCGATATGAGTGATGAGGTCGATCTGCTCGCCATCGCGGCACACCGCGACGACATCGAGCTCACGTGCGGCGGCACGCTCGCCAAGGCCGTGCGCGCGGGACATCGCGTCGGCATCCTCGACCTGACGCAGGGCGAAATGGGGACTCGAGGCGACGCGGCTACGCGCGCGGCGGAAGCCGATCGCGCCGCCAAGACGCTCGGGGTGCCGCTGCGACTCAACGCCGAAATGCCGGATGCTCATCTGGAGAACAATGAGGCGTCGAGAGAACAGATCGTCGCGATAATTCGCCGCACACGACCGCGCGTCGTGATTCTGCCGTACTCCGTGGGACGGCACCCCGATCACCGCATCGCCTCCGAGCTGGGACGCGATGCGTGTTATCTGGCCGGGCTCGCGAAGTACGCACCGGGCAAAGGA
>WNGD01006414.1_pt1 | contig 11249 bp, 11 predicted proteins | sample 5400671 | NCBI WGS metagenome assembly WNGD01 (sample SAMN13153369, study PRJNA577476) | soil metagenome | isolation source: 40 cm soil or saprolite under grassland replicate 2 | place: USA:California | collected 2016-06-15
ACGACGGCGCGGCGCCCGAGGAAATCGAATTCAACCTCGCGGACGGGCGCGACGCGTTTCTCGCGCTGCGCGGCGAAGCGATGGTGGGCAATCATTTCGACCGCCTCGAGCGCATCGGCGAGCTCGGCGACAACCTCGCGGGCAACATCCGCGCGGGGCTCGCGCTCACCGCGAGCGAGATCGCGCGCGCGGAGCGCAAGCGCGCGGAGATTTGGCACCGCTGGCGCGCGCTCTTCGAGCGCTACGACGCGCTCCTCACGCCGACCGCGCCGGTTCCGCCGTTTCCGGTGGAGAAGAACTACCCCGACGTGGTCGAGGGCAGGCGGATGCAGCACTACATCGACTGGATCGGCCCGACGTTCCTCGTGTCGCTCGCGGCGCTGCCCGCGGCGAGCGTGCCCGCGGGGCTCACCGCGGCGCGGCTGCCGGTGGGGCTGCAGATCGTCGGCCCGAGATTTTCCGAGCCGATGATCCTGACGATCGCGAAGTTCGCCGAAGAGTCGCACCCGATCGGGCCGCCGCCGAATTGCGCGTGAGGGGCCATCGATCAATCGGCTTGCGCATCCGGATATAAGCGGCCGCTAATACGCCGACTCGCCTCGGGCGCCGTTCTTGTAACAAAACCTAAATGCGCTGCCACTTTCGAAGCGGAATAATCCCTCCGAGGTTCTGTTTACACATCTGCTATCGCACGACCCGAGTTCCGCGGCGGCGGGTGATAACCTCTGAACTGTCCCCGCGCCGCGCCGGTCCAACTGCGACAACCCCGCGATGCCCGACGTCACTCGGCATCGCAAACGCTCCGAAGGGAGATGCTCATGATGAACGTCCGAGACGTCTTGATAGGTTTTATCTTGTCTGCTGTTGTGGTCGGGATCGCCGTTTCCTGCGGAGGCGGAGGCGGTGGGTACGGAGGATCGGGATCGAGCATGCCGCCTGTCGCGTCGGGCACGGGCCGTGGCGCGGTGGTGGTCGATGCGACGACGAGGGGTATAACCGGCGGCCTCAGCTTCAAGGGTCTTTCCGGCAGCGTGACGAGCGTCGGCATCTATCAGGCTGCCGCAGGTCAGAATCAGACTGCGACGACTGCTATCATCGAACTGACTGTGGATCGCGTCAACGCCGTCGTGCCGGCCAACACGCCTGCGCTGACGGTGGACCAGTTCAACGCGCTGCAGGCGGGCAATCTGTATTTCCTGATCAAGACCTCGACCTTCCCTAGCGGCGAGATCCGCGGTCAGATCACCGGAACGGCCAACCTGGTCGCGGGCCTCGCCCCGTCGATCGATGCCGCTCAGGAGGGAGGGGGCGTGATGTCGAGCGGCACCGGCACCGGTGCGTTCGTGGTGGATTCGAGCACACGGCTGATCATCGCCGGACTCATGACATACGCCAACCTTAACAACCCTCTCCCGAGTGCCGCGCATATTCACAGCTCGGCGCAGGCGAACGCAGTCAGGGTGAACTTCTTGCCGCCGCTGGCGGCTCTCGCCACTCCGACCGACCCGGATACGCCTATAACCTCGACGGACTTGACCGACTTTAGCAACGGTAACCTCTACTTTAACGTTCATACGGCTACGTACCCAGGTGGCGAGATTCGCGGGGCGATCGTGCCGACGACCACGCAGGTGGTGCGCTCGGCGACCCTGGACACGATGCAGGTAGTTCCATAGAAGCCACGGGAGCTCCGCAGTTGCGCTTGGCTGCTGCTGCGGTGATTCTCTTCATCGCCGCCTGCGGAGCAGGCAGCGGCGAGGGTTTGGATCAAAACGGACTGCCCCTGGGGCAGGCGTCGACGGATCCCTGCGCGGGCGCCGGCGCTCCACCGGCCCCGCCACCGGGCGCGCCGCTAGCACCGACCTTGGCCTCGATCCAAGCCAACGTTTTTTCGATCGACTGCGCCGCTTCCGGCTGCCACGGGGGGGCGGGGGCGCAGCAGGGAATGAGGCTCGACCGCGGTTTCAGCGCCGCAAATCTGATCTGCGTTTCCGTTCCTCGCGACCCGTCCAAAATCCGTGTGATCCCCGGCGATCCCGACGGCAGTTTCATAATCCAGAAACTCGAAGGCAGACCGGCACCGCTCCTCGGTGATCAGATGCCGCAGGGTGGGCCCTATCTCGATCAATCCACGATCGACGTGATCCGGCAGTGGATCAAGGACGGCGCGCCGCAATGATGTATCGTGGCTACAATGCGGATCCGATGAGAACCGGAACCGCATTTGCGGCGCTGCTCCTCGCCGCCGCGCCGCTCGCTCTCGCCGGCTGCGGCGCGGGCAGCGGCGAGGGGCTCGACCAGAACGGGCAGCCCCTTGTGTCGCCGCCGGGCGCGCTCGTACCGACGCTCGCCTCCATCCAGGACAACGTCTTTACGGTCACCTGCGCCGTGTCGCCTTGCCACACAGGCGCAGGGGCGCCGTTTGGACTGCAGCTCGATCGCGGATTCAGCGCCGGAAATCTGATCAACGTCCCCAGCCCGCGCGACCCGAACCTGATCCGCGTGGTCCCGTACGATCCCGACGCGAGCTTCCTCATCCAGAAGCTCCAAGGGGCCGATGGGCTGCTCGGTAATCGCATGCCCGACGGCGGGCCTTACCTTACGACGGCGACGATCAACGTGATCCGCCAGTGGATCCAGGACGGCGCGCTTCATTGAAACCCGGAACCCTCATCGCGCTGCTGCTCGCCGCGGCGCTGCTCGCGCCCGCCGTCTCGCTCGCCGAGCCGTATCTCGCCGTGCGCACCGGGTACAAGTGCATGGTCTGCCACGTCAATCCCACGGGCGGCGGCAAGCGCACCGAGTTCGGCAGCATCTACAGCCAGACCGCGATGGCCGCGGAGCGTCTCGACCTTCGCACGGGTCACGCCATTGCGGCCGGCGGATCCGAACCGGAGTCGTGGACCGGAAGACTCAACGATCATTTCGCGGTCGGCGCCGACCTTCGCGCCAATGCCACGGCCAAGTTCACGCCGCACACCACTCCCCCCCAGGCGTACGCGTTCGATCCGATCCGCGCCCAGACCTATCTCGAAGTGAAGCCGATCGCCGATCGCCTGACGATTTATCTCGACGAGCACGTTTCGCCCGGCGCGGCGACCAATCGCGAGACTTACGCGATGCTGTGGACCGCGAACAAGACCGCCTACGTGAAAGCGGGCCGGATGTTCGTTCCGTTCGGGCTGCGCATCGAGGACGACAGCGCCTTCATCCGCCAGGCGACGGGGACGAGCTTCAATTCATCCGACGACGGCGTCGAAGGGGGCCTGGAGCTCGGGCCGTGGTCCGCCAACGTTTCCGTGACGAACGGCCAAGGCGGAGGCCCGGAAATCAGCCGCGGCAAGCTGATCAGCTCGCTTTTCGGCTTCGTGCAGCTCGGCTGGCGCGCGGGCCTCTCCGCGAGCACCAATTTCAACGGCGCGGCCGACCGCCGCATGCAGAGCGTTTTCGCGGGGCTGCGCACCGGCAGGATCGCCTGGCTCGCGTCGGGAATCTACAGCACCGAGGATGGAACCAAGACCGGGCGCTTGAAGCAATGGGCGACGCTCGTCGAAGGCAACTACGAAGCAGCCAAGGGCCACAATCTCAAGATCACCTACGAATACTACGATCCCAACGCCGATGTGAAGGAGGACCAGCGCGAGCGCTACAGCGCGGTGTGGGAATACCTGCCATTCCAGTTCACCCAATTCCGGTTCGGTGCGCGCAAGAGCAACGGCATTCCCCAGAACAACGCGCAGAACGCGACCGAAGTCTTCCTTCAGTGGCACGCGTTCTTCTGATCCCTGCCCTTGTGCTCGGAGTGTTCGCGAGCAGCTCCAGTCGTGCCGACGGTGAAATGTCAATCGGGGTCGGCGCCGGTGCCTTATACAGCGGAATAGGGGCGAACGTCGGCATGAGAGGCGAGCACAGCTTCGGATATCTCGCCGCTGGTTGCAGTGTGGGCTACTCCAGCGCCAATGGCTGGGACGTGCCCTGCGGCGTCGGTGCGGGCTGGATATGGACGGATCTCTTGACGAAGGCGGACGATCGACATGGCTTGGGGATTTACGTGGGTCCGGTGAGCACCAGGGGCCCCACCGGCGACGTCAAGGCGGTTTACGGCGCGGGGCTGACCTACGTCTACTTCTTCGGCGATGGCGTCGCGAAGGGCTGGAACCTCGGTATCACGCCGACGGTAGGAAAAAAGTACGGAGATTATCGCGCAGGTCTGTTGATCAACGTCGGCTACCAGTTCTAGTTGCCGCCCCGGCCGGGAAAGTCACCGTATCGATCATCCCCACGGCCCGAGGTAGGGCTCGCCTGTATACGTATCGGATTTCGGCTCGACCGCGTCGGGCCACTGGCTGATGCGCGACGCGACCTGCGCCCTCTTGGGTCGCGGCCTGCCGTTCCAGCCGACCTGCTCCATGTAGTAGTAGAGCTGCAAGGCGTGGCCCGCCGGGTCTAGCACGTAGGCGCTGTAGTCGATCCCGGGGGTGAGCGCGGGCGGGATCTCGACGAATTTGCTGCCGCGTCCTTTGAGGAAATCGACCGCCGCGCGCAGCTGCCGGTAAGTGGCGACCTGCACGCCGAAGCTCATCACGGTAGTGCGCGGCGAGAGCCCGAGTTTCTTGCGCAACGCGATCGGATAGAGCGCGAGCGAATGGTGCTCGGTGCTGCAGCGGAGAAACACGCAGCGCTGGCCTTTCCACGTCAGGGCCTCCGTGCGCGTGAAGCCCATAACGCCGGTGTAGAAGTCCTCCATTTTCTCGAGGTCGCGGCAGAAAAGCCGGATCGGTCCGTGGCGCACGATCTTGAACGGCCGCGGCAGCAGGATGCCGTCGACGTCGTACTTCGCCGGCATCGTTTCCGGATGGCGAAAGCCCGAATTGAAATCGACGCCCTTCGCCGCGCTCTGCTTCACTTCCTCGTACTCGGGCATCTGCGGAAGCGGCGGGCGCTCGCGGAATCCGCGCTCGTGCATCGCCTTCGGCTTGGAGAGCCCCGTCCAGCCGATCTGCTCCATGCCGTAGTAGAGCTCGTTGCGGTGGCCCTCCGGATCGTAGGGATAACAATGCCAGTTGGAACCCGGCATATCGCGGCCGGCACGGCTGATGCGCACGCCCTTCGAGTTGAACCAGTCGATCGCGCGCGAGATTTCCGCCAAGCTTGAAACCTGCCAGGTCATCTGGTTCACGGTGACGTCCGGCGGAATGTCGCCCCCGCGGCCGGCGGCGTTGTAGATGATGCCGTTGCAGAGGACGAAGGAATGATGATCGGTGCCGTGGCGCAGGAAATACATGTTGGTGTCGCCGAGCTTCCTCAGCTCGTCGCGCTTCGGATGGTGCTCGGCGATGTCGAGCGGATCGGAGATGCGGAAACCCAGCCCCTCGCAGTAGAAGTCGAGGCAGGCCGCGGGGTCGGGGACGTTCAGCCCGAAATGACCCAGACGCCGGATCTTGAAAGGCTGCGCGAGCAGCACGCCGCCGACGTCGAAGCGAACGCTCTTTTTCTTTGCCATGACCGCTACTCCTCGTGATCGGGAAAGAGCTTCTGGGCGAGCGCCATGCCCGCCACCCAGTCGCGGCTCTGGTGGTTGTACTGGCCGATGCGGCCGAACTTCCTTGCGCGCTCCTCGCACACTTCCGGCGCGGGCGTGATGAGCTCGGCTCCGCCCGCGAGCGCTCCGACCTGAGCGCGGCAGGCGAGCTCGAAGAAGTGGTGGTAGATGTAAGCCTCTGCGAGCGAGGTGCCGCACACCAGGGCCCCGTGATTCTCGAGGATCATGGTCCACTTGTCGCCGAGCGCGCGCGCGAGCTGCGCCGTGCCCTCGGGCGTGGTGTCGTCCACCGCGTTCGGGTAGTACGCGATGCGGTTGTAGAAGCGCATCGCCTGCTGCGTGATGGGGCGCAGGCCGCCCTTCTGCGCGGACACGGCGAGATTCGCGGGGGAATGCGTGTGCACGGCGGCGACGATGTCGGGGCGCGCCTTGAGCACCGCGGCGTGCAGGTTGTAGGCCGCGGCACTCGCCTTGTGGCCGGAGTCCATCACTTGATTGCCCTCGACGTCGTACTTCACCAGGTTCGAGGCCGTGACCTGCTCCATGAAGACGTTGTCGGCCTTGACCAGGAAATGCCGCGGCTCGCCCGGGACGCGCGCCGAGATGTGGTTGTAGGTGAGATCGACCGACACGAAGTGCGCGACCAGGCGGTGCGCGGCGGCCAGCTCGCGGCGCAGCCGCCACTCGTCGGCGGACACGCGTTCGCGGACCGGACGCTCAAACTTTTCGATTGCAGCGGTCATAATGCGCGGATGAAACGACGCCCCGGGACGGCAGCGCTGTTCGCGCTTGCGATTCTAGCAGCGGCGGGCGCGGGCGAGGTGGGCGCCCAGCCCTACCCGAGCAAGCCGGTCCGGATCATCGTTCCGAACGCGACGAGCGGCCTCGCGGACATCTGCGCGCGGCTCCTCGCGTCGAACCTCGGCGAGGCGCTGGGACAGACCTTCCTCGTCGACAACCGTCCGGGGGCGGGCGGGACGCTTGGCACCGCGGCCGCGGCGAGGTCCGCGCCCGACGGCTACACGCTGCTCGCCGTGTTCGACAGCCACGCCACCAACCCTTATCTCTTCGCAAGCCTTCCCTACGACACGCTCGCCGACTTCGCTCCGATATCGCTGCTCGCGCGCGGGCCGCTCGTTCTCGTGGTCGGCCCGAAGCTCGGCGCGAGCACGGTCGACGAGCTGGTGAGGCTCGCCAAGGTCAGGCCGGGCGCCGTCAACTTCGCCGTCGTGGGCCCCGGCTCTCCCGCCCGGCTGCTGATGGAGCTGCTCAAGCTCGAGGCGGCGATCGACGTCACCATGGTGCCCTACAAAGGCGCCGGGCTCGCCCTCGGCGATCTGGTCGCGGGCCAGGTCGACGCGATGTTCGCGACCGTCACTAGCGTGAGCTCGCACATGAAAGCGGGACGCCTGCGCGCGCTCGCGGTGACCTCGGCGCGGCGCAGCGCCGTGCTCCCCGGCGTTGCGGCGATGACCGAGACCTACCCGGACTTCGTGTCCGAGGCCTGGGTCGGGCTGCTCGCTCAGGCGAAGACACCGCGCGATATCGTCGCGCGCCTCAACGCCGAAGTCGCGAGGGTCCTCGGGCTGCCCGAGATGAAAAGGCGCTTCGCCGAGCTGGGGCTGGAAACGGCGCCCGGCTCGCCCGCGGATCTCGACCGATGGATCCGCGCGGAGATGGAGCGCTGGGGCCGGGTAATTCGGGAGCGGAAAATCACCTTAGAATAGGAACCGGAATTCGCATGGCCTACGAAATGATCCTCATCGAGACGCGCGGCCGCGTCGGCCTCGCGACGCTGAATCGTCCCAAGGCGCTCAACGCCCTCAACGATGCCTTGATGAACGAGCTCGGCGCCGCGCTCGCCAAATTCGACGCGGACGAGGGAATCGGCGCGATGATCGTCACCGGCAGCGACAAGGCCTTCGCTGCGGGCGCCGACATCGGCGCCATGAAGGACTGGGGCTACATGGACGTATACAAGGGCGAATACGTCACGCGCAACTGGGAGCGGATGAAATCGATCCGCAAGCCCGTGATCGCCGCGGTAGCGGGCTACGCCCTGGGCGGGGGCTGCGAGCTCGCGATGATGTGCGACATCATCATCGCGGCGGACACGGCGAAATTCGGCCAGCCCGAGATCAAGCTCGGGATCATCCCCGGCGCGGGCGGCACGCAACGCCTGCCGCGCGCGGTGGGCAAGGCGAAGGCGATGGACCTCGTGCTCAGCGGACGCATGATGGACGCGGCCGAAGCCGAGCGCGCGGGCCTCGTTTCGCGCGTCGTTCCCGCCGACAAGCTGATCGATGAAGCGCTCGCTTGCGCGGCGCAAATCGCGGAGTTCTCGCTGCCGTCCGTGATGATGGCGAAGGAAGCGGTCAACCGCGCGTACGAGTCGCCGCTCGCGGAAGGGATGCTCTTCGAGCGGCGCCTCTTTCACGCGCTGTTCGCGACCGAGGACCAGAAGGAAGGCATGGCAGCGTTCGTGGAGAAACGCAAGCCTAAGTTCAAGCACAGGTGAAATTGTTCTGAACCGCCGGCCCACTCCGCATGCGGGGGGAAGCATTCTCGGGGATGTGCACCCGGGGCGGGTGTCGTCTGGAAGGCAGTGTTGCGCGTTCCTCTTGTAACCCTCTCCCCCGATTCGGGGGAGAGGGCAGGGTGAGGGGGCGCCTTGATGCGACTGGCAGGATTTTTACGCGAGAACCAGACTGACACTGAAAGAAAACCCTAGCAACGTTTGAGAGGCCGGCAGCTTCAGGGCTTTAAGTTTCGGCGGCAGCATCCAATTGCACCATACGTTGTCGACTTCTTATGCATCGATCGGCGACTGGTCGTCGAATGTGACGGTGGGCAGCACGGCGCGATGCTTGAGGTAGACACGGCGCGCACGAAATATCTAAACGGCCACGGCTACCGTGTCATCAGGTTTTGGGACAACGAAGTATTACTGGATATTGACGCAGTGTTAGCGCTAGTTCTCGAGGCACTGAACGACCCTCACCCTTGCCCTCTCCCGCACGCGGGAGAGGGAATACCCTGAACATGCACGCCCGCGCGTGGCGGGTCATCGCCTGGATGTGCGTGGCGCACGTGACGAGCATGGCGGGCTTCTCCACCTACGCGACGCTCCTCCCGAAACTGCAGGACGAGTGGAGCCTGAACAACTCGCAGGCAGGCTTCATCAGCGGCGCGTTTTTCGCCGGATACATGGCCGCGGTGCCGCTGCTTGTGAGCCTCACCGACCGCGTCGACGCGCGGCGCGTTTATCTCGTCTCGAGCGTCGTTGCGGCGGCCGCGCTCGCGGGGATGGCGCTGTTCGCGAGCGGACTCGTCTCGGCCTCGGTCCTGCAGCTTGCCGCCGGCGCGGGGATCGCCGGCACCTACATGCCGGGCCTGCGCGCGCTCACCGACAACGTCTCGGGGACCGGCGCGCAGAGCCGCGCGGTCTCGTTCTATACGGCGGTGTTCGGCCTGGGAACGAGCCTCTCGATCCTGCTCTCTGGCTGGATCGCGGGAACGATGGGCTTTCGCTGGGCGTTCGGCCTGGGAGCGATCGGGCCGCTCGCCGCCGGACTCATGGTCGCGCTCGGATTGCCGCCGAGGAAACCGGCCCCCGCGCACGGCACGCGCATGCTCGACTTCCGGCCGGTGCTCGCGAGCCGCGAGGTGCGGCCCTACATCCTCGGCTACGCCGTGCACTGCTGGGAGCTGTTCGGCTCGCGCTCCTGGCTCGTCGCGTTCATCATGTTCGCGCAGCAGCAGCAGATCGCCGGCGGCGCGGCGCCCGCGGCCTGGTCGGCGGTGACGATTGCGGCGATCGCCAACCTCATCGCTCCGGCGGCGAGCATCGGCGGCAACGAGCTCGCGATGCGCCGCGGACGCGAGCGGCTGATCTGGATGGCGATGCTCGCATCGGGCGCGCTCACCTGCGCGCTCGGCTTCGCCGCAACGCTGCCGTCGTACGCGCTCGTGGGACTCGTCATAGTGCACATGGGCCTCATCATGGGCGATTCCTCCGCGCTGACCGCGGGCCTGGTCACGCGAATCGATGAGCGCATCCGCGGCGCGGCCATGGCGGTGCACTCGATGCTCGGTTTCGGCGCGGGGTTCTTCGCGCCGCTCGTATTCGGCGCGGTGCTCGATCTGGCGGGCGGCAATTCGAGCCCGTTCGCCTGGGACCTCGCCTTCATCAGCCTCGGCGCCGGAGCGATCGCCATGGCTTGCGCGATCCGCCGCCGCGCCGCTGCAGGGCTCGAGCCATGATCCCCGGGCCCGGGCGCGCGCCGCGAGAGTGGCTGCTGCTCTTGGTGCTCTCCGGCATCCAGTTCAGCCAGATGGTCGATTTCATGGTGCTGATGCCGCTCGGCACGCAGCTCATGCGCCAATTCGACATCACGCCGACCCAGCTCGGATTCTTCGTCTCGATCTACGCCGTGGCCGCGAGTTTGTCGGGCTTTTTCTCCGCGCTCGTCATCGACCGCTTCGACCGCAGGGCCGCGATGCTCGCCCTGTACGCCTGTTTTGCGGCGACGATGGCGGCATGCGCTCTCGCGCCGAGCTACGCGACGCTGCTCGCCGCGCGCACGGCGGCCGGCGCTTTCGGCGGCGTAGTCGCGGCGAATATTTTTACCATCGTCGCGGACGTGGTCCCGGAAGGCCGGCGCGGCCGGGCCTTCGGCGCGGTCATGTCGGCGTTCTCGCTCGCCTCGATCCTGGGCGTTCCGATCAGCCTGTACCTCGCGCTGCACTTCACCTGGCGCGCGCCCTACGTGTTCCTCGCCGCGCTTTGTTCGGCAATCCTGCTCGCGGCCTGGTTCGTGATCCCGCCGGTGCGCGCGCACCTCGCGACAGGCGGGGAGCGCAACGCGCTCGCTCAGCTCAGGGTCGTGTTCGGCGAGGCCAACCATCTGAGGATTTTCGCGTTCTCGGCGCTGCTGGTGTTCTCGGGGTTCCTGGTGTTTCCATTCATGGCGCCGTACCTGGTGACGAACGTCGGGGTGAGCGAGGCGCAACTGCCCCTGGTGTATCTGGTCGCCGGGATCGCGGCGCTGCTCACCGCGCGCCTGGCCGGCAAGTGGAGCGACAGCGTCGGCAGGCGAGCGGTATTTGCCGCGGCCGCCGTGGCCACGGCCATCGCGGCGATCGCGATGACCAGCCTGCCGCGCTCGCCCCTCTTCGTCGCGGTGCTCGTTTCGATGCTGATGTTCGCGGCGTCCACGGCGCGCATGGTGCCGGCGATGGCGCTGATCACCTCGGGTGCCGAGCCGCGCCTGCGCGGCAGCGTGATGAGCTTCAATGCCTCGATCCAGCAGCTCGCCGCCGGCGCGGCCTCCTTCGTTGCGAGCCTCGTCGTGGGCCGCTCGGTCGAGGGCGAGCTGACCCGTTACTGGATGATCGGCATCCTCTCGGCGGCAGGGACGTTCGCGTGCATCGCGCTCGCTCGCCGGGTGCGCTCGGCGGAAGCGCGGTGACGTAGAATTCCGGCATCGGGGAATGGCAAAGAACGCTCAGGTGATCGTCGCGGGCGCGGGGCCGGTCGGGCTGCTGACTGCGCTCGCGCTCGCGAAGCAGGACGTTTCGGTGCTGGTGCTGGAAGCCGAGCCGGCGCTGACGATCGACCTGCGCGCGGGCACCTATCATCCGCCTTCGCTCGAGCTGATGGCGCCTTACGGCATCACCGACGAGATGCACAAGACGGCGATCAAGG
>WNGD01006415.1_pt1 | contig 11247 bp, 8 predicted proteins | sample 5400671 | NCBI WGS metagenome assembly WNGD01 (sample SAMN13153369, study PRJNA577476) | soil metagenome | isolation source: 40 cm soil or saprolite under grassland replicate 2 | place: USA:California | collected 2016-06-15
CGTTGCTCGCGTGTGGTTCGCAATGCAGTAGCGAAGGGCAAGTCGGATCTGTCCCGTGATAGCGAGCGGCACCATCAGCGTAGACGAGGAGGACAGGACCGAAATCTGGTCGGCGTTTCCACCGGCGGGTAAGCTCGATACACGCTAACTCGACCGTATAGGGGACTTGCTTGGGGTCGGCTTCCCAGTTCTGGATGGTGGTACGCCCCACCCCGAGCTGCTCTGCCGCTTCGTATTGATTAAAGCCAAAACTTTTTCGCCATTCTTTCAAGTCCCAGGAGTCCATCTCGTCTGCCTCGAACCCGTCTTGGCTGGCACGCCAGCATATAACTGTAGACCTTCGAGGACTAAGCTACAGAACCTTTCAGCGTGATACTGCTCGACCATTATGACGGCTACACCTGCTCAGCGCTGTTGGTCGGGCAGTGCTCATCGGATTATAGGCCATCAGGCGAGGCTTTGCACGACTTTCCCAAAACTGCTCAACGAGTGGCTCGATACCGCCGTACGCCTTTTTATCGGGTTTCTAGGGGGTCGAAGAGAGGCCCAAGGATCTCGGACAGCCGCCCGTGAAACAGCGGGCTTACACTGCCGCACAATAGGGCGCGGTGCATATGATGGCTTTAGGGACCCTCATGCGGGTGGCCCATTCAAGTTGGCTAAAGATACGTGACTCGAAGTCCCTCTGAACAACTCCGTTGTTTTTTTAAAACTTCACGATCGCGTCGCCCCCGAACGTGAATTGGGAACTCTTGGTGCCGCAAACGGCGGTGGTTAAGGGAGGCGGGCACGCAGCCGCGGGATCGAAGGGTTTGGTGTTGTTCAAGGATGTGTCGAAGCGAATCTCGGGTCTGAAGATCACCGCCTTGATCAGGCCGCCCTTCGGCACCTCCGGTGTGATGTTCAGGCCGAGTGTGAGCGCCCCATATGTCGTCTTTCCGCCGCTGATGACCGTCGCCGGCAAGCCGAGCTCGGCATTCACGAAGTCGAGATTGCCCGGGAAGGCGTTGACGAAGAACGCGTTGGAATCCGCCCAAATCTCGGCCCGTCCAACAACTTTGAAAACATCATTGATCTTGTAGCCGAAGTATTGCGCAACACCGCCCCCGGAAGTGTTGAAGCCATCATCGCGAATATAGTTGAGATCTGTGATGAGAGTGAGATTGTCAGTGACCTTCCATGTTATCGTGATATCGTTGAGGTACCGGAGAGCGCTATTTGGATTGCACGCGCATGCTGCAATGACCAATGGTGTGTCGGCATTTTCGGGACCGATGTGCGTGGTCGCCAGCACGGTGAGCTTGCCGTCCAAAAGATTGAGTCCAACGCCACCATGGAACGCCGCTGCGTGGTTATTATCCCCCCTGCAGCACCCTATCGTCGTATTTACGCCGGTGTCCGCCCCCAGGTACAGATCGAATAGCGAACTGACGTGAGTGGTCGTCATAAAGCCGGTGTGCTTGAACGGAATGCCAAAATTGAAAATGTATGAATGCGAGTAAAGCAGATTATCGGGCGCATAGATGACTTCGGCGCCCTCAAGCGTGACATACTGGCCGACCTTCACATCGATGCCACCCGTGGTGAGCCATGGTAGATGAAATAACGCGTGAGCCTCGACGATATCGAATTGATTTATGTCGCTGATGGACTTGTCGAATTCCCCGAGGAAATGGGTATAGCGCGCGTCCGACCCGTACATCGCCTGGAACTTGAAGCCGAAATCGTAGCCCGTCGCCTTCGGATCGAGCGGTCGCTGTGCGGTTACCAGTGCCTGATTTAGAAGGACTCTGTCGCCCTTGTCCGTGAACAGATGTCCAAAATTGATATCCGACTCATTGGAATTGAACGTGGCACCTGCTTCGACATGGCCGGAAATCTCGAATGTGCTCCACCAAGAGGCCGGGGCGGCAGGTGCAGCCGGCGGCGCCTTTAGCACCGTCAGATCGGCGGCGAACGATGGCGCTGCACTCGGAATGCCCCAAGCTACCGCCAGCCCGACAAATACCGCTCCAAGAACCCGTCCCGAATGCGACATAGCCCGAAGCCCCCAATGCAGCACGGTTCAAAGAATTCGGTTCGAGTCGCCGATCACTGTCCGTGCATCGGTAAGATACCGATATCGCAAATATTCCAAGGGAACAGGGCCGGTTCTGCAATGCCATTGTGGCGGCATGTGCCTCAATGCTGTGCAAACGGTCTTTTTTTTCTAAGAATTGTGGCGAACCGTGCCAAAAATGTCACACGGGTTTCCAGAGACCCCGACAACGCATTTTGCGGTAGCACGACCAAAATCAATGCGCCGGGGCGTGGGCTGTCCCGGAGGGTCGGCTGGTGATCCCCCCTCAGGAACCTGTGACTTGACGCAGGCGCCCGATTCCCACATATCCAGCGAAGTCGAAGGCGTAAAATGAGGATCTTTCGAGCCGTTTTAGCCGCTTTTATCGCCTTGTCCGTGGCACTCGGGCCTGCCACGGCAGGCTTTGCTGTTGGCTTGGAGGCTCCGAAAATCGGAGTCCCCTCCAAATTGCCAGACACTCCGAAATCGCCGCAGCTGTCATCGATGGATTGTTGCGATCATGACGGCATGCCCATGGCCCCCATGAATAATAATTGCCAAGCGGCTGCTGGCTGTGCGGCCAAGTGTTTCAGTCTGTACGGCATCATGTTTTCTGACGTCGTGCTCGCTCCGGATTTTGGCCAGCCGGAGCCGCTGATGGCGAGCCAGAGTTTGGACTCGCGCACCGGCACACCTCCCTTCCGACCTCCTCGAGCCTGACTCTCTCGCAAACGTGCTGACTGCGCGAGGAAACTCGTGCGGCATTCACGCTTACTTGCGTGCACTCGTGTGCACGCGCGACGAGCAAATCGAGGAGAAAATCCATGCTGCGCAAATCCATGATCATTGGCGGCATCACCGCCGCGAGCATCCATGCGGCTCTGGCGGGAGCGAATGACTACGCGTTCGAGCCCGTCAAAGCCGAGCTAAAGAAGGGCGATGCCACCGTGGCCGTGCGTCTTGTCCACAGGCCGAGCGGCAAATCGGTGGGCGACGCGGTGATCATCCAGAGTCGGATGGACATGGCTCCGGAAGGCATGGCTCAGATGGCCTCGCCGCTGACTCCGCAGCCGGGCACCGAACCCGGGGTTTACTCGTTCAAAACCGAGCTTCCCATGGCAGGACGCTGGCTGCTCAGCATCGCGGCCAAGGTGCAAGGCGAGCCCGAAACCGTGGTCGGGAAGATCACTTACAAGGTGAACGACTAGAACCCGATCGTCGCTCCTGCAGGTGCTGCAGGGGAGCCCTGAGTCGTGGCCGCGATTCGCGGCCACCATCCCGCTCGAAGCGGTAATGAACCATATCCTGGGATCTCAGCCATGGGCCACATCCGAACCATCCTCGTGCTGGCATTTGCGGTCGGCGCCGGTGCGATCGCCGGTTATTGGTATGCCGGGCGCGATGTTATCGTACCGGTTCCGTCGTTGAATGCCGCGGCGGGCGCGGACAGAAAGATTCTCTATTACCGCGACCCGAGCGGAGCTCCTTATTGGTCGGCGGGTCCAAAGCAGGACGCGGACGGCCGGGACTACCTTCCAGTCTATGAGGACCAGGAGGTGTCGTTTGAACCGACGAAGAAGCCGCCGACTGCGGGCGGCCCGCGACGCGTCCTCTATTATCGCAACCCGATGGGCCTGCCCGATACGTCGCCGGTCCCGAAGAAGGACTGGATGGGGATGGATTACATTCCCGTCTACGAGGGCGAGGAGCAGGATGACGCCAACATCGTCGAGGTGAGCCTCGACAAAATCCAGCGCAGCGGCGTGCGGACCGAGGCCGTCGAGTCCCGTGTCATCGCTCGCCCGGTGCGCGCGGTCGGAACCGTGGAGCACGACGAATCTCGCTTGACGATCGTCACCATGCGTTCCGACGGGTTCATCGAGGACCTGTTCGTCAACAGGACCGGCCAGCACGTCCACGCCGGTGAGCCGCTGTTCCGCGTCTACAGCCCTGACATTCAGCGCGCCCAGATTGATCTGATCGTTGCAATGCGCTCGATCCAGCGAGGCGTGCTGGGGGCGGATGCGGATCGACAGCTGGAAGGGGCCATGCAGCGGCTACGCAATCTCGGCGTGCCCGAGAGCCGCATCCGCGAGGTGCGCGAGAAGGGCGTCAACCCGCGCACGATCGACTGGCTGTCACCTGCCACGGGCGACGTGATCCAAAAGCGCGTCATCAATGGGCAGCGTGTCATGGCCGGCGACGAGCTCTACCGCATCGCCGATCATTCGCATGTCTGGGTTATCGGGGATGTGGCGGAGGCCGATTTGGCTGCAGTCAGGATCGGCACTCGCGCCACGGTGACCTACCGCGCGAACCTCACGCAGCCAGTCGAGGGAGAGGTGACTTTCATTTATCCGGAGCTGAGATCTCAGACGCGTACCGGGCGGGTGCGGATCGAGGTGCCGAATCCCGATGGACGATTGAAGATTGAGATGTACGCGGATGTTGTGTTCCACGCGGGCGCGGACGAGCGGCCTGTCATCGCGCTCCCTACTAGCGCCGTGATCGACAGCGGCTCTCGGCAGGTCGCCCTCATTGCCCGGGGAGAGGGACGCTTCGAGCCTCGGCTGGTGAAGCTCGGCCGGCGCGGCGATGGCTTCGTCGAAGTCCTGGATGGCGTCACCAAAGGCGAGGAGGTCGTCACCTCCGCGACTTTCCTGATCGATGCAGAGAGCAATCTGAAGGCGGCGCTTCAGGCGTTCACGCAATCGGAGCCGCCGAAATGATCGCGGCTCTGATCCGCTGGTCTGCGCGCAACGCGTTCCTGGTCGGACTCGGGACCGTGTTCGTGACCTTGACCGGAATCTATGCCGTGTCGCGTGTGCCGCTCGATGCCATTCCGGACCTCTCCGACGTTCAGGTCATCGTCTACACCGAATACCCCGGCCAGGCCCCGCAAGTGGTCGAGGACCAGGTCACCTATCCGCTGACCACGGCGATGCTGAGCGTGCCGAAATCGCGCGTCGTACGCGGGTTCTCGTTCTTCGGGGTCTCCTTCGTCTACGTCATCTTCGAGGACGGCACCGACCTCTATTGGGCACGCTCGCGCGTGCTCGAATATTTGAGCTCGGCGGCGCGGCGACTGCCGGCAGGCGTGGCGCCGAGCCTGGGTCCCGATGCAACCGGCGTCGGCTGGGTTTACCAGTACGTGGTCCGCGGCGAGCAGCGAAGCCTCGCGGAACTCCGCACCATCCAGGACTGGTACATTCGCTACGGCATCGCCAAGTCGGAGGGCGTGGCGGAAGTCGCGAGCGTCGGCGGCTTCGTCAAGCAGTACAGCGTGGTCATCGATCCGCGGCGGCTCCAGGCATTGGGTATTCCGGTTCCCGCAGTTCGCGATGCATTGCGCACGAGCAACATGGATGTCGGCGGACGCACGATCGAGCTCGCCGAAACTGAGTTCGCGGTCCGTGGCCGCGGTTATATCAAGAGCTTGTCCGACCTGGAACAGGTCGTCCTCAAGAGCAATCGCGGCGTGCCGGTGCTGCTCAAAGACGTGGCCCGGGTCGAGCTCACTCCCGACGAGCGGCGCGGCATCACGGAGATGAACGGGGAAGGCGAGGTCGTTTCCGGCATCGCTCTCCAGCGTTTCGGAGAAAACGCGCTCGCCGTGATCCGCAACGTCAAGGATCGGCTCGCGGAAATCGCGCCGAGTCTACCGCGGTGCGTGACCATCGAATCCGTCTACGACCGCTCTGACCTGATCTACCGCGCGATCGAGACGCTCAAACGCACGCTCCTCGAGGAAAGCCTTATCGTCGCGCTCGTCTGTGTCGTGTTCCTCCTGCACGTGCGCAGCGCCCTCGTAGCTATCATTACGCTGCCGCTTGGTGTCCTGATCGCCTACCTCTGCATGCATTTGTTGGGGCTCAGCTCGAACATCATGAGTCTCGGTGGGATCGCCATTGCGATCGGCGCGATGGTCGATGCCGCGATCGTGATGATCGAGAACGCGCACAAGCGGCTGGAGCGCGCCGCGCCCGGCAGGTCCAGAGCCGAAGTGCTGATCGAAGCGGCGAGCGAGGTGGGACCGGCGCTCTTTTTCAGCCTGCTGGTGATTACCGTCTCGTTCCTGCCGATCTTCACGCTCGAGGCCCAGGAGGGACGGCTGTTCAAGCCGCTCGCCTATACCAAGACGTTTGCCATGGCGGCTGCCGCATTGCTGTCCGTGACCCTTGTCCCGGCCCTCATGATGCTGTTCGTGCGGGGCCGCATCGTGCCCGAACATCGCAACCCGGTGAATCGCTTCCTGATCTGGGTCTATCGGCCCGCGATCAACGTGGCGCTCCGGTTCAAGACGCCGACCATCCTGGTCGCGCTCGCCGTGCTCGCTGCCAGCCTGTGGCCAGCCGTTCGGCTCGGCACCGAGTTCATGCCGAACCTCAACGAGGGGACGCTGTTCTACATGCCGACGACGCTTCCGGGCCTGTCAGTCACCAAGGCGGCAGAGCTGGTTCAAACCCAGGACAAGATCATCAAGTCGTTTCCCGAGGTCGCCTCGGTGTGGGGAAAGGCGGGGCGCGCCTCGACCGCCACCGACCCGGCGCCGACCGAGATGTTTGAGACCGTCATCAATCTCAAGCCCGAGACCGAATGGCGTCCCGGCATGACGGTCGACAAGCTGACCGCCGAAATGGACCGGGCGCTGCAATTTCCCGGCGTCTCCAACGCCTGGACCATGCCGATCAAAGCCCGGATCGACATGCTCTCGACCGGCATCCGCACGCCGGTCGGCGTCAAGGTGTTCGGCACCGATCTTGCCGAAATGGAGCGGCTGGCGCGACAGATCGAGGCGGTGATCCGCACCGTGCCCGGGACGACCAGTGCTTACGCCGAACGGGCGATCGGCGGCTATTATCTCAATATTGATGCCGACCGTGCGCAGCTTGCGCGCTACGGCCTCATGGTCGGCGATTTGCAGGGCTTGGTCGCCATGGCTTTGGGAGCCGAGCCCGTGACGACCACCGTCGAAGGCCGGGAGCGCTATACCGTCAGCATCCGCTATCCGAGGGATTACCGCAGCGATCCGCAGGCGATCGCCACCCAGGTCCTCATTCCGACCGCGGACGGCGGCACGGTGCCGCTCGGTCAGGTCGCCAAGGTGAGCCTCGCCCAAGGGCCGGCCAGCATTCGCACCGAGAATGCGCAGCTCGCGGTCTATATCTTCGTCGATCTGCGCGACCGCGATCTCGGCGGCTATGTTGCGGATGCCCAGAAAGCGGTAGCCGCACAGATCAGGTTCCCGCCCGGCTATTACGTCACCTGGAGCGGCCAATTCGAATACCTCCAGCGGGCAAAGACCCGCCTTCAGGTCGTGGTGCCGGTCACGATCCTGATCATCTTCCTGCTGCTCTATCTCAACTTCCGCCGCGTGACCGAGACCTTGATCGTGATGCTCTCGGTGCCCTTCGCGCTGGTCGGCGGCCTCTGGCTGATGTGGTGGCTTGGCTTCAATCTCTCGGTCGCCGTGGCGGTCGGCTTCATCGCGCTCGCCGGCGTCGCCGCCGAAACCGGCGTGGTGATGCTGATCTACCTCGACAAGGCGCTCACGGAGCTGCGCGCGCAACGCGCCGCCGAGGGCCGGGCATTCACGCGCGACGATCTCCATGCAGCGATCATGATCGGCGCGGTCGAGCGCGTGCGCCCGAAGATGATGACGGTCTTTGCCATCATGGCGGGGCTTCTGCCGATCCTGTGGAGTCGCGGCACCGGGGCCGAGGTGATGCAGCGGATTGCCGTGCCGATGATCGGCGGCATGGTGTCATCGACTTTGCTGACCTTGATCGTGATCCCGGCAATCTACGCGGTGATCAAAGGCGCTGCGATCCGTTCGCCGCGCGCAATCGTGGAGGTAGCGACATGATGAACAACATGACCAACATGATGGGAGGGATGGGCTGGGGTATGGGAGTGATCTCGGCGCTGATCATTCTCTTGCTCGTGCTCGCCATCGCGGCGCTCGTCAAATACGTGTTCTTCAAATGAAGCCGGGGAGGTCGACAATGGATCGTCCGCTGATTTACATGGCTGCGGTTCTAGGTCTGGTTCGGCGGGAATGAGCTTCCGCCTTGCCGCCGGGCGTCGTGGTATCGACGCCTTGCTGATGTAGGTACAGGTGATCTTCAAGGGCGTGCAGCTCGGTCAGGAACGCGACCAGGTCTTGCAAGGACCGGCCAAGTCGGTCAACCGACCAACATTCGATGTCGAACTCGCGCCGGGCCGAGCGGTATCCTGCACCGGCACCGCGAACACATTGAAGCGCAAACCAGGGATGCTGGCTGAATATCGCCATAGTTTTCGCCTGAATACAAAGTCAGCCGGTTTTCCTCCCATATGCCGGTCAACGATCCTGCCCCCGGATTCCGTTTTCCCGGGGGTTCTTTTACGGCCAAGGTCACGTAGTCCCAATCTCGAATTGATCCGCTCGCACGGAGCGCAGCAATGGCCAAGGTAATCTTCACGCCCAATATTCAGCGCCACGTCGTTTGCCCCGACGCCGAAGTCGCCGGCCGCACTGTGCGTGAGGTTCTGGAGCATGTGTTCGCGGAGAACCCCCAGGCGCGCGTGCCTATGTGCTCGACGATCAGTCGGGGCTACGCAGGCACATGACGATCTTCGTCGATGCGCAGATGATCCGCGATCGCGCGCGGCTCGCCGACGAGGTGAGCGACAGCAGCACGGTCTACGTGTTCCAAGCCCTGTCAGGAGCCTGAAGATGAGCGACAAGCTTCTCATTTCGACCCGCAAAGGACTTTTCAACGTTTGCCGCAACACGGGAGATTGGGAGATCGCGGCCGTCGATTTTCTCGGAGATAACGTCTCCATCACGCTGACCGACCGACGTGACGGGCGTCATTATGCGGCTCTCGATCACGGTCACTTCGGCGTCAAAGTCCACCGCTCGACGGCGAGGGGTTGGGAAGAGATCGCTGCTCCTACTTATCCGCCTAAGCCGGACGGCTACGAGGAGTACGACATGTGGAGTCGGCCACTGAATTGGAGCACAGCACGCATTTGGGCGCTCGAGGCCGGTGGACCCGACGAGCCCGGGGTCATCTGGTGCGGAACGCTGCCCGGCGGCCTGTTCCGTTCGACCGATCATGGACAGAGTTGGGAGATGATCCGCGCGCTCTGGGATCATCCCAAGCGCAAGCAATGGATGGGTGGTGGCGCCGATCTGCCGGGCATCCATTCGATCTGCGTCGACCCGCGCAATTCAAAATGCGTGTGGGTCGCGGTATCAACGGGAGGCATCTGGTTTACCGAGAATGCCGGTGCGAGCTGGGCACAGCGTGGGGAGGGGATGCGCGCCGAGCACGTGCCACTGGAGCTGACCCATGACCCGATCGCCCAGGATATCCATTGCCTGGTGCAATGCCCGGCTGCGCCGCACCGCATGGGGTTCAGCACCACAACGGAATCTTCGTGTCCTCCGACGAAGGAAAGACCTTTTCCGAGATCAACGGGGTCGAGCCATCGACTTTCGGCTTTCCGGTCGTCGTACATCCACGCGATCCTGACACGGCATGGTTTGTCCCTGAAATCAAGGATGAGAAGCGTATTCCCCGCGACGGCAAGCTGGTGGTCACGCGCACGCGCGATGGCGGCAAGAGCTTCGACGTTCTGACAAAAGGGCTGCCGCTATCGCACGCCTACGATGTCGTCTACCGCCACGCCCTCGCGCTCAGCGAGTCGGGCGACCGGCTCGCCATCGGCTCTACGACAGGGGGCCTATGGGTGAGTGAGGACCAAGGGGACAGTTGGACCTGCGTGACGCACACGCTGCCGCCGGTTTATGCCGTGCGGTTCGCATGAAAGCGTGAACCGAGCGACAGTGCCGCGCGAATCATCGCAAATGCACGGCGTGCGGGATGGGACGCACGGATCGGGCGGGCGAGTCCGCTTTGCAGTTAACTGCAAAGCTTCCCCGGGATCAGCCACTGCCCCGACCGGCTACTGGCTCAGCTGTTTACGCCCGGCTGACGACATGTCGACGGCATGCGCGGCCGGCTCGTATCGGTCGGCCGCTACGCATTGCGCGGGGTCGCGCAGGCGCAAGAGCTTTTCACGCTCGATTCCGCCCAAGCCAGTTAGTCTTACTGTGTCACAAATTTTTCTGCCGCGATATCACTCATCCCCAGAGGGCGAACGAGGTGATCGAGAATTTCCTCACAGCGCAACCAATACAGTAGTCCATCTGCGCGGTTTGCTGGCCAAGGCTCGCCGCGAGAAACAGCGTGCGCGTCTGACATGGCAGCATCGGCATAGGGGCCCGCAGAGGGTCGTCCTTGGTTACAGAACTTGGGCCGAAAAATTTGCAGGAGGACTGCATCCCCGCGGGGCGTTGTCGCCTCGATAGAGAAGCGCTAGGGTGCTTGAGGACTGGCACGCGCCTGCCCGGCCCACGGTGGCAGCGCCGCGCTCAAAGCATCGGAGTGGAGGCAAACATGAAGAGTTTGGTTCCGTTACGGTTTCCGTTGGCGATTGCCGGTGCGGCGCTCGGCGGTGCAAGTCTGCTTGCCTCATTGATCTTTCTCGGCGCGCGGATTCCAGAAAGTGCCGCTGCTGCATCAGCGAAAGTCGATGTTTCGGTAATGCGCCCCCAGGTCGATACCGACGCTGCTTTCTGTCACTCATTCTCCAGCGCCGTGGCCTCAAGCGGTCCGATGCGGCTGGCGGCGTCGAGGACCGAGGTGCCACCGGCGGAAATGCAAGCGGCAATGCCTGCTCCAGCGTTCGCGGACAGCGATCCGCCTTTGTGGGACGGGCTCGGCTCGTTGACTTACAAGATCACGACCTCGAATCCGCAAGCGCAGGCATATTTCGACCAGGGACTGCGCCTCACCTACGCATTCAATCACGGCGAGGCGCAGCGCTCGTTCCGCAAAGCGCAAAAGCTCGATCCAGCTTGCGCCATGTGCTTCTGGGGCGAGGCGCTGGTGCTCGGGCCCAACATCAATCTGCCGATGCAGGAGGACGCCGTGGCGCCGGCCTTCGCGGCGGCACAGAAGGCAAAGGCCTTAGCCGATAAGGTGAGCCCCCGGGAGCAGGCGCTCATAGCTGCGATATCGGCGCGCTATGCCGATGATACCAAGGCGGACCGCAAGGTGCTGGACGCTGCGTATGCAGCTGCGATGAGCGAGGTTGCCGGGAAATTTCCAGACGATAACCAGATTGCGGTGCTC
>WNGD01017225.1_pt1 | contig 11247 bp, 5 predicted proteins | sample 5400671 | NCBI WGS metagenome assembly WNGD01 (sample SAMN13153369, study PRJNA577476) | soil metagenome | isolation source: 40 cm soil or saprolite under grassland replicate 2 | place: USA:California | collected 2016-06-15
TCGACATCGTTGAGCGCGATCCTCGCGTGCGTGGAGAGCCCGGCGGCGTCGCGGCGGAACGCGAGCTCGCCGAGCATGCGGCCCGCGCCGAGGCTTCCTTCGATGTTCTCGAAGGCGATCTCACCCGGACCGAGCCGCAGGAGCCCGTGCAGCGATCGGCTCCTCAATCCCGGCGCGAAGATCGCCCGGGCGGCATCGAACTCGATGCGGCCGGTGAGCTTGTCGAACAATCCGGGATCGAACGGCTCCGGCGAGGCCAAGCCGTCCCGCGCTACCGCCTGCGCGGGCAAGCCGATGGCGCCCGCCAGCAAGGCGGGGACGACGATCTCTTCCGCTTCGATGTGCCCATCGATCGCCGGGATCGCCGCAAGCTCGATTCCCAATCGGCCGCGGACGGGCGAGCCTTGGATCGAGCCGGCGATCTCCTCGAAACTGAGCTTGCCGGGTGAATGCGACAGCCGGGCTTTCAGGCTCAGCGGCAGCTTTTGTCCCCAGGCGCCATGGCCCCATAACGGTGCGGCATCGGTCGCGGAGACCGCGACGTCGAGACCGGCGCTCGAACCGGCCCGATCCGGCAGATGCGTCGTGCCCTTCACGCGGGCGGCAAGCCCGCTCGCCGCAATTTGCGCGTCGACGTCGAGGTCGCCGAACGGACGCCCGCGCAGCATGAGACTGGCGCTTCCGGGACCTTTCTCCAGATTGACCCAGCGCCCGAACCCCAACAGCCCAGCAAGCTGCGTCCCCTCGTCGGCCGCGAGATTTCCCTCGAGCTTGAGTTCGAGCGCATCGGGCTCGAGCGGATTGCCGGTCGCCTCGGAGACGAGGTGAACCCGCGCCGCGCCGGCTCTCCCATCGATCGCAAGCTTGGAAATCGCACGCTGGCCGGCTTTATCAAAGCCATCCATCGTGAGGATGGCGCGAACATCGAGCGGCGAAAGATGAGTGATGGTCGCGCGGATGGGTTCCCCGATCCTTGGGCTCAGCTTGGCGGCGACGGCCGCGAGCCCTTCGAGCGCGCCTGCCTTCAACTCGAGGCTCATGGTGCCGTGAGGCGAGCTGAGCAGAGAGCGCATGCGCCCGCTGAGTTTCAGCGATGCACCACCCAGATCGCCGACCGAGAGGCGATCCAGCACGAGTCCGGACGCGTCATAGCTCAGCTTGAAGCTGGCATTCTTCGCGGCGACGCCGGCGAGGATCGCGCGATCGATATCGGCCGAGAGCAGCAGTTCGCCGGGGAAATCCGGCTTGGATCCGGCAAGGATCGCAGGCGCCAGCATCGCGAGCTCGTCCAAGTCGAGCTCCGCGGCCTTGAGCTCCAGCTCGAGCCGAGCCGGTTGGCGGTAGAGCGGATAGACGTAGACGAGACGACCGCCGAACTCCTTGCGGTCTACCTCCGCCTTGAGCCGCTCGATCGCAATACGGTCGGAGCCGAGCATGAGTTCGCCGCTCGCGCGCAACGCGCCGGCCGATCCGTGGGCTGCCGCGGAGCGCCCTTCGAGCCAGGCCAGCAGCGCCTTGGGGTCACTGGCCTCGATGCTGGCCGGCCCGCGAAAGCTGACCCCCTGGTCGGCAAAACCGAGCCGTCCGCTCACGCGCGCCGAGGTAAGTCCGGGTGCGCGGAACTCGAAATGTTCGAGATCCCAGCCCCGGGCGTCGGACGTGAGGTCTCCGCGCACGTCGCGCAGCGGACTGCCCGCAAGGGTCAAGCTGTCGATGCCGATTCCAACTCTTCCGGAAATCGGCAGCTTGAGCGGCCCGGTGAAGAGCTCGGCCAATTGCTGCACGGCGGCCAAGGGCAGGCGGCGCGCCCCTTCCGGCAACGCCAGCAGAGCGTCGAGATCGAGCTGTCGCGCGGAAATCACCGCGTCGAAGCGCGGATCCTTGCCGAACCTGAGATTCGCCGCTCCGCCCAATCGGATGGCGCGCTCGTCGGGCCCATATTGAAATTCGGCCTTGTCGAACAGGGCGTTCGCAGCCGTGGCCTTGACGTGCCCGTTGGCCCGCCAGGGAATGAGCGCCACCCCGTGCCCCGCCGCGTCGACGACTCCGGCGGGACGTGCCAGCTTGAATGTCCCGTCGAACTCGGGCGTTGCGTTCGCGAAACGCACCAAGCCATCGGCTTCCGCCGTCCACGGGCGGTTGTCGGGAGCCACCTCGAGGTGCAGCTTGACGGCCTCGTCTTCGAGCCGGCCGGCCGCAAGCGCGTATCGATAGCTCTCGCCGTTGGCTTGGAAGGTCCCCTCCCCTTTGGCAGGACCGAGCAACGAGCGAAATTCGCCTGCGAACGCCAGCCGGTCGAGCGCGAGGATGCCGCCGCTTGCCGCGTCGCTCAGCACGACGCGGCCGCCCTCGATGACGAACCGATCGATCGAGAGTTGATCCGGATTGAGATCGGCGGAGCTTCCTGCCCAACCGATCGCGCCATTCTGATCGACCCCGACCTGGATTTCCGGCGCGCGCAGGCGCAGCTCCGAGGCTCGCCAATGCGCGCGCAGCAAGGGACCGAGCGCGAACTCGATCGACAGCTCGCGGGCGCGGATGTGCGGTGCGTCCGCGGCCGCGCCGGCGCCGGCGCCGGCCTCCACATCCTTGAGCACCAGCGAGGGCGTCGGCAAAAGCCGCGCATCGATGCCGCCGGCCACCCGCACCGGCATGCCGGTGAGGCGGCTTGCCTCGGCCTCGAAGGTCGAGCGGTACTGGCCCCAGTCGACGAAATGCGGCCCGACCAGCGCCGCGAGCAGCGCCAGGATGATCGCAATGCCTATTGAGAGCAGAGTCGCTTGCACCACGCGCTCCGGGCCCCTGGGCTCTCGATAGTTGCCGCCGCGCGGCCTTCAGGCAGAATCGGGAGTTCTGGGGCGTTTCTGTGTCGGCCCATGCTGGCTCATCCGAGCACGACGATCTTGCCCGGGTTCATGATGTTGTGCGGATCGAGCGCTCGTTTGATCGCCCGCATGGCCTCGAGCGCCGCCGATCCATGTTCCGCTTCGAGATATTTCATCTTGCCCTGGCCGATGCCGTGCTCCCCGGTCGAGGTCCCCTCCATCGCCAGGGCCCGCTCGACCAGGCGGTTCATGAATGCCTGCGCGGCCTTGATCTCCGTCGGATTTTCCATGTCGATGAGCGGCGCGCAGTGAAAATTGCCGTCGCCGACGTGGCCGAGGATCGGACAGATCAGCCCGCTTGCCGCGATGTCCTTCTGGGTTTCGGTCACGCATTCGGCAAGCCGCGAGATCGGCACGCACACGTCGGTGGCGAACGTCTGCGCGCCCGGGCGCAGCCTGAAGGCGGCCCAATAGGCGTCGTGCCGCGCCTGCCACAATCGGCTGCGATCTTCCGCCTTTGTGGCCCATTCGAACGGGCCGCCGCCGTACTCGGCCGCGATCTCGCCGAACCGGTCCGATTGTTCCGCAACGCCGGCCTCGCTGCCGTGAAATTCGAGGAACAGCACCGGAGATTCCGGCAGGTTGAGCTTGGAATATAGGTTGCAGGCTTTCACCATCAACGCGTCGAGCAGCTCGATGCGGGCCACAGGGATGCCCGACTGGATGGTGGCGATCGTCGCATTGCATGCCGCCTCGACCGAAGGGAACGGGCACACCCCGCCCGAGATCGCCTCCGGGATGCCGTGGAGCTTCAGCGTCAATTCGGTGATGATGCCGAGCGTCCCCTCCGAGCCGATCAGCAGCCGCGTGAGGTCGTAGCCGGCCGAGGTCTTCTTGGCGCGCCGGGCGCTATGCAGGATCTCGCCGTTGGCGAGCACCGCGGTGAGCGCCAGCACATTGTCCTTCATGGTGCCGTAGCGCACCGCATTCGTGCCGGACGCACGCGTCGCCGCCATGCCGCCGAGCGAGGCATCGGCCCCCGGATCGATCGGGAAGAACAGGCCCTGGTCGCGCAGATATTCGTTGAGCTGCTTGCGGGTCACGCCCGGCTCGATCACGCAGTCGAGATCCCCGGCATGGACCTCGAGCACGCGGTTCATGTCCTTGAGATCGATGCTGATGCCGCCGAACGGCGCGTTGAGGTGGCCTTCGAGCGAGGTCCCGGTGCCGTAGGGGATGATCGGGACTCCATGCTTGGCGCACAAACGAACGATCGCCTGCACGTCCTCGGTGCGCTGCGCGAATACCACCGCATCGGCGGGCTGGTTCTCGAGCCAGGTCGCGGTGTGCGCGTGCTGCTGGCGAACGGCGAGCGAGGTCACCAGCCGGTTGCCGAATTGCGCCGCGAGCGCCTCGATCACGGCGGCGACCGCCCGCGGACTGGGTCGCTCGCTCGTGGCCGGAATTGCCTGCGTCGCCGATTGCATGGGGTTCTCGATCGCGGCGGTGAGCTTAGCAGAGACGGCACGCGGCCGGCAAAGTCGCGATCGTCACAGGCCATGCATGCCTGATCACACGGCGGCCGCGTCAATCTTGCGAAAAACGCCCGGAAACGCTTAGCTTCGCGCCGTGCTCGACCGCCTCGACCTCGAACCTTTGTTCTTCGCCCCGTTCGTCTCCTCGGTGATGCGGGTCGAGTCGGCTTGGATCGATTACAACGGCCATCTCAACATGGCCTATTACAACGTGCTGTTCGACCGCGCGGTCGATGAGGCCTTCGCACTGGTGGGCATCGGGCCGGATTATGTGAAGCGGCGGAACTGCTCGTTTTTCACCGCCGAGGTGCACGTGCGCTATCTGCGCGAGCTCCATGCCGGCGATCCGGTCCGGGTCACGGTCCAGCTCATCGATTGCGACGCCAAGCGCCTGCATTTCTTCGAGCAGCTCTTCCACGCGACCGAGGGCGGGGTCTCGGCCACCTCCGAGGACATCGCGCTTCACGTCGATATGGAAACCAAGAAAACCGCGCCGTTTCCGGACGACGTCCTGGCCGGTGCATCGAGATGCGCAGGGGCTGAGGGCGGCAGGCGACGCTCATCGTAGCCCGGATGGAGCGAAGCGAAATCCGGGGTCGGCTGTCCCGGATTTCGCGCCCGCTGCGCGGGTGCTCCATCCGGGCTACAAGCCCCTCCCCTTATGCCGGCCGGAATGCCATCTTGAGCCCGAGAGATTCGGGGCTCGGATTTTCCGGCGTCCCGTTGATCCCCGTTGATCCGGAACCGGGAATGAACGAGCCCAGCAAATTGTCGCCGCTGCCCGAGATGGAGCCCGCTCCCGGGGGGATTGCGGCGCGCGCGCGGGCGGCCGCGGCGCCGCCCTATCTGGCCGGGCTCAATGCCGAGCAGCGCGCCGCGGTCGAGACCCTCGATGGCCCGCTCCTGGTGCTGGCCGGCGCCGGGACCGGCAAGACCCGGGTGCTCACCACCCGGATCGCGCATATTCTCAGCCTCGGCCGCGCCCGGCCGTGGGAGATCCTCGCCGTCACCTTCACCAACAAGGCGGCGCGCGAGATGAAGGAACGCATCGGCAAGATGCTCGGCCAGACCGTCGAGGGCATGCCGTGGCTCGGAACCTTCCACGCCATCGGGGTGAAGATCCTGCGGCGGCATGCCGAGCTCGTCGGCCTGAAATCCGATTTCACCATTCTGGACGTCGACGACCAGATCCGCCTGCTCAAGCAGGTGGTGGGAGCCGCCGACATCGACGAAAAACGCTGGCCGGCGCGCGTGCTCGCGAGCCTGATCGATGGCTGGAAGAACCGCGGGCTCACCCCCGACCGGGTGCCGGCCGGCGAGGCGGCGACTTTCGCCGACGGCCACGGCACCAAGCTCTACGCCGCCTATCAGGACCGCCTGAAGGTGCTCAACGCCGCGGATTTCGGCGATCTCCTGCTCGAAGGCATCCGCCTGTTCCGCGAGCATGCGGCCGTGCTTGCGCAATATCAGGCGCGCTTCAAATACACCCTGGTCGACGAGTATCAAGACACCAATGTGGCGCAATATCTCTGGCTGCGGCTGCTCGGCCAGGGCTCGAAGAACATCTGCTGCGTCGGCGACGACGATCAGTCGATCTACGGCTGGCGCGGCGCCGAGGTCGACAATATTTTGCGCTTCGAGAAGGATTTCCCCGGCGCCCGGGTGATCCGGCTGGAACGCAATTATCGCTCGACCGCGCATATCCTCGCCGCCGCCTCGCACCTCATCACCCACAACGAGGGCCGGCTCGGCAAGACGCTGCGCACCGATGAGCATCCGGGCGAGAAGGTCACGGTGACGGGGGCCTGGGATTCCGAGGAGGAGGCGCGCTCGGTCGGCGAGGAGATCGAGGCGCTGCAGCGCGCCGGCCACAAGCTCAACGAGATCGCGATCCTGGTGCGCGCCTCGTTCCAGATGCGCGAGTTCGAGGATCGCTTCGTCACGTTGGGGCTGCCGTACCGGGTGATCGGCGGCCCGCGGTTCTACGAGCGCGCGGAGATCCGCGACGCGCTCGCCTATCTGCGCTGCGTCGCCTCGCCGGCCGACGATCTCGCCTTCGAGCGCATCGTAAACGTGCCCAAACGCGGGCTCGGCGACGCGACCTTGCAGATGCTGCACGATCACGCTCGTGCCCGGCGCATCCCGCTGATGGAGGCCGCCCGCGCGTTGATCGAAACCGAGGAGCTCAAGCCCAAGCCGCGCGGCGCCTTGCGCGATCTTCTCGCCGCGTTCGATAGCTGGCACGTGGAACGCGAGACGCTGCCGCATCCGGAGCTCGCCGAGATCGTGCTCGACGAATCCGGCTACACCGAGATGTGGCAGAAGGATCGCTCGGCCGATGCGGCGGGGCGCCTGGAGAATTTGAAAGAGCTCGTCCGCTCGATGGAGGAGTTCGAGAACCTGCAGGGCTTTCTCGAGCACGTGGCGCTGGTGATGGATGCCGACGGCGGGCCCAATGCCGATGCGGTCTCGATCATGACCTTGCATTCGGCCAAGGGCCTCGAGTTCGACACGGTGTTCCTGCCCGGCTGGGAGGAAGGGCTGTTTCCGCACCAGCGTGCGCTCGACGAAGGCGGCCGCGCCGCGCTCGAGGAGGAGCGCCGGCTCGCCCACGTCGGGATCACGCGGGCGCGGCGGCGGGTGAAGATCTTCTTTGCCAGCAATCGCCGCATCCACGGCATGTGGCAGTCGAGCGTGCCGTCGCGCTTTCTCGACGAGCTGCCCGAAGCTCATGTGGAGGTCGCCGAATCCAAGGGCGGCTTCGGCTGGGGCGGCTTCACGTCACGCTTCGACATGATGGAGCCGTTCGCGTCGGATTACGAGACGCCGGGCTGGCGGCGCGCGCGCGAGCGCATGCGCGCCGAGGAGGCGCGCGAGACGGGCGCCGACACGCCGGGGACCCGGAGCCGCACGGATCACCGCCGCGGCCCGCTGACGATCGAAGGCGAGCTCGTCGCCAAGTCCACCGGCGCGGTGTCGACCTATGCGATCGGCGACCGGGTGTTCCACCTGAAATTCGGCTACGGCGACATCGTCTCGGTCGACGGCAACAAGCTCACCGTGGCGTTCGACAAGGCCGGCGAGAAGCGCGTGGTGGATTCCTACGTGGAGCGCGCCTGAGATTGATTCGGTTTTCATCGGTACCCGAATGCACGCGCGCCATTGTCCGACCTCAACTCAGCGGCGGGAGGAAGTCGGCTCCCGAACGGAGCCGGGTAAACGAGCCAAGGCGCCGCTGGAGGATCATGGCACCGCAGAAGCGTTCCTATTGTCTTGGAATAAAACCAAGGAGTTAGGTCGATCCAATTTGCACGGAAACTGCTTTGGGTTGTGGCATTTGAAACCTGCAGTTAAGTCTCCAGAACAATCTTTTCCTGTCCCTCTCACGCTGACCCTCTCCTCGGCGCGGCGAGGAGACCGGCGCGCTGAGTTCCCGTAGACCCGACAGCCGTGGCGGGTCCGCGCTCGATCATCATTGGCCGCGTTTGTGCCGACGCCACGACGGCGCGGCGCATCGCCGATTGTTTGGTGGAGCATTGCGATCCTGCCCAAACTGCGGTCGGCATGTTCGAAGGGCCAGGGAGCGATTGGACCGTCGAAATTTCTTTCCGCTCCTCCCCGGACTGGAAGGTTGTGCGCGACCTCGTTGTCCGCACCGGGGGCAAAGCCGCCGCACGCACGCTGACCTTCGAGACGCTCACGGATCGCGACTGGGTTCGGGCGAGCCTCTCCGGCTTGCGGCCGGTCGAGGCAGGGCGATTCGTCGTGCACGGAAGCCACGACCGCCAAAGCATCGCGCCCAACCGCTTGCGTATCGAGGTCGAGGCCGCGCTCGCGTTCGGCACCGGCCATCACGGCACGACGCGAGGCTGTATGCTGGCGCTCGATCGGATCCTGAAAGCGCACCGGCCGCGGCGCGTGCTCGACCTCGGCACCGGCACCGGCGTGCTGGCGATCGCCGCCGCAAAAGCACGGCACGCGCGCGTGCTGGCGAGCGACATCGATCCGCTCGCCGCGAGCACCGCGCGCGCCAATGCGAAATCCAATGCGGTGGGTCATCGCCTCGAAGTGCTTCGCGCAGGCGGCGTCATCACGCGCTACTTTACGGCGCGCGCGCCGTTCGATCTCGTGTTCGCCAATATTTTGTTGGAGCCGCTGCAGCGTTTGGCGCGGCCTTTGTCCAGGCTGCTCGCCCCGAATGCGCGCGTGATTCTGTCCGGCCTGCTGCCGAGCCAAGCCAATGCCGCGCTCGTCGCCTATGCGGCGCAAGGCCTGCGGCTCGAACGCCGCATTCCGCTCGACGGCTGGGTGACCCTGGTGCTGATCCGTCCTTCGTAGCCCGGATGGAGCACAGCGCAATCCGGGATCGGCTGTCCCGGATTACGCGCCGCTATGCGGGCGCTCCATCCGGGCTACTGCATCGCGCGCATTGTCGCTCCGTGCGCCGCCCCATAGAGTGCCGGCATGTTCGAGGCAAAATTCCAATCCTTCGACGTGGAGGATATTCCGCGCGCGCAGATCGCGGCGCGGGTCGCCGCCTTGCGCGCCGAGTTGTCCCGGCGCGGGCTCGACGGCTTCGTGGTGCCGCGCGCCGACCGGCAGCAGGACGAATATCTGCCGCCCTCGGAGGAGCGGCTCAAATGGCTGACCGGATTTTCCGGCTCGGCCGGCGTCGCCGTCGTGCTCACCGAGCGCGCGGCGCTGTTCGTCGACGGCCGCTACACCCTGCAGGCGCGCGACCAGGTCGACACTGCGCTCTTCTCCATCGAGCATCTGATCGATTCGCCGCCGCACGTCTGGCTCGAAGGCAATTTGAAGCCCGGCGCGAAGCTCGGATATGACTCGTGGCTTCACACCGTCGGCGGCGCCGAGAAGCTGGCGAAGGCGTGCGCCGCTGCCGGCGCGGAGCTCGAGCCGGCCGAACCGAACCCGATCGACGCGATCTGGCCGAACCGGCCTCTCCCGCCGCTCGGGCCCGTGGTACCGCACGACCTGCGCTTCGCCGGCGAGAGCGCGGCCTCGAAGCTCGCGCGGGTGCAGGCCGAGATCGCTAAGGCCAAGACCGATGCGCTCGTGGTCTCCGACGCGCAGGCGGTCGCCTGGGCTTTCAACATCCGCGGCGCCGACGTGGCGCATACGCCGCTTCCGCTCGCGTTCGCGATCGTGCCGCGGGAGGGCCGGCCCTCGCTCTACGTCGATGGCCGCAAGCTCGGCAACGCGGTGCGCCATGCGCTTCAGGAATATTTGGACGTGCGCGAGGAGGCGGCGCTCGCCGAGGATCTCGCCGCGCTCGGCGCCGCTGGATTAAAAGCGAGCCTCGACGATTCGACCGCCGCCGACGCGCTCGCAAAAATCGTGACCGAGAGCGGCGGAAAAATCCTGCGCGGCGCCGATCCGATCGCGCTGATGAAGGCGGTCAAGAACGCGGTCGAGATCGACGGCGCCCGTGCCGCGCACCGTCGCGACGGCGCCGCGATGGCAAAATTTCTCGCTTGGTTCGACCGCGAAGCGCCGAGCGGCAAGCTCACCGAGATCGATGCGGTCGCGGCGCTGGAGACGTTCCGGCGCGAGACCGGCGCGCTCAAAGACGTGTCGTTCCCGACGATCGCCGGCGCCGGCCCGAACGGCGCCATCGTGCATTACCGCGTCGCCCGCGCCAGCAACCGCCGCATCGCGCCGGGTGAGCTGTTCCTGGTCGATTCCGGCGCGCAATACGAGGACGGCACGACCGACATCACCCGCACGATCGCGGTCGGAACCCCGAGCGAAGAAATGCGCGAACATTTCACCCGAGTGCTCAAGGGCCATATCGCGCTGGCGCGGGCCTTGTTTCCCGACGGCACCACCGGCGCGCAGCTCGACAGCTTCGCGCGGCAATATCTGTGGGCCGCGGGGCTCGATTTCGACCACGGCACCGGGCATGGCGTGGGCAGCTATCTCTCCGTGCACGAGAGCCCGGCCCGCATCTCCAAGCTCGGCACGATCGCGCTCAAGCGCGGCATGATCCTTTCCAACGAGCCCGGCTATTACAAGACCGGCGCCTACGGCATCCGCGTGGAGAATCTGGTGCTGGTCGTCGAGGCCCGGGCTCCGGTCGGCGCCGAAAAACCGCTCAACGCCTTCGAGACGCTCACGCTCGCCCCCATCGATGTTCGTCTGATCGAGCCGCGCCTGCTGACGGGCGACGAGCTCGCGTGGCTCGATGCCTATCACACCCGGGTGCGCGACACCCTCGCGCCGCTGGTCGATGCCGACACGGGGAACTGGCTCGGGCGGGCGACACGGCCGCTCGGTGCCGCGTGACTCATGACTCGGGTCCAACCGGAGGACTTGCGTTGTTACATTGTAATACTTAGTATGACTCGCCATGACCATCAATCGCACTTCGGCGACGTTTTCCATATCGCTCCCGCCGGAAATGGCGGACGAGCTCGAGCGTGTTCGGCGACAAGAACGTCGAACTCGCTCCGAGCTAGTGCGTGAGGCTTTGCGGCATTACATTCGCGCGGCTGAAGCCCGGAGCGTCCACCAGCGCATTGGCAAGCTGCCGGAAGCGGAGCCGACGGCTGACGAGGTCGCCGCCATCAAGGAAGGTAGCGGGGAGTTGGCTGAAGGCAAATTTGTAACTTTCGAGCAACTTCGCCATGAGCTGGGCCGTCGCCGTCAGCAATCGCGCGCGAAAAAGTCTAAGCCGCGTTCCCGCCGCTGACCAAGCGCGCATCATGGCGGCGCTTAGCGCCATGCAAGCCGATCCGCTCTCCGGCGATGTGGTGAAGCTTACAGGGCAGGATGCTTTCCGCAGGCGCGTCGGCAATTACCGGATCATCTTTCGGATTGATTTCAAATCCGTCGCGGTCGGCATCATCGACATTCAGCGCCGAACCACG
>WNGD01006417.1_pt1 | contig 11246 bp, 9 predicted proteins | sample 5400671 | NCBI WGS metagenome assembly WNGD01 (sample SAMN13153369, study PRJNA577476) | soil metagenome | isolation source: 40 cm soil or saprolite under grassland replicate 2 | place: USA:California | collected 2016-06-15
CGAAATGCTTCCCGGTGGAATTGCCGTGCGCGAACGTCATATTTTGCACGACGAGCCTCGGCCTTGCCTGGTCCTGGCAATGCGACGTGGTGAACACCTGGTGCGGGTCGCAGGTGTCCATGTACAGGATCCGCCGTACGCCGCCGCCGCTGAGCGTCACCTTCCCACCGCCGTCGAGGACGACCCGCCGGCTCGTGTTGCGGACTTTCGCGGTGGCCCGCATCACGATGGTCACCGGGCCGGAGCCGCAGGAGAAGGTGATGACGCCGCCCGCGCGGACGGCCCGTACGACGGCCCGCGAGGTGCAGCTTGCCGCCGTGCCGTTGCCGACGACCCGGTCCGGATGCGCTGTGCTGGCCAGCCAGGCGGCCGCCCTGCTCGTGCGGGCCGAGCCAGCGCGGGACAAGCCAGCGCTGGCTGAGCCAGCGCGGGCCGAGGCGGCGCGGTCGGTCGGCGCATGGACCGACGAGAGCGCTACCCGCTGCGGGCCGGTCATCGCCCCGCATGCCGAGATGCCGGAAATCGCGGCGAGTGCGGCCAGTAGCACGGTGGCATCACGGATGAATCGCATGGGGCCACATGCTAGCCCTGGAACGAGTGATCACATTGGCGTACTCGCGTAGTGTGCAAGGCACCCTGCCGGAGCACCAGAGGCACCATGACCGAGCACCAGCTAGAGCCGACGCCTAGCACGACGGCCGACGTCTTCTCGCGCGACATACCGCCCGTGCTGACCGTCGATCCCGGCGACACAGTCGTCGTCCGGTCCCTGGACGCGGCCGGCTTCCTGGCGCGCCAGCAGCACCCGGGCGCCCGGCCGCCGGCCATGTTCAAGGCCGACCGCGGGCACTGCCTGACTGGCCCGATCGAGGTGCGCGGCGCGGCGCCCGGCGACGTGCTGGCGGTGCGGCTCGCGGCACTGCGCCCGGCCGACTGGGGCTGGACCGTGTCCGCCGCCAGGGACACCCCGCTGACCCGGCGCCTCGGGCTGCACGAGGGCCCGCCAAGCTGGCTGCTATGGGAGATCGACGCGGCGGCGGGCACGGCAACGAGCAACTACGGCCACACCATCGCGATCGCGCCATTCCTCGGCGTAACCGGCGTGGCCTGGGATGAGCCAGGCGAGCATTCGACGATCCCGCCTCGTGCCGTGGGCGGCGGCAACATCGACTGCAGGGAACTGGTCGCCGGCTCGACTCTGTACCTGCCGGTGACCGTACCCGGCGCGCTGCTCAGCCTCGGCGACGGGCACGCGGCGCAGGGCGACGGCGAGGTGGCGGGCACGGCGATCGAGTGCGGCATGACCACGCGGGCTCAGCTGGACCTGGTCACGGACCCGCCGGTGCCCGGCGTGCACGCGGAGACCCCGGCAGGCCGGATCACGTTCGGCTTCAGCGCCGACCTGAACGAGGCGATGGGCGACGCGCTCGATGCCATGCTCGGCTGGCTGCAGGGGCTCTACCAGCTGGACAAGGCGGCCGCGCTGGCGGCGGCCAGCCCCGTCGTGGACCTGCGGGTCACTCAGGTGGCGAACCAGGCCTGGGGCGTGCACGCCGTCCTCCCGCACGGTGCCATCCAGGCGGATTGACCCCGGTGGCATGCCACCAGGCGGCGCGAATCCGGCAGCGACGGGCCACCTCGTCCAGGAAGATCCCCGACCTGACATCCTCGCCGAGGTGGCACGCCACCCAGTGCCCATCCCCGGCGGGCCCGCTGATCAGGACGATTTATTACGCAAGGCTCCGGCGTTAGGGTTCACGGCAGGAACTCAGGTCCCGAACAGGAGTGATGACCGATTTCGGCGAAAGGACACATGCCGGAGGCACCGCAGCTTGCGGCGGAGTCTCCCGCCATCATCGGGGCGGCGCAGGTGCGCAAGCTCGTCCCGATGCCGGACGCGATCGAGGCAAGCCGCCGTGCGTTCAGCGCCGCTGCGCGAGGCGAGATCACCGGGCCGCTGCGTACCTCGCTGTCCAGGGAGCGGGTCCTGGTCATGCCCGCCGAGCATTCGTCCGGCAGCGCGGTGATCAAGGTAATCAGCCTGCGGCCGGACGGCCGGGCGCACGGGCTGCCGAGCATCGGCGGCGGGGTGCTGTGGATCGACGGCCCGACCGGCCGGATCGCTGCCATGATCGACGCGGCCGCGCTCACCGCGCTGCGCACCGGCGCCGCCAGCGGCCTGGCGACCAGCCTGCTTGCCCCGCCGTCCAGCCGGGTACTGGCCATGCTGGGGGCCGGCGACCAGGCAGCCGACCAGGTGGCCGGCGTCTGCGCGGTACGGCCGATCCGCGAGATCCGCGTGCACAGCAGGCGCCGGCCGCGCAGCGAGGAGCTGCGCGATCGGCTGCGGCTGGCCTACCCGGGCGTGGCCGTCGACGCGGCCGAGTCGGCCCGCCGCGCGGTCCGCGGCGCGGACGTGATCTGCACCGCGACCCGGTCGGCGCAGCCGCTCTTCGAGGCCGGTGACCTGGCGCCTGCGGCGCACGTGAACGCGGTTGGCTCGTACCGGCTGGATATGTGCGAGGTGCCGCCGGAGGCATTCCGGCGCGCGGCTGTCGTCGTGATCGATCAGCTGCAGGCGGCCCTGGCCGAGGCGGGCGACCTGGTCCAGGCCTTGGACGGCGGTTACCTGCACCGCGCGGACGTCATCGAGATGGGCCAGCTGCTGACCGGCGGTGCTGCGCACCCAGCCGGGCTCACCATCTTCAAGTCGGTGGGCATCGCCGCCCAGGACTGGGCGGTATGCGAGCTCGCCGTCCGGCGCGCCAGGGACGCCGGCCTGCTGCCGTCCCCGCCGGCCGACGGCCAGCCGTGAGCCAGCTGCATCGCCCCGCGCTGGTGAGCACGGTGGACTACCACACCGCGGGCGAGCCATTCCGCATCGTCACCGGCGGCATTCCCAGCCTGCCGGGCAGCTGCGTCGCCGACCGCCGCGAGCACGCCGCGGCCCGGCTCGACCACGTGCGTCAGCTGCTCGTCCGGGAGCCGCGCGGGCATGCCGGGATGTACGGCTGCTTCGTGACACCGCCGGATGATGCAGGTGCCGAGCTCGGCGCGGTGTTCTTCCATCGGTCCGGCTTCTCCACCGCATGCGGCCACGGCACGATCGCGCTGGCAACCTGGGCCGCGGACGCCGGCCTCGTGCCGGCCGAGGCAAGCGCGTTCAGCATCGACGTGCCGTCCGGCCGCGTCGGCGTCCGGCTCAGCCGCGATGCCGGCGGCCGGGCCAGCGCCGTTACCTTCGGCAACGTCCCGGCGTGGGTGCACCACCGTGACATCCGGTTGCCGGCGCTGCCCGGCGCGGGAGGCGTGGACATCGCGTTCGGCGGGGCCTTCTATGCCTCGGTGCCAGCCAGCGCGCTCGGCCTGCGGGTCACGCTCGACTACCTGCCGCAGCTGGTCGAAGCTGGCCGGCGCATCCAGGCGCAGCTCGACTCGGCGGGCGCGGCGATCCACGAAGCCGACGAAAGGCTGAGCGGGATCTACGGCGTAATTCTGTATGAAGATCTTCCCGGCGAGCCGGGCTGCCTGGTGCAGCGCAACGTGACCGTCTTCGGCGACGGCCAGATCGACCGATCCCCGTGCGGAAGCGGGACCACCGCGCGGCTCGCGCTGCTGGCGGGCCACGGCCTGGCCGACGGCCAGACCCTGGTGCACGAGAGCATCATCGGGACCAGGTTCGAGGCCAGGATCGCGGGCACGGTGACCGAGCAGGGCCGGACGGCGGTCGTCACCGAGGTGACCGGCAGCGCGTCCATGACCGGGCTGCACCAGTTCGTGCTGGACCCCCGTGATCCGCTCGGCGCCGGCTTCACTCTCGGCTGAGGTCACGGGCGGCGCAGACCTCAGCAGGGTGCTCGCCGCCCCGAAACCCGCCGTGATCATGAAACAGGGACTCGTCCGCATCCGTCGGCGGGCGGAGGCGCGGGCGCAAGTTCGGGTGGCTGCCGGTGATTTTCGGGATCGGGGCATGTCTGAGCCTTCGTAATGGTTTGCGGGAGGAGTGCAGGATCATGTTCGCTAAGCCCAGGCACGGCCGCGGGCCGGCGCCCGGCCCGATCCGCCCCGCGGCGGGCAGGCTCGATGTCTCAGGCCGGCAGGCCGACGACCTGATCAGGAGGATGCGGTGTCAGCTAGCAGTTCCGGGCCGGCCAGTTCCGGGCCGGCGATTCTGGTAGAGGGCTTGACGAAGTCGTTCGGGGACGTGCGCGCGCTGCGCGGGATCGACCTGTCGGTACCCCGCGGGACGGTGCTCGGCGTGCTCGGCCCGAACGGCGCGGGTAAGACGACAGCGGTCCGCATCCTGACCACGCTGCTGCTGCCGGACGCGGGGCACGCGGTCGTGGAAGGCCACGACGTGGTACGGGAGGCTGCGGCGGTCCGCCGCTCGATCGGGCTGGCCGGCCAGTCAGCGGCCATCCAGGAAGAGCTCACCGGCCGGGAGAACCTCGAGCTCATCGGGCGGCTCTATCACCTGAGCTGGCCGAGTGCCCGCAGCCGCGCGGTCGAGCTACTGGAGCAGTTCGACCTGGCCGACGCCGCCGACCGGTCAGCCAAGACCTTCTCCGGCGGCATGCAGCGCCGCCTGGACCTGGCCGCCAGCCTGGTCGGGCAGCCCAAGGTCCTGTTCCTTGACGAGCCGACGACCGGCCTTGACCCAAGGTCCAGGCTCGGGATGTGGGACATCATCCGGTCGCTGGCCGCTGCCGGTACCACGCTGCTGCTCACCACCCAGTACCTGGACGAGGCGGACGAGCTGGCCAACGAGATCGTGGTCATCGACCACGGACTGGTCATCGCGGCCGGCACGGCCGAGGAGCTGAAGGGCCGGATCGGCGGGGATGTGCTGGAGTTCACCGTGCCCGACCGGACCAGGGTCGGCGACGCCGTCACGACGATCGCGAAGATCGGCGAGAGCGAGCCGTACGTAGACAAGGAGACTGGCGTGATCAGCGTGGGAGTCGGGGGCCGTGGTTCCGAGGCACTCATCGAGGCAGTGCGCGGCCTGGACAACGCGGGTGTCGAGACCCGCGGCCTGGCGCTGCGCCGGCCGTCACTCGACGACGTATTCCTCGCGCTGACCGGGCACGCTGCCGAAGACGAAGAGCTGCCGGACAAACGCCGCCGCGGCCGCCGCCGGGGCGGCACCGGCGCCGGTAGCTCGGACACCGCGAAGGTGGCGTCATGACCGCCGTCGCGGTGCAACCGGACGAGCCCGGCCTGGTCACCCAGGCCCGCTGGGCGGTGAGCGACACCCTCACGCTCGCCAGGCGCAACCTGCTGGTCTGGCTGCGGGTACCTGCCTACATCGTGTTCACCGTGATCCAGCCGGTGATGTTCGTGCTGCTGTTCGCCTACGTCTTCGCCGGCGCGATCCCGGTGACCGGTGGCTACGTCAACTTCCTGATGCCGGGGATCATCGGGCAAAGCGCGGCGTTCGCGACGTTCGGCACCGCCATCGCGCTGGCGCAGGAGCTGAAGAAGGGCGTGATCGACCGGCTGCGGGCGATGCCGATGGCGCGGTCGGCGGTGCTGGCCGGCCGCCTGGTCGCCGACACGGCCCGGATGCTCGTCACGATCCTGATCCTCGTCGGAGTGGGCTACCTGGTCGGGTTCCGGTTCCAGAACGGCCCGGTTCCCGCGGTGGCCATGGTGGTGCTCGCCACCGTGTTCGGGCTGGCGATCTGCTGCGTCGCCGCCTATACCGGGCTGGCCATCGGGGACGAGGAGTCGGTGCAGGCGTTCGGGCTGATCTGGCTGTTCCCGCTCACGTTCGTCAGTTCGGCGTTCGTGCCGATCGAGACCATGCCGGGCTGGCTGCAGGCGTTCGCGAACAACCAGCCGGTCACGTTCGTCATCGACACGATGCGCGCGCTGGCGCTCGGCGGGCCGATCGAGGCGAATCTGCTGAAGAGCATCGCGTGCCTGGCCGCGATCTTCGTCGTGTTCGTGCCGCTCGCCGTCCGCGCCTACCGCCGGGCCAGCTAGGCGGTTAATTCCTGTCGACCCGGCGAGGTATCTAGCGCGCGCATTCTGGCTCCTTATTAGGTAGGCCGGGAAACGGGCCCGGGCTATCGGACCGGGGGGTGCGGAATGACGACGCTGACGCCAGATCCAGTCAGGTCCATTGCTGGCCAGGGGATCGATGTTGGCAGGTTGCGGTCGTCGGGCTTGCTGGGCAAGGTTGCTGGCTGGCTGAAAGGCCCCAGCGCCAGGGAGTGGCTGCGCCGCAAGGCGGTCGCGGCATGGATGAATATCCTGATTGCGGCCGCCGCGGTGATCACCACCGTCACCGCCGGATTCATGGCTGCGCGACAGTGGCCGGACCCGCAGACCTGGGGCGTCGGCGCGCTCAAGCTGTTCGCGCTGTGGTGCCTGTCGTTCCTGCCCGGCTGGCTTTATATCCGGTTCCTTGGCATGCGGGCCAGGGCGCTGTGGAATGAATACGTGCTCAATTTGCACCGTCTGGGCTGGGATCGGCCGGGATCCCTGCCGGAGCCGCCTGTGACGTCGGAATTCCACCGTCAGTGGGCTCAGGATCAGCGGGAGGAGAACCCGGACCTGGTGCGGGGCAGGCCCGCCGACAACATTTACCAGCAGAAGTTTGAGGCCTACTACGGACGGCAGATTCCCGCTGCCGTGAATGAGCGCCGGGCCGGGACGCCGGATAATACCGATGTCCCGCCGGACGAGGATTACGTGGTCAGCAGCGAGTCGCTGTTCCCGGTGTTCCTCGCGACGGCGGTGTTCGCCGTCGGCTGGGCGGCAGTGCTCTGGGACACCCGGTTCATCGCCGCTCCCGCTGGCCCGTGGGATGTCCTGAAGTACGGGTTCCTCGGCTCCTACGCCTTCGTGACCAGCATGCTGATCCGTCGCTTCTTCCAAAGCGACCTGCGCCCGAGCGCCTACGCAAGCTCGGTGTTCCGGATCGTGCTGGTCTTGCTGATCGTCGCCGTCCTGCACCAGGTGATCGGCAGCACCTCGCTGGTCACCAGCCACGCCGAGCTGGCCGCGGCCTTCGTCGTCGGGTTCTTCCCGCTGGTCGGCCTGCAGGCGCTGCAGCGAGTGACATCGAATGTGCTGGGCCGGCTCGTCCCGCCGGTCACCTCCGAGTATCCCCTCGACCAGCTCGACGGATTCAATCTCTGGTATGAGGCGCGGCTTACCGAAGAAGGCGTCGAGGACATGCAGAACCTCACCACCATGAACCTGGTGGACGTCATCCTGCACACCCGGGTCCCGGCCGGGCGCCTGGTGGACTGGATCGACCAGGCATTCCTGCTGAGCCACCTGGAGGGGGCAGACCGTGACGAGCTGATCAGGCTACGGGGAAGGGAGCAATGCCCGGCCGAGGCTGACTCGGCCGCCGAGTCGGGAGCCGGCGCGCGGGTCAAGCTCCGGCGGGTCGGCATCCGCACGGCCACCGACTTGCTCAAGGCGTTCTCGGTCGAGCAGGATCCGCCGTGCGGGGCGCTCCGTTGCTTCGCTGTGCCGGCCGGCCTGAAACGGCTGCCGCTGCCGGAGGATCAGCTTCGCCTGCTGGTCGCCGTCCTTGGCTCCGAGCCGGGCCTGGTCCCGGTCTGGAACTGGCAGCGGAACGGGGTTCCGGTCTGCCGGAACTGACCCTCGGGCAGGTCGCTCGCGGCGGATGCGGAATGCGAGGATGTGCCGATGGCGGAGTTCGTGGTGAGGCCGGCGCGGGCGGGCGATGCGCCGGCGATGGCGGAGCTGATGGCGGCGGTGGCTGCGGAGCGCGACGGGATAGCGACCGAGCCGCCGGTCGACATCGGGGAGCGCACCGCGCTCTTTGCGCGCAGCGCAGGCGAGTCTGTCGTCGCGGTCGGCGGCAGCCGGATCGTCGGCATGCTCCATGTCGAGGTCAGCCGTCACGGCTTCGGCGATCTCGGGATGCTTGTCGACCGCGGCTGGCGCGGCCGCGGGGTCGGTTCGGCGCTCGTGCAGGCGGCGATCGACTGGGCGCGCGGCCAGGGGCTGCACAAGCTCTGCCTTGAGGTGTTCGCGCACAATACGGCCGCGATCGCGCTGTACAGGAAGTCCGGCTTCGCCGAGGAAGGGCGGCGCGTAAGGCAGTACCGGCGGGCTAGCGGCGAGGTCTGGGACTCGATCGTGATGGGCCGCGCGCTATAGCAACTCGCCGGCCTCGCACCAGAACCAGGCCCCGTTCAACGACGTGGATGGGACTCCGCTGCGGTAACAACAGCAGATTCCCATCCACGTTGTTCGCTGGAGGGCTAGGGAGGTCCGTTCGGCTGGGTGCGTACGGCCCGGCACGGCCTGCCTTCCGGGCTTCCGCCGTCGGCCACGATCGATGATGATGGCCATGGCGGCTGTTGCCGGGCGGACGCGGAGGAAGCGACATGACGACGACGGCTTCACCGGGATACGCCAGCCCGGTCGACTTCGATGCCTATGGGCAGTACGGCGCCCGCCGCGGCTTCGACTCCGGCCAGGCATTCAAGCGCCCGCGCTACCCGTTCCGCGGCCGGATCACCGCCGACGGCTCCAGCGGGTACCGGGCCGAGCCTGGCCGCTACCACCTCTACATCTCCTGGGGCTGCCCGTGGGCGCAGCGGACCGCGATCGTCCGCAAGCTCGCGGGCCTGGAAGACGTCGTCTCCCTTTCCTACGTCGACGACGAGCGGGACGGCCGCGGCTGGGCCTTCCGGGCCCGCCGCGGGCCGGACCCGGTCAACGGGTTCACCCTGCTGGCGCAGGCATATGAGGTAACCGAGCCCGGCTTCAGCGGCCACATCTCGGTGCCCGTCCTGTGGGACCGGCAGACCGCCGCGATCGTCAGCAACAACTTCCCCGACATCACGATCGACCTGGGCACCGCGTTCGGCGAGTGGGCCGACCCGGCCGTCGACCTGTACCCGGCAGCCCGGCGGGCCGAGATCGACGCGCTCAACGAGCGGGTGTACGAGACCGTCAACGACGGGACGTACCGCGTCGCTGGAGCCACCACCGAGCGGGACTACGCCGAGCTCAGGCACCGCCTGATCGGGACGCTGGAGTACCTGGATGAGCGGCTGGCCGCGAGCCGGTACCTGTTCGGCGTGGGGGTGACCGAGTCGGACGTACGACTCTGGCCGACGCTGGCCCGTTTCGACTCCGGATACAATCCGCTCGCCAAGATCAGCGAGCGGCGGCTGGTCGACTTCCCGGTGCTCTGGGCCTATGCCCGCGATCTCTATCAGCTCCCGGCCTTCCGGCAGACCACGGACTTCGCCTCGTTCGCCCGGTTCGGCTCGGGCGCCAAGCCCAGCTTCTTCAACGACGCCGGCTGGCGGATCCCGGTCACCCCGTTCCAGGCCGACTGGGACGCCCCGCACGACCGGCAGCGGCTCGGCTGAGCGTCGCCGGCCGGCCCCGCGGCGCGATGATAGGCGCTCTTGAGCGGTTCTTGGCCGGCTCTTAACACTTCCTCGGGCATGATGGGCTCCCATGAGGACTTGACCCTGGCCGGCGGCCTCCGCCTGGCGGGCGGCCCGCCGGATCGGCCGCCCGGCGGATCCGCTCCCGCAGGGGCTGGTCCGGTGTCCCGGCGGGTAGTGATCCCAGCGGGTGCCGATGCAGGCCGGTGATCAGGGGGCGATGCCGCGGTGATCGATCTGGCGGTCCGCGGCGTGCAGCTGGCCGGCCAGCCGGCTGGCGCGCTGAGCGACCTGCTGGTGGACCAGGGCCGCTTCGCGGAAATCCGGCCGGCCCATGGCGAGCTGCCGGCGGCCCGCACCGTCATCGACGCCGCGGGAGCGTTCGCCTCGCCGCCCTATGTCGAGCCGCATGTGCACCTGGACGCGACGCTGACCGCGGGCGAGCCCCGGTGGAACGCCAGCGGCACGCTGTGGGAGGGGATCGCCTGCTGGGCCGAGCGCAAGGCAACGCTCAGCCGGGCCGACGTGATCGACCGGGCCGCCGAGGTGCTCCGCTGGCAGGCGGCGAACGGCGTGCTGCACGTCCGCAGTCATGTCGACGTGACCGATCCCGGCCTGGTCGCGCTCGACGCGCTGGCCGAGGTAGCCGACCAGGTAAGGGACGTCATCGGCCTGCAGCTTGTCGCGTTCCCGCAGGAGGGCATCTGCTCGTTCCCCGGCGGTGAGCGGCTGGTCGCCGAGGCCGCCGCGCGCGGCGCCGGCGTGATCGGCGCGATCCCGCATTTCGAGGACACCAGGGAGGACGGGGTCCGGTCGCTGGAGATCGCGGTCGACATCGCCGTCCGGCACGGCCTGATGCTGGACGCGCACTGCGACGAGATCGACGACGAACAGTCGCGGTTCGCCGAGGTGCTCGCCACGCTGGCGGCCCGCAGCGGACTGCGAGAGAAGGCGACCGCGAGCCACACCACCGCGATGGGCTCCTACAACGCCGCCTACGCGCTGAAGCTGGAGCGGATCCTGGCCAGGTCCGGTGTCAACCTGGTCAGCAACCCGCTGGTCAACCTGCACCTGCAGGGCCGCCTGGACGGCTATCCCAAGCGCCGCGGGCTGACCAGGGTCAAGGAGATGCTCGCGGCGGGCGTCAACGTGGCGTTCGGCCACGACGACATCATGGATCCGTGGTACCCGCTCGGCACCGGGAACCCGGTGCAGGTGGCCTTCGTCGGAGCGCACGCGACCCAGCTCACCTCGCCGGCCGAGATCGCCGAGTGCTTCGCGATGGTGACCGACCGGGCCGCCGCCGTGCTCGGCCTCGGGGCCGGATACGGCATCGCGCCCGGCCGACCGGCCAGCTTCATCCTGCTGCCGGCCAGCGGCCCGTTCGACGTGGTGCGGCGGCAGGTCCGCCCGTCGCACGTGGTGGCGCACGGCCAGCTGGTCGCCACCACGCCCGCCTCGGTCACCACGCTGCGCTGGCCCGGCCGTCCGGCCGAGGCGGTGGACTTCGTCCGCCGCCGGGACGCCGCCGCCGCCACATGGCGGGAGCCTCATACCCCGCCATGATCCCGGGCCAGCGGAACCGCGAGGAGCCTGACCGAACGCGTGAGATAGCTGTGCATCCGAGAATCCCTTCGTCCCCGCCGACGGCGAAATATGCCGTATTGTCTGGTTCGAGATCGCTGGCCTGCCCCGAGTTCCTTGATCACGGAGGGTTTTAGGTGCTGGAACCCCCGAAACCCTCCGTGATCATGAAACGGCGACGCGCGGCTTAGCCCGAAGTTGCATCGCTTACGACGGATGAACCCCCAGTTGAGCTGGGGGTTCATTGTTTCCGGTTGTGGCTGTTCT
>WNGD01008789.1_pt1 | contig 11246 bp, 10 predicted proteins | sample 5400671 | NCBI WGS metagenome assembly WNGD01 (sample SAMN13153369, study PRJNA577476) | soil metagenome | isolation source: 40 cm soil or saprolite under grassland replicate 2 | place: USA:California | collected 2016-06-15
ATCACTGTCTCGCCGACCTGGAAGGACCGGGTGGCGAACACGCCTGCGCCCTTGGTGTCAGTTCGCCTGAGTTCGTAGCCGCGGTTCACGTCGCCTGCTCTCTGACGGGTCAGCTCTGCCGGCAAGCTGATCAAGGACGAACCGGCCGTTCCCCGCGCCGGGGACGATCCGCGAGGCATGCGCGAATGATCGTTTAGTGACACACCTGCATCGTAAATCTTGAGGTGAGCACCAGCTACCACACATCTAGATCAAGTTGAGCGAGAAGAGGGTATTAAACCCCTATGCGCGCTAATCCAAATAGAGCGGCCCGCGCCCGGCAATGCCCAGCCCTGCAGCGGCCACGGGCGAGAGGGGCTACCGCGCTGCCTGCCTCCGATTCGGCGCTCTGCACGGGCAGCGATAGTGGTCACCCAACAGGCCCGCGGCGCCAAGTTACCCGTGATGGACACCTGGCCAGTGTGCCCGCCACTGCGCCTGTGGTCCGCAAATTTCCTGATGCGGCAAATACCAGCCGACGTATTCAGAGTGGGTCAAACACGCTCCGCATTCAGGCTGCTGACCTCTGGCAATGATCACCGTCGCCTGCCATGCTGCTGGTGCGAATCGGGATCCCTCCCGGCAGCGCCGAGAGCGAGCTTTAGCGCCCAACGGGCTCGGCTCGATTCAGCTCGACGGCTCTATGGCGTTGTTATTATGAGGGGCTTCCTCGCTCGACAACTCGGGCAGATCGATGCACGGCTTCGCTTTGGGTGCAACAGGCCGCGAGTTCGAATCTCATCAGTCCGACTCAAACTACCAAGTCATAACGTTGATTCATGATCTTGCTTACGCTCGGATGATCGGCCGACCGTAATTCGACCGTCGCAGGGAACACGATCAGCTAGCACCTGGCCGGAGCGATCGTCTTCCTGCGGCATGTGGGACGCCAGCTACAGCCTTTTGTTGAACGGCTGATGGGGTCCCAACGGAGGAACATCACGCCCTGGTGCAGAACCTGCGGCAGTGGGTTCCGTGCGTGGTCCGCAACCATAGTTGGTTTGCCAGCGACTGTTGCCGACGCTTGCAGCCCGCCAGGCCGGTCTGGACCATGACCCCGGCTGCGGACGACGCGGAATCGATCGCACTATCCGCTCCGGCCTAACCGCCGGCGCCCGCAAACCACGCCGCAGCGCAGCGCGAGGCTGTCTGCGGCTGGATGTGGGCGCCGAGGCGCGGACGTGAACATTGCTATCGCCTTCGTCCACCCCGAACGCGCCAACCGGTTGCGTGAGCAAACCGCCTGCGGCAACCCGAAGGGTCGCTCGACCATCGGCCTTGTCGCCTATCTCGACGGTGAGCTGGTCGGCTGTGCGCGATTGAGCCGCACATAGCCTACCCGCGCCTGCTCCGAACCCGCACCCCATGGATCGGACGCGACGAGGACAAGACCGACGACAGCGTCTGGGCCGTCACGTGCTCGTCATCTGCAAGCGCTTCCGCAAGCGCGGCATCACGTACGCGCTCCGCGCCACCGTCGACTTCGCCCGTGACCGCGGCGCTGGCGCGCTCGAGGCCTAAACGATGATCACCCCGGCCCGGCAAGGACATCACCTGGGGCGAACGCCACGTCGGCAGCCATGATGTGTTCGCCGACGTCGGCTTCGCCGAGGAAAGCCACCCCAGCCCCCGGCGCGCCGTCATGCGCATCGACCTCTGAGCGCTCCAACAGGCGGGAACCATCCGCTCATAGCTCCCCATCAGCCCTCGGACACCGCGCCCAAGGTCCGTAGTAACAGGACACCCGTGCATCGCACCTGCTCCTGGGGAGGTCACAGGCGTGGCGACGTCCCTGGACGTGCCCGCTAGTCCCCCGCTGTACGGGCGGGTTGCTGTACTTTGCTGCTGTACTGGTCTAGACCTCTTCTGGCCTTGCACCACCCACTGAACAAGCCCTCGGGACGAACACGAGCGCTGAGGCAGATCGCTCTCGGCTGCTCAGTGCATGTGCACGGTGCCGTGCATCCCGGCGGATATGGCCAGGCCGACGACGAGGAGGACGATGCCCAGGATCACCGCCGCCCAGCCGAGTATCAAGCCCGCCAGCGCCAGGCCAGCCCCCTGCTCTCCGGTGCGCATGATCTGGCGCCGGGCCACGTGGCCGAGCACGATCGCTGGGATGGTCGCCAGCGGCCCGAACATGAACTGTGCGAGCCCGCAGGCGAGGCTCGCTATCGCGAGCCCGTTGGTCTTGGCCACCGGGGTCAACGCGTTGGTCTTGGCCACCGGGGCCGCCACAGTCGCCCCCGTGACAGGCAGGTCGGTCACAAGCTGGTCCAGGTCGGCGTAGGTGCGCGCGGACAAGGCGCTCTCCAGGCGGGCGTCATACTCGTCCTTGGACAGCCGGCCTTCGCTGTAGGCCGTGGTGAGGAGTCCCACCACGCGGTCACGGTCCGTGTCGGCGGCCCGCATTTTCGCCCGTTCGCCACCGGCCGCTGTATAGCCGTACCCGGCCGCCATCGGCGCCCCCAAACCCGAGTTCCCCGGTGTCACTTTCAGGATAGTCCCGCCTGGCGGCGCACGGACGGCCCAGAGCCTGCTTTGGAAGCCCCTAGACCGGCTCGCGTATCCTCCGTGTCGCCAGTCCGTAACGGTCTAGTGCTGCGGTGCAGATCTTTCGCGAGGGCTCGACGGGCCGCCAGTTTCGCCGTGCACGACAGCTGTGACCCCCTGCTTGCAAAGCCAGGCCAAGATGTCCAGCACTGTCGCTGGCGTGGGACGATGCGCTCCAAGTGTCCATTTCAGGCTGGCAGTGTCCAAGCGCGTTGGTGTCGGTTGTGGGTGTCATGCCTGGACTGACGCCGTTGATCATCTGATCCGTAGCTCGTGGCAGCGCGGTCGCTGAAGGTCTTTGCGCTGCCGGTGAGGGCTGTGGGGGTTGCGTGCGATCGGCGAGGGGCGGCCTGGTTGCTGCACTTTGATGCTGCGTGCGGTGTCTAGGATGCTCGCGCCTGGCCTCTTCCTCTGGCGTGACGACGCAATGGTGCAGCGTGAGGTCATCTCCTCGGTCGGGCACCCTCTCGGTTACCCGGCCCTGCCGCGCCTCCGGGGAGCGGCCGCGCGAACCGCGACCTGCGCGGAACTTACCGTACGGAGTATGGGCCGTCATAGTCGGCCTGGGTCACCTGTCTGCAAGCCGCAGCCAGCCTTCCGGTGCTGTGATTCTGAAGCCGGGGCAAGGTGATCGCCGAACGTTTCAGAGGGCAGTGATCCGAATGTTACGGAAGGCGGTGGCGGGCTGGTCCTGGTAGAAGGTCCACCGGCCGCTCGGCGCGCGGTGCCAGACCGAGCGATAGCCCGGGCCGATCGACGAGGCCGAGAAGCGCCTGAGCCCGAGGATGTGCCCTGACCGGAACGGCAGCCCCGTGACGCCGTAGCCGGAGAAACGCTCCCCGGAGCCGGCCGGCAACGTGGGCTCGCGCTCGATCTCGTCGGCGTACTCGGCGGGCTGGCGCATGGCCACACCCTCTCAGCGCGCCACTCGCCCTGCCATAGGGTCAGCGCGTAGAGCGGTTGGTCCGCTTTTGCGCCCGCCCCGACGCCGTGCTGGCACGGCGAGCTCTGTAATTGTTTCTGAGACGTCGGCGCGGAGCGCGGTGTCTCGCCCGCACGGATGGCCAGGGGCGCCGCGTCGCGGCGCCCCTGGTGGAGCTTTCGGCCTTACCCGACGTGCACGAAGATGTCGGGACAATGGCCCGGGTTCGGGAACACCGGGCACGTGTTCGTGTCCCCGACGACGAGATTGCTCGCGGCCGAGAAGAACCCGATCGTCGACCCGTCGGCGCTGATGTCCGGATCGGTGCTGGCGTCGTTCGCCTGCGCCCCTCCGCTGTCGACGCTGACGCGCACCGTCTCGCCGGTCAGCCGGTCGTGTACGAAGACATCGGGACACTCACCGGCGATGTCGTTGAAGAACGGCCCGCAAGTGTTCGTGTCGCCTGCGACGAGGTTCGTCGCGATCGAGTCGAACGCGACCAGGCGACCGTCGCCGCTGATCCTGGCCCCGAAGGCTGACCCGCCGCGGATTCCCGGGCCGACGCTCTGACCGTTCGCCTCGCCGCCGGCGCTGTCGACGCTGACGCGCTCCGTCGCACCCGTGAGCAAGTCGTGGACGAAGACATCGGGCACGCCGTTCGTGTCGCCGGGGACGAGGTTCGACGCCGCGGAGTCGAATACGACAAAGCGGCCGTCGCCGTTCAGGTCGGGGCGGAAGCTGACGTCGTTCGACTCCGCGCCGGCGCTGTCCACGCTCGCGCGCACCGTCCTCCCGGTGACGCGGTCATGCACGAAAACGTCGGTCTTCCCGTTCGTGTCGCGCTTGACCAAGTTGCTCGCGCTCGAGGCGAAGGCGACGAACCGGCCGTCGCCGCTGATCGCCGGCGATGCGGCCACGAAGCCTTGCGCCGGATCGCCGTGGCTGTCGACGCTCACGCGCTCGATCGCGCCCGTCGACCGGTCCTTGACGTAAATGTGACGGCCGGGGGCGGTCTGCGGAACCAGGTTCGATGCATCGGAGGTGAAGGCGACGAAGCGGCCGTCGGCGCTGATCGCCGCGGTTCCGATGCTGTTGTTGTCGCCCTGCGCTCCATCCGCTGCGACGCTCACACGCGTCGTTTCGCCCGTCATCCGGTCGTGGACGAAGATGTCGCTCCGGCCGTTCGTGTCGCCGGAGACGAGATTGGCCGCCCCCGATGAGAAGGTGACGAAGCGCCCATCCCCGCTCAACATCGGGCCTGCGCTGCCGCTATCGCCCTGCTTCCCCTTGCTGCTGACGCTGACCCGCTCCGTCCTCCCGCTCGCCCGGTCACGCACGAACACGTCGAGCGCACCATTGGTATCGCCGCCGACGAGATTCGTCGCCTCCGAGTCGAACGCGACCACGACCCCGTCGGTGCTCACCGCCGGCGCGCTGACGCGCCCGCTGATGCCGTCCCCCTGCGTCCCGTTGCTTCGGACGCTGACGAGCTCGGTCAAAGCCGGCGCCGCCGCGGCTCTAGCAGCGAAAAGGCCGATGAACGCTAAGACGACGACGAGCGCGGCTGTTGGCTTGGCAGACATGGTCTCCCTCCTTCACGTCACGACTGAATGCAGAATAAACCCCGTCGAGCAAGAGCTCGCGCGGGATCGAAGTGGCAACGGTCGATCACGCCTGGGCGGAAGTTCGCATCAGAGAACCCTCCGGTCAACGTGACGACGGTCCGCCGCCCGCGAGGGCTGCGCGACCGCGGCAGCCGCCGGCCGGCCGCCGCCCGGCAGCTGTGGTCGACAACCAGACCATCTGAATCTCTACGGCGGTGGCGCGGGTTGGATTTGTGCAGCCAAGGCGTACGCCGACCGTCGCGAGCGACGGATGCGTAGGCGGTCATGGTGAGGCCCGCTTCACCGTGCCGAGGATGGAGGGCCGGCCGGGCGGCACCCGATCCGCCCAGCCGCCCTGTCGATTCCCGTCGATTCCGCCTGCGTCCGACACCCTTGCTTGCTAGCCGAGGTAGCGGGCGAGAGCGAAGTCCTCGTTCGACCCGCTGTAGTCGGAGCGCGACCTTCCGACCTTCGCCCCGCCGGCAGCCACGATCTTGCCATCGGTCTGCCGGGCGACCGCGAAGGCCGCGTCGTCGTCGCCGTTGAAGTCGGTCGTCACCTTGCCGCCCGTGCCGAAGGTCGGATCGAGACTCCCGTTCGCGTTGTAGCGGGCGAGGGCGAAGTCGCCAGAGCGCGACGTCTTGGCCACCCCGGCGGCGACCAGCTTGCCGTCCGGCTGCAGGACGAGGCCGTGCGCCGCGTCGTCGTCGCCGTTGAAGTCGGTCGTCACCTTGCCGCCGGTGCCGAAGGTCGGATCGAGACTCCCGTTCGCGTTGTAGCGGGCGAGGGCGAAGTCTTGGTTGCGTGAGGTTTTCGCCTCACCGGCGGCGACCAGCTTGCCGTCCGGCTGCAGCACGAGCGCGAAGGCCGCGTCGTCATTGCCGGCGAAGTCGGTCGTCACCTTGCCGCCCGTGCCGAAGGTCGGATCCAAACTCCCGTTCGCGTTGTAGCGGGCGAGGGCGAAGTCCTGGTTGCGTGAGGTCTTCGCCTCACCGGCAACGACGATCTTCCCATCCGGCTGCAGGACGACCGCGTTAGCGGCGTCGTCGTTGCCGTTGAAGTCGGTCGTCACCTTGCCGCCGGTGCCGAAGGTCGCATCCAGACTCCCGTTCGTGTTGTAGCGGGCGAGAGCAAAGTCGCCCGAGCGCGAGGTCTTGGCCACGCCGACGGCCACCAGCTTGCCGTCCGGCTGCACGGCCACCCCGTGCGCCTCGTCGTCATTGCCGGCGAAGTCGGTCGTCACCTTGCCGGCCGTGCCAAAGGTCGCGTCCAGGTCGCCCGATGCGGCCCGAGCGGCCAGCGGCAACGCCAGCGACAGGGCCAACCCTGCCGCAAGCCAGATGATCAACCTGATTGAAACCGTATGCACATCTCCTCCTCTCCTACCCAGCCGACCTCGGCGGAGACCGCCGCACGCTTCGGGGCGCGAACGGGGCCGCTCGCCGGCGCCCGAGGGCACCAGCATGCAGCCAGGGCGGCAGACGCGAAAAAGGCCTGGCCGGCTGGGCGATCGTAGAACTGCTCCGGGCATCCGCCACCCCCTTCTCACCGTGAAGCCCAACCTAGTTACTACGGACAAGGGGCTGGACTTGGATGTTCCGGCGGCCTCGCTCGCCTGGTATCCGTGACGATTTACAGAACTCGACCTCGGTGTGCTGCAGCGGTGATGAGCCGAGCCAGTCGAAGCTCGAAGGCTTTCGACAATGGCAGAGCCGAGGATGGCTCCTTTATGGAGCCCCGTGGTTGCAACCGGTGGCAATCGGCGGCAAATCGACTAGACGTGGGAACGGCTAAAACAAGCCAAAACCGTTGCCCTCGGTTGCGACTGGTTGCCTGCGATGTTCCATGGTCAATGAGGGGTAGGGATTGGCGACGGCCGTTACGAACTCGCAGGCCCCGACGGGTACACCGGCCCACAGTTGCTCGAGGAACCGCCGCATCACCGGGCGCCAGCGGTCGGCGGCCCGCGGGCTGAAGGCGGGCCCGACGAGGGCGCGCAGCCTGCGGTGGCGCTGGCCGGTCTGGTTGAGGATGTTGGCGTCGATCTGCTCGCGGAGCCGCCCGCCCGTGACGCCGAAGATGTCGGCGATCTCGCGGCCGGGGAAGGCGGTCGCCTTCGACCGCAGGAAGAACTCACCCGACTCGCGGTCAAGCACCACCAGCGACAGCGGGGCCTGTGCGAGCCAGCCGTCTACCCCGGCAAGCCGCTGGTGGTAGACCTCTCCGGTCAGGTCGGGCACCATGTAGTCGAAGACGGGAAGATCCAGTTCTGTCACGAGTGTCACGTTTGCTCCCGTGGCGCGAGGTCGACATCAATTTAACCGGTCGTCGCATCGTCCGTGGCACGCGAAACTGGTCGCCATGACTCCCAAGGCGGGGAGGTCGGCGGGCACGGGGCGCAGCGGGCCCGGGGACCGCTGCCGTTCGTGCCGATCGTGGCCGATCTGGCCGCACCCACCCCGGTCCTGGCCGCCGGCGGAATCGCCGACGGGCCAGGCGCTTGAAGACCTTGGCAGTGCGGCTATCCGAGATCGGGATCAGGCCGGGTCGTTTGCGGGCCAACGGAAGACGGGGAGATTAGGACGCCTCGACATCTACTGCATTGATCCCTTGACGGTGGACCCGCCCGGCGATCCCGGCGCGGAGGCGCTCCTGGCTTTCGATTACGAACCCGGCGAGGATGGCATGCGCAGATACGTGACCGGGCGGATTGAACCAGGCGTTCGCCTCCTGCGTGTCCGTAAGGGGGGGTATTAGGCCCAGAGATACGGCGCGCCGAAGGGCCGGGACGGCGCGGTCGAGGCGATCCGCGCGCTGATGGTCGCCAAGCGCAGCGCCGCAGGAGAACGCACCCGGACGATCAACCAGGCCAGGGCCCTGATCCTGACCGGACCCGATGATCTGCGGGCCCGGTTCGCCACCCACACCGCGGCCGCCCTGGTGGCCGGGATCGCGTCGCTGCGGCCCCGCCCCGGCGACGTCCCCGGTTATGCCACCCGGGTCGCGCTGCGCGAGCTGGGACGGCGCGCGGTGTTCCTGGACGGCCAGCTCGAGCGCCTCAACGAGCTCATCGTCCCCCTGGTCACCGCCCGTGCCCCCCGGCTGCTCGGCCTCTACGGGATCGGGCCCAACACCGCGGCGCTGCTGCTCATCGCGGCGGGAGACCACCCCGGGCGGCTGCGCAGCGAGGCCGCCTGGGCGCACCTGTGCGCGGCCGCCCCCATCCCCGCATCGTCGGGGAAGGTCACCCGCCACCGGCTGAACCCCGGCGGCGACCGGCAGGCCAACCATGCCCTGTGGCGGATCGCGTTCACGCGCATGGGCTCCGACCCGGCCACCCGCGCCTACGTCGAACGCCGCACGAAAGAAGGAAAGTCCAAGGCCGAGATCATCCGCTGCCTGAAGCGCTACGTCGCCCGTGGTCGACGAGGCGTCGATGGTGTCCACCGCCGACCTAGCCGCGGTCGAGGCCATCGCCACCACACGCGGAGCGAAGATCCTGCTCAACGGCGACACCGCGCAGCTCTCCGCGCCACAGGCCGGCGGAGCGATGCGCCTGCTCGCCGAGGAGCACGGCTGCTACCAGCTCCACACGGTCCAACGGTTCGACCAGGAGTGGGAGCGCGAAGCCTCGCTGCGCCTGCGGACCGGTGACCACGACGTGCTCACCGAGTACGACCACCACGGCCGGATCCTGGACGGCACCCGGGAACAGATGGCCGATGCCGCCTACCAGCGGTGGCTGGCCGACCATCTCAGCGACAAGGAATCGGTGCTGCTGGCTACGACGAACGCCCAGGCCGCCGAGCTGGCCCGGCGCGCGCGAGACGAACTGGCCGCGCTTGGCATGGTCGCCACGGACGGCCTGGTCGAGCTCGCCGACGGAAACCTCGCCGGGGTCGGCGATCTCATCGTGGCCCGCCACAACGAGCGCATCGACGCCGGGGAACCCGGACGGCGGCTCGCCAACCGCGACGTGCTCCGGATCGACGCCTGGGACGAGATCGGGGAAGAACGTGCCGCATTGGTCCGCCGCGTCACCGGCCGCGATCCTCTCACGGGGGAGGTTCTGTGGTCCGCGCGGTTCGAGCTGCCGGAGGACTACCTCGAACGTCACGCCGATCTCGCCTACGCCGGAAACGTGTACGTCGCGCAGGGCCGCACGGTCGACACCGCCCACGTCATCGTGGACGACACGGCCGGGCGGGAATCGGAGCCGGGGCCGCGAGCGCAACACCGCCTACGTTGTCACCGAACGCGTCCACGCCGCCGATCTGTCACCTGACCTGCGGCCAGCGCCGGCCCTTGAGGATCCGGCGGCGGCCGCCGATGCGGCGTCGCGGCCGCACCGGCTCGCCGTGCTCGCCGACGTGCTGGGGCGTGAGCAGGCGGAGCGGACGGCGACCGAGACGATGCGGCAGGAGCTGGAGCGGGCCGCTAGCCTCGCGACCCTGGCGCCGATGTGGGTGGACGTGACCCGTGCGCATGCCACCCGGCGGTATGAGAACGCCGTCCGTTCGTTGCTGACGCGTGACGAGTGGCGGCGGTACGAGCAGGACGCGGAGCGGGGAACGCTGGCGCGTGTCCTGCGCGCCGCGGACCTTGCCGGGTACGACGTCGGGCAGATATTGCGTCTCGCGATTGGGGGCCGGGACTTCGCCGGGGCGTGGAGTATCGCTGCGGTTCTGCACGGCCGGGTCCGGCGGCTGGTTGGCACGCCGGAGCCCCGGGCCGGCACCAGCTACACCGATCGAACTCCGGCGATCGACGATCCAGATGCCGAACGGCTTGCGCGCGGTGTCGCCGCCGCGATGGACGAGCGCGTGTCCTCGCTGGGGAACCGGGTTGCCATGGACCGGCCGGTGTGGGCGCTGCGCTATCTCGGTGAGGTGCCCGCTGACCCGGTTGAGCGGGGCGACTGGACACGGCGGGCCGGAGCCGTGGCCGCCTACCGGGAGGAACGCGGATACGCCGATCAGATGGAAGCCATCGGCCCGGCGCCGGAACGCGCATCGCCCGAGAAGCGGGCAAGCTGGCATTCGGCGTATGTGGCGCTGCGCATGCCGGACGCGAGCCGGGAGGTTGCGGCCGCGAGCGACGGTGAGCTGTGGGCCCGGCGCGCCGCCTACGAGCGCGACACCAAATGGGCGCCGCCGTACGTCGTAGGCGAGCTTCGGGAGGCCCACATCGCCGAACACACCTACCGTGCCGATGCGGTCCGCGCATGGCACCGGGCGGACGCCGCGGTCGACGAGATCGAACGGGCGCGAGCTTTGCGGGAGGCCGAGGAAAACAGTGCCCTGGCGCAGGAGGTTGGCGCATACCGCGAAGCCCTGACCGAAGTTGCCGAAGCCCGGGGGCGCTGGCATGCCGCGACCGAGCTGGACCGGCAGCGGGCGCTGATGGCCGACACCGAGCTTCGCCGCAGGTATCCGGACGCGGAGTTGCCGCCGCTGCACCCGGCCGACGAGACGGGCCGCTCCGGCTTGGATGCGAAGTTCGTTCGGGCGGGCATGGAACCTGCGAAGGAGGATGTCGGTTCTGGCCAGGACCGGCAGACTGCGCCGCGTATGGATATCAAGGCCGCTTTGGCTGCGGCGAGGCGGGCCGAGAAGATCCTCGTGGCACGGGAACGGCAGGCTGACCACGACGCCGGACTCGCAAGCGACGACGTCATGCGCCGCCGCGAAGCAGAGGCGCAGCAAGAGGCCGCGGCCCGCCGAACCGCCGTCCGCCAGGACCCGGCGCCAAGCCGCCGCACGAGGTCGCTCGAGCGGGACGAACCTGAGCTGGAGGCTGGACTATGAGCGAAGCTACGGTGTGGCGTGTGGACGTCGACCAGGCCGACGATGAGCAGCCACCGCGCGGCACGGCGATCGTTCGGCCGTTGCGCCATGTCAGAGCGGTGCGCGAGCGCTATCTGCAGCGTTTCGCCGAGTCGGCCGAGCTGACGGCGTCGCGTTCGGCTCACGCGTGGGCCTGGGCGCTTGGGGAGACCGCCATAGCCCCGGTTACCGATCGGCGAACCGTTGTCCCGCCCAGCCGCGCCGACATCGAAGTCGAGATCGCCGCCGCAGACGAACGGCGGCTGCGCGGTGACCGGGAGACCCGGGCCGACGCTGCCGCGA
>WNGD01006421.1_pt1 | contig 11245 bp, 9 predicted proteins | sample 5400671 | NCBI WGS metagenome assembly WNGD01 (sample SAMN13153369, study PRJNA577476) | soil metagenome | isolation source: 40 cm soil or saprolite under grassland replicate 2 | place: USA:California | collected 2016-06-15
TCAAGTTGCACTCCTTGATCTTTCTTGGATAGTAGGGGATGAAACTATCTACACCTATCACTCTGTGCCCTCTGGCAAGCAACTGCTCACAGAGATGGGAGCCAATGAAACCAGCAGCACCTGTAACTAGACAACTAGACATCTTCTCACCTCCTATGAACCTTAATACACTGAGCTTATTTCTTCACAGTTTGCACGACTATTTCCGACGTATTCGTGATGCTTCACTGAACGTTGCTGAACAGACATTATCATTGTTTTCCCTTGCTCTTAGAATTGATTGAATATCCTGCTCTCTATTCTTCAGGCTTTACCATTATGAGGAAGGCACCTGAAACCATGAGTTCTTCATCTGAATAGAGCCACCTGGGATTAATATTTTTTTCATTACTGCAAAATATGCCAATGTCTCGACCGCGCGTTATGGCATAGAGGGCCATCCGGCGCGAGTGAGTTATGTTGAAAAACAAGGCATCACTCCCAGATTCCCCGACAAGAGACGGCTTGCCATGCTGGCTGTAGCGGAATTGCAGCGTTCGTGGGTCGTGGGTCGCTGGCCAGGTAGCGACCCAGGATCACTCTGAGGATCCCACGGGCGACGACGAAGTGGCTGCGGTCTTTCGGGAAGCGAAATCGTTGCGCGCGTGTTCGTTCGGCGGCAGCAAGTGTCTGCTCCAGAGATTGTACACAGGATAAGGGCAGGTCTAGCGTAGCACACCACACATGAACTTCGTCGTAGCCTAGAACAAGGAGATCTGGCGGGGAGCACCACAAGAACTCAGGAGCGCTCATGCTCGTTACCTCGACACATCCGCTTGCACCTTGCTCAGGAACGTACGCAACTGTTTAGTCAGATCGTGGAGATGCTCGGTTCTGCATGTCTCGTGCGTACCAGGAGTGGTGTGTATCTCCACATTCTCAGTTTCAGTCACCTGGCCCCACCACAATTTGCGACTATCAGGATTTTCACGCGCAAACAAGTACGTCATCTTATCCGGATACTGGCGGGGGAAGTAACCAGAAACCGCCCAAACAAATACGGCCATCCAGTCCTGACGGAGAGCTTCGGCAGGTGGAATGAGCGAGAAGTGTTTCGGGTGCTCATCTCGCCAACGCCGCATGAGTCTATCGACGTGTTCCGTATTCTCGTCTCGGGAGCGTCGCAGAACTCTCGATACATAACGCAGCCGGAGAAACCAATTTAACTGCTTACTGGGGCTGAGATCTACCAGGTTGCCAATACGACGAATGAAACTACCAAGCAATCTAATGAATCGAATGGGGCCTGCCATAGGGTCGATCAGAACCAGTAAGTCAACTACCTGTCCCGCTGCGCGAAGTTGCTGGGCTATTTCGTAAGCAAGAAGTCCTCCGGCACAAAAGCCTCCCAGGAGATACGGACCTTCTGGTTGAACGGCACGCATCGATTCAATGTACGCCGCGGCTATAGCCTCTATTGTAGGTGGAACCTGCAAACCATCAAACTTGTAGGGGTCTATGATATATAATGGTTGGTCCGATCCCAGATCGTGCGCCAGAGTGAAGCTATAGAAAGCGCCACCAATCCAATGCACATGCAAATAGAAAAAAGGCCGCCTGGATCCGCCAGTCTGAACCGGTATCAGGGAGACCCGGGAATCCGTCGAAGACGGGGGCGCGGGACTTTCCTGGGTGCGCCGAGTGATGGTATCCACAGCCGTTGCGGCCCGTGGGAGTTCCCCCCTCAAGTATTTTTCGAGCAGGGCGCGCCTGGCCTCTGAAAGCTCTGGTGTATTTGGCATTCCATCATTTCCTTTCATGGCAGTAGAGGGAATTCCCTATCAACCGTAGTACTTGAATCGAACCCAGGCGCCTACCGTCAGCAGCCGAGCATACCAGGACTGGGAAGCTTAAAACGAGACGTGCAAAGCCGTCAAGCCTCGGAGACCCAAGTTCTCTCTCCAGGTCACCGGACCAGGCTCCAAGGTCAGCTTGGGCATCCGGCGCAGCACTGTCTCGAATGCGGTCTGGCCCTCGATCCGTGCCAGCGGTGCCCCGAAGCAGAAGTGGGCAGCCCAAGCGAATGCGACATGTCGATTATCCTGGCGAGCCAGGTCCAGTCGATCTGGGTCGGGGAAGCGCTCGGGGTCACGGTTGGCAGCTCCCATCACTGCAATGACCGCCTGGCGCTTGCGAATCATTTTTCCCCCGAGCACCACATCGTCGGGGGCAAGGCGTGCCGTCTGCTGGCTGGGGCTTTCGTAGCGCAGCAGTTCTTCCACCGCGGAAGGAATCAAGGACAGGTCGTTCCTGAGTCTCTCAAGTTGATCTGGATGACGCAGCAGGGTGAGTATGCCGTTGCCGATCAGGTTGGTGGTGGTTTCTTGACCGCCAACCATGGTCACGATCGTGTTGGCCACCACTTCCTCCTCGGTCAGACGATCTCCTTCGGCTTCAGTCGTCAACAGCGCATTGATGAGGCCTTCACGGGGATGCTCTCGCTGATCGCGAACCGCGGCGAGGAAGTAGGCGCTCATCTCTTCCAAACTGCGTATCACGCGCGGAGCGCGTTCAGGGTTGTGTTGGAAGTTACCGAGCACCTGGGCGAAATCTGCCGACCAGGCAGTCAACTGCTCCCAGTCGGAGCTTGGCACCCCCAGCATCTCGGCGGTGACGATAGCGGGCAGGGGATAAGCCAAATCCTTAATCACGTCCATGCGCCCCTTGTCCTGTACAGCGTCGAGGAGGCTATTGGTGATGTCCTGAATGTGAGAGCGCAGGAATTCCACCCGGTGGGGCGTGAAGGCTCTGGAGGCCAAGCCCCGCACACGACCGTGTGCGGGTGGATCCAGAAATAGCATCTGGTGAACCATCACCCTGGCGAGGGGAGTCAGCGCTGAAAGACCTAATGCCGTCAGTTGTTCAGGTGTAGGCGTGCGGTTTGCAGAGAACCGCTGGAACACCGTCACCACATCCGCGTAGCGCGTCACTACCCACGCATGCAGAAAGGGATCCCAGTGTACAGGATCTTCGCTGCGAAGCCGATGGTACAAAGGATACGGGTTAGCGAGGACCTCCGGGTCCAGCAGATGGTAAAGACTTAGCGGCGGGTCCGATTTACCCGCCGTGGGCATTGATCGTGTATTTGCAGTCAATTTTCGTTCCTCCTTGGGCTAAGTAATGCAACAAGACTAAGCCGCATCTACTCAACCCAACAGATGCTGGATTTCCTCATCGCTCATCGCCTCAACTTTGGCAAGTATGAGTCGTTCAACTTCGGCAGACAACTGTCGAATAGTGGGAGCCTCGAACAGGATACGCAAGGAGAGATCGACTCCGAAGGTGTCGGCCACCCGCGCGATAATCTGCGTGCCCAACAAGGAGTGACCACCGAGCATAAAGAAGTTGTCATCTATCCCGACCCATTCTACATTCAGAAGGATGCTCACGATTCCAGCAATCCGCTCTTCTGTAGGTGTCCTGGGAGCAACGAAGACCTCATCTCGCACTGTATTTGTCGCGTCTGGCTCAGGCAGAGTGGCACGATCTACCTTGCCGTTGGGTGTTAGCGGCAGTTCCTCCAGTAGCACGAAGGTTGCCGGGATCATATAGTCAGGCAGGCGTGATACAAGGACGTCTCGCAGAGAGCTGGCCGCGACATGAGTTCCAGGAAGTGGCACAATGTAGCCCACCAGGCGTTTATCACCAGCGGCATCTGCGCGAGCAACAACGACGCTCGCCTGAACTGTAGGGTGCTCATTCAGCACCGACACAATCTCATTCGGTTCGATGCGGTAGCCCCGGATTTTGATCTGATAGTCGGTACGCCCCATAAAGGCAATCTGTCCGTCCGGTAAATAGCGAGCCAGATCGCCCGTCTTGTACAGGAGCGCACCAGGCTCGTTGCTGAACGGATGTTGGATGAACCTTTCCGCAGTAAGCTCAGGACGGTTGAGATAGCCCCGGGCCAGGCCTGCCCCACCAATATGCAGTTCTCCTGGCTCGCCGATCTGGACCTGCTGCAAGTGCTCATCCAGGATGTAGATCTGCGTGTTCGCGATGGGGCGACCGATCGATGGCGGTACATCGGTGTGCGAACTGGGAGGCACATGCCCGGACGTGGCTACGACTGTCGCCTCGGTTGGGCCATAATTGTTGATGAGCACAAAAGGTAGGGTGGTGGGTGGGTAATGATGGAGCATGTCGGCCCCCGTCAGCAAGAAGCGCAGAGAGGTTGTCAACGGCCACTCCAGGGTTATAACACTCTCGGCCAGTGCAGTCGGCAGGAAAGTGATAGTGATTCCGCAACCGACTAGCCAATCGCGGAGCAATAGAGGTGTAGCGCGAGTATCTTCATCTGGCAGATATATACTTGCCCCGACCGTAAGATAGGGCCACAACTCCCAGCCAGTCGCGTCGAAGGCTGGACTTGTGAGTTGGGTCGCCCGGTCAGAGGCCGTCACCGAGAAGGCCCGCTGATGCCAGAACACGAGATTGAGCAGGCTATCATAGGTGATCTGCACGCCCTTGGGTTGGCCGGTGGACCCGGAGGTATAGATAACGTACGCCAGATCGGAGATCGTGACCGCTGAGGTCGGGTCAGTTGCGCTCTGTTGTGCTAACATTGCCGCGTCGGCATCTAGGCAGACGACCTGGGCTTTCTCGACATGGAGGCGTGCAGCCTGGTGTTGTCGTGTCACCAACACTGGAATCTGGGCATCTTCCAGCATGAAAGTGAGGCGATCGATCGGGTAGGTGGGGTCCAGCGGGACGTAGGCACCACCTGCCTTGAGAATGCCCAGAAGGCCCACCACCATGTCCAGGGAGCGCTCTATGCAGAGACCCACGAGCGCATTGGGTCCTACGCCAAGTGCCTGCAGGTAATGAGCTAGCTGATTGGCACGCCGATTAAGCTCTCTGTAGCTGAGCGCCTGACTGCCCGCCACAAGCGCCACCGCGTCAGGCGTGGCGGCTGCCTGCACTGCCACCAGTTGTGGGACGCATGTATCCCGGGGATAATCCTGATGGGGAGCGTTCCAGGCCGCTAATTGTTTCTGCTCCATCTGCGTCAGTAGCGGCATGTCTAAACGATGTTCCTCTGTCACCGTGGAGAGAACGCCATAAACTGGCACATCGCGAGAGCCCTCTACAATCTCACTGCTATTGGTGTACACAATGATTACCTCCTGATCCGGTATTACTCAAGCTATCCAGCCAATTCAACCATAGCATATAGTGGTGTTGACGAGATGCACACTACCGTTGTGAAATGGTAGTAAGTCATGATATATCAGCAAAAAGATATACCTTGCGCTGCATAGAACATTTCGCCATCTAACCGTTTCTCTTTCACAACCATCACTCTACCCATACTCCTTCAATTGACAACTTTGTAGGCTCATACAGGTACCTCTGCGTTTTGCCTTTCCTGCTTCTTTAATATATCCTGCGCAGCAGCCAATATCCGCACCACCTCCAAACCAATACCGCCGTGGGCGCGGGGCTGTACTCCTATGCGGATGGAATTCGCGAAATCCTCACACTCCAGCCGCAGGGGCTCAATCCAATCGATATGGGGAATGGTGATTGCACCATAGCGATATGAAACCACTGGGTCGGCATGCACATCAGCCCCTTTATTGTAGATTTTGATCATTTCAGCTGGATTAGTATCGTCGTAGACTACCATCCTTGCATCGCCAATTACTGTGACGCGGCGAATTTTACAGGGGTGAAGCCAGCTAACATGAATGTGTGCATTCATGCCATCTGCAAACTCCAGGTCGAGATGGGCGACGTCTTCGATGTGCGACTGTACATGGGCATGCGCTTGCACCTTGATCTTCTCTGGTTTTTTACCAAATAAGTAGAGCAGTATCGAGACATCGTGTGGTGCAAGGTCCCAGATGACATTGATATCATTGCGAAAGAGACCCAAGTTCACACGTTCAGCTTCGAAACAGTAGATTTTTCCCAGGTCGCCGCTTTGCACGAGCTTTCGCAGTTCATTTACGGCTGGATTATACTCAAACGTGTGTCCTACCATCAATACCCGCTCTCGCTCCTGAGCCAGTGCAATCAATTCCTCCGCTTGAGCGATACTGGCGGTAAGTGGCTTCTCAACGAGTACGTGCTTATTATGCAATAATGCTGCGCGTGCCAATTGATAGTGCGTTCGCACAGGTGTAGCAATGACAACAGCATCGACGTCTGATCGAAATAAGTCCTCTACATGCGTCGCCGTCTTTATCCATGGCTGATTCACTGCCAGCATTGCCAGGCGCTGAGCATCATTGTCTGCCACGGTTGTTACCATTGCTTGTGGTAATGTATCGAGATTACGCGCAATTTTAGGACCCCAGTATCCCCAGCCGATAACACCAAAACGTAATTCCTTCATTATCTTAATTTCCCTTCAACGTATGGTGCTTTCAAACGTTGAGTACACTTCTTGTTAAGCGCTCGGAACTCTCGACACGATGCTTCTCTTGACTGCATTCACGACTATCTGCATTTGTTCTGTCGTAAGTTCTGGATACATAGGCAAGGAGACGATGCATTCTTTACAAGCCTCCGTCACAGGTAGCATACCGCGTACATACCCGTACCGTGCGCAGGCAGGCTGTAGGTGGATAGGTGTTGGATAGTGTATACCGGTAGCTATTCCTTCTTGCTCTAACTGCTTGCGAAAGTGGTCGCGTTCCTGCACCTGTACAACGTAGACATAATAGACATGTGCAGCCCAAGGTCGAACAACCGGGACAGTCTCGACTATCCCCTGTAGTTGCTCTGTATAGAAAATGGCGTGAGCCTGGCGCAAGGCATTCCATTGCTCCAGGTAGCGCAACTTCACCCGTAGCACAGCTGCCTGTATTTCATCCAGGCGTGCATTGACTCCGATCATTTCATGCTGGTAGCGAATGAGCGAACCGTGATCGCGCAACTTGCGTAGAGTCACTGCTAGTCTTGCATCGTTCGTCACACATATGCCTGCTTCACCATAGGCTCCCAAGTTTTTACTGAAGTAGAAACTGAAACAGCCAATGTCCCCCATACTGCCAACTCGCTGTCCCTTGTATGTTGCACCTTGGGCTTGCGAAGCATCTTCAATCACACGTAAACCATGCAAACGAGCAAAATCGAGTACTGGCTGCATATCTACAGGATGGCCATATAAATGAACCGGGATGATAGCTTTAGTATGGGAAGTCAGAACTTGGTCAAGTTGTCGCCAGTCCATGGTGTAGGTATGTGGATCAATATCGACAAAGACAGGCGTTGCCCCTACCAGCGCAATCGCCTCTACAGTCGCGATAAAGGTGTTAGTAACGGTGATCACCTCATCACCGGGGCTAATGTTACATGATCGCAGAGCAAGCATAAGGGCATCGGTTCCCGAAGAGAGACCAACACCATATTGACATCCGCAATACCGTGCAAATTCGTCCTCAAATGTTAAGCTTTGAGGGCCGAGGTAAAGTTGCATGTCCTCAAGCACACCTTCAATTGCTGCCATAATTTCTGGCTTAATTGAGCGATACTGTGCTTGTAGGTCTACCAGAGGTATCTGCATACGAGAAATAGCTCCTTCAATAACCAACCTCAATTGAAAAAAAGCAGTACCACCTAACAACTCCTCCAACATATACTAAAAGTTGGAAGTGCTAAGCTGATAGCTATAGAGGTTAAGATTGGGTTTAACTCATATCTTTATGTTTAGAAATATCAAGCTATTAACCGAGTAGGCCTGCTTGAGTTTTTACAACCATTTGCTTCTCTTTGAACTCTTGCGCATAAGTAGAGAAGATTTAACCTGAACAGATGAAGGCTCTGCTTTTTGTGCGTTCACGTTAACATTTACCTTCACTTTATACCATTTTTGCATATGAATAAGAACCATTTCTACACCTACGTTGGCTATGCTATTTTATAGCCAGTCTCTGTGAAAATACTACTTGTAAGCGAGTGGAGGGTACTGTGGGAATTCGGTCGGCGCCCATACAAGCTATTAGCATTAACCTTGGTTATACACGGGCCAAACGTGTTCTCGATGTTGTGTTTACTCTACTTTTCTCATTACCCATTCTACTCATATGCGCAGTCATCGCGGTGTTGATCCTGCTAGACTCAAGAGGCCCCATCATTTATCGGCAGAAACGCGTAGGACGCAACGGTCAAGATTTTGAGATGCTCAAGTTTCGCTCTATGTATGTCAATTGCGACGACATACGACATCGTACAGCTATCAAGCACTACATCAATGGTAGAACACTCAATAATGATGAACTGGCACCTTATAAAACACATGATGACCCTCGTGTCACGAGAATAGGGAAATTTATCCGCGCCGCCAGCCTTGATGAACTCCCCCAATTTTGGAATGTCCTGTGTGGAGATATGTCGCTAGTTGGACCGCGACCTCCTCTGCCTTACGAAGTTGAGTTGTATAGCCTGCGCGATAGGCTTCGTCTCGCAGGTTATCCTGGTTTGACTGGACCCTGGCAAGTCTTCGGGCGCAGCCGAGTGACCTTTGAGAGTATGGTCGAGATGGATATTACATATCTTCAGCAACAATCTCTTTGGGAGGATATCAAACTTATTTTTCTCACCGTTCCTGTGGTAATCCAGAAGCGGGGGGGAGCGTAAAATGTGTATAGAACGATCAAGTTCTTTGTGAGTTTGATGTAGCCCTACATCAGCTTCTTGCTGTTTTTACAATTCGGTCTTAGCTAGAATGTACTCTAGCATTGAGTGTACCTGAAACCAATGTACATAATAGGGCCAATTCAAAGAACGCCTGTGCCGCTCGTACGATTCGATACGGTGAATGAGCAGGCGTATTTTAGCGGGTGCGACCAAAACGGGGAATATTTTGTGCCCTGTCAACTTCTTTAGCGCTTCAATTACTGACTTATTTGGTTGTGCAGCAAAGGCCACAGTCAGTTCGCCCTGTGTAGCACCAACTACGATGCACAGGTACCGCTTCATCACTTCTAGAGGCAGGATTCTCCTATAGCGTAGTGGCACCCATCGCAGAGTGTTAAATCGTGGCCCGTAGAAGCTGTTCACATAAGAATGCCATCTCTTTCGCCATCTTAAGACTATGCATCTATCAGAATTTGAGATGATGTATGCTCCGTTCATACTTGCGAAGGAAATACCAACTAAGTGAAGTTTAATAGCTCAGGATGTAGATACGATGTTGATCGAGACGAAAGTGTGGTGTCAGAAGTACTAATACGTGAAGAAGTCTCTACATTTCATCAGAAAAAAGAGCGAAAAAGTTAGGGCACCCATAAGAGAAGCAAACGCCTCTACTTCATGCTCAAGACGAGCAAACATGTATAGTAGAGGCGTTTGCTTCTAGGTGCGTTTAGGTGCGTTGATATACCAGTGATGGTTACAGGTCTGACTCAGAACCTCATGACAGAGTAGACTCATCCTGAAACAACGCGTAGGGTATGTAAAACTTCTTTGGTACCGCCCTCCTCTACAGGATGGTGGACTAATGTATAGCCCACACCTGGAACAGTAAGAATGTAGCTGGGTTTATTTGGGTTTGGCTCCACTTTCTGTCGTAAATGACGTATATGGGCCTTGATCAAACAGGTATCTCCGTCGTTACCAAATCCCCAGATATAGGAAACGATTTGATTTGCTGTGCAAACATTGTTTGCATTGATAGCAAGTAAATGAAGTAATTTACTTTCGGTTGGTGTTAAGCGATTAGTTTTTCCACTGACAGTTACCTCGTTATGCATCGAATCAACACAAATAGGTCCAACCGTGATGATGGAAAAAGGTCGTTGTTCAAGAGTGGAACGCCCTCTACGACAAATTGCATGGATACGCGCTAAAAGTTGGTTAGGAAAAAAGGGTTTACGCAAATAATCATCGGCACCTGACTCCAGGCAATGAACCTCATTTTGTACATCTTTTCCGTCCGTCATGACCAATACGAGTGCATCATGCTTATTTTGCATATCGCGACACATTTTCATTGCATCGACGTCCTTCAAAATAGGATCAAGGATGACTATGTCCGGTCGCTGTTCTTCCCATACAATCTTCGCCCGTTCACCCGTATACGCACGGTGTACATCAAATCCAAGAGTCTTAAGCCAGGTGGTAAGCATCTCGACCAAATCACGGTCACTATCAACGATTAAAAGTTTCATCGTCCGTTCATTCCCTTTACTGCGGTACTCTGTCAACTTTCATCTTTAGAGATGCCGAAGAGCTATAACAGTTCCAAACTACGCGAACACATCCAAGCTACGAACATATCAATAGCAATTAAAACATGAAAAAGGGTAAATATTCAATCCTCAAATGAAGTATTTAATAACCCACATTCCGAAGTTTTTTGTGAACCTGGGTGAAAAGCCAATTCATACTATAGAGTTTTCACAAACCTCTACAATAGCGATCTGCTCTGCAAGCGATTTTGTGGAAATACGTAGGCGAAGACTGCGGAATGTATGTACAATAAATATGAAGAGAAAATGTCTGGTTAGGAGTTATTCAACCCCCTCAAATGAGTTATATGATACTGCCTGGGTACGGTTGGTCGCACCAAGTTTGTGTAGAATATTCTGTACATGCTTCCCTACTGTAAACCGTGAAATAAAAAGCTGAGAAGCTATTTGTTTATTACTATATCCTCGACGCATTAACTGGTAGACTTTTTCTTCTTGCGGGGTTAGATTTGGGAGGGATATGTGCGGCGAATGTGTTGGGGGGATTATGTTAGGAGTCGGTATCTCGGAGGTAGCTCTATCAAACTCTTTTGTCTCATTTTGCTGATATATGGTTAATGCTGTTTCAAATGCATAATACTTTTGGACCAGCAGTTCCACGAGCCGTGTTAATACAGGAGGTATCATCGCCAATTGGCCCTGTAGAAACCCTTTTAGGGCCTTGACAATATCAGCGGCAGGGGTGTCTTTTGTGAGATAACCGGATATCCCCGCCAATACCGATTCCAGGAGTAGGTCATCATCCAATATTGCCGATAGGATAATGACACGAGGTTGAGGAAATACCTTCCGTACTTGATGTACTGTATCAATACCTTTGACGTCCGACAAATAGAGGTCTAACAGTACTAATTCAACGGGCACCACTTCTAATTTTGCCAGGGCTTCTTGACAAGTACTCGCTTCGGCAACGACCTGGAAACCGTCAATATTGTTGAGCAGATCGCGTAATCCACAGCGAAAAACTTCATGATCGTCAACAATCAAGATATTCAGTAAATCAACTG
>WNGD01012462.1_pt1 | contig 11245 bp, 18 predicted proteins | sample 5400671 | NCBI WGS metagenome assembly WNGD01 (sample SAMN13153369, study PRJNA577476) | soil metagenome | isolation source: 40 cm soil or saprolite under grassland replicate 2 | place: USA:California | collected 2016-06-15
CCGCTCTACCCACTTAAAACTGCCGGCCAACTCAGCCGTCTCAAACACCGCCGGCATCACCGTCGAAAACGAAATCGTGCAAAGCAGATAGTACTCGAATGTTGCGAAATGGTTACTTCCCAGGTACTCCCAGTTCGCTGTGCGGTGGTTGATCACCTCAAACATCCACCAAACCGGCGAAGAAGCTACAAACAGCAGTACGAACTCTTTCCGCGACCGCGTCCAGATCGAACTCCCCGTCCGTGCCACTACCAGCGCGTCCACCACCAGCACATACCCAAGCCATAAGGGAAAAAAGAGATACGCCGTAACGCCTTTTAGCGTCCAGTTCAACGGCCAACATGTGGCAATGAGCAACAGCCCTACCCATCCCTGCGCCCTCCAGACGCTCTGAGGAGCGCTGGCTGCGCTCGGCGAATTCCTCAATTCTTCCATCCTGCCTATTGTGCAATAATCGGAGCGAAGCCGCCAGACATACGGTTAACCCTCGTGCGGCGCATCGAACCGGATAAATTTGGACGTCGTCCGTCGAGTCCTAACAGAAGAAAGCACCTTAGCCGCGCAAACTCACTGCGCCTGATACGATCATCGTCATCGACGAAAGGCATGATCCGGTTCGCTCAAGTTTTCGACCGTCAAAATAAACATCCATCGATGAGAACAGTCTCGATTCCATTATGCTTAGTCCGTGGACCGATTCTAGGCGCGCGACTTTTCAGTTGAGTGAGAGGTCAGACATAGAACTCGGAGAGGAAACGCACGATCGCCTGGTCAGAGAGTTAGCAGTCGACGCCGACCCGACGGTCGTCTTCGTTGATTACCACCGCGCCCTGGAGCATCGCTATCCGGTTGCTATCGAACAAGCGTATGCAGCAACTCGTTATATCTCAGAGCACGCCGAAGAATTTGGCGTTGATGGAACACGTCTCGCGGTTGCCGGCGACAGTGCGGGCGGCAACATGGCAACTGTTGTGTCGCTCCTCGCAAAGGAACGGTCCGGTCCGGCCATTGCAGCGCAGCTTCTTTTCTATCCCGTCACTAACGCCGATTTTGAGACCGGCTCGTACAAAGAATTCGCCGACGGGTCCTGGTTGACGAGAGCAGCCATGCAGTGGTTCTGGACCAGTATCTTCCCGATCACAACCAGCGCAAGGATGCAACAGCTTCTCCGTTGCTCGCGTCGTTAAAACAACTCGCGGACTTACCGCGCGCACTCATCATCACGGCCGAGAACGCCGTGTTGCGCGATGAAGGCGAAGCCTACGGTCGCAAGTTGATCGAGGCCGGAGTCGAAGTTGTGACAACGCGATACAACGCGACCATTCATGATTTCGTGATGCTGAACGCACTCGCCGGAGCTGCGCCCACGCGTGCTGCAGTCGCGCAAGGTATCGATTTTCTGAAAAGAGTGTTTGTTCCGAAGCGCTGAACAAACAATGCGCCTTGGTCATGCGCGACGTCTCTTTTCGTTCTATCTCCAAAGAGGGAGCTAACGCCAGCTCCGAGGTGGCACCGCAAAATCCCGCGGACGCGCAATGGCTACCAAGCAAGCCGCGGCGGAACCTGAAGCCATGAGAATTAAGCAACTAATTACTTTGATAGTTGGCATCACAGCCGTGGCGCTCAATCCCATAGCATGGGCGGCTGGGCACGGTGGTGGTGGATTCGGTGGTGGTGGCCACTCTGGCGGTGGCGGTGGCTTTGGTGGCGGCGGTCACTTCGGCGGCGGTGGTTTCCACGGCGGCGTGTTCCGCGGTGGCGGAGTCGTCACAGGTGGAGTTGGCACCCGTGGAGGTGGCGTCGGCTTTGGCGGAATGCGCGGTCGAGGTGGTGCTCCGAACTTTGAGGGTACAGGGCCTCGCTTCTCTTCGTTTGGCCATCCGTCGCACATACAGTCTCAGGCCAGTGATTCTCGCGCACAATCTTCGCCTCCGGAGGTCGCAAGGCAGTCGGATCAGCGCTTCTCCGGCCTTCGCAATCACGTCGTCGCGCGGCATGATACGAACTGGCACAACGATTGGGACAGGCGGCATGTTCACTTTGACCATGGCCGCTTCTTTGTGTTTCTCGACGGGTTTTGGTGCGGATTAGATGGCGGTTTCTTCCCGTGGGATTACTTACCCTATTACCCTGACGACTACTACCCGTACGATTACTACATGAACACCGACCCGTACGATTACAACGGGACCACTTATGACCTAGGCTCAGGTGATAGCGCCACGGTCCAAGCTGTCCAGACGCAGCTGTTCAATTTGGGCTACTACAGTGGCTCTATTGACGGCATTTTTGGACCGACCACCCGTGACGCGGTGGCGAAGTACCAAATCGCGAATCACCTGAACGTAACCGGAAGTCTGTCGCCTGATACACTGGCATCGCTGGGCTTGCCTCACGTAACGCCAAGCTAAACACAGATGGAGAAACCGCTAAAATGGAGAATTCCTACGAATCGGAGTTAGCTATGGCGGCCTGAAGAAAGTAATAAGGATGAAAATTGGATTCATTGGTCTGGGCATCATGGGGCGTCGCATGGCGGCGAACCTGCAGAGGCATGGCCATGCATTGGCCGTGTTTAATCGCACACGCGCTAAAGCAGAGCCGTTACTTGGTCCTTGCGGAACATTCTCTGATTCCCCGGCAAAAGTTGCCGATCAAGTGGATATCCTATTTACGATGCTGGCTAACCCCGACGCAGTCGAACAGGCGGCTTTACGTGCGAACGGGTTTCTGAATTATCTTCGGCCAAATGCGCTTTGGGTCGATTGCAGTTCGGTTAACCCATCGTTCTCCAAGAAGATGGCCGCCGCAGCGGCGGCGCGGCAGATTCGTTTCGTCGATGCGCCTGTGACCGGATCTGCAGCAGTCGGATTTAGAAACGATTCGCTCGCTGTTGCTTTGCATGGGCAACAAGATTGTTCACGTAGGCGGTCACGGCATGGGAACTTCGATGAAAATGGCGATTAATCTATTAATCGGTAACGCTATGGCAGCGTTCGCCGAAGGCATGGCGTTGGGCGAAGGACTCGGAATCTCGCGCAAAGTATTGTTCGATTCATTGCTCGGTATGCCTGCAGTCGCACCATTCCTTGCGGCGAAGCGGGAGAAAATCGAGACTGGGAATTACGATCCCGAATTTCCGTTGCGTTGGATGCAAAAGGATCTGCATCTTGCATCAGTGAGTGCATATGAATCTGATGTGGCCATGCCCTTAACCAATGCTGCGAAAGAACTATATCGGCTCGCAATGCGCGGAGGGCATGCGACGGAAGATTTCTCGGCTATCTACGATTACCTCTGCACGAACCCTTCAAACGCAGCTGGGATGGTTGCGCTCAATTCGCGAAGATCTCGGTTAGCTAAAAACTCGCTCGCGTAGAACTAAACAGCCTTCCTACCTCGAAAGAGGGAGGACGAATCACCCCGCGAGTGGCAAAGGAAAATCCCACCCACGCGCAATGGTTGTTCGTTAGTTGCTGGCGATCGTATTGGCCATGAAGACGGACGCTTCTCGAATGGCTACTAAGGAAGTCGAGCCTTATGTTCAGCTTCAACGCCAGATGCACGAGGCCTTGCTCAAGGAACATCCCGAATGGGTTCAGCCTAATGGCGAGTGTCCCATGTGCGAGGCTTACGAATCGCGCCTCGCAGAACTGCTAGGGGTTTCTTCACAGAGCGAACACCGCTCAGCTGCCTAACCAACGCAATCACTCGGACAAGCGGAACGACTATTAACTTCAACGCAAAGAGAGAATCGAGAACTGAGAAGAAACAAAATGGCAAAGCACTCTGCCGCGAGATTGGTAACTCAATCTCCGTATCGCTGACGGATCGGTCATGCCACGGGTAACTACCGGTAACACGATGGCACCCTGTGTCGTCATTGGGGAGCGCGCCGCAGAGATTTTGCGAACCGAACACGTGCTCCAGACATCGGTGATTCCCCACGCCGACAGGTCCCGCGACGCGGACATCGGCCCGTTAAAGCCATCTGGCAACGGAGAGGGAGTACTCGTATGACCACCATCAGACCGTCCGACGCGGCGAAAGCTGTAGTGCGCCGGAATACTGAAGAGGTTCAAGGAAGAGGAAGGTTCGACGTTTTCGACGAGCTCTTTGCAGACGACTTCGTCGATCACACACCTTAGCCAAACATGACGCCCGACAAAGCCGGTGTGCGCAAGCTCTACGGCTATATTCGCGACGCATTCCCCGACTTTCACCCAAAGATCCATTGGCAACTCGCCGATGGCGACCGGGTGATCACGTACAAGACATACTACGGAACACATGAAGGAGATTTCCTCGGCATCGCTCCAACTCACCGCAAAATTCACTTCGAGACTGTCGACGTGATGCGCGTTCGCGACGGCAAGATCACCGACCACTGGGGTGTGGGAAATCTTTTCTCGCTGATGCAGCAACTCGGTGTGTTAAACCTCTGATTCAATTGAGCGCAACAAAAATGAAGGGACAAAATGAGTAAGACAAAATCAAACGGAAAGGTTGCATTCATTACTGGCGGCAATCGCGGTCTCGGTTTGGAGACCGCGCGCGAGCTTGGTAAGCAAGGTATCGTTGTCGTTCTCGGAGCACGTGATTCGGAAAAGGGCAACGCCGCAGCTGCGAAGCTTCGCGACGAAGGCATTACTGCAGAAAGTCTGGGCTTTGACGTTAACAAATCGCAGGATCATCAGAAGGCTTACGATTACTTCGCGAAAAAGTACAGCCGGCTGGATATCCTGGTTAATAACGCAGGCGTTTTGAAAGAGAGCCAAATTTCGCCGAGTGGCTCAGGGCCAAACCCTGTTAGCGCGGTGTCGTCGGAAATCTTGCGCGAAACTTTTGAAACGAATTTCTTTGCGTCCGTTGCGCTGACGCAAAAACTGTTGCCACTCATACGCAAATCGCCGGCAGGCCGAATTGTGAATGTTTCCAGCATCCTGAGTTCTCTCACCCTTCATTCCGATCCGAACTCGCCAATTTACCCGTTCAAGACTTTCGCTTACGGCGCGTCGAAGGCTGCGCTGAACGCCTTCACGATCCATCTAGCCTACGAGTTGCGCGACAGCAAAATCAAAGTGAACTCCGCGCATCCCGGCTGGGTAAAGACTGAGATGGGCGGCCCGAACGCGACGATGGAAGTTAGCGAGGGCGGAAAGACGAGCGCGCAACTCGCCACACTTGCCGACGATGGCCCGAGCGGCGGGTTCTTCCATCTTGGCCAACCACTTCCCTGGTAAAACAAACGAAAGGAACACAAATGAAAAATGGAAAACTAAACGGAAAAGTTGCGGTGGTGACGGGAGCGTCGAAAGGAATCGGCGCGGGCATCGCCAAAGAGTTTGCAGCAGGAGGTGCAAGCGTAGTGGTTAACTACGCGTCTTCAAAAACCGACGCGGACAAAGTTGTCGATGAAATCACCAAGCGTGGCGGGAAAGCCGTCGCGGTGCAGGGCAGCGTGGCAAAGAAGGCGGAAGTCGAAAAGCTTTTCGACGCAACGAAGAAAGCGTTTGGCACGATTGACATTCTGGTGAACAACGCCGGTGTTTACCAGTTCGCGCCTCTCGAAGAGATAACGGAAGAAGAATTTCATCGGGAGTTTAACACGAACGTGCTCGGCATGATGCTGGCAACGCAGGAGGCGCTGAAGCACTTTGGTCCTGAAGGCGGCAGCGTGATCAACATCGGTTCGCTTGCCAGTTCCCTGACTCCGCCAACTGCGGTGGTTTACAATGCGACGAAGGGCGCTGTGGATGCGATCACGCGCACTCTGGCAAAGGAACTGGGGCCGCGAAAAATCCGCGTCAATTCCATCAACCCCGGCATGGTAATAACGGAAGGAGCCGTAGCCGGCGGTTACACTGAAGGCGATATGCGGAAAATGTTTGAATCGCAGACACCGCTCGGTCGCGTCGGACACACAGACGACATTGCGCCCGCTGCAGTCTTTTTCGCTTCAGACGATTCGAAATGGATTACGGGAGAAACGCTACTAATCGCGGGAGGCCTTCGTTAGTCTCGCCCACTCATCCAGCACTCTAATTGTCAGTACCTAAACGATCGAAGGGACCGCCATGAAGGGAAACATGAATAACACATCGTCGCCTTTGACAGCATTCAAACGAGCTCTGTCGCTGGGTTTGTCTCAGTGGGAAAACGGGAATCTAACGACAAACCTCGCGGAAAAGAAGGATACCAACGGAGCCTTTTTCCTGGTGGAGGCAAATGCCGCTCTGGACGAGCTAATCGCCAAGGACAGGGGTGTTATGGCCTATCAGATTGCTGAGGTTTATTCTTCGCGAGGCGAAACGGATAAGGCTTTCGAGTGGTTACAAGTCTCCTTTGATGATCATGACACCGGGACCCTGAGCCTTTTGATCAACCCCTTTATGCGCGGCTTGCGCCATGACGCCCGCTACAACAGTTTACTCGCGAAAATAGGTTTGCCGCCGCGGTTATGAATGGACTTGCTCGGACTGAGACAGATGCGCCGGTGCCTGATCCCAAAGCAACGAAGCCCGCAATGTTACCGCATAAGCCTGAGGATTGGCCGGGTCTGTTCGTGCAGTATCTCAACTCCGGCGATCTCGAGGCGGTCGCAGCGTTGTACGCACCCAACGCCAGATTCCTGGCGAGATCCGGGGAAACGATCGTAGGCCGCGACCGCATTCGTGACATGCTAACACGAATGATCCGATCCAAAACGAAATTGCAAAGCCAAATCATCAGGGCAATCAGCGTCGATGATCTCGCCGTGTTATACACCGACTTTCAAGGCACGACGACGGATGCGTCAGAAAAGACGATCGACGCCCGCTATAATGCTATCGAGGTCCTCCGCCGACAGCCTGACGGCTGCTGGAAGTTGATTGTAGGCGATCCCAATGGCCGCGAATAAGATGTGATTAGATGACCGTCATGACAACTAAGGAGAAACGCAATGATCTACATTACGCATATCGACGTGCTGATGAACATTTCCGACTGATTCTAGAGATGACAATCAACGAGAGATTAACTGCATGAACAACAAAACATTCTTAGGCAAAGTTGCGCTCGTAACTGGAGGAACATCCGGTATTGGCAAGACCACCGCGATCGAATTCGCGCGCGCTGGTGCAAAGGTCGTCCTGACCGGTCGCCGTGAAAAAGAAGGGGCACAGGTAGTCGATGAAATTAAAAAGCTCGGCGGTGACGCAGGATTCGTCGGCGCCGACGTCGCAAAAGATGCGGACGTGAAGCGGATGGTCGATTTTACGGTGGACAAATTCGGCCGTCTCGACGTGGCTTTTAACAACGCCGGGGTTGAATGGAAAGGCCCGCTGGATCAGGCTACCGAAGCTGAGTATCGCCGTATTTTCGACATCAACGTCTGGGGCGTATTGAATTCGATGCGTCACGAAATTCCTGCGATGCTTAAGAACGGAGGCGGCGCCATCGTCAACAATTCCAGCGTGGCCGGGCACGTTGGTCTAGGGGAGGTCAGCATTTACATTGCTTCGAAGCACGCTGTCGAAGGCCTGACCAAATCTGTCGCGCTCGAATTCGCCAGACGAAACATCCGCATCAACGCTGTCGCTCCGGGAGTGATCGCCACCGACATGTTCGATCGCTTTGCCGGAGATGAATTGCGCGACCAGCTCACTTCGATCGTTCCCGTCGGGCGGGTTGGCGCCAGCGAAGAAATCGCTGCAGCGGTTCTCTATCTCTGTTCCGACAACGCGAAATTCACGGTGGGCACGTCGCTGGTCGTCGATGGCGGTTTCATCGCGCAATAAACACGAGCCAAGGATGAGCATGATTTTGAGTAAGAACGAAGAAAGGTGAGCCGCTCATGATTTACCTGAAAGCATTCATCGCCGGTTTTGTTTCCACGCTGGTGTTTCACCAGGGTGTGCTATGGCTGCTGTATGTAAGCGGCGTTTCACCACGAGCACCTTGGAACATGACTCCTGTCCCACCCCTTCATATCCCTGCAGTGATTTCGCTCGCATTCTGGGGCGGCGTGTGGGGCATTGTGTTGTGGGCTCTGATTAGTGCTTCCACTGGCAACGCCTATTGGATTAGGGCGCTCGTGATTGGTGCGCTGGGTCCGAGTTTGATCGCGTGGTTCGTAGTAATGCCGATCAAGGGCATGGGCCCAGCCGGCGGCTGGGACCCGAAAGTCATCGTAGGCGGACTGCTGCTGAATGGAGCCTGGGGAGTCGGTGTTGCTCTGCTGATGCGACTACTCAACCGAGTCAGTCTTCAATAAGGAAATGGCAACGGAGGAGAATGTAAATGGGTAAACTTGAAGGGAAAACCGCACTGGTTACCGGCGGCAATAGCGGCATTGGGCTTGCGACGGCCAAGGAGTTTGTGAACGAAGGCGCCTACGTCTTTATAACAGGACGGCGGGAGTCGGAGTTGGCTGCGGCGGTAAAAGAGATCGGAAGAAATGTAAGTGCCGTACAAGGAGACATGTCGAACCTTAGCGATCTGGATCGCCTATTCGCGCAAATCAAGCGGGAGAAGGGCGAGCTCGATATTGTGTTCGCGAACGCCGGTGTCGCGACGTATGCCCGCTTCGGCGAGATAACCGAAGAGCACTATGATTCGATCTTCAACATCAATGTGAAAGGCCTCCTTTTCACGGTGCAGAAGGCGCTCCCGCTTTTACAGGATGGCGCCTCGATCATTCTGAATGCGTCGATTGTCGCCAGCAAAGGGCTATCGTCGAACAGCGTTTACAGCGCCACAAAAGCCGCCGTGCGTTCGTTCGCGCGGACTTGGACAACGGACTTGAAGGAGCGCCGCATTCGGGTGAACGCGATCAGCCCACGCCCCATCGACACGCCGGGACTGAGTAAACTACTGGCTTCCTCGGATGTGGGCCAGCAACGTATGGCAGCGATTTCCACCATCGTTCCGCTCGGGAGACTGGGTACCCCGGATGAGATTGCCAAGGCTGTCGTGTTTCTCGCATCCGACGACAGCAGCTACATCACCGGAACGGAATTGTTTGTCGATGGCGGTTTCGCACAAGTGTAGGCTGCTAGCGAACGGGTACGGCATTAACAATTGTTAGCAGACGCGAAGGGCGAATGAAGAAAACCAGTATCGTCATTGCCGGAGGCGGATTTGCCGGACTCAGCGCTGCGATGTACCTGGACAAGACGCTAGCTCGCCGTGCTGAAGCTGAAGTAACGATGATCAGCCGCGAGAACTTTATTCTGTTCACTCCGATGCTGCACGAAGTTGCCTCAGGAGATCTTTATCCGGGCGACATTGTCAATCCGGTCCGTCGCATTCTTCGGCATGTGAAGTTTGTCGAGGCCGAGGTGGAGGCAATTGATCTCTCAGCGCGGCGCATTCGCTGCGTGGGTGGAATAGCGGGGCTCGATCTTGAGTTCGAATTCGATCATCTTCTTCTCACTCTCGGCTCGGAAACAAACTTCTTCGATCTTCGTGGCGTTAGCGGATGGGCTGTGACGATGAAAAGTCTATCCGACGCAGCGATGCTTCGTAATCGCGTCTTAGCTCTATTAGAAGAGGCAACTATTCAAAAAGATGCCGCCACGCGTCGACGGTTGGTTGCGTTTGTGACTGCGGGTGGTGGCTTTGCCGGAGCGGAAACCGCCGGCGCAATTAATGACTTTGTGCGCGAGACAGTGCGTTACTATCCCGACCTGAATGAAGAACTCATTCGAGTTGTTGTTATTCACCCAGGTGATTTTCTCCTGCCGAATTAGGCCAGGAACTGGGTGATTACGCCGAACGCAAGTTGCGCGAGCGCAAGGTCGACGTGATCAAGGGTGTGCGAGTGGCGAGCTATGATGGTTCGCTCGTCACTTTGACTGACGGTAACAGGATCCCCGCCTCAACCCTCATCTGGACGGCAGGTGTAAAACCAAGTCCGGTCATTGCACCGTTACCTTGCCAGAAGGAACGCGGTCGCCTCTTGGTAAGTGAGTACCTCGCCGTCACCGGTGTTCCTGGCTTATGAGCGGCGGGCGATTGCACGGCCGTGCCGGTTCTTAACACGGAAAAATTTCATCCACCAACCGCACAGCATGGCTTACGTGAGGGCCTCGTCGCAGCGAAAAACATCGCAGCCGTAGTTCTCGACCGGCCTCTGAAGCCCTTCATTTTTACGACGCTCGGCCAACTGGCGACCATCGGATGCCGCAAAGGCGTTGCGATGGTGTTCGGAATAAAATTTTCCGGCTTCGTCGCGTGGGTGCTTTGGCGAACCGTGTATCTGATGAAACTGCCGCGCCTGCCGAAGAAGTTGCGGGTGATGGTGGGCTGGACGCTCGATCTTTTGTTTGCCAGAGACATCGAGCAGCTAATCACTTTGCACGATGTCGAAGCGTTAGGTGACTTGGCGGATCGGATTCGGTCACGCCGAACACAATTAACTCCAGCCGCTGCCTCTTCTCTGCCCGAACCCGCGATTCGCGATCAGCTCAAATGAATGCGAATCTGATTAGATGAAGCAGTTCTTTTTTGCTTGTGCCGCTTTTTTGTTCGTTTTTTTGACGGGAAGTGGATGCAAGAAAGCATCAGTAACGCAGCAACCTGCGCTGCCGGTCAACGTTGTTACTGTCGCCGAGAAGGAAGTAAACGAATGGGACGAATTCACAGGGCGGCTGGATCCAGTTGAATCGGTCGAGATTCGCCCGCGGGTGTCTGGATATATTACCGAGATTCATTTTGAGGCAGGCGCGATCGTTAAAAAGGGCGACCTCCTTTACGTGATCGATCCGCGCCCTTACCAGGCGGATTTTGACCGTGCCGCGGCGGAAGTCGACCGCATGGATGCGCAGCTCAAGCTTGCCGAGATTGAACTCAATCGCGCAAAAGAGTTGCGCGGCAAGGCCACAATTTCCGCGAGCGAGTTCGATCAGAAGGCTGCTACCTATCAAGGGGCAGCCGCCGCAAAAAGTTCGGCTGAAGCCGCCAAGAATGCCTCGGCGCTAAATTTGGAGTTCACGCAAATCAAATCTCCGATCGACGGCCGAGTGAGTGACCAGCGCATTACGGTGGGCAATCTGGTCCAGCCAGGGGCGGGTCCAGATAGCTTGCTTACGACAGTAGTCTCGGTCGATCCGATTTATGCCAAAGTCGATGCCGACGAGAACGCGGTGCTCAAATATGTAAAGCTGAGCGAGGAAGGGAAACGTGTTAGCGCGCGGACGGCCAAGATCCCGGCGTGGATCGAGCTCGGAAACGAGACCGATTTTCCGCACAAAGGTACAAT
>WNGD01019397.1_pt1 | contig 11245 bp, 6 predicted proteins | sample 5400671 | NCBI WGS metagenome assembly WNGD01 (sample SAMN13153369, study PRJNA577476) | soil metagenome | isolation source: 40 cm soil or saprolite under grassland replicate 2 | place: USA:California | collected 2016-06-15
CTGGTCACCGCTACCAAAGAGCGGAGCTGAGCGAAAAGTTGACGAGCGGAGCGTCGGGTACGCCATAGCGAGGCGTGCCACTCCTAGCGGTCCACTGAGACTCGCAGTATCTCGGAGGGGGTGACGCTCAATGTTGCATGCGCTCGCATTTCTTTTTGCGGCTGTCGCGAAGTTGGTTGTCGCGAATGGCACAGTGTCGTGGTAGTGACCTATGGGGCCCTTTCCCTACTTACCTAACAGCAAATCTGGGATGACCGAACAGCCGAGACGGAAGCTGCAGCAAGCGCTGATCTATACCTACATCAGCGCTGTATCGGTTGCCACACTGTGCGTGCTGGCATTCCGAGAGTGGGATATCCCCGCGCCGTTCCCGTCGAAGTTTTGGAATGCCATCGCTGCATTTCTAATTCTCGGAATCGTAAGCGAGTCATTCTCGTTCACGATTCCCGTGGCGAACGTACGGACCTCAGTGTCCTTCGTTCCCTTCATTGCGTCGGTCGCCCTGTTTCAACACCCGTGGCCTATGTTAATCGGGGGACTGACAGCGTTAGTCGCTGACACTTTTGTTCGTCACAAGCCGCTGATTCGCGTTTGGTTTAATACGGCCCAGTTCATGCTCGCCTCGGGCCTTGGTGCTTTGGTCTATTCCGCTCTTGGCGGGTCGGTCAGCCTGGAGCGGTTCAGCTTTTTGCCGCTCCCCTTCGCATGTCTAGTCATAGCTTACTTCCTGGTCAATCACGGAAGCGTTGCGTTGGCGGTTTCCCTGAGCACCGGCGTCTCAGTCCGCGAGGCTTGGGACAGAATTGGCAAGGACGCCCTTGCAACTGACCTTCTGTCTAGTACGCTGGCCGTTTTATTGGTCTTCCTCTATGTAAAGCTGCAGTTACTCGGATTGGCCATCCTCGTATTTCCTCTGTTTCTCGTACGCCAGTTGTACCAGATGAACTTTCAGATGCAGCTTGAATTGGAGGAGAAGCTTGAGCTGATGGTCAAGGCCATGGAGGCAAGGGATCCCTACACGTCAGGTCATTCTCTCAGGGTCTCTGAGTACGCTCTGGCCATTGCGCGTGAATTGCGACTATCGGCGAATGACGTGGATGACATCAAACGGGCCGCGCTCCTTCATGATGTTGGCAAGATCTATGAAGAGTTTGCACCGCTGCTACGCAAGGAGGGCAAGCTGACTCCTGAAGAGCGGATGACGATGCGTACTCACGTGACTCGAAGTGCGCAGCTCGTCGACACTGCGACGAGGCTTCGTGGATCGGTACAGGCTATGATTCGGCACCATCACGAAAATTACGATGGATCGGGGTACCCCGACGGCTTGGCAGGCGACGATATCCCAATGGGTGCGCGAATCATCATGATAGCTGACACCATTGATGCGATGACGACTGATCGGCCGTACCGCCGTGCCATGCATCTGTCTCGCGCGATAGAAGAGCTGCACACCTTTGCAGGACGTCAGTTCGACCCACAGCTCGTGAAGCTAGTCTCGAAATCCACGAGCATCCGCAGGTTGCTCGGCATGGATCGGAGCGCTCCTGAGCCGAGCCCCGAGACTCCTCGAGGCCCGAGACCAGCCTGGGCACAACGAATCGCACAGTGACCTGATCCGGAGGCCGCGCCCGCACCGGACCGCGTCAGAACAGTAGGTCGCCGAAGTCACTTAGCGTCCTTCGATGCCAGCTCCGTCGGCGGTGCCGAAGCGACCATTCCCCGAGAGTATTCCGATCTTCGCGGGTCATGAGTGAGAAACCCTTGGGCGCCCAGAATCGCCCGCAGGCCTGCGAAGCCGAGCTCGTCCAAGAGGTTCAGGTCGGCCCTAGTCCCCTCCGAATGTTTGCCCAATGACAACGTATCGAGCCACGCGTTGCACCCTACAATGTCAGCGAAGTAAAGAGGATGTCGGCCTCGGTACTTCGCCAGGCACTGGTTGGTGAGCCGTCGCGCAGCATCTAGCCCATCAACGTGTAAGGCTCTGTGGATTGTTAGCATGTCAAAGAGTCCGGCATGCGGCACCGCCCTCTCCTTCCGCCAGGCGACCCGCTGCGCGGCCTCGGTTAACTCCAACGCAAGAGTGACATCACGAGTCTGAAGAGCGAAGCTCGCGCAACCCATAAGGAATTCCATGGTGGCGAACCAACTGCGCTCGCGATTGCTCGCCTCTCGAGCTGCGCTCAAGGATTTCAAAGCTGCGTCGTCCTGACCGTTCATGAAGAGGGAGGCTGCGAGATTTAGGTGAATACTGACCAGTCGTGGGCTCAACGCTCGTGCAGCTGTTGAGACAGCAAGCTCCCCGAACGTGACCGCAGAGGGGAAGTCTCCTTGATGAAGCTTCGCGACACAAAGATTGGACGCGATGACCGCGGATCGTAAATCGTCCCCGATCCTAGTGCTGAGGGCCAAGGCTTTGTGGTAAGCCTCGCACGCCGACCCGAAGTCGCCGAGTCCCTGTTTGCACGTTCCGTATGCGGTGTATCCGAGCGACAAGCCCGTTGGGTCTTGGCGCGCATTCCAGGTTCTGATGGCGGATTCCAAGCCGCTCGCTCCTGCGGCTAGTTCAAAGAAAAAGAAATCGCAGTACGCCTTAGAGTAACAGAGCATAGGCGGAACCTCGCTCGCGACCTGCGATATCGCGATCTCCGCTTCCTCTCTCGCTGTAGCCACCCTGCCCTCGTCCCCCGCGTTGGCACCCGATCTCGCGCATTCAAACAGTGCGTTTCCGATCAGCTCGAGATCACCAGTCTCCCGGGCTGCCAAAAGCGCGGCGTCCGCGGCTTCGCAGTAACCGAGCCCAGGGTCCTGATTCAACAGATACGCCACGGTGGCCTGCATTCGGGTCGCGAGCGCTCTTTCACGAACTGACAGTCTAGCGCTCTGCCCCAGAAGAGTTAGCACTGGCGCCGCAGCCTCGGCCTTCGACTGACCCAGGAGAGCTCTTGCCAGAAGCAAACGAAGCTGCCGTATATCATCCTCTCGACAGGGGTCACGAAGGAGGACAGTGAGGATCTGCTCTGCCTCCAAGAAGCCGCCGCTACTGATGGCGGCTTCAGCGCCTTCGATCGCATTCGACACTGCGCGAGAACGGTCACCTCCACGCAGGAGATGCCATGCGACTTCGAGCTTCGCTGCCTGCCTTGCGTCGGGTTGTTGATCGAGTACCTCGCCCACCCTGCGATGCAGGTGGTGCCGCACGGGCCCCGCCACTCCATAGTACGCCTGTGCCCGGATCAGCTCGTTCCGAAACTCAAGGCCGCCGTGCACTTCGCGGAGCACCCCTTCGTTCCTCAACCTGGATAAGGCTTCACCAGCTGCCGCCGCGGAAAGGTCCACAAGTCGAACACGGCCCCGATCGCCCGGGGGATGCCGATGTTGGCTGCCGGCTGCGTGTTGAGTGCCTCCAGGTCGCTGAGCAGCGAGCTCGACCCGTGCGCCAGCCATTCCTTCGTTAGGAGCTCGAGCGCCAGTGGATTACCGTTTCCCGCCTGAAGGATGCGCGCCACCGGGACGTCCGCGATGCGGGCATCCGCCTTCGCGACCCGCGCCGCCACGACCCGCTCGGCCGGCTCGGCCGGCAGCGGCTCGAGCTCCAGCGTCTGGAGGGCCTCGATCGCGCCGTCGGAGATCAGCGCGCTCGGGCCCGCCGCGGCATGCAGCTCGTTGGACCGCGCCGTCAGTATCAACAGGAGTCGCGTACGCGGGAGCTTGCGAGCCACGATGTGCAGGATGGCCGTGGTCGCGTTATCGGCAGCATGGATATCATCCACAACCAGGACCAGAGGACTCTCCTCGGCCGCGGCTTCGACCACTTTAAGGAAGCCGTCCGCGAGCCGCAGCGAAATTACCTCCGCCGACCACTCTACCGGCTTGGGGACGCCGGGGAATGCTGCGAAGATCTCCGGCGAGACGCGCGTCAGCTCGCTCAGCGCCTCCGGATCCGCCCCCCCGATCGCCCGCTGCAACGTGAGCTGCTTGACCAGCTCGGCGAGCACGCCGAACGGCAGCTCGCGCTCGGCGTCATACGCCTGGGCCCGCGCAATCGCCGCGCCTTCCATCTGACAGGTGGATACGAACGCGTTGGTTAGCGTCGTCTTCCCCACGCCGGGATCGCCGAGCAGCACCACGATGCGCGGCTGCCGTCGTCGCACTTCCAACCAGGCGTCGTACAGACGGGCGAACTCGCGCTCTCGTCCGATCAGAGTCTCCGCTTCGAAGCGGCGCTCGTGCCGCTCCGAGACCTGTCCCGCCACGGTCGGCCGCGGGGCTGCGCGCCGCCCTTCGCGCAACAATTCGGCGATCCGCACGAGCTCCGCGCTCGGCTTCGCGCCGAGCTCGTTCGCCAGCTGTGCCTCGAAGCGCCCGAACACCTTGAGCGCGTTGGTGCGATCTCCCACCCACGCCCGCGCCTCGATTAACCCACGCACCGCATCCTCGGAGAGAGGATCGAGGTCGAGCAGCACCTGCGCGTGGCGCTCGACCGTCGCGAAATCGCCCACCCGGCGCCCACCGTCCATCTGTTTCACGAGGCAATCCCGGATGCGGGGCATCAACTTCGCGCGCCACTCGTCCTTCCAGTGCTCGAACTGCACGGCTCCCGGTACCTCGAACCCGTCGAGAAACTGCCCCCGAATCGGAGTCTCAGAGACATCGAGCCGACCCGCGTCCACCTGAACCGCGCCCGCGACGAGAGCGATCGAGGCGCGCTGCACGATGAGCTGGTCGCGTCCGATTTTTCCCTTCAGGACGGTCAGCGCCTGAGCGAGCGAGTGGCGAGCCCGCGGCGCGGCAACCTCTGGCCAGAGCAGGTCCATCAGGTAGTCGCGGGTAAGCCTCCGTCCCGCTTCGACGGCGAGCCGGATCAGCAGAGCGAAATGCTTGCGCGTGCGGAAGCGGACCTGTTCACCGGACTGCGTGAGGAGCAGGGGAGCGCCCAACGTGAGAAGCTGCAGGTGCGGCACCAAACGGACAGCTCACGGCGTTTCGGAATGTTACCATTAGGCACCCAAATCAACCTGGTGTCAACATGCTGTGCGTGAAGAGCTTAGAACTGCTCTGGTGCGGGTGGGACCGCCACCGTCAACGCCTTGAGGGTTTCCGGGAGGATCGGGCACGGTCCCATCCGCCGCTGCTTCCCGAACCCAGGCTGACGGCCCCGAGCGTGACCGCCCGAATCCCTAGAGGGTGACTGTAAGAGACATGACATTGCTCGTCGATCCGACCGGTCAACCGCGCGGGGCGATCGAAACCCCGGTCTACTCGCTGCACTCTGGCTAAGGCGCTCGGAGCGGGTTACAATCGCAACCCCGTCCCACTCCCCTGGGAGGAACAATGAAAGCACGTCTCGTAATGCCCGTCCTCGCCGCTGCCTGCGTCAGCCTGCTCAGCTGCGACCGGGTTCCCACGGCTGCCCGAAACCCGGGTGGCCCGTCATTCATCACCAACGGCGCGCTGGATGGAAATGCCCATCCCGCCGTCGTTCTCATCATCATGGACATCGCCGGCAAGCCGGCGTTCCGCTGCTCCGGCACCATCATCGCCCCGAAACTCGTGCTCACCGCCGGCCACTGCGCCGGCGAGCCGGGCGAGTTCTCGGGCCTCACCCGCTCTTCACCGAGAGCGCGTTCTTCCTGCACGACGTGGGCGTCGTCCTGCTCTCCAAGGCCGTGAAACTCTCCGCCGGCCAGTACGGCAAGCTGCCCACGCAGGACCAGCTCGACGCCCTGAAGCCGAGCAGCGCGACGGTGTTCACCGCCGTGGGCTACGGGCTCCAGGAGATCAATCCTGTGCATATCGAGTCCGTGAAGATCCGCATGTTCGCCGAGCCGCACCTGATCCAGATCAACGGCGGCATCGTGGGAGACTTCTCGCTCTTGCTCTCGAACAACGCCTCCACGGGCGGCACCTGCTTCGGCGACTCGGGCGGGCCCAACTACGTCGCTTCGAGCAACGTGATCGGCGGCGTGACCTCGTTCGGGCTGAATGGGACGTGCGGCGGCACCGGCGGCGTGTTCCGCCTCGACCGGAAGAACGTGCTGGACTTCGTGGGGCAATACCTGAAGTAGCCCAGCTCATCAGGTAGCTGCGCGCGATGGGCGACAAGGTACGCTCGACCTACGGGCTGGTGGCGGCCGCAGTGGCCGTCACCGCGCCCGCGGGCGCGCAGTCGGTCCAGTACCGCTCGGCCGCAGGCGTCGAATACCGCGCGCAACGCGACACGGGCGCGATCGCCCGCGCCGAGAGCGCCCTCGCCGTCGATCCGCGCAACGTCGAGCGGATCATTCAGCTCGGCCTCGCCCAATCGGGCGCGCGCCAGTTCCGCGAAGCCATCCAGACGTTCACGCGCGGACTGACGATCGCGCCGACCGACGCGATGCTGTATCGCTGGCGCGGCCATCGCTACCTCTCGGTGCGCGAGTTCGACCGCGCGCTGGACGATCTCACGCGCGGGAGTCGCCTGGACAGCACCAATTACGGCATCTGGTATCACCTGGGGATCGTCCGCTACGCCCGAGGCGACTTCGCCGCTGCGGCCGACGCGTTCGCACGTGCGCAGCGACGCCCTCCAGACGCCGCCGAGCTGGCGGGCGCGACCGATTGGCTGTGGATGTCGTTGTCGCGGGCGGGGCGGGCGGCCGAGGCGCAGGCGATGCTGGACCGCCGCCCCGACTCCGTTGCCGCGGCCAACGCGTACGCACAGCGCCTGCGGCTGTATCGCGGGCAGGTCGGCCCCGAGGACGTGATCACGGCCGCCGATACCGGCGATGTCGCGGTGGCGACGCTGAGCTACGGGGTGGGCAACTGGTACCTGGTGCGCGGCGACACGGCGCGCGCGCGTGCCTGGTTCGAGCGCTCGGTGCGCTCCGGCGGCTGGCCCGCGTTCGGATTCATCATGTCCGAAGTCGAGCTGCGGCGGTTGCGGCAGCCCACGAAACCATGAGCGATCCCCGGAGTGCACTTGCCAGGGGGCGGGGACCCCGCGCCCCCTCCACCAGTCAGAACTCGTAGCGCAGCCCGAGCTGCCCCTGCCGCGGGGCGTAGACGCCGCTCTTCTGGCTGTACTTGGCGTCGGTCTGGCGGCCGACGAAGCCTGAGTAGTTGTCCCAGTTGAAGATGTTGAACGCTTCCGCGCTCACGCTGAGCCGGCGGGCGCCGCCCACCGCCACACCCCTGGCGAGGCGCAGGTCCACGGTCCGGTACATGTTGTTCCACGACGCCACGGGTCGGATGACGCGATTGGCGCTGTCGCCGGCGAAGTCGTCGGCGAGGCTGCCGTCATGGTTCACATCGGTGCCGACCGTCGCGACGTAGGGCCGCGGCGCCGCGAAGATCGCGACCGTGGACAGCTTCAGGCCGAACGGCAGATCGCCGATCTGCGACAGGACCAGGCGCCACCGCTCATCCGCCGTCGTCGGCTGCATGACCAGCCAGGAGCGGTCGTTGTAGTTCCCGAGCCCCTCGAACTGCGACTGGTACGAGCCCAGCGTGCCCGCCGCGCTGAGCCGCAGCCCGGGGCGGTCGTAGGTCAGCCCGAGAATGAGCGCGTCGAATTTGGCCTTGCCCACGTCATCGTACAGCGTGATGGTGCCGTAGTTGTTGGTCAGCTGGCGCTGGCCCGTCACCGCGTCGCGCCAGTTAGGCGTGAGCTGGACATATAGATGGCGCGCGTCCTGGTGAATGTAGTCCACGTTGACCGCCAGCCGGTCCGTGACCTGGTGCCCGATCCCGATGGAGACCTGTCGGTTCTCGGGCGTCTTCATGTTGGTCTTGAGGAGATTGATGTTGGGCGGCGTGGTGCCCCCGCCGTTCAGCACGATGCGCCGCAGCGAGTCGGGATCGGTAGTGCCCGGGTTCGCGAAGTCGTACGAGCGCCACCCCGCCGACTGCTTCTCGAAGAACGCCATGAACGTGGTGATGCGGTCGTACATGATGCCGACGCCACCCCGCAGGAAGGTGCGGTGGTTGGGGAACACGTCCCACGAGAACGCGACGCGCGGGCCGAGGTTGTTCAGGTCGTTCTTACGGTGCCCCGTGTTCAGGAAGTCGGCGAGCTGGGGGATTGCCTGGAGCGTGGGGTCGCTCGCCCAGGGCACGGTGTAGCCGTTGTTCAGCGTGTTGATCTCGGCATCGTAGCGCAGGCCCACGGTGAGCTGGAGGTTGTGCCGCGCCTGCCACTGGTCCTGAACGTACGCGCCTGTGCTCCAGCCATTCGTGATGGCGCGGGCGTCTTCGGTCGAGTTGGGGTCGAAGAAGCCAACACCAATGCGGCCGAGGTTGGGGAGGGAGCTCGAGTCTCTCAGGAATGTGAAGAAGCCGTTCACGTTGCTGGGCAGCCAGCTGTTGGTGCGCACGCGGGCCAGCTCGATACCGGCCGTCACGATGTGGCGGCCCTCGCCCAGGGTGCGGGTGGCGCGGTCGATGAGGCGGACGTGCGTCTCCTTGAGGACCAGGGGGAACCCCGCCGTGCCGAAGGTGATGCTGGGATACACCAGCGTGACGCGCGGCTCGAGCGGCGACTCGTTGTGGCTCCACAACAGCAGGTTCAGCGACAGCTCGTTGACGAACCCCGAGCTGGGCGTGTACGTGTCTCGGAGCTGTGCGCTGTGGATCCAATACTTGGCCTTGATCCCGGCGTTGTGCGCTATCGCGTCGCCAAAGTTCGTCTCACTGTTGTAGTAGCGACCGGCCCACACCAGATCCAGGGTGTGGGCGCCGGAGAGCGGCGCCGTGAGCCGCACCACACCGGTGTGGTTCTGGGTCGGTGCCTTGAAGGTTCCGGCGACCGAGTCCCAGATGGCGGGGTTGTACGCCGGCCGCCCGGGCACGACGTTGAAGCCGTCGTCGATGCTTTGTCCCTCGTAGCTGACGGCGAAGAACAGCTTATCACGCCGGATCGGGCCACGCAGGTTGAAGCCGAACTGGGCCCGGCCGTAGTCTGGGATGGAGAGGCCGGGGTGCGCGGCCAGGTATTCCCGCTGGGACAAGTCGAGCGCCCTGAGGCTTGTGGCCTGGCCATAGCCAAAGACGGACCCGTGGAATTCGTTGGTGCCGCGCTGCGTCACCGCGCTGATGACGAACGACGCCCCGCGCGTGTACTGGGCGTCGTACGGGTTCAAGTGGACGCGAAACTCGCGCATCGCCTCCTGCGGCAGCGGCGATCCCGTCTGCGGGATCCCGACTAGGTTGCCGTTGAAGAAGCTTTTCCACTCCGCCCCGTCCAGGTAGAAATTCCAGAAGCGCAGGTCCGGCAGGGAGCCCGAGGACGGCAGTGACCGGCCAGCGGTGGGCGCGAAGGTTTTTATGCCCGGCACGATCGCCGCCAGGTTCATCGTGTTGCGGCTGTTCAAGGGCAGGTTGAGAATCTCGTTGGTCACGACCAGCGCGGAGACGTCGTTGCGCTGCACCTCGAAGCTGGGCTCGCGCTGGTGGACCACCTCCACACCCTGGACAGCCACGGCGGCCTGCTGGAGCTCGAAGTCGAGCGTGGCGTGCTGGCCTACCAGCAGCTCGATGTCACGCTCCTGCGACCCGTAGCCCAGCAGGCGCAGACTGACGTGGTAGGCGCCGGGCGGCAGCCCGACGATGGTATACGTGCCCTGTGCCGATGTAACCGCGCCGCGCTGCTGCCCGGTCTCACGGTTCGACACCGTCACCTGTGCGGCGGCGAGCGGCGCGCCTGCCGCACCGGTGACGCGGCCGTTCAGGTTGACCGTGTTCTGTGCGAGCAGGCCGGCGGCGCCAACGAGCAGCAGAGCGAGGGCCGGCAGCACGATACGGCAGGGGCGGACAATTGTGGACGGCATTGGACGATCCTCCTGTGAAAGCACCCGTGAGATCAGCGCCGGCCGCTCTGCCGGAACGCCAGCACGTAGGCCCCGCCCGCCGGCAGCTCCAGCCTGACGGGCACGACCTGCGTCGAGAACTTGCCGAACTGATGGCGCCCATGCTCATCGATCCGCTCGATCTGCCCACCACCGGTGAGGCCGTACGCGCGCGGGTCGAACGCGAACACGACCGACGTAGGCTCGTCCACGATGCTCGCCACGGCCACCGCGACGCTCCCTTGCTCGGCGCGCCATGCGCCGGCGATCGCCGCCGGGAACTGCGCCGTCGACACCGTAGGCCCCGCTCGTTGTGCCGCGTAAATCGACAGGCGCGAGAGGGGCACGTCAACCAGGGGTACCGCGAGGTCCGGCGGGCGCAGGAACGTGCCGTACAGCAGGTAGTCCAGCGCCCGCGCGCGGATGCGGGCCAGACGCATCAGGTAGGCCGTCTCCTCCGGCCGGTCGGCCAATTGCGAGGCGCGGAAGTTCGCGATCGTGGGCTGTAATCCCCAGACGAAGGATCGCGCCTGCTCCAGATAGAACTGGCGACGGAAGCGCGTGTCCAGCAGTTCGAGCGGCTCCCGTGGCGCGAACTGCGCGGGCCACAGCTCGTCGTAGGGCGGCATGACGAGCGACGAGTAGCTGCCGTAGGTCACGCCATAGGCGTGGTAGACCGCTTGGAAGAAAGGAATAGGCTCCCACCCGCTGCCCGGGTCGGTGTAGCGCTCCTGGCTGACCTGAAGGGTGAGCATGAGGTCCAGCTCCGGCAGCCACGGCTCGCCGGCGCCCTCGCCCGCGAGCAGCACTTGCCGCCCCGGCGCGGCGCCCGCCCGGATCTGCGCCGCCAGGGCACGGAACCCGCCCATCCAGTAGTTCCCGCCGCCGACGGGATGTCCGTGCGTCGAGTCCCAACACACGAGCGACTGCACCGCCTGGTCCATGTAGATGCCATCGACTCCGTACCCGTCCAACACCGTGTCCGCGATACCGCCGTACTTGGCGCGCCAGAAGGGCGTGGTCACGTCCATGGTGGCGCACGGCTGCGGGTCGAAGACGTTGTACGTCTCCTGCCGCACCTGGCCGTCCTTCTCTTTCACTGCCCAGCGGGCTGCGTGCTCGCGCGACCAGCTCGGCGTGCCGGTGCACCAGAGCCGTTGGTTCATGTAGACCATGGCGTGACTGCCGGCGGCGTGCGCTGCCGTCAGCGCCGCCCGGAACGAGTCCACGCCCTCCCGCGGCGGGAGGTAGTCGGGGAAGCTCGTATCGTACGGGCCGTGGTGCCACCAGTGCCAGTAGATGTTGACGGGAAGGCCGAGGGCACGCTGCAGCGCGAGCGCCGGCGGCACCACGCCGGGCGAGCGGCCGCGGTTCCAGACCCACATGCCGGTCCGGAGCAGCCAGTCCGGGACGCGGCCCCA
>WNGD01006424.1_pt1 | contig 11243 bp, 8 predicted proteins | sample 5400671 | NCBI WGS metagenome assembly WNGD01 (sample SAMN13153369, study PRJNA577476) | soil metagenome | isolation source: 40 cm soil or saprolite under grassland replicate 2 | place: USA:California | collected 2016-06-15
TTCCCCGACTCCGAACTCGGTGCCGTACAACTCGGGCGCTCCGACCGTCACCACCACGGTGCCGGAGGGTGGACCCTTCGACAGAACCGCCCGGTCACCATCGATGAAGTCGACACTGATCGTATCTCGCACGTAGGTTCGGGGTTCGGGATTTGTGAACACCCAGGTTTCGCCATTCAGATCGTATATCACCGTAGAGTAAGGAACAACCTTGTGCTTCGTCCCGCGAACTTGCTCGTCCCGAAGGTGCGTCGTCTCGATGCCGAGCCGTTTAACCGCTTCCTCGGTCAATATCACGCGACTCACGTCCTTTCCCTGGATATGCTCGACTTTGGCGGGAGAGGTGAGCTCCTCGTTACTGGCGGCTGACTGTGCACACGCCGAAAGTAGTAGACAGGCGATGATCAATCCCGCAACCACCCATCGATTATTATTCCGCATCTGGCTTCCTCCTAATCGTGTCAGGTTCACGGCTAGCTACTGGCTCTGTCCCATCTCGCTGTGCCGCATCTGACTGTACCGTATCTGACTGCGCCCCATCTAGCCGTACCACACCTGGCTCTCTCCTGGTCGTATCGGATTCAGGGCTAGCTGCCTTCTTAGAGCCGAAGCGCAAGTACAGGGAGGGGACGATGAACAGGCTGAGCACCGTTGAGGTGACCAGTCCTCCCAGGATGACGATCGCCATCGGACTCGCCATCTCTAGACCTGGGATGTTACCGAAGATCACCAGGGGCACAAGAGCCAGCCCCGCCCCCAGCGCGGTCATCAGGATCGGTGCGAGCCGCTCCCGCGCCCCGCGCAGGACGAGTTCGGAACCAAACACTTCTCCTTCGTGTCGCTCAAGATGCTGATAGTGGCTGATCAGCATGATGCCGTTACGCGCCGCTACCCCGAAGACAGCGAGCAATCCCACCAGCGAGGCGAGCGAGATGACGCTGCCGGTCGCGAAGGCTGCCAGCACCCCACCCACCAGGGCCGACGGCAGGGTAAAGAAGATCACAGACGCCAGGCCCCAGCTCCCGAAGGCTGCCTGTAAGAGGAGGAAGATCCCGATCGCGGCGGCGATCCCGAAGATGAGCAGGCGGCTCTGAGCGGCCTGTCGCTCCTCGTACTCCCCGAGCACCTCGGCGCGGTACTCAAGTGGAAACTTGATTGCCTGGAGGCGCTGTTTAACATCGTTCACCACAGCACTGGAATCTCGCCCACGCACGTCGAGGCTGACATCGATGCGGCGCGAGACGGTTTCATGTTGTATCAGGTTCGGAGTCGGCAGGATGCTCACGTCAGCCACATCTCCCAGGCGCACCTGTTTGCCGTCGGGCGTGTCGATGAGCAAATTGCGGATACTGGTCAGGCTGCTGCGCGTCTCGGGCGTGCCCCTCACCACTACCTGGAACACCTTCTGTTCCTCAAAGAGGCTACCGGCTTCAATACCCGCTACCAATGTAGACACCGCCCGGCGCACATCGCCGGGTTTGAGTCCATAGCGCTGGGCTTTGGCGAGGTCTACCTTGACCTGCACCTGTGGCACCTCCACCTGGGACTCCGTGTGCACATCAGCAGTACCGCTGATCTGCGCGAGAGCCTGCCTCACCTCCTCGGCCTTGCTGCGCAGGACGCCCAGATCGTTGCCGAAGATGCGGACGACAATATCGTCGCTCGATCCTGTCAGCGCCTGCCTGGTCTTCTCCTTCAGGTAGGTTTGCACAATGTGAAAGAACCCGGGGTAGCCGTTGACCACCTTCTGGATGGCGACCACCGTTGCGTCATAGTTGGCAGCAGGATCGACGCTGACCACAAGCTGGGCGGAATTGACGTCGACTATCTGGTCCCCCAGTATGGCGCGCCCTATATCGGCTGCGACGTTGCGGACCCCTGGGATGGACCGCAGCTCGCGACTGGCCCGAGTCGTGATCCGGGTCATTTCCGGATAGGATGCGCCGGGCGGGCCCTGCCACTGGACTATGACGTCCGGCTCCTTGAACGAAGGCAGTAGTGGCGTCTCGCCGAGAGATGGCAACACCGCGAGGCCAACCAACCCCAGGAGACCAGCGGCGATGACACCGGTAGCGAGGAACGCCGGGCGCAGTGTGCGGATGATCCACCCGAGGACCGCGTTGTAACCGCGCTGGAGCCCTCCCAGCAGGGGAGACTCGCGGCGTTCGAGCGACGCCCTGGGCAGCAGGAGCAGGCACAGCGCTGGCGTGACGATCAGCGCCACCGCCATCGATGCCAGCAATGCCAGCGCATAGGAGAGGACAAGGGGTTGCAAGAATGCACCGGTCACGCCCTGCAGGAGGAAGATCGGCAGCAAAGCCAGCAGGATGATCAGCGTCGCGTAGATCATGGCGCTGCGCGTCTGGAGCGAGGACTCAAGGATGATGCTCGCCATCGACCTATCGCTCCCCTCCCTGCGATGCTGACGCAGACGACGCATGACGTTCTCCACGTCGATGATTGCGTCGTCGACGATGACACCAATGGCGATCACCAGCCCGGCCAGAACCATCGTGTTGATCGTGGACCCGCGCAGGTAGAGCACGAGCCCCGCCGCCAGCAGGGATAACGGGATCGTCACCAGGCTGATCAGCGCGGTTCGCCAGTGGAAAAGAAAGGCGAAGAGAACCAGCGCCAGGAGAAGAAAGCCGATGAGCAGTGCATTGGTGAGATTACCAATCGCCATCTCGATGAAACTCGCCGGTCGGAAGACAGTAGTGTCGATCTGGATGCCGGAAAGACCGGGTTGTAACTCTTGGAGCTTTGCTTCGATCCCCCGAGTCACATCCAGCGTGTTGGCCCCCGGGAACTTCTCGACGACGAGTAGGAGGCCGGGGCCGTTGTTGAGGATGTCGTCCCCGATGAGCGGCTGGTGGTCTTCCACTACCCTGGCCACGTCACCCAGACGCAGCGTCGTGCCCTCGACGTTCACCTGGGCGAGATCGTTCGGAGTTGAGATGGGCAAGACATGCCGGACCTCGACCCTCTGTTGCGGAGTATCGATCCACCCTCCGCTACCGGGCGTTGATGCGTTCAAGAAGCTGAGTGGCGACACCCACAATGCATTCCCGGTGGTTGCGACGACTTGATCGAGCGTGACATGCTGATCCTGCAACCGTTGAGGATCGACGAGCACCTGCAACTGCCGATCCCGCATACCCCATATGGCCACATTCGCCACGCCAGGTACGGACAATAAGGCGGGCCGGATATTCCAACGGGCAAGCACCGACATCTCTATCGGGGACACCTGCTTCGAGGAAAGTCCGACCATCATGACCCGACTCGTCGCCGAGAGGGGTTGGAGGATGACAGGCGGTTGCGCCACGTTTGGCAACGCAAACGCCAGACTCAGGCGCTCACTCACCAACTGGCGTGCGCGTATGATGTCGGTTCCGGGCTGGAAGTAGAGGATGATCGACGAAAGTCCGGGAACCGACGAGGAGCGGATTGATTGAAGAAACGGCGTACCGTTAAGTAACTCCTCCAGGTTAAGGGTGACCAACTCTTCTATTTCGGAGGCCGAAAGTCCGAGGGCTTCGGTCTGCACCTCCACATACGGCGGCGCGAACTCGGGTAAAGCGTCCACTGGCATAGCGCGAAGTTGGGTGATGCCAACCAGGATCATTGCCAGGGCGAGAGCAACCACTAAGAGGCGGAACTTTAGACTCCACTCAACGATCCAACGTATCATAGCTCAAGACCTCCCGGCGCAGTCAACATCCATATCCTCCATGAATTCTTGCAAGTCACAGCGGAATTGATTTGGACTGTTCAAACTGTCAAGTACGATTCGGTCAAACTCAGGGCGGTTGAAAAGTTCCCGTAGAGGCATGCCTTGCGTGTGCCTTGTGCGTGTGCCTTGTCGCTCAAGGGGATTGCTCCCGACCACAAGGCACACGCAAGGCATGCCTCTACGGACCCCTGGCTGCTCCCGACCACAAGGCACACGCAAGGCATACCTCTACGGACCCCTGGCAGCGACTTTTGGATATCCCTGGGTCAAACTGACCTTGCCTTATGAAGAATAGCTACTGAGGACAACAGAGCAAAATAGATATTTCTTATTCAATCTCTAGTATAGGAATCAGGGTGGGCAGAAGCTACCCTCATTAGGAGTGTTCTTGTTCCCTCTTTAGAGGGATGGGGGATCTCACTCGAAAGGGGGAAGGAAGTGATCGCTTTTCGAGGTCGTTCATCTTTGCCGTTTGCCCTCTTGGAGAGCGGACCCAGGCTCCTCGCGGCTGGGAATGCACACCCGAAGATAGGTTCCTTGTTCCGGAGCGCTTTCCAGGAAGCAGACGCCTCCAAGACGTGCCGCACGCTCCTGCATGGAGTGGAGCCCGAGGTGGCCGGGGAACGATTGGGTCGGGTTAAAACCTCTGCCATCATCACTGACTTCTAAGATGAACTCGTCGTCCCGTCTCGTGAGTCGGAGGCGGACCATGCTAGCATGGGCATGTTTGACGATGTTGTGCAGGGCCTCCTGAGCAATGCGGTAGAGCGCCTGTTTGCCCTCCAGGGAGAGATCTGGCTCCTCGCCGAGCTGGGCATCAACCGTGAGTTTGTAGCGCGTGCGCAAGATGTCCACCTGTTTTGTGAGCGCGGCGATCACCCCCTCGGTAACCAACGATTCGGGGCGCAGCTCGAAGATCAGGGCACGCATCTCAGCCTGGCCCGCCTCGGTCAGCCCAATCACGTACTCTAGCGGTGCGATCGCCTCGCCTGGATCACTTTCGAGGGCTTCCCGAGCGGTGTGAGCCCCCAGGCTGATACTGTAGAGGACCTGGGAGACCGAGTCGTGCAACTCACGAGCGAGGCGTTGGCGTTCCTGGAGAGTGGCTAGTTCTTGCGCCTGTTGGGAGAGGAGGCGTGTTTCGCGCTCTTTGCGCCTCGCCTGCTCGGCATGATGGCGCAGTGCTGCGGTCAACTGCCCGGTAACGATGGCCGTTGCCAGGAAGACCACCGGATCGAGCAGGTCTTCCGGACCGTTGAAAGCAGACTCCTCGGGCGAGGGAGCCAGAAAGAAGTCAAAGGAGAAGCTGGCCAGCAGGGCCGCCAGGATTGCGGCATAGTGTCCCCGTGTGCTGGCCAGCGCAACAATCACAAGCAGATAGGTCAACGCGCTACTCGGAAGGCGTGGGTACAACTGCCCGGCTGCGATGACACCAGTGACCAGGGCGACTCCTGCTAGAGCTAGCACACTATCACTGGCGAAGCGTCGCCATCCTGGCCTTGCTTGCCATGAAGGGATGGGTTCGTCTTGCTCAGGCATTCTCCCACCCCCTCTGCTTGCATTCGTGCTGCTGTCCCGATACGGTTCGCGCATGGTCTGGTGCCTCCTCTTGCGCTCACGGCTGGGGGGAAACGATCCCTAACTGGATGGCTGCAAGCACGGCCTGAGTTCGGCTCTGAACACCGAGCTTGGCCAGGATATGACGTACATGGGATTTGACGGTCTCTTCAACGAGATGGAGGGTGCGGGAGATCTCTTTATTGGACTGTCCATGCGCAAGCAAGCGGAGCACGTCCATTTCACGCGGGGTCAAGGGTTCGGGCCGTTCTGGCATACGAAGGGCACCCAGCAGATACGAGGAGGCCTGCGCAGAGAGCTGCACCTGCCCGGCAGCGGCCGCTTTGATGGCAGTGCGCAGTTCGGCGGCCCGGGTATCCTTGAGCAGGTAGCCAATCGCCCCCACCCGAAGCGCCTCGGTGACCGAAGCGCTTTCCAGGACACTGGTGAGGGCGAGCACCTCGGTCTCCGGCAGTTCGCTACGGATCATATGGGTTGCAGCAATGCCATCCAGGACCGGCATGAGCAAATCCATAATCACGACGTCGGGCCGCAGGAGTCTGGCCTGCTGGATCGCCTCGGCTCCATCTGCCGCCTCCCCCACCACCTCCAGGTCCGGGTCGCGGGCCAGAAACATGCGCAAACCCTCGCGCACGACACTGTGGTCGTCCACGATCAGTACACGGATCGCCATCGCTGCTCCTCCTTTTGTGACGAGAGAGATACCTTCTAGACGTATCTACATTGCCGGGTTACACTGCAACAAGCCTTTCGCCGGATGCATCAGAATTGAATTTGCTACCCCCTCATGAAATGAGAGTGGTGACTTTCAGACAAAGCTTGTACCTGAAGGAGGTCAGCTCATGGTTCCTATTGCTTGCCAAAGTCTTCGTCTTGCCTTACCAAAAAGAAATATATCTGGATTTTCTAAGCTGAATATGTGAAAAGGCTGAGATGAAGCTGAGAAATCTTTAACGCCTTGATAACAGGATTTTAATATGTGGCAACTATACTACGGACAGACAAAGAATCCCCAGTAAACAGAGCCAGGGAATGCTGTGGAAGCTGTATCTGAAGAAGCAGACTGTTTTCAGAACCTCCACTCGTGTCTCCTGGAATACCACGCAGTTACAATTGTCGTTGGCGACAATTGTACCTCGAAAAATACGACGCAGCCCCCAGGGGACGAGCGCTCGTAAGGTGGACGAGAGGTATACTCCGAGCCTCCCGTCCAGTGGGGCTTTGACAGGCCTAAACACCATCATCCACTGGTTCATCCAGCGCCGCCAGCTCCTCCTCCTGCGCTTCAAGGGGGCGAAGATCCTCAGGAGTGGCTGGATTAATAAAACCGATTAGCAGCCTGACGATGCCGACGATTACAATGATTACGCCAAAACCTCCCACCAGGAATCCTGCCTGCGAATAGGATGCTGCATTGAGGAAAATGCCGACAATAATTGTTACAAAGCCAACGGCCATAAAGAGAAGACCACTTACAGTATATTTGCTCCACTTCCTCCACAGAGCACGATCGAAGATCCTGATTCTGCCAATCCGGGAGCGCCGAGGCGCGTTGACATTGACGTTCTGGTCTGCCACTTTGATCTTCCTTTCCCCTGATCCGGGACAGTATGGGTAGATACACAGTTATGATAACGACATATAATAATTATACGTTAGCAACTCTCAATGTTGCTACGAAGTGGGATAAGATCGCGGCTGGAGAAACGAGTATAGCCAGGTTGGTAGTTATCTTCTACAGTCGCCACCTTGCGCTGGTAGTCATAAGTTTCGTAAGGCGACGTTGACTGTATGCAAGGCACGAAATGGCGAAACATAAAAAATATCTTCATCTATTTTGCAGTAGATGAAGGTAAAAAATAGCGGCGACAGGAATCGAACCTGTGACACAGAGCTTATGAGTCTCTTGCTCTACCGACTGAGCTACGCCGCCATGAAGCCGCTTTATTCCTACAACCCATTACCCGAAATGTAACGAGTCTCTTTGTCCACACTCCCTGATCCCTTGCTCCACCTTTCCTATTTTATCACCCTTGTCAATACCTGTAATTAACATAATCATACTTCCCTAAACACAAGAGTTATGTTATATTGCATCTATTACGAGCGGCAAAGGGCAACCGCAAGGGATGCCATTCCCGATATATCGATACGCATCTATAACCTGTAAGGAGCGCGATTCATGGCAAGTGAGGCTGTTGGACTCTTCTACTCTTATGCGCGTGAGGACGAAGCCCTGCGTGACAAACTCAACGAGCACCTGGCATTATTAAAACGGCAAGGCATCATTAGCGATTGGCATGAGCGAGAGATTACGGCGGGCAGCCTGTGGGCAGAAGAACTCAGTAAACATTTGAAGGCCGCTCGTATCATATTGCTGCTTATCAGTCCTGCCTTCATCGCCTCTGATTACTACTATGGCGTTGAAATGCAGGAGGCGATGCAGAGGCACATAGCAGGTGAAGCAACCGTGATCCCCATTATTTTACGTCCTTGCGATTGGGAGGCTGCGCCTTTCGGAGCGCTCCAGGCTTTGCCGAAGAATGCCAAAGCTGTTACAATGTGGGCCAATCGTGATGCTGCGTTTACCAATATCGCTAAAGGTATCCGCAAGCTTGTCGAGGAAATAAATGGACACTCCCCACGAGTTTCATCTGAGGATACAACTTCCAGGAAGAAGAGTACGAAGAGTGGGGAGCCGACAGGGGATAAGCATATGTTGACCGCGCCCGCACTCAGTACACCGGTGCTTAAGAAGGCTATTGACCGCTATTACAAGGCGCTTGAAGAATACAAAGGCAAAGCTGATTATGAGCTGGCACTGAGATCGGCCTTTCAGAACTTACTTGCCGACACCGCCCGCCAGGTGAGATGGACGCTGATACCAGAACAGACGATGGAAGGTGGCATACGTCCAGATGGAGTCCTGCGTGATACATTCGATCTGCGCCGGGGTTTCTGGGAAGCTAAAGGTCCAAAGAGCGATCTGGACAAAGAGATTGCAAAGAAGATCACCGACGGCTATCCGCTCACCAATACCATCTTCGAGAATACGCACCGTGCAGTACTTTATCAGAACAAAAGACGTGTTCCTACTGAATATGACCTGCAAAGCCCGAACCATGTAAGCGACCTGCTCAGGCAATTCCTTACTTACACAGAACCAGACATTGAGAACTTTGAAACAGCCGTCCAGGAGTTCAAGGAGCGCATCCCTGAACTGGCAAAAGCGTTGCTTGCCATTATTGAACGAGAATACAAAGTCAACAAACGCTTCATCACCGCCTTCGATACCTTTACTGAACTCTGCCGCATGTCGCTCGATCCAAAGATCACCACAGACGTAATCAACGAAATGCTCATCCAGCACTTATTGACTGAACGTCTTTTCCGCACCATATTTGAAAATTCCGACTTTGTGCGCCGCAACGTCATCGCCTCTGAGATTGAGAAAGTGATTGAAGCCCTTGCCAGCCGCTCCTTCAACCGCAACGAGTTCCTCAAATCGCTTGATCGCTTCTACGTCGCCATTGAGGGTGCTGCGAAGGGCATTGATAGCTGGTCAGAGCGCCAGCACTTCCTGAACACCGTCTACGAGCGTTTCTTCCAGGGTTATTCCATCAAGCGAGCTGACACCTTCGGCATCGTCTACACACCGCAAGAGATTGTTGATTTCATGTGTGCCAGCGTAGAAGAGGTATTGCAACGCGAGTTTGGCACATCAATCTCCGAACCAGGCGTGCAGATACTCGATCCTGCCACAGGCACAGGTAGTTTTATTGTTAATTTGCTGCACCGCATCCCACGCCACAGGCTAAAGTACAAATACCAGAACGATCTCTTCTGCAACGAAATTATGTTGCTACCATATTACATATCATCACTGAATATCGAGCATGAATACTATGCAAAGATGGGCGAATACGAGCCGTTTGAGGGTGTGTGTTTTGTGGATACGCTGGAGCTGGCGGAGGGGAAGCAGTTATCGCTGTTTGTGGAGGAGAACACGGAGCGAGTGCAGCGAGAGAAGGATGCGCAGATTATGGTGGTGATTGGGAATCCGCCATACAATGCGTGGCAAAAGAGTGAAAATGACAATAACAAGAATCGAAAATATCCAACTATTGACGAACGTGTTTACGAAACTTATGTTAAAGCTTCTGTAGCATCTAATAAGAGTGCACTTTCGGATGCTTATGTTAAATTCTTTCGATGGGCGACAGATCGCCTTGGAGATCGGGATGGAATTGTTTGCCTAGTCACCAATAATTCTTTTATTGATCAGATAGCATTCGATGGAATGCGTAAGTGTTTGCAAGATAATTTTACTCAAGTTTACCATCTTGACTTACATGGTAACGTGCGTAAGAATCCTAAACTCTCGGGTACAACACATAATGTCTTTGGTATTCAGGTGGGAGTTGGTATTACTATTGCAGTTCGAACTTCACAATCTGCAAAGGCTCTACTTTACTATCGTTTACCTGAGTATTGGAACAAATCCGAAAAACTTAAATTTCTCGCTGAAAAGGGTAGCATTTCAAAAATAGAGTGGATAGACTTGCAACCAGATGAGAAGCATAATTGGTTAACTGAGGGGATACATCTTGAATTCAATACTCATATGCCATTGGGATCAAAAGAGGTTAAAGCAGCAAAGGTGCTGACCTCTAGTAGCTCAGATTTTAAAACAATTTTCAAGGCTTATTCCCCAGGAGCACAGACTAATCGTGATAGCTGGATGTACGATTTTAATCCAGTAAAGTTGGCAGATAAAGCCAGCCGTATGATAGAAACTTATAATGCAGAGCTTTCTCGATGGATAAGATCAGGTTCACCTAAAGATATAGACAGCTTTGTACTTGCAGATGAAACAAAGATCAAATGGAGTAGCCGCTTAAAAGAATGTTTCGCACGTAAGATGGAAGCTGAGTTCAAGAATGCTGCTATACGTCATTCACTCTATCGACCATTCACACGACAATTTCTCTATTTTGATAGCATAATGACTCATCGTCGGGGGATGTTCCCAATAATTTTTCCTACGCCTCTCACAGAGGAAGAGAACACAGTAATTTGTGTGACTGGTATAGGTGCAGATCATCAAACCTTTTTCGCCACTGACGTTATTGTTGATGTCAAGTGTGGTATAAATGGTAACTCCACAACCCAGTGCTTTCCTTTCTACACTTATGCCGAAGACGGTACCAACCGACGCGAGAACATCACCGATTGGGCGCTCTCACAGTTCCAGGCCAAATATAGCCCCGAAGTCACGAAATGGGATATCTTCCATTATGTCTACGCCATGCTGCACCATCCCCAATATCGTGAGCGTTATGCCGAAAATCTCAAGCGCGATCTTCCGCATATCCCGTTGCTGCACAACAAAGAAGCATTCGAGACCTGCGTGCACATCGGCAAGCAACTTATGGATATGCACATCAACTACGAGCAGGCCAGAGAATACAAGCTGGAATGGTTAGAAAAAGAAGACGTGCCTTTCTCATGGACTGTGGAGAAGATGCGCCTATCAACAGACAGGCGCGTCGTAGTCGTCAACGAGAGCCTGAGATTAGGGCCATTGCCGCCTGAATGCTTCGAGTACCGGCTCGGCAACCGCTCGGCCCTGGAATGGGTCATCGATCAGTACCAGGTCAGCAAAGATCCGCGCAGCGGCATTGAGAGCGATCCTAACCGCCTGGATGATCGAGAGTATATTGTGCGTCTGGTCGGTAGAGTGGTCACGGTAAGCGTTGAAACCGTGCGCCTGGTCAATGAGCTGGCCCAGGCTGTGAAAGTTGAAGACTGGATGGATGAGAGTGTGGAAAATAGCGTCAGTTGAACATGCAAGACAGAACACTACACCGCCATGGAGGGACAGGCACAGTTATCAATGCCCTGAAACTCTGTCCAAACGTTTCACCCC
>WNGD01006428.1_pt1 | contig 11241 bp, 7 predicted proteins | sample 5400671 | NCBI WGS metagenome assembly WNGD01 (sample SAMN13153369, study PRJNA577476) | soil metagenome | isolation source: 40 cm soil or saprolite under grassland replicate 2 | place: USA:California | collected 2016-06-15
TGTCGTTGGTGTAGGCGCTTTGCGTAAAGTGGCTCATGGACAAGCGCGAAAGGGTCACCGAGGCGATGTTTACCAGGTTCGGCGAGATAATGCGGTTCCAGGCCACGCTGCCTTGCTCGGCAAAATCGTCGTGGCTGGCGCCAAAGCCCGGGAGGTTAATGGGCATGAATCCGCGCTCGGCACTGAGCGAATACCGCGCCGAAAGCGTGCTCGCGGTCGAGAAAATCTCGTCGACGCGGGCCGTGCCCTGGTCGTTGACGTGATGTTCGTCGCGCACGTCGAGATAATTGTCGCAATCGACGCCGGCCCCAACCACCCCCGGTGTACCCATCATCGAGCCGCCGCAAGGCATCATGCCCATAGACAGGTTCGGCTGAGGGACGTATTTCTCGAGAAAGAGTTGCGCCGCGACGCTCAGGTCCGCGGTGGGAATCAGGTCATTCGCAAACGGCATGCGCGGATTGGTTGGGCTGGCAGGCTGCCCGGGAGTGGTCACATGGTAGGGATCGTAGACGGTGACGCCGCTCATCTGGAAATTGCCGGCGATTTCCTGGGGCGTGGGAACCGTCTCGGTCATCGAATCGGCCTGGGAATGCCGGTAACCTTCGTAGTTGAAAAAGAAAAAGGTTTTGTTGTGAACGAAGGGACCGCCGAGCGATCCGCCAAAATTGTTTTGCACGAGAAATTTCGAAGAGCCCATCGCTCCGAACGTGTACGCGTCCATCGCTCCGTTGCGCAGGAAATCGTAGGCCGTGCCGTGAAACGCGTTGCTTCCGGAGCGAGTGACGATATTGATTTGCCCGCCGCCGGCTCCTCCCATTTCCGCGGAATAGCTGCCGGTTTCCACCTTGAATTCCTGCACCGCGTCCGGCGAGGGGCTGAGACTCATGGTATTGAATGTCGGGTCCGTGTTGGTGGTGCCGTCAAGCAAGAAATAGTTCGCGTTCGGCCGGTTGCCGCCGATGCTGACGGCGGACCGCTGGCCGGGTCGCCAGTAAAGCGGGTTCATGTCACCGGCTTGCGCGCCGTGGCTCATGTGCGCGCCGGGAACCGTGAGCACCAGATCGATGAGCATGCGGCCATTCAGGGGCAGATTGCTGACCGCGGCGGGCTCAATGACTTCAGCAATGCTGGCATCAACGGTGTGGAGCAGGTCGGCCGCGGTCGCGTCGACTTGGACAATCGTCGACGCAGAAGCTAGCTTGAGCGACAGATGGAGTTCCAGCTGCTGGCCGACTTCAACGCGGACGGGATGGGTTAGCTCGGCGAATCCCGAGGCCGTGACGGAAAGATCGTAGTCGCCCGGCAAAATCCCCGTGATCTGAAAGATGCCCTCGGAATTGGTGGCCACGCGCCGCTCCGCACGTGTCTCCCTGGAAGTGAGCACGACCGGGGCGCCGGCCACGGGGCTCTGCTGCGGATCGCTAACCGTGCCGCTCACTGTAGCGTAATGGCTCTGGCCAAATGCTGGCGGTGCTAAACAAAGCAAGAAGAGAAGGATAGCTCTTCGCATGAATCTCTCCGTTTGGTAGAGGGTCAAGAATCCTTTTAAGGCCTGCTTCCTACACCCCGACGCTCGGCACCGGTAAACGCCATCTCCCGGATGGGGATTGCGTGCCAAAATTGGCCCGATTAAACAGAAAACGAAGGGTGAGTGGCAATACTACAAAAAGACTAGGCCCCGAGGCAGGGTGACGAGCAAACGAAAGGAAATCCTTAGCTCAACTTTGTCGAGAAAACGAGCCCGAAGGCTTTGGCGCTCAACCGCGCCCTATTTCTTGGATTTGCCTGCGACTCCGGTCCAGCGCTTGACCAGGCCCGCATCGATTCCGAATAGATCGAGGACGCGGCCGATCGTAGTGTTCACCATGTCATCGATCGAGCCCGGGCGGCCGTAGAAGGTGGGCATGGGCGGAAACACAATGACCCCCAACTGCGAGGCTTCGTAAAGCAGTTTGCACTGCCCGGTATGCAGAGGCGCTTCGCGGGGCATGACCACGAGCCGCCGGCGCTCTTTGAGCGTAACATCGGCGGCGCGCACCAGCAGGTTGTCGGCAAACGAGTGATTAATGGCCGAGAGCGTCCGCATCGAGCACGGCGCCACAATCATCCCTTCGGTGCGAAACGAGCCGCTGGCAATGCTTGCCGAGATGTTCATCACGTTGTGAACCACGTCGGCCAGCGCTTCGACATCCTTGACTCGCCAATCCGTTTCGACGGAAATATTCAGTTTGGCCGCGTCGGTCAGGATCAGATGAACTTCCTCGGTCCCGAGCTTGCGCAAAACCTCGAGCAGGCGGATGCCGTAGGGCAGCCCGCTCGACCCGGAAAGGCCCACGATCAAACGCGGCTTTTGACTACCGCCCATTGGCGCGCTCGTCCTTGAACGCTTCCTTCCACGGGAACGATGCCCTTCTCCAGAATCGCTGGGAGGCGAAGACCGGCAGTAATCCTACCACCGATACCTGGCAGAGACTTCTTCAAAGCCCTCTTCGGTTTTTTAACGGCAGTGGTGGGAGTCGCGCGATTGCGGCTTTCTTTCTCGCGGATGTTGCGTACACCGTCAGGGTTCGCTCGGCAATAACGTCCCAGGACAGGAAATCCTTGGCTCGTTCGACGAGCCGAGCGCCAAGTTCCCGGCGCCGCTCGCCGCACTCGAGCAATTCTATGATGCGGTCGGCCAACTGTTCGGGATTCCCTTCGTCCACCCAGACGGCGCAATCCCCGAGATGGTCCGGGAGACCGGCTTTTTTGGTGCACACGACCGGGAGTTCGTTGGCGGCGGCAATGGCGGCAGACAAACCGGCAAAGCTTCCGGTGTACGGAAGAACGCACAAAAGCGCTCTCTGATATTGGCGTGCCATTTCCTCGATCGTCAGTTGATTTAACCACACGACGCGGCTCGAAAGGCCGCTCGCGGCGGCAAGTTTTTCTGCTTCCCGCGGTACCGTCTCACCGTAGTGGCCGTGGATCTTCAGCGTGGGAGTCTTTTCTCCCATCCGCTTCTGGATGATAGCCATGGCCTGAAACAAGGTCTGGATGCCCTTGTTGGTCATCACTTTGTGCCCCGCGTAGAACATGATGCCGCTTCTCGGAGTCTCTGGCAGGGATACGGGAACGGTTGCACCGTGCAGAACGACGTGGATCTTGTCTTCCGGGACGCTCAGCTTGACCATCTGCTTCTTCATCTCTTCGCAATGAACGATGATGCCGTCCGCCAATTCGTAGGTTTTGTTTCTTTCCGGAAACTCGAGCTGGTCGGGGTCTAACTCGTGCACGGTCACCACCCGAATAGCGCGGGAAGGTTGCTTCAGCCAATGAAATACGGCGTTCGACCCATAGGAGTTCAGGATTTGCTGAAAGTGCACCACATCCGCCTCTTTCGACAATTGGGCGTATTTTTTGGCTCGCAAGTAAGAGATTCCGCTTCTCGCCAAGCCGCGAACCCGGCGCCTCCAAGCCGCCTTCGATCGGTAATCGGTGATGATGGGCATTTCAAAGTAGTCGCAATGCTGCGCTTGAAACGAGCGGCTCACCTCGATCGGATCGCCGCAGCCGCAATTCGATGCCACCCATTTCATTTTGCTCCCGGTCTTCCTTTCAATCGCAGCCATCAGCGAGCTGGCATACGAACCGTAGGAAGTCCTGAAGGGGCAGCAAATCATGGTCATTTCCATGCTGCTTCTCCGTACTGTGGTGGTCCCGCCGCCGGGCGGCCTCACACTTTGGACCACGTGGTTGCCGTTGTTCTTCCGTCCCGTGCCCTCGCGCCTTTCAGAATTCCGCTTAGCGGGCTCGCGCTTTCGGCGGCCGTGACCGGTCCTCGCGTTCTTTTCATTGGCTGCCAATTCCTGGGTGCAGGGTTCGCAATCGAAAAGCAAGTTGGGAACGAAAGCCCGGGCTGAAGATATAGCCGTTGAAGTTCGGAAAAATATCGCTGGTCCATTTCATCTTGTACGGGTCGCTTCCGCCGCCAAAAAACAGCTGGGTGATGCCTCTTGCTGCGCATTCTTCCAAAATGCGATGAAACATCACCTGTCCGGGCCCCCCGCGGTGGAGCGATTCATCGTGGGCAATCTTCAACGGGTAGAGGCCGTCGGCCGTCTCGAGACTAAAAGCTGCGGCCAGCATGCGGTTGTTCGTTTCAAGCGAGTGCAAACAGAAGTAGCCGCCCTCCGCCGCCACGCGCGCCACCTGGTCGTAGAAGGTCCGCGTTTGCGGCGTGCACCGGATTGCCGAGCCCTCTTGTCCTTTCCAACCCGACGCCTCCAACTCATAGAATTGTTCGAGGGCCTTCCGATCCGGGTCTGTTCTTCGCACGAGGATGGGCTCTTGCCCCGTCTCCCGCGCCAGAATTTTTGCGTAGCGGCGGAGCTCGTGACGAAAATGGCGGCTTGTTCCGTCGAGCCAGGTTAGCCTCCCATTCCCGTCTTTTTGCAGGCGCAGGATCGGGCCTTCGTTGAAGCGCACGCACATGGTGCGATATCCGTCTTTGCTCGCATGACGGATGAGCTTCATTCCAGCGCCGTTTCCGGGAAGCAACGGCAATTCCAGCATGTTCCATGAAGGCATGCGCTTGAATAAGTTCCAGAACGCCGGGATCGCAGCCTCTCCCGCCTCACCGGGAGATTGCAGGATGTCGAATTGCGAAGAGTGAATGTTGGCCGCCCCAGCCAACTTCCATATCGGAACGCCGGCAAACCGCGATCGCTTGCGAATCATGGGTAATACCGCCACCAGCCGGTCTGCCTCACTTGCGGTCATCAAGACGACTTGGCTTTCCGTTTCAAATGCTTTGAGGTAGGCGGCAATCCACTCAGGACGATAAAACGGCAGGCTGCCGGCTTCTTCGCAGAGTCTCTCCCAACGGTCAGCCAGATGGCGAACAAGTTCCGGCCCGCCAACTTCAACTTTAGCGGTCACACTTCTCGAAGGGATTTCCTGCGCGTCGCTTTTGGCCGCGGAACCTTCGAGAACGATGTGTGGCTTCGAGGAAAGCAGGCCATTTCCGAGGACCATGGTCTTCCTTGCTGGAGGCAGGCTCAGGGGAGTGTCTGCGGCTTCCTTCCTCCCGGGCATCGTCTCGTTTTGCTTTCGCGGGCTTGATTCCTTGTAATGAATCCTTTGCCTGTGACCGGATGGATGAGCAGTCGAGCGAGCGTGGACGAACTCGGACGAGAGGCCTGGATATTCGAGCACTCAAACTGTGGATTTTTGCTGCGACTGGACGTTGCTTCTCTCGCGAGACACCCCCGGCCTGCTTCAGGCAGCCTTTCTTTTCTACCCACGGCTAAGCCTTCTTGACACTCGCGCCCTTGGATTTACCTTGGTCTTTTCGACGCTCGAAAGAAAATCGGGGCGCCACTGTGCGTCAGTAGGTATGCCCGGTTTGGGGCGAAAATGCAATCGGGTGTCGACCTGCATCTTGACCTCGGCATATTTCTGTAGTGCGAAATCCACCAGGTGAGAAATGGGGAATCGAGAAAGATCTGCTTTCGTCTCTAGCGCTTCCGGCGTCCCGCGTAGTCAACGGCGACGGTAGACGACCACGTCGTCGCCGTAAACGCCACTAGGCGTAAAGGCCGTGGTTCTTCGGCCAAGGTAGCGAAGGTCGCTAGCGTGCTCGGAGGGGAGAGGATGGTTTGCCAGGAAAATGCCTCCGGGATTCAGCAGGCGGGCGATATTGGCCATGGCGAGAGCTTGCTCAAGTCGATTGTAATAGACCAACACGTTGGTAGCGACGATGAGGTCGAAGCCTTGTCCGGGCGGGAAGTCCAGAGTTTCGGCGACGATGTTCGCATCGTAGACCTGGATGCGGGCGGCGAATTGCCCACGGATGGCCACGGCGCGAACCGCGACGCCACCCAAAGAAGCCGGGACGGGCAGAGGCTTCCGCGGCGATCCGAGAATCTCGCCAAAGTTTTTCCAGTAAGAGATCGCCTCTGGACTCCACTCCGCTCGAGGGTCGCGGGGAAGCTCGACGGTGTAAGCCTCGCCCGCTCGTCCCCTTTCGGCAAGTTTCTGGATGTGGGCGATGACCGCCGAATTCAGATCCAAGCAAACCACCTCGAGGTCTTCTGGTTTTCCGAGGTCCAGCCGTGCGACCGCCTCGAGCACAGCAAAGGGTTGCAGCGTCTGCAAGGGGTAGAAATCGTAGCCGTCCCGTTTGTCGGTGAAATCCAGCCCCGGCCCAATAACGGCAATTCGGCGCATGCTCTCGGCCGTTAGGGCACCCTTGCGAATCATCGCGCGCAGTGTTTCTTCGAGGGCAAAATTCGGCAGGAGTGAAGTGTCGACAGACAGCCCGCGAGTCTCGAAGAGCGTTCCGCGCGCTAGGTAGACTGAGGAAGGGTCTCGGCCCTTTGCGGCATCCTCAAGTTTCTTTTGATAGCCGGCCTGCTCAGCGATGAAGCGGCGAAGGTTCCCCGTGAAGTACGACTCTTCGAAATTTCTCCCAATGCCCTTGCGCGCAAGAAAATCGCGGACGAAGCCGACCCGCTCATCCTTGGCACCGGAAGCAAGCGCGAGCGCCAAGGCATGGATGCGCGCCACGGCAGCCGGCCGAAGCTCGCCGGACTCCGTGGCTGCGAACTCCACACTCTCCACGCGAGGAAGCGACGTGAACGACGCCCCGTAGAGGATCAAATTGCTGATGGAGTCTTCGACGCCGCGGTCGATTCGGCCGCGAACCTCCGCGTCGCGGGCGCGGATCCAGGCGTCCCACGCCGCACCTTCCTTGATTTCGCTTCCGGGAAGCCCGGAATCGGCATTCAAAAGGAGTGTTTCCCGGACTTCGTCGAAATGAAGGTAGCGAGGAGGGTTCTCTCCTGCGAGCGCCGCGAGAAAGAAAAACCCGATGGATGCCGCCCAAGCTGTGCGCCACACCCAAGGGCACACGCGAGAACAACACAGAATGCGGAAGGCGGGCGTCATTGCCCCGCATCCTAGCTCACCATAGGCAAGGGAGGAAGGGTAAACCCGGGTCAGCGGCGAGCCGAAAGTCCTTCTTGAATGCGCCGAAGCTCGGGCAGATCCTTGTCGGCCTTGCTCCAGAACTTCCCGGCGGCGGCGAATTGTTCGTGAGCTTCGGCGGCGTGGCCGGCATGCTCGGCGGCGAGGCCGAGGGCAAAATAGCCGCCGGCATAAGTCGGATCGTGCTCGATCATGTCTCGCGCCACGGATTCCGACAAATTCCAGTCGCCGCTCTGACGCGCGGTTTTGGCGATGGCTTCCAATTCAAAGCGCGCGGCGCTCCAGCCGTCCGGGCCCGGCCGTGCCAGGGTCATTTTAACGATCTCTTGCAACAGAGGCTCTGCTTCTTCGATGTTCTTGTCGCCGAGCAAGAGCCCGGCACGAAGAATGCTGGGGAACGGCGAACTCGCCACCAGGTTTACCGGTAGATGCTCTGTTTCTTGCTCGGCGAGCCGCAACTCTTCCTGCGCGCCTGTTGGCCGGTCCATGGCCAGCAGGGCCTCGCCCGCGAGCGTGTGACCGGCAAGCCGCGGCAAGGGCCATTCACTTTTTGTCAGTTCTTCGGCGGCGTGGAGAGCCTCCTCGTAGCGGCCTCGTGCGAGCAAAAATTCCGGCCAAGCCTTGCGATTAAATTCAAGAAAATCGGTATAGGCGGGAACCGCGAACGCTTCGCGGAAGGCCCCTTCGGCGGCTTTCATTTGCCCTAACGATTGGTAGCTCATGGCCAGCAGTTGCAGATTGTGGGCATGGTGCCAATCGTAGCGAGCCGGAATGTTCTCTGTCCGGTAGTATTCTTCTTCGAGTGATTTTGTCTTGAGAAATTCCGCAATGGCTTCCTCGGTGCGCCTCAGGCGCATCAACTCATGGCCATGCATGTGGTGGGCATGGGGAATGGCCGGTGCCATACGCACATAAATAGCCGTTTCTTCGAGAGCTTCTTTGGTGCGGCCGAGGTTTTCCAAAGTGTGGGCATAATAGTGATGCGCGGCGAAATTGTCCGGAGCCAACGCGAGAGCGGTTCGGTAGAACGCGATCGTGTCCGCGCCGCCGACCTGGCCATGCGTTACGGGAGAACCTTCATCCGCCAAACCCCGCTGAATCCACAACCACGCGTCATTCGGATATTCCCTTAAAGCACCGCTTATGGATTTTCGGTATGCGACATACTTGTCCGGATCTTCGTTGCTTTCCAGATAGTCCAGCTCGCGGTCGCGAATCGCAATCCACATTTGTTCGCGCTTGCTGACCTTGGGCGCCAACGCCTTCGCCCTCTCGAAAGCTGCCCGCGCCGTGGCCGGGTCATGTAGACCGATATACGCATCCGTTAGCCCCAGAAAAGCCATAGCCATGTTGGGATCCAGGCGCAGGGCTTGGTGAAAAGAGCGAATCGCCTCAATCCATACATAGGAATGAACGTAAGCCAGCCCTTGATCGTAAAAGGCCTGGGCTTCCTGCGAGGAGGTCGTCACTTTTTCGTGGAGAGTCCCGATACCGCTTCGCAGAGCGACCGGGCGCTCCAGAATCTCGCGCGGCACGGGGCCAGACGCTTGATGCCCCTGGTGGCCTGATTGAAGCGTGGACGACGCCGGTGCGACAACTACCGTTAAGAACGCTGCGGCAATCACGAATTGGGTCAATCTGCCCACTCTTTCACCTCAACTGCGTTTCTTGCCATTCCACTCTCGGACAGGAATTCGTCTCACATTTCCATAATCTCGACGCTACGAACATAGTATCCCGAATCCAGGCGGCGCGCCTGAACGGTCGGCTCCTTCACCGACAAACGGATCGAGTAAGTTCCCGGCGCCTTAGGCGACCAGTCGTGCGTCCAGAAGGTCCAAGGATCATTCTTGAGTTGATGGAAGTTGTCGACCGGAACGTAATCTTCTTCGGGATTGAAGCGAATCTGCAGCACGTTTATGGGCTGTGAGCCTCCCCAGGCGATTCCCACAACGCGGTATTGTATCTTGTCCGCAATCGTCCATTTCTCGATTCGGATGGGCATGGCGGCTTGTTCGATGGACGCAGGCTCGAAATCTTTTGCCAGTCGTGGGACACCCTTTTGAAGCGTTCTCGCGGCGTACTCGCGCATCTGTGACGTCGCTTCCACTTCTTCTCGAACGAGGGTGATTTCGTTCACCCATTTAATCGAGGTGCAGCCGTACCAACCCGGTACCACGAGACGGACCGGGGCGCCATGATCTTTCGGCAGCGGTTGGCCGTTCAGCTCGGTCGCGAGAAAAGCCCCCGCCTTTTCGAGTTGCTCGGGGGAGAATGCCCAACTCGCGCCGGGGATGGAGGTTCGCGATTCGGTGGCATAGCGATCGAAACCGGAGATCAAGACGCGCGCCGTTCCGGATTTTGCTTTGGCTTTGTCCAGGATTTCTGAAACGGGGACGCCTGCCCACTCTCCCACGCTGAGAAGTCCAAATTTGGCTTGGCGGACGTTGCCCGCGCATTCCATTAAGTGTGTTTCCATGGGCTTTGCGGCTTTCCTCAGGCTCTCGATTCCGAGATTCGTCGGCCGGTCGATAAGCCCGCCGAGTTTCACTTGCCAGGTGAGCGGGTCAGGAAGCAGTTCCGAGGCACGCGTGCGAATGTAGAATTTTTCCGTGAGCGTAATGGGGTTTTCGGGTTCGAGCGTGGATAGGTCCGAATACAACCGGCCATCGAGTTCAGAGCCTTGCGGGAGATCCAGGGGCCCCGGGCCTTCGTCGATAAAGTCCAGTGTGCCAAGCAGCTTGCCGTTCCGAGCCGGATCTTTTTGCTGAGTTCGCAGCGAACTCGGCCAAGCGACTCCCGCAAAGTGGAAGAAAAAAGCACTCCCGGAAAGCAAAGACCCCTTCAGCAAAGAGCGGCGGCCGAGCATCGGTTTTCGGTGGGCGGGCCTGAACCCTGGTCCAATCTCGAGACCCTTAGCAAGACTACTGATTTTTTTTGAAGAACCATTGTACACGTCGGACCAGATCATACGGGAATTTTCCAATCCTCATAGATTTCCGGAGCCACCGTCACAGTCGAGCCTTTAGGGCGTCACATACGGCATGGAGCTATAACCTGGGCTGAGTCATAGGGTTTTTAGACCGTAGGCTGCGAGCCGCAATTACCCCGCTCTATAAGGTATGTAAATCTTTTCTGGCTGCGAACTTAAGTTTGCTCTTGACATTGCTGGGGAATAGTAATTGAATGACCAAAAATAACGGTGGTTTGCGCTGCGTTCCGTGCGTTTCAGGGTGGCGTAGGTGTTTTTCAGGTTCTTGCGAAAACTAAAATTTAGATTTGTCTCTGAGGCTTTGGCCGAGAAGGCTTTGGACAGGGAGAAGCTATGAGACCGCGCACTTTTGCAATCGTGGTTGTTGCTCTGCTCATTCTCGCAAGTGGTGGAGTCGTTTGGTCACAGACCGTGCAGGGCGTCATCACCGGCACGATCATGGATCCTACCGGAGCCGTGGTGCCCAACGTCACGGTGACCATCACAAACGTCGGCACGAATATTTCTCAGGCGACAACGACCGGCTCGGACGGTTCCTACCGTTTCGCGCTCGTGCCGCCGGGGACGTACACCGTCGACGTGAAGGCAGCGAATTTCGCTGAGGTTAAGACCACTGGAATCGTTGTGGAGGCAAGTCAGATCGTGCCTTTCAACGTTAAGCTGGAATTGGCCAAGGCCAGCCAAGTCATTGAAGTGACTGCGCAGGCCCCGCTTGTGCAGACCGCCACTTCTGATCTCGCATACCAGGTGGACAGCTCCACCATCCAGCACGCTGCGCTTGTCGACCGTGACATTTTCGGCGTTCTCCCCTTTATGGCGCCTTCGGTGAGCCCTTGACTTGACATGTCGCCGACTTCGGGCGGAGCCAGAGAAGCCGGCACGTCGTACATGCTCAACGGCGCGGAAGACAATAACAACTTCAGCGCGGGCGCCATCAATATCAACCCGCCGCTCGAGTCTGTCGAGGATTTTGCCATCCTTACCAACAGCATGGGCGCTCAATACGGCCGTGGCGCAGGGGCCCTCGTCACGGCAAACCAGAAGTCGGGAACCAACGGATTTCACGGCGTGGGCTACTGGCAAAACCGCAATGCCACGCTGAACGCCAATGACTTTTTCTACAACCGGGACTACGGCGCATCGGTCAACGATAATCAAGCAGACCCGACAGTGCCCGTCCTTCCCACGAGGCCGAAATACATCAAGAACCAGTTCGGCGGAGGGGTAGGCGGACCGATCAAAAAGGACAAGACTTTCTTTTTCTTTGCCTACGACCG
>WNGD01017854.1_pt1 | contig 11239 bp, 6 predicted proteins | sample 5400671 | NCBI WGS metagenome assembly WNGD01 (sample SAMN13153369, study PRJNA577476) | soil metagenome | isolation source: 40 cm soil or saprolite under grassland replicate 2 | place: USA:California | collected 2016-06-15
ACGGAATATCAACCAGTGGTAACCGTACCATCACCGTTCACACGTATCTGGACAGCCGGGAGGCGGCTGGGAGCTGGACCCTGTAACACTTGTCCGTTGTTGGCAGGATCAAAGATAGCGCCATGCCTGGGACACACAAGTTTTTGTGTACTGGCATTGTAGTAGACGGTTACACCTTCATGAGTGCAGGCGCTTTCGTAGGCTGCAAAGTTACCATTGGGAAGGTGCACCAGCACACTGCCATTGCCATCAGCAGGGTTGTTAAAGCCTTTTGCACTGTTGGTACCCTGGCTCGTCATACCAATAACCATTCCCGTGTGAGTTGGCTGTGGAGGCTTCGTTGGCGGCACAGGTTGTGGCGTGGGAGGCGGCGGGGGTTGCGTAGCCTTTGGACGGGGTGTGGGAGCCGTCTTAGTTGGGCTCTTTGTACTGGTAGATGTACTACTTTTCATAGGGTTTATCTGGGTGGTAGCAGTGGCTGTTGGTTGTGCGACAGCAGTCTGGGGATGGCCCATTTGTAAGAAACGCGCCAGGCCTATGCCCCCAGCGCCAAGCACACCGGCAGCAACAACTCCACCGGTAGCAAGCATGACGATGGCACGACGGCGACTCTTATTAGCGGGCTGTCCCTGTGAGCCAGGAGCTTTGGACCGCTTCTTGTGCCCCTGTTTAAACGTACCAGGTTGAGTTCCTTCTGCGTCTGGCGATACGCTTGCTGACCACCAGACAAACGGATCAATGTCCTTTTTTCCTTCCGTTGTTTCGGGCATTACAGGAGTTTTGGCATAGTGTAACAAAGAAGATTTCTGGGCGGATGGAGGTTCGATAGCAGACATACGTCCAGTGACCACTGGCGGTTTGAGTTGCCATGGGCCCGTCTCAGGCTGCGGGGCGGTGGTTTTGGGAGATGTATCGGATAGAGCAGGTGGTTTTATTCGCCCCTCATTAGCGGTACTATCCTCCTCAAACCAGTTCACGGTCGGCGGCATCGTTATTTCAGGGGAAAGGGATGCAGATTGCCTCGTCAGGTCTGCGGAAGTAGTGGCCTTCAGAACGACACTCAGGACACGCCCAAAGGCGCTTGCCAGTTTACCAGCAGATTGAAAGCGCTGCGCAGGATTGCGTTCTAACGCCCGCTGCACCACCAGATCCAGGCCGGGAAGGATATCAGGACAGAACGTCTGGAGCGAAGGAATGGGCTGCTGTATATGCAATGAGGCAATCGCAAAAGGATCATTTCCAGTGAAAGGCAGTTTTCCTGTCAGGAGTTCAAACAGCATAATTCCCAGAGAGTACACATCCGAGCGTTCATCAACTGGCGCCCCCTGAACCACTTCGGGTGCCGTATATTCGGGAGTACCAAGAAATGCACCAGCAATACTTATTAAATGAGCATAGGGATGGTCGATCTGCTCAACACCACGCATTTTTAAAATATTCAGCAGGCCGAAACTGGCAATCTGCACATGTTGCTCGTTATCCAAAAGAATATTGGCAGGCTTTAATATTCCATGGACCACACCATTCTTATGTGCGTAATCGAGTCCCTCAGCAACCTGTTTCAAAATGGGCAGCACACGCTCGGGAGTACAGCGAGATTCTTGCTTCAGTATCTTAGCGAGAGAGCCACCTGCCACAAAGGGAGTGACTAGATAAGGATAGCCAAACTGCTCACCAAAATCATAGACAGGAAGGATATGTGGATGGTTCAGCCGCAGAAGGGCCGAGGCTTCCTGAGTAAAACGCGTCATAAAACGCTCACGCGCCTGGATAGAGAATGTCTCAGGCATCGTAAAAGCAGTGAGCATAACAGCACGATTTTGCGGCTGTTGTTGGGCCGCATAGACGGCATTCACATTCCCATAGCCAAGCAACTGCTCAACATCATAGTGTCCCAGCCTCTTCCCTACGAGTTCGTCTACAGGTGGTGGTAGTGTCTGCATATGTTCTCCCCTAGCTTTGTTAAACCGCCTCCCCTGGCTGCGAGTATACTGGCGCAGTCAGTCTGGCATGTTCATCCCCCTGGATACCTAGTGTATATAGCAGACAAAGCTGAGTCAAGAAGTCACGCTTGTGCATGGTACTCTTATCCCCTTTCAGAGATAAGAGCCTTGTCTCTACCCGTCGTGGAAGAGTGGCAGCATCTGGTACTCTTCTCCCATTCTCAGCAAGGATGCGCATCAATACGGTATCCTGGTAACAAGAGATCATAGATTGATAACAAACAAGTAGATATCCTGTTATGAGGTGTACGCGTGGGCAAGCCGGTATCTTATCTGATTATTGGAAATGGTATTGCGGGTGTAACAGCAGCAGAAACCTTGCGTTCTGTCGATAGAAATAGCACTATAACGATTGTTGCCGATGATCCTTTCCCCGTCTATTATCGTCCCGCGCTCAAGGATTTTCTGGGAGGACGCATTCCTGAGAAAAAATTATGGGCGCGTCCGAACACATTTTATCAAAAGCAGCGTGTGAGATTTATCCCTGGTCGCGTGCTACAGCTACATCCTGCCCAACACCTGGTACAACTTCAGAATGGTGACCAGTTGGAATATAGTAAGCTGTTGCTTGCCAATGGTGCTCGCCCACGACAACTCACTTGTTCCAGTCTGGACCTGGCAGGCGTGAGTACACTACGTACTGTAGCGGACTATCAGGAGATTTTGCGCCGACTGCCGAATACGTCGCGGGTTGTGATTTGCGGCAGCGGAACTCTGGCATTAGAGAGCGCCGAGACGCTGCGTCGGCAGGGCCACTCCGTGACCCATCTGCTACGCAAGCACACGCTCTGGTCCGAGATCCTCGATGCCACTGCCTCTGATATGGTATTGCAAGAAGAGCGGCGTGAGGGCATTGATGTACGCACAGGGGAAGCGATTACAGAGATTGTGGGCAAGCGTGGACAGGTTACAGCCGTAGTTACCACAAGTGGTGCACGCATCCCCTGTGACCTGCTGCTGATAGCAATCGGCATTGCACCAAACATCGACTTTATTCAGGCCAGTGGTATCGCCTGCAGTCGTGGCGTGAAAGTAGATGCAGCCATGCGTACCAACGCACCCGATATCTATGCAGCAGGCGACGTTATTGAAACAACCGATGTCATGACAGGTCAGACACGCGTACTCGGGCAATGGTTTCCCGCGATCCAGCAAGCTCGTACCGCAGCATACAGTATGCTTGATCAGCTCGATAGCAATAGACCAGGTACATTCTATAACGCTACATTTCTGCACGGACTGGATTTTGTCGCGCTGGGCGTCACGTTGCAACCAGAACGACTGCAATATTGCCAGGAGATCGTTGCAGAGCCAGGGCCACTTAGCTATCGCAAAATTTTACTAAAAGATGGTATCCCGATGGGTGCCCTTCTGCTCGGCGACCGTGAGCATGCGCTCTCCCTCAAGCGTGCCATTGATCACCGCGTTCCCCTCACACCTATCCTGGATCGCTTATTTACCACTGATTTCCGACTGGATGACTGGCTTGACAAACAAAACATACCAGAAGCTATTGTTGATAACAACAGGCATTTCAGTAAAAACATAGTTTCCAGCGCTTACCTGGTGCCGCTTCTTGATCCCAGAGTTACTGTCTCTCTCAAGGAGACACCCCTCAGCGCGCAGCTACAAAGTGCTCTCATTGGGCGGCAGGTGGGAGCTACACTCCATATCGAACACAGTTCGGTTTCGCGGCACCATGCCGAAATTAGTTCTGGCAACGGGCAATACGTTTTGCGCGATATGGGCAGTTCCAACGGCACGTTCGTCAATAATGTTCCACTCCCGCCTAACAAAACGCATTCCTTGCACCACGACGATAAAGTACGCTTTGGCGATGTACAATTTCGCTTCCAATTGCGGACACAGTCTTCCAGCACGGACGTGCAGAATACCGTGGAGCAGGCCGAGAACATCTTCCAGCATATCCATGACTCCCAACTCTATAGTGACACGACGCGCATTATCCCGGAAGCTGCACTTGCGGAGGTGAAAGACAAACCATCCTTTGTGTTGCTGGCGAAAGATACGGACCTCAGAATCATACCTGTATCATATGATCAGTTTATGGGGAAGCGTCTTACGATTGGACGAGACAAAGTCAACATGGTCGTACTCAAGGACACCGCGGTCTCGCGCCAGCATGCAGAGATACTCGGAGCGACTGACGGCTTCTACATCCGCGATCTGAACAGCAGCAATGGAGTTTTTGTCAACCAGGTCAAGATCAACAATCCCTATCATCTCACCAATGGAGATCGCATCGTCATCGGCAACACCCTGATCCACTGCTCATTCCCGCAGATAGGTGGACAAGCGGTGTCAGACTCGCCCTTTCCGCTCTCAACGGTCAAAACGAGAGCGTTGCCAGGAGAGAAATCAGAACAAGCAACAGGCAAGCACCCTATCGTAGCGGGCCTTGGACACCGTACGGATATACAGACGTTGAGCGATGAACGGCTGCAATTCGAGATCGATATGTGCATTGGCTGTGATCGCTGTATGGCCGCCTGTCCGATACCGATGTCATCAACGGTCCATATCGCCGACCTGAACCAGGCCACCGTCTCTGACGAGGTCGCCACACATATCAGACGCTTCACACATGAATGTATTATGTGCGGTTCCTGTGTCCCGGTCTGTCCGGTCGATAACCACCGAGACCTCTTGATGCTCTCACTCAAGCAACGGCTCGGAGTTCCCTGGGATGGTGATGTGGATATCCATTGTGTCACCAATGCGCTCCCACCTGGTTGGTCTGTACCATTACTGATCAGCCGCCTGCGTGAACAGCCAATACTCAGCGACATCCAATTGGTACCGGAGAACTATCTGCTCCACCTCTTCGCGAGTTCTCAGTTATTGGCACTGGAGGCAGGCGCAACGCTTCTACGTGAAGGCGAATATGGACGGGACCTCTACTTCCTCCTGGAAGGTCGCCTCTCGGTCTCAACACCCGAAGTAGGGAACAAAGAGTTGCAGATCGCCATCATCAACCGGGGAGAATACACCGGAGAATATGGAATGCTCACCGGGCAACCACACCATAACACGGTGCGTACAACGACTCCCGCACTGGTATTGCAGGTACCCGAGCAGGTAATGCAGCACTTGATGGAACTTGTGCCCCAGGCACGCCATTTCTTTGAGCAGTTCAATAATGCACGTTCCATCGAAGGGATTTTGAAGCGCATGGCCCTCTTCCAGGGCGTCTCAGACGCGGATATCCGTGCTCTTGTTGAACAGACCAGGGTACAACCCTACGATCGCGACGAGTGCCTCTTTACTGAAGACGATAAGGGTGCCGTTGCCAGGCGTCCAGCACGCGAGACATTACATATCATGCTCGAAGGATTTGTCAAAGTCTCGCGCCTCACCACAGCGGGGACGGGACAAAATAAAAGCAACGAACGCATCATCGCTTACCGACAGGGTGGAGACTACTTCGCAGGCGGCCTTGATCTCCTGGGAGATGGGCGAGCTGCAACGGTGAGTGCGATCACACGCACACGCGTCGCCGAGGTACCGAGATCGGCCTTGCTTGCGCTATTTAAGCGTTATCCAGAAGTAAATTAGCGCTTCACCTTACGATTGCGCGAATATATCGAGAGTTCCGCCAGCGCACAGAGTGCTATCTTTGAAGAAGGTCTGCTCAAGCCATATATGCCACAATCGACACCTGCCGACTCCACAGTGCGAGCCGGTCTGCACTCGCTTATCAATGAAGGCGTGGTCGAAGGAACCGAAGTACTGGTCATCGACCTGGACAAATGTATCCATTGCAACGAATGTGAGGAAGCCTGTGAGCGGCGGCATGGACACTCGCGCATGAATCGCAAGGGAATGGTAGTCGAGAATATCAGTATCGCCACAGCCTGTCGACAATGCCAGGACCCGGTGTGTATGTTATGCAGTCGGGCAGGCATTGCGCGTCGTCCCAACGGCGAGGTCTATATTACCGAGAGCTGTATTGGTTGCGGGATCTGCGCAGAACGGTGTCCATATGGAGCCATCTCAATTGTGAACCTCAACGAAGAGCCTGTAGAGGCATCATCCTGGAAACGCTTCGGCAGCTTCTTCAAGCAAGGTAATGGTAAGGAGCGAACGCGTAAGTATTTGCCGAGGGTGAACGGAACTCTCTTAATGAGCAAGAGTGTTTCCTCCGGTCCGCTGGATTTCTCGCAACCGCCAGACGGGTATGACGAGCTACGTAAGAAGATCGCAATTAAATGTGATCTATGCGCTGGTTATAGCGATCAGGCATGTGTACAGGCATGTCCAACTGGTGCGGCCATTCGTGTACAGCCAACAAAGTTTTTTGGTTCAACCGAGGAGATTCTGCGTAGACGGGCGCATTGAGGAGAGCAAGGCCAGCGACGCCAGATCATCGTGCCCGATGGTACTCACAGCACAAATCTTGCCAGCGCCGCTATTGCTTCTTTCAAACGGTGGTACCGGATTCACCTCCGCTTAATTTCTGCGCAAGGTGAGCACCATCGGCAACCGATCAAACATCATCACTCCAACTGGCAGCAGGACGATGAGCAAACAACACGCATATGCTATATTTGCCCAGAGGTAGCCGACCCACCAACCCACGAGCAGGAAATAGATCGCCCGAATGAGGAAACTCTGCTGCTGCGTCCCTCCAACACTCACATTGATGTTTTGCTGCATCATCGGTCCCATTGGAGATTGCATCGTCATCGTCGAGACGTTCACATTGGTCCTCGTGCCAGCAGGCTTCAGCGTCATTACCTGGGGCAGCCGATTGAGCATGATGAGTCCAACAGGTAATGTGACGATCAGTGCGCACAAGAAGAAACCGAGATTGAGCCAGAAGAAACCTGCCCACCAGCCGATAAAACAGAAATACAGCGCACGCACTAAGAAGCCTGGTCCTTGCTGCTGTACGTTAACATTGTGAATTGTACGGTTGCTGTGGATAACTCTGTGGTTGTGCCCATTGCGGCATAGACGGTTGGCCGTTTTGTTCAGATGGATAAGGTGATTGTTGCATGATTATTCCTCTCTTACTTCTAACGATTTGTGACATAGTATAACATAATTTAGTTGAGAAAAGATAGAGGAATGGTAGTAGTAATGTTAAGATATTTCTTGAGTGCTATTGCTGTTGTAAAAACAAAATCAGGGAGTTGCAGTACTCGATGAGGAAGAGAACTGTTATAGCAGAGCGCATGAATACTGCTGCTAACTCACGATATCTTGACTCTTTTCTACGGGATGAGCGTCCATACACCCGCATTCGTAAAAGCAACATCCGTCAGATCATGTAGGCTCCACGACTTGGCAATGACTCCTACTTTACCAGTACGATAACCAGCATTATAGCCTGCAGGATCATCTACACTATCGATCTTCATCTGATTCACATACAGGTCAATATGGGAGCCTTTTGCCTCTATCGCGATGGTGTTGCTCTGGCCGAAATCCGTCTTGATGGACTGAGAAGTCGAATCTCTCAAGACTGGATTGAGATCAGAAGTTGGCGTTATACCTGTACCAGGATCTTTCGCATAACGCACAAGCCGATAGCGACCATCATGGCAGATCACAAAGTAATATAACGCTGAATTCACGCCTCGGAAGGTAACACCACCACAATCGCCCATATTGATGGTCATGTTTACTTCGTAAGCAAGGTCACCAAAATCAGTCGTGCTCTCAATGCAAGGATGAAATAACACGGTATAATTTTCATCCCCATTGACACTCGCATCCAGTCCTCCACGTTGGAACGCACAATTGCTATTCTTAGCTGGGAGACCAAGCGATGTCGTTGGAAGCCATAGATACCCTCTATTATTATCTGTCAACGGATCATAGAGCCCCAGTTGCCCATTTCCAGAAAAGTAAGCAGGTAATGGGTTTTCTCGGATGGTTGCAGCAGTTGCCTCGACTTGTGCAGTAGCGGTAGCCTTAGCTTGTACAGTAGCAGTTGCCTTGGCTTGTACAGTCGCGGTTGCATCTCCCACAAATCCCCCCGTGAATGTGCCAGTGTGGGAAAAGAAAAGTAAGGAGAACAAGATAATAAGACTTACTGCGACCAATGCGGAACTACGCCCCATGATGGTTGCAAGAACTCCTATAGTTGAGCCACGGTGACTACGTTCAGGGGTATTAGACGTATTTTGTGCCGGTGGTAAATGAAACAGTTGTCCCCGCCTTGCCCACAAGCTTGTAAAAACTTCTTGGTTATTTGAGATAGGTCGCTTGCGCTTCCGAGCAGTCGTATTCTCTCGGACATTTTCGTCTTCAACTGTACCTTCCTGGTGTTGTGGGTCAAGCTGATCTGCCTTGATATAAGCGGCTGATGCTTCTTCATACCGCTTGAGACTACTGAGCGCTTTTCCTTTCCCTCTATACGCTTCGGCACTATTCGCATCAAGTGCAATTGCTTGATCGTAGGCTACCAGTGCCTCTACATAACGCTCAAGCCCATTCAAGGCATAGCCTTTCCCTCTATATGCACTGGCAGAGTCTGGATTGAAACGTAACGCTTCTTCAAAAGCGGCCAGTGCTTGCTTGTAATTCTCAAGTCGGTTAAACGATTGTCCCTTACCTATATATGCTTCTACATCCTCTGAATTCAAGCGAAGAATTTTATCGTAAGTTTCTAATGCTTCCTCGTATCTTCCCAATTCGTTAAGAGTCTCGCTTTTATTGCGAAGTACAAAACTATTTAAGAGTCCTGCTTCAATAGCCCTCTCAAAGTCCTTGAGTGCCTCTGCATAACGCGCCTGCTTAGTATAGACCACGCCTCTATTCGCATAGGCTTGGACTGCACTTTTATCAATCTGGATGGCTGTATTATAGTCGTTTATTGCCTCATTGAAACGTTTCTGCTCTGCATATGTAGTCCCCCTATTAATATAAGCAAGAGGGCTTTTTGGATTGAGTGTGAGGGCTTGATTGTAGTCAAAAAGCGCTACATCTTGCTCCCCATTCATTCTATGAACGAGCCCTCGTAGCAGAAATTGCTGCTCAGTACGAGGCAGTGGTTGAACAAAAGGAAGGTTTTCTGCTTCATCTTGCAAATGTAAGAGATTCTCAATACGACGCCAATCTTGATGACTCACTTGCTCAAAGAGTTCGTTTTGTATTGCGACGCTTGCTTTTCGATCTCCTGACACTCTATAGCAAAAAAAAGCTTCTGCAATACTCTTCTCATCCTCTTCACGTGCTTCATAGATCGGTGCAGCAAGGCGCGCTGCTGTCCTAAGGAGTTCTGGTTGGTTAAGACTGTAGTGGGCGAGCAAGCCCTGACGCGTGATATTTTGAAATAGTAATCTGGATTGTATCGTATCAACAAAAGGCAATGCAGCAAGTTGTTCGTAGATATCGTTCATTTCATCTATCGTGAGCTCACTCTCCTCCAATAGTGCCTCAACAATTAGCAGATCGAACCAATGGAGAACAACACAGCGACGTGCTACCTGCGCTGTTTCCACAGGCAGTTGTTCAAAGATAGCCTCAGCCACAAGAGCAGCTTTTTCTAAGGGATCTTCAGTTGCCTGTAATGCTTTTAAGAAAGAATCTTCCACGTTACACCTTCTGCTGAATGAACTTTGTAAAGAGATAGTTTATAAACATCCCCGGTATATAGTTACAATCACGAACAGCAGAAAGAATCTCTTGCTCAGCCAGTTTCACCTGGGTATTCTGGCAATACGCGAGATATTCTGCCTCTTCTCTAACAGCAGAGAGTTGGTGCACTTGATGCAGATCTACATAACCACCAGGAACTTCGGGTAATGTTCGTCCTGCTACGACGACGCGTACGTGAGGAAGCAAAGATACTTTCATCAGAAAAGATGTTGTAAGCCAGGTTTGCATTTGTGCTGTGGCTTGATCAAAACTATCAAAGAAAAATACCACTGGTCTGTCCTGTAACCCACTCAAATCAAGCATAAATTGTGTCGTCAGACGATCATCCCTCTTCTGAATATCGCTATAAGCAGTTGGAGAGGTATCTAAATATGAAAAATCAGTGAGGAGGCGTGTAATACCTGAACTGGACTCGCTCATCAATTTCTGATAAGCATTATAGTAATTACTGCAATTCTGCGGACCAAGTTGAGTGCAAGCAGTGTTTAAAATATCAGGGACAGAAGAAATAGGAATATTGCGCAGATCAATAAGTATATGACGAGCATGATACTGGTGTTCCACAATTATTGGAAATACTTTTGCTAGCAAGTGACTTTTGCCCATATTGGCTTGTCCGATCAAGTACAAAATGCGGAAATGATGCTCAGGCTCCATAAGGTGGTGAAAGAGCTTAATCGCTTCATGGGTATTGATTGTTTGCTGGCTCCGTTCCGTAATTGCTCCATAGGCCGCTTCTTGTTGTACCAGTATGGTTTTAACCACCTCACGAATACCTTGCACGACATTGACAAAGGCAACATTACGATCGCGCCATTGAGTAACGGGTTTTCCTCCTGTCGGCAATGCTTGAAGGGTACTAATGGGCGTTTCTTCCCGATCGACAGGGCTCAAAATAACTGGGATAAGGCGAGCTGTACCTGCATGATGTCTTTCCAATGCGCGCTTCATCTCGATGCCATAACAATAGTCTGAGTCTATAAAATGGTGGCTAATGAGCAACAGAATAAGATCCGCACTATTGAGATGCGCATCGATTTCCTGCTCCCATTGCGTACCAGCCTGAATATCGCGGTCATACCACGTCACGATCTTGCCCGAACGCCTCAACGCACCCAGGTGTTCCTCTAGCTCGTCACGTTTGCCTTTGTCCTTATGGGCATAGCTAAAAAATATTTTGATGGCTCTAGTCGGTTCTGTCACCATCATGTATCCTATTTCCCTTCATGGGCCAGGAGCATTACGCTCCTAACTTCCATAATATATTACATACTTAAGAGTATCATAAACGATCTTCTATATCAATCTATTTGATCATCAATCATCTAAAGTAGTAATTTGAATCACTCTGTCTGTTGAGAAATCTATACTTGTTGCTAACAGGAAATATCTGCTACAATGGCAGTGTCTAGACAACGAATACAGGCATAGAGCATCTTGTGATAGGGTGGTAAACGTTGTGAGAAACTCAATCGCTCCGTCAACGATCTGTCCAACATTGATTGGACGAGAAAAACAGCTCACTACCTTGCAGCAACGTATCGGTCATGCAAAAGAGGGCGAGGGAGGACTGAGCCTTATCAGTGGAGAAGCTGGGATTGGTAAAT
>WNGD01007790.1_pt1 | contig 11238 bp, 9 predicted proteins | sample 5400671 | NCBI WGS metagenome assembly WNGD01 (sample SAMN13153369, study PRJNA577476) | soil metagenome | isolation source: 40 cm soil or saprolite under grassland replicate 2 | place: USA:California | collected 2016-06-15
GAACGCGGTGCTCGCGCGGCGGAAGTGTTCCGCCCGGCCAGCGAGCGGGACCGGATGCCGGTCAAGGTCGAGAACCGTGTAGCTGCCGGCCAGCTCCTGCTGGCGGACCAGCCGGTCCCACCATGCTCCCGCGGCCCGCGCGAGCAGCAACAGCCGGACCGGCGGTCCGGCGTCGTCCCACCGCAGGTAGTCGACCAGGCCGGAGATCAAGCCGGTCCGCAGGTCGGCGTCGTCGACCACCAGCAGCGTCGGCCGCTGCAGCCGAGTCGTCGCGGCGCCGTCCCGGCGCCGGTCGTCGGCGATCCCGGCGTCCCAGCCGGCCACCAGCATCTGCACGCACGCTTCCCGTCCGAACCGGGTCTTGCCCGACCCACCGCCGCCGATCACCAGCAGCAACGGCGTGTCGCCCGGGCCCTGACACCAGCCGGTGATCCGATCCAGCAGAGGCTGGCGGCCGAGGAACGGCACCAGCCCGTGCTCCGGGCGCAGCAGCGTCGACAATCCGGGACGGAGCCGGCGGCTCACCGGCCGGTAAGCCGGGTCAAGACTGACCGTCTGCTCGCCGGGCAGCCGCAGATACCAGCCGGCCCCGGCCGGCGCCGCCTCGGCCCGCACCCCATGGCCGGCGAGCCGGGCCCGGAAACCCGGGTCGGCGAGCAGCCGGCCGGCCGGCACCGCGACCAGCCGGCCCTGGTAGCGGGCCGGATCGACGGCGATCACACCGACCAGATGGTTGTCAGTGATCACCCCGGCGCCGGACATCCCCGCCCACGGCGAGCCACCCGGCCGGGTGGACGGCGATGCGGAGGCCACGTCTAGGTCCAGCCGGCCCTGTCTCAGCTGCCCGAGCGGGGCCAGGTGCCCGTACAGGTGCGCGGTATCCCGCATCCGGTCCGGCCGCGCCGACGCCCACGGGAACCCGACCGCCGCGCACGGCACCGGATCACTGCCGGTCAGCTCCCCCCAGCGCAGCACCGACTCCCCGGCCGGCGCCCGCCAGCGCTCGTCCCCGGCCAGGACCAGCGCGGCATCGGCGTCGGCGTCCTCCCACTCCACCCGTGCGGGCAGCCACCCGGTCACGCCCACAGGGCGAACCAGCAGCCGGCTGCCTGCCCCGGCCACCGCCGAAGCGATCACATGGCGGGCGGTGAGCACCAGACGATCGCCCAGCCGGTAACCCGAGCCAGAACCCTCGCCATCCGGCCCCGCCGCGTATAGCTCGCAGACCCGGTACCGATCAACACCCATGCCGCCTCCATTGCCACGCCTACCGGAGGCTGTCCCCGGACAGTGTGCGCGCCCGCTGGGCTACGGAGGCGGCCCGGCCGGTGCCGGCCCCTGGCGGGCGTCGGTGACCTGCGCGTCCTCGCCTGTCTCCGGGCTCACCGGCTGCAGTGTCACCTTGATCCGCTGCGTGGTCGCATGCGCCAGCTCGCCCTTGCCACCCACCGTCAGCACCCACAGCTGCACGCCCGCCTGCCCGCCGCCGGTGCGAGTCACCACGACCTCGAACTCCAGCTCCACCGGCCCGGTCCGGAACTGGATCGACTGTCCCTGACCCGCCGCCTGCGCCGAGCTCAACTCACGACGCACCGCTGCGATCGTGTCCGCCAGGCTCGCCAGCTTGCCATCTCCGTTACTCACGCCAATACACTCCTCCACCGGCATCGTCCCCCTGATACCGCACCGTAACGCCAGCAGTTGCCGGAACGGAGGGCTGTCCCCAGCTTCCCGCCTGGGCTGGCACTTGTCCCGCCGCGTCTGCTCGCGCGGGGCCCGGCCGGCCCAGTCCCCGGCCCGCGCGGCTGATCCTCGCGCATCGGCCACCAGCCAAAACCCGGACCCGCAGACCGGCGAGCTGCCCGCCGCCCCGCAGTGGGCCCGGCGTGATCATGGAGGTGGCGTCGGCCAGCATCGCGGCGGCAAGTGTCGTCGCCACCGGCGCCATCGCCATCGTGCTTGAGCGGAGGTTTGCTAGCCCTGCTAAGTGTCGGACACCAAGCAGGGCTAGGCGCTCCTAGCGAATGGAGACGATGCGTGCACGCGGCCGGGAGCTCAGCGTGGGCTGGCACCGCGGCCTGGCACGGGTAGCCTCCGGACAATGGACGGCCAGCTCGCGCGGCGGCGTGGAACCCAGGTCGCACGCGTCGGACACCCCGCGGCTCGCGGGCAAGGAGGGCAGCGGACGCTGCCCCGCCTGCGGCCTCACGATCCAGCTTCGCCGCGACGGAGCCATCGTCAGCCACAAGACGAAGGGCGCGCAATGCGCGGGAACGGGGGAGAAGCCGGCCGAGCCCGTGCCGGTCGCGTCCTGGCTCCCGCTGCGGACCGGGCTGACACCGCACGGCCTGCGGCACGGTCACCAGACGTGGCTGGACGACATGGGCGTGCGGTACGTCCTGCAGTCCGAGCGCATGGGGCACGAGGTGCCTGGCATGCGGGGCGTCTACAGCCACATCACGCCCGGGATGCGGGCCGGGCTCAAGGCTGGATTGCAGGAGTTGTGGGAGAGATCCCTCCATGAACGCTCGCGCCTTGCTCCGCGGTCGGCGGTGGCGGTGCTAGACGGCCTCCTGGCCCCGTACCGGGACAACTGTTCCAAGATCGGCTCCCGTTTCGCTCCCAAAATCGGACACCCGACAGAGAGGAAACAGGGCAGTGACCGCAGCAGTCCCTTCTGACCTGCAGTTTTACTGGGGTGAGCGAGGGGATTCGAACCCCCGACATCCAGGACCACAACCTGGCGCTCTAACCAACTGAGCTACGCCCACCATGGCCGCCGGCGGTTTCCCGCCCGGCGGCTTCAGGCAGCATACCGGCAGCCGGTCACTGGGCAGAACCTGATTCGCTCCCCGATGTCCGCCCGGCCTCGTCGGCCCCGCCCGCCGCGGCCGTCTCCGCCGCCTGCCCGCCCGGTACCGCCGCGGAGCCGGGCTCGGGCTCGCCGTGCCGCCCCGCGATCTCCCGCGCTGTCGCCGAGTCCGGGCCTGGCGGCCGGACGAAGATGGCCTCGCGGTAGTACCGCAGCTCCTTGATGCTCTCCCGGATGTCCGCCAGGGCACGATGACCGCCGTGCTTCTGCGGGCTGGCGAAATAGGCCCGGGGGTACCAGCGCCGCGCCAGCTCCTTGATGCTCGACACGTCCACCATCCGGTAGTGCAGGAAGGTGTCAAGCTCTGGCATGTCCCTGGCCAGGAAGGACCGGTCGGTCGCGATCGAGTTACCGCAGAGCGGCACCTTCCGCAATTCCGGGACGTGCGAGCGCACATACGCCAGAACCTGCTCCTGGGCCTCGGCCAGGGTGATCCCGGCGTGCAGCTCGGTGAGCAGGCCAGAGTGAGTATGCATCTCGCGGACCACGTCCTGCATCTGGTCAAGCGCCTCGGCGGGCGGCTTGATGACGAGGTTGATGCCGTCGTCCAGCATGGCGAGCTCGCCGTCGGTCACCAGGCAGGCGATCTCGACCAGGGCATCGCGCCCCAAGTCAAGCCCGGTCATTTCGCAGTCGATCCAGACGAGCCGGTCAGTCATGTGCTCAGCCTAGGCCCCGGTAGCCCGGCATGATGAATCAGCTACAGACCGCACAGACCGCCGCGGACTCGCCGCGCTGGCCCGCGAACCGAACACGCTGGCCGCCGGCCTGGCACCCTAGCCGCCGCTGCTCCGCTGCGCGAGCGCGCCGATGTGGTCAGGGACGTCCAGCCCCGGCCGGACCGCGGCGTCCGGCTCGGGCGGGCCGAAGCTGATGGCAACCGGGATCACGCCGGCCCAGAAATCCAGCTGGTAGTCCTCCGGCTCGTCCTTGGCCGGGCCGGTGCGTACCTTGACCGACGCCTCGTCCAGCGGCAGCGCGAGCACGGCGGTAGCCGCCAGCTCCTTGCGGTTCGGCGGCCGCGAATGCTCCCACCGGCCGGGCACAAGGTGCTCGGCGACGGCGCGGAGGGCTGCCAGCTTCTCCGCGTCGTCGGCAACCAGCCGCGCCGTTCCGAATACGACGGCGCTGCGGTAGTTCATCGAGTGATGGAAGATCGCCCGAGCGCACACCATGCCGTCCAGATGGGTCACGGTGACGCAGACGTCGCGGGAGTCGGCGGCGAGCAGGGAGCGGTTCGCCGATGAGCCGTGCAGGTAGAGGGTGTCCCCAGTCCTGCCGTAGCCAGTCGGCAGCACCACCGGCGAGCCGTCGACGAGCACGCCAAGGTGGCAGATCAGGCCGGCATCCAGCACCGCGTAAAGCTCGGCCCGGTCGCTCCTGCCGCGCTCCCGCAGGCGGTGCAGCCGGGTGCGGTCGGTCTGGGACAGCCGGGTGCGGTCGGTCTGGGACAGGGATGTGTCAGCGCTCATGATGCTCTACCGTACAAGCTAAGTGGACTGGTCAGAATAGCCACTTTGCGCCGAAAGGAGACGACCACTTGTCTCGTACCGCTCTCGAGCTCCCGATCTCCGCTGAGCGCAGCCGCGACGTCCCGCTTTCCGGGCAGATCGCCGGCCAGCTCCGGTCGGGAATCTCCGATGGCCGGCTGGGCGCTGGCGAGCGGCTGCCTGCCAGCCGCGTGCTTGCCGTCTCGCTCGGCGTCAGCCGCACCGTGGTGACCGCCGCGTATGGCCAGCTGTATGCGGAGGGCTGGCTGGAAGGCCGGCCCGGCTCGGGCACCTTCATCGCGGCCGGAGCGCCCGGGCAGGCCGGCCCGTCCCGGCAGGCGGGATGGGGCAGCGCCGGGCCCGCCAGTGCGCAGCGCCCGCGGCGACTCGCGGAGCCTGGCAACGTTGCCCGCGGCAGACCGGCCCGGCCGGCGCTCCTCGCTGACCCGAGCACAGCCCAGCTCGCCCAGCCACCCGAGCCCGCCGCATGGCCCTATCCCGCCGGGCCGCACGATCCCGCCGCCGGGCCGCACGATCCCGCCGCCGGGCCGCACGATCCCGCCGCGTCGGTCATCGAGCTGCGGCCAGGAATCCCGTGGGCGTCCGGCATCGATCGCGCGGCCTGGCGCCGGGCCTGGCGGCAGGCGGGTATCGTCCCGCCATCGGCCTGGCCGGATCCGCTTGGCCTGCCGGCGCTCCGCGACGCCCTTGCCGGGCACCTGCGGCGCAGCCGCGCCCTGCACTGCGCACCGGGCCAGATCCTGGTAACCCGCGGCGTGACCAGCGGCCTCGGCCTGCTCGCAGCCGCGCTGCTCCGGCCCGGCGACAGGGTCGGGATCGAGGAGCCCGGGTATCCGTCCGCCAGAGCGGTGTTCGCCGCGCACGGCGCCCAGGTCGTGCCCTGCCGGGCCGACGAGCATGGCCTGGTCACCAGCGACCTGCCCGGCGGCCTGCGCATGGTCTACACCACCCCCGCGCACCAGTACCCGCTCGGCGGGCGCCTGCCGGTGCCCCGCAGGCAGTCGCTCATCGGCTGGGCCAGGGCGACCGGTGCGCTCATCATCGAGGATGACTACGACAGCGAGTTCCGGTACGACGTCGCGCCGTTGCCAGCCTTGTTCGGCCTGGATCCTGGCGTCGTGGTCCACCTCGGGACCACAGCGAAGACGCTGACCCCGGCCATGGGGGTGGGCTGGCTGGTAGCCGGGGGAGACCTGGCCGGTCTGGTCGCCGACGCCAGGCGGGACATCAGCGACAGGACGTCTGAGGCAGCCCAGCACGCCATGCTGACGCTGCTGCGCAGCGGCGACCTTGACCGGCATGTCCGCCGGATGCGCCGCGAGTACGCGCGGCGCCGGGCGGAGATCGTGGCGGCGCTGGGTGACCTGCCGGGGCCGGTCCGGCTGCTCGGCGATACGGCAGGCCTGCACGTCGTCCTCGAGCTGCCGGCCGGCACCGCGGGCCAGGTGGCCGCCAGCGCTGGCCGGCGCGGGGTCGCCGTGACGACGATGGCGCGCTACTTTGCCGGGCAGCCGTCAGCGGACGGCCTGGTGCTCGGCTACGGGGGAGCGTCGCTGAGCCAGGTCAGCCGTGCCTGCCAGGTGCTCAGGCAGATCGTCGCTGAGCTGCCGGCGGCATCGCGGCCGGCGGTCAGCCCACCCGGGTGAGGGAGCCAGCGGCGGGACGGCGCTCGAAGATGTCGTCAAATTCCGCCAGGCCGGTGCGCTGGCCCTGCTTCCGCCGCTGGTCCTGTCCTGGCCGCTCGCACTCCGGGCCGCCGTGCGCAGGCTCCGGTGGCGGCTGGCCGGTGCCTGCCGCTGACAGCTGGACGCGGCCGGTCAGCCGCTCGATGTCGATTCCGCCTGGCCCTGCGGCCGCCCAGCCGGGGACCTGCGATGCGCCGAAGTGACCGCCGCGTGCCCACAGCCGGCGGCTGCCGCAGCCGGTCTGCCCGCGCGGGTAGGCGACCGGCGGGCCGGCCGGCCAGCGCCGGGAGACGCCCCATGAGTCGAGCCAGTCCAGGATGCCCCGCAGGCCGGTCATCGGCCCGGCGGTGAACGGCTCCCAGGCGAACGCGACAACGCAGACCTGGACGCAGAGCCGTCCTTCGGTGTTCACCGCGGCGGGCCAGCTGGCCTGGGCGGGCGCCGCGGATGCTGGCTTCGCGCCGGAATCCGCTGCGCAGCCGGGTCCGAGCGGCGCAAGGCCCTCCGGCCCGCCCAGTGCGCGCCCGGCCCGGAGGACGGACGCCAGCTGAACGATCTCTCCGGTCAGCGGATTCCAGCTCAGATGGCCGGCCCGGCCGAGTTCGCTCAGCCGCTCGGCCGCTGACCTGGCCGAGATCACCGCCGGGTCGGCGCCAACCGCCTGCCAGACGGCGCGGGGAGCGCCGCCCCGCAGATGCCCGCCGTCGGCTGCCGTGCGCAGGCGCCCGACTCCCGGCATCCATGCATAGCTCACTGCACTCCCTCCTCGCAAAGGGTCTAGACCACCTGCCTGGCTATTCCCCTACCTGCCTACGTCAGGCCGGCGCATTAGTCCAGACCTGGGCGAGGTGCATGCATTTCCGCTGCCGCCGTGTGCCCGGCCGCGCGGTAGCGGATCATTGACCCCAGGCAAGCGCAGGAGGCAGGCGAGGTGGGAATGGCGAAGGACCTTAGCGTGCCTGGCATCGGGGATGGCTCCCGGCTAGCCAGGTGGATCAGCGACGGCGGATCCGTTTCATATGGTGGTGATCTTGCTGGCATCGAGCTGATCGCGGGCGGGCGCTCGAACCTGACCTACCGGCTGGATTTCGGGCCGTCGGACCGGCTGGTGCTGCGCCGGCCGCCGCTCGGTCACGTGCTGCCGACCGCGCATGACATGGCCAGGGAGTACCGCGTCCTGACGGCGCTGCATGGCACGGCGATTCCGGTTCCCGCCCCGGTGGCGTTCTGCCCGGATCCGGACGTCATCGGCGCGCCGTTCTATCTGATGGAGTACGTGGCCGGGCTGGTGCTGCGGACCAGCGAGGATGGCGAGCAGGTCAGCGAGGACCAGGCGCGGAAGCTGTCGGAGCGGCTCGCCGGGATGCTCGCCGCGATCCACGGGGTGGACACCCGCGCCGTGGGCCTCGCCGACTTCGGCAGGCCGGAGGGCTACCTGGCCCGCCAGCTTGCGCGCTGGCAGCGGCAGTGGGAGCTGTCCGCAACGCGGCAGATGCCTGGCTATGACCGGCTGGTCGAGCGGCTGACCACGGGGCTGCCCGAGTCCGGTGACGCGGCGCTCGTGCACGGCGATTTCCGGCTCGACAACATGCTGGTCGTCCTCGGTGACCGGCCGGCCATCGCGGCCGTGGTCGACTGGGAGATGTCCACGCTCGGCGACCCGCTTGCCGACCTCGGGCTGACGCTCATGTACTGGGCGGATCCGGGCGACGAGAACTGGCGGACGCTCGGCGTGGGCGCCGCGGTGACGTCCCGGCCCGGGTTCTTCAGCCGCGCCCAGCTGGCAGCGAGGTACGCGGAGCTGACCGGCCGGGACGTTTCCGGCATCGGCTACTACATGGCGTTCGGCTGCTTCAAGCTGGCGGTCGTGCTGGAGGGAATCCACGCCAGGTACCTGCAGCACAAGACCGTCGGCGAGGGGTTCGAGCGGGAGGGACAGGTGGTGCCGCTGCTCATCGACCGGGCGCACCAGATGCTGGACTCCGACCCGCTGGCCGGCCCGTCCGCCACGGGCTAGCCGCGGCAGCCGCGATGAGGCACTGACCAGGAGGAAGGGAAATGGTTTGTGGGACCCGGCGCCCCGCTCTCGCCGGGCCCCACAAGCTTGGATGAGGCCCGGCGCCCCGCTCTCGCCGGGCCTCACAAGGATGACGCGCTTCTCGGGCGGCTGGTTCACACAAACCTGCAACGAACATTTGCGCCCGGCAAGATTTGTCTCCGGCCAGGCCCAGCGATGATTATTTGTAACGAATTGATCGCACCCAGTCATGCTGCTTGCGGAGTCTGCCAGCCCCTGGTCAGCCGGCCAGATCGCGGCCGACGTCGGCGAAGAAGATCTTGTTAATCTCGGCCGGGTCGGTGATCTGGAACGCAGCACCGCCGGTCGCCTTGGCGAGCCGCTTGGCGGCGGCGAAGTGGCTGGACTGCCCGAAGATGTTGAACAAGAGCGCGATCCGGCGGTTAGGGGGGGTGAGGGCGCGGATCTTCTTGAGCAGCTTGCCGGGAGATATGTCCCCGAGCGCGTCGTCCGCGCCGCCGGTCATGATCAGCACCGAGTTGGCTCGGTTGGGCTGGTAGGTAGCCAGGACGTACTTGTAGGCCGCGAGGATGGTGTCGTTCATGCTGGCGGTCGTGCCCGGCTTGGGCTGCAGCGTCTGGTTGATCTGCTGGATCTGCTGACGGCGGCTGATCAGCCCGACCTCGGCGGACAGCGGGCCGGTGGGCACGAGCTCCTTGTACGGCTTGGCGCCGTCAAGCTTGCTCGCGAACTCCCACAGGCCCATCCGGGTGTTGTCAGGGAACAGCGCCAGCCCCTCGCCGGCGGCGGCGGTCATCTCCTGTTCCCTGGTCGGGCCGGCCGGCACCGCCGGCTGGGCCATCGACCCGGAGATGTCGAGCAGCGCGAGCAGGCGGAAGCCGATCCGTACCCGGCCCCACGCCTGCAGCGTCGTCTGGGCCAGGCCCGGGTTCGCTAGCTCCGTCACCCGCAGCTGCTGGCTGGCCAGCCCGAACGAGCCGGGCGTGTCGTCCGGGACGCCCCGGGCCGACCGGAAGCCGGCGAACCGGACCGTATCGGCCGTGTACCGCTGGGCGAGTATCTTCCCGAACTCCTTTGCCGCCTTGAGCCGCAGCGGATTGGTGGTGGTCAGCACATAGGGGTAGTCAAGCTCCGGGCTGCCGTCCGAGGGATAACGGGCAGCCAGCGGCTGGCCCGGGTGGGCGAGGTCGTACTGCACCACGGACTGCTCGGAGGCCACCGTCACCGGGCTCGCGCCGATCGGCGGCCGGGCGAGGGAAACGAGCGAGCTGAGGGCTGCCGGGTTGTCGGACTGGGCGGTCAGCCGGGCGCCGAAGACGAACCTGGTGAAGTTCTCCCGCGCAGACACCCCGGTGCCGAGAACCCGTTCCTCTTCGATGACCGCGGCCAGCCCGGCGGCGCTCTGCGTGGGATCCGGCAGCTGGACCTGCACGCCATCGGCGGCCGGCGGCCCGCCGGCGGATTCCGGCAGCAGGAAATTCCAGCCGATCGAGCTGCCGAAGGCGGGCAGCCTGGCGGCCACCGAGTGCGGCATCGCGATCATCAGCGGCGATCGGGCCACGTTGATGCCGGTGGGCTGGATGATCTGGGCGCCGACCGGCAGGCTGCGGGCCAGCTCGATCCACAGGCTCGAATCGGGGATCCACCCGTCGATGGCCGGCATTCCGTGCAGCGACTGCTTGCCGTCGACCATCGCCGCTGCGGCGGCTGGCTGGTCCTGGGTGATCTGAACTTCTGCACAGCGCCCGCCGACCAGGCGATGCTGCCGGTTGAAGTACCGGGCGACCTGCTGGATGGCGGGGCCGATGTCGTCGGAGGCGGCGACATTGACCAGGACCGGGTGCCGCCCGCAGGTGGTGCTGGCCAGGATCGCCTGCGAGCTGAGCGTGGTCATCACGGCTGCCGCGAGCACGATCGCCGCGGTCACCAGGAGGCCCGTCCGCACTCGATGCCGGCCCAGACCGCCCAGATGCCGACACTGGCCTGGCCGCCGACTCCGGCCGGATCGACTATATCCAAGCGGAGACCCGCAGATCAGCCGACTTGCCCCTTTTGGGCCGGGCGCTGCCATGTCGGTGCATTCAGCATCCGACGCAGGCCTGGCCGCGCACCCGGCGGGTGTCCGCCCCCCTGCTTGTCAGAGATGTCCGGCCCGCCCGCACGGACTTGCCGGGCAGACTGGGCGGGTGCCGCCTCTGATCCAGGTCGCCGACGCCGGGGATCCGCGCCTCGCTGACTATGTCGGGCTTACCGATGTTCGCCTGCGCCGGAGCCTGGAGGTGGCGCACGGGCTGTTCGTCGCCGAGGGCGAGAAGGTGATCAGGCGGGCGATCGCGTCCGGCTACCCGGTGCGCTCCCTGCTGGTCACGCAGGACAGGCTGGCCGGCCTGGCGGACTTGATCGATGATTGCCCGGGCCCGGTGTATGTCATCCGGCCGGCCACCGCCGAGGCCCTGACCGGCTACCGGGTGCACCGGGGAACGCTTGCCTCGATGCAGCGGCGGCCGCTGCCCGCGGTTGCCGATCTGCTCGACGATGCCCGCCGCATCGTGGTGCTCGAGGACATCGTGGATCACGAGAACGTGGGCGCGATCTTCCGCTGCGCGGCCGCCCTCGGCTTCGACGCGGTGATCCTGGCGCCCCGCTGCGCCGACCCGCTGTACCGCCGCGCGGTCAAGGTTTCGATGGGCGCGGTCTTCTCGGTTCCGTACGCCCGGCTGCCGGACTGGCGAGGCGGCCTGGAAGGGCTCCGCCAGGCCGGGTTCCAGATACTCGCGCTGACGCCCGCGGCGGACGCCGTGCCGATCGATCAACTGCCGGCCGCCGACAAGATCGCCCTGCTGCTCGGCACCGAGGGGGATGGCCTGTCGGCTCGCTGGCTCGCCGCCGCCGACGCGCGGATTCGCATCCCGATGAGCGGGGGAGTCGACTCGCTCAACGTGGCATCCGCCGCCGCCATCGCCTGCTACCTGCTCGGCCGCCACCATCAATGATCGGAGGGGATTTCTCCGTCGCCACGACTGAAAGCTCGGCGATGGGTGACTCGACATACCCGCGCTCGCCGTGGGCCGGGAAAGCGAGAGGCACCCCATGGTTACATGGGGTGCCCTCGCTGCGTTTGTGTCTTGTGCT
>WNGD01006433.1_pt1 | contig 11236 bp, 12 predicted proteins | sample 5400671 | NCBI WGS metagenome assembly WNGD01 (sample SAMN13153369, study PRJNA577476) | soil metagenome | isolation source: 40 cm soil or saprolite under grassland replicate 2 | place: USA:California | collected 2016-06-15
AGGTTCTACCTCCTGTTTTGGGTGGTCCTCTATCATTTACCGTGAGTAACCCACAGTACCTGCATGGTGGCCCTCAGTACACGTTTAACGATTCCATTGCGCCCGTGTTTATTGGTATCTTCTCGTTCTTCTTCGTGTTTATTCTCACCTCGATAGCCTTTCTGCGAGAGCGCTCACAGGGGACGATTGAACGAGTAATGGCTTCGCCAATGACTCGTACCGAGCTTGTTATTGGCTATATCTTCGGATTTTTGCTCTTTGCGCTGGTGCAATCACTCATGATTTTGCTCTTCGTCATCTATGCTTTAAGGGTTCATTATAGCGGCAACCTGTCATTGATCTTCCTCGTTACTGCGCTGCTTACCATTGGAAGTATCAACCTCGGTATCTTCCTTTCAGCTTTCGCGCAAAATGAGTTCCAGATTGTGCAGTTCATTCCTTTAGTCTTTGGCATACAGATCTTTTTGTCAGGCGTCTTCTGGCCGATAGACCAGCTACCTGCACTATTGCGACCAATCTCCTACATTTTGCCTCTGACCTATGCAAATGAAGCGCTGCGTGCAGTGATGCTTAAAGGGGCTGACCTTGCAGGGATAGCCAGGGAATTGATCGCTTTGCTCATCTTCATGGTGCTGATGATTATCCTGAGCGCCCTGACGATGCGCAGACAAATAGCCTGAATACGCCTAACGCTGGTGAGGTTGCTCTTCAGCAATGATTTCCTGGCACAGTGCAATACACTCACTGCAAATATTCACTCCATTAGGGCCAACGGTCAGGTGTTGCACGTGTCTCTGTTTCTTACCACAGAAAGAGCAACGCAGCCCTCTCTCCTCCTGTGGTTCTTCAGACCCTTTGCTAAATGCAGCTACACATTCGTCACAAACATAGACACCTCCAGGTCCAGCAATGAGACGCTGTACCTGGTCTTGTTGTTTGCCGCAAAAGGAACAAACGTATGTCTGCCTCCTTTTTCTCATCATCGTGTTCATTGCTCCTGTCTGTCACTTAGAGGCTTGCATATTGAAGATGCCAGGAAACAGAAGGCATGGCTTATATCTCTATTTCGATTGTTCATTCAGCACCTGCATAGTTTTTGCTCGCACCTCCTGCAAATTGAGACCAAAGCTTTCCAGCACCCCTGCTCCTATGCCTTCTCCCTCGCGCAGCAATCCTAACAGCAGGTGTTCGGTTCCGATGTAATCATGATTGAGTCGTCTAGCTTCATCAACGGCAAGCTCAATCACCTTCTTGGCACGCGGAGTTAGACCAATCTCACCTAAAACGATGCGATCTCCTCGGCCAATGATGTCTTCGACTGCCTTACGAACCTTCTCTAGATCGACACCAAGGCTTGTGAGAACTTTCCCTGCAACTCCTTCATCCTCACGAACAAGGCCGAGCAAGAGATGCTCCGTTCCAATGTAGTTGTGGTGAAGACGCTGAGCTTCCTCCTGGGCAAAACGCAAGACTTTTCGGGATCGCTCTGTGAACTTGTCGAATCTATCTCTCTCGTTCATTCGTCTGTCATTCTTCTTTCTATAACAACCAGCTCTCGCATGGGTACAACCCAGCAATCTGCGGATATAGTGAATTAATCTATATGCTATCATCTTCTGATCCTTTCTGAATTCACGCTCTAGCCAATTCACCCGACAAGTGTCAACTGATGATCTCTGGTCTCCACTCGTGTCCCACAGACACGCTCGATGCGTTCCACAAGGGATGGCTCACCCCATCGTCTACGTCTAGGCGTACAACTGTGATCCGCCAGTGCATGCAAACCTGTACACACATGACCACGGCCCAACCAGAGCACTATCAAACTATCCGCATGAAAGGCTATTGAACGTGCTTGCATATGTAATAACCACACGACCAGTGCACATAAGGCAATGGCGAGAGGAAATCCAATGAAAAGGAGATGCTGCATCCAGGACAAAATCAACACTATACTTGCTATCAAGACCATAACAGCTAAAAGCAGGCGACCGAGCGTATATATTAGCTTGCGAGAACTAATTAAGCGTGCTAACCCTGTCGCGAGCAATACATCTAGTTCAGCTTGCCCCATCATAGCTACTGTGTTTAATGGCAATATGAGCCGAATTTTACGCCTACCGAACCAGGAACTGCGCACTGCTGGCTCGCGTACGTCCGGTTTCAGTGAGCAGCGCAGCATTGATGGCTTAGTAGGGATACGAGCCTCATAAGCAATACGGGCAAAAGCATCCTGAATAGATGTGGGAACGAATGCTCGTGATCTCTTTCGTGGAAAGCGCCAACTAAAGTGGTGTCTTCGTCCTGTATCCTCTTGTGAACCGAGTCGAAGGCGCAGATTCTGCCACGAAGTTTGTGATAGCGGCTGTTCACGCAGTTGAGGGCCGTAGTATGCTCTAAGACGCTTCTCCAGGTCTACCGGCTCTTGCTGCTTGCTTTTACCGAAGTTCTGTTCTTTCATAGCAACTCATCTCCTTCATCGTTCAACAGTTCGCGAAGGTGCTCGCGCGCGCGATTCAGTCTTGATTTTACAGTGCCTACAGGCCAGCCCAGCACCTGCGCAATATCTACTTCAGTGAGGTCAGCACCGTAGCGTAGTGCGATGACTCTCCTCTGCTCGGCACTCAGTTGTGCTAAAGCTTGTTGCACTTCTTCACGCTGAGCCACTTGCTCTTGTATGTCAGCCTGTTCCATGTGACTATCCAGGCCAAATTGAATGTCGGGCTCAATAGGATTGTCCAGGGAAAGAGGTTGCAGGTACGTCCGTTGTTTCTCCATCATATCAAGTGCGTGGCGATAGAGGATACGCATCAGCCAGGGTCGAAACGGACTACCTTTCTGGAACCGTGGAAGTCCGCGCCATGCCAGGAGAAACGCTCCCTGCGTGATCTCTTCTGCCAGCGCACGCTCGTGGCACAAACGCATCGCGGCCGCCATCGCAGTAGCATGGTGGGTCTCCCAGAGCTGCCGGAACGCCTCCTGGTCTCCGTGAGCCGCGCTTTCGATGAGTTCAGCCTCGCAGGTAGCCACTCATTTCCTCCTTCTATAGCAATAGTACACCGAAAGGAGGGCAAAAGGTTCCCAAAAATCAAACACGCATGCTTTTTAAAGCATGCGTGCCTGTATAATCGTTTAACAGTATTCCAGTCTTACGCTGTGACCACGCTTACCTGCTTCTCAAAGTTCTTGAAGAAGCTGCTTAGCGCCACCTTCATAGCACCGTTAATAATCATGTCAGGAGTGGCTGCAATCTTCCCATCCATCGAGGCATGAGCATGGTAATTAAGCACCGTGCCCTCAGACTCGTCTGTCAACTCAACTGTACAAGTGGCTTTGATCGAACCAATCCCACTTGTTGGTTCGGCAATCAGCACTACAGTGTCCATCGTAGGAGTGCGTGATTGTGACCCAATCTGCAAGAACACATTGTATGGCCCTTTCAGACCGGGGATACTCGGCGAAACGGTTAGCTTAAGCTGGCGGCCCGTTGGAAAATCTACAAATTCAGCGTTATCACAACCGGGAACGCTCTTCTTGAGAACCTCAGGATCTAACAATGCATTAAATACTTGTGGTCGGGGTGCTTTCACTTTCTGACTACCAGAAACATCCATTTGTACTTTAATCCTCTTTTACTACTTGTTTTCCTCACATGCCTTTTAATCCACTTTACGCATGTATACAAGGCGAATGTGGTATGTGATCAAATGCAATCGCTCGCCTGAACGAGTGACTCATCCTTTGAAAGCGTAAATGCTTTACAGGATTGTATTATAGCCTAATAGATGTAAATGGCTCAAGTAATTGGCAAGAAGTACTGATACCTCCTTTTTTTCAAAAAGGAAGAAAGACACGCCGGGCACCGAATGGTCATCTCCTGGTCTTCCCACCCTACGGGTGTGTAGTTCTGTAAGTAGCTATAAGAATAGCTGCTATTGCGAACGCGCAAAGGAAGACGAGCAAGAGTAGAACCGCTATCGGGATAAGGACGACTCCCACCGCTTTGCCTCCACTTAGTCGGTGAACAGCCATGATTGCGAAGACATTCAGTACAATGCCATAAATGGCCAGTGCAAAGCCAGCTATGCCACCAAGGAATGGGATGAAACCAAGTAAATAGCTGACAATGGAAATTGGTACTTCAAACAGGAGGTAAGTATAGCTCTGCGTTAGAAAGTTTCCCTGTCCTTGAAAAGCCTTCGCAAGCAGGTATTGTATGCCCATAACTATAAAGAATGACACCGGTACTGCAATAAACGAAAAAGTTGAGCCACTTACGGTAAGTGCCGTAATTGCAGCAGGATTAAATGTGTTATTACTTACAAAGGAACTACCGGCCAGTCCTATTGCAGCCCGGATTAACCCGAGTATAGTTCCGACAAGGGCCCATATGAGAAGTTGTATCCACACCATTCCCCAGTCTGCTTTACCCATCTCTTCTGCAAAGGATTGCGCTGATGGTTTGGTGAGCACTTTAATATACTGATTGGGCAGTTCCTGGATTGCTTGCCCTATTGGGCGCGGTGCTTGCTGCGGAGGCGTATAGCCGTAGCCACCCTGCTGGTTAGGCGGAGTACCGTATTGGGGAGGTGGAGCGCCGTAAGGCCCCTGCTGTGGAGTACCATATCCAGAATAAGGCTCTGGTCCGCCGCTACCAGGCTGCCCTTGTCCCTGATAAGGGCTCTGCGGAGCGCTAGATCCTGGAAATGGCTCTGGCTGGCCGCTACCAGGCTGTCCTTGTCCCCCATTGTCGGGTTGCCCTTGTCCCTGACCTTGAGTTGGATCCCAAGCCATGAAAGTTCTCCTTTACTCTGAACACGAATTCATGATGATTCAATCAAAAATACCAGGCATATGATGATGCTAGCTTCTCCATTTAAGAGGGTTCTATTATAACATTACCCTAATCGCCTGTCTATTTAAAATTATTGCTATTCGCTCAGAATTTATACCTACCAAACATATGAGCCAGATGCGCCCGGCGCCACTAAGGACATGCAGAGAAATGTAGTGGCGGTGCTTGTCCCCGCCAGGCATACTTGCGACTGTCCTTTGAAGCCTCGTATAATGACGATAGAGCGTGAAGTCAATTTAGGCAACCAGGTGGGTTGCCTCTTTTCAACACATCGGAACTAAAAAGTTTCGGCATGTTCTTTAATATTATTTTCATCGACCCCTCAATGTGCTGTTCAATACCTGTTTTCGTGCAGGTTTCGTCATAGACGGCCTGGAAGAACCTGCTTTTGGCCAGAATGATACTGGTACGCGCTGGTTTAGCTGGGCAAACTTCACAGATATTCCGCCTGCACTGGTAGTACGTATGTGTTTACGATAAATTTGGGTAATGTGAGATAATGAAAAGCAAAGAAGCTCAATGAAGAGTCTCACTAACCCATAGAAGGATACTGAAAATGAAGCAAAAGCAAGCTGTACCAAAAACCATGTTTGAGAAAATCTGGGATGCTCACGTCGTACGTGAAGCCCCTGGAGAATCCACCATTCTGTATATTGATCGACACCTCGTGCATGAGATGACTTCTCCGCAGGCCTTTGCTGGTTTGCGCCTTGCTGGCCGTTCAACACATCGGCCAGATGCCACTATCGCAGTGCTTGACCATAATATACCGACTGTTCCAGGACGTCGCATGCTAGATGTCGTGGATCAAGAAAGTCTGGAGTGCCTGACCACGATGGAGCGGAACGCACGGGAATTTGGTCTCACGCTCTATGATATGGCCGATGCCCGCCAGGGGATTGTGCATATCATCGGGCCCGAGCAAGGATTGACGCTGCCGGGAATGACGATTGTGTGTGGAGATTCGCATACCTCGACGCATGGCGCGCTCGGGGCTTTAGCCTTCGGCATCGGCACCAGTGAGGTCGAACACGTGCTGGCGACTCAATGTCTCTTGCAACAGCGACCCAAGTCCATGCACATCCGCGTGGAGGGGACATTGGCTCCTGGTGTGACCGCTAAAGACCTGGCGCTGGCCATCATCGGCAAGTTGGGCACCGGCGTGGGCACCGGCCACGTCATCGAGTTCAGCGGCTCGACCATTCGCCACCTCTCGATGGAGGGACGCATGACGCTGTGTAACATGGCGATTGAAGCGGGAGCGCGGGCTGGCATGGTGGCTCCCGATGAGACCACCTTTGCCTACATCAAGGGGCGACCTTATGCGCCTCAGGGCGAGATGTTTGAGCAGGCGGTGGCGTCCTGGCGAGAGCTTGTCAGTGACCCTGATGCCCACTTCGATGCAGTGCACGAGGTTACAATTGAGGGATTGGGACCACAGGTCACCTGGGGCATCAATCCTGGCATGGTGACCGAGGTCACAGGTGTCGTGCCTGACCCGGCCGAGCAGTCTGATCCCGATAAGCGCAAAGCATATGAACGTGCCCTGGTCTATATGGACCTGACACCGGGCCAGAAGATCACCGAGATCCCACTGGACACTGTGTTTATCGGCTCGTGTACCAACTCACGTCTGGAAGATCTGCGCGTGGCTGCGCAGTATGTCAAAGGCAGGCACGTCTCGCCACATGTGCGGGCGATGGTCGTGCCAGGATCAATGCAGGTACGTCGCAAGGCAGAAGAAGAGGGATTGGCCGATATCTTCCGCGAGGCAGGTTTCCAGTGGCGAGAGGCAGGGTGCAGCATGTGCATTGCCATGAATGGTGATCAGCTTGCCGAGGGGGAGCGCTGCGCCTCGACGAGCAACCGCAACTTTGAGGGTCGTCAAGGCCGTGGTGGACGCACGCACCTGGTCAGCCCCGCGATGGCCGCTGCCGCCGCTATTGCAGGACATTTTGTAGATATAAGGGAGATGTAATATGGAACCTTTTACAACGCTAACAGGGCTGGTTGCCCCAATGGATCGCTTGAATGTCAATACAGATGAAATCATACCTGCCCGTTTTACCAAAACAATTAGGCGCACAGGCTTTGAAAAAGCCCTTTTCGCGAACTGGCGTTATCTTGACTACAATGGTCAAACTCCCAACCCTGATTTTGTGCTCAACCATTCGCGCTATCAGGGCGCTACTATTCTATTGGCAGAAGATAACTTTGGCTGTGGTTCATCACGTGAACACGCCCCCTGGGCTATTCGAGATTATGGTTTTCGCTGCCTCATCGCGCCTAGTTTCGCCGATATCTTCTATAACAACTGTTTTAACAACGGCATTCTCCCTGTAACCCTTGACAAAGCCACAATCCGAGAGCTCTTTGAGGAAGTTGAAGCAACCGAGGGATACACACTACAAATTGACCTGGCGGCGCAAACCGTGACCACTCCAACTGGGCGAGTATTGCATTTTGAGATCGACCAGTTTCGCAAAAATGCCCTGCTTCAGGGTCTGGATAACATAGGCTGGACATTAAGCCATAGCGACGAAATCGCAAAATATGAAGAAAAGAGGAAGCAGGAGGCGCCCTGGTTATTCTCTCAGAGGACTACCAAATGACCATCCAAGAAATTGATTCCCGCTCTATCCCCTACCAGATCCTTGATCCCGAAGGCAACCTGGTAGGTGAAATGCCTGACTTGAGTGCCGAGCGAATGCTTTCGTTCTACCGCTTCATGCAACTGGGTCGAGTATTCTCTAACAAAATCATCGCTTTGCAGCGCCAGGGACGAGCAACAACCTTTGGTTCGTTGGTCGGCCAGGAAGCAACAGCTGTCGGCTTAGCGGCTCCCTTGCAGGCTCAGGATTGGCTGGCAACTTCGTATCGAGAAATCGTCTCCCTATTCGTCAAAGGCGTTCCGATACCCACCGTAGCCTACTCATTTCGCGGTTTCATACCGCAAAACTGGCCTGCAGAATCGCACTGCTTGCCGATCCAGATCGTGATTGGCACGCAAATGTTGCACGCCGTTGGCCTGGCAATGGCTGCCAAAATCGCCGGTGATCCCGTCGTAGCAGTAGGCGTATGTGGCGACGGTGCGACCTCTGAAGGAGATTTCAACGAAGCGCTCAATTTCGCCGGTGTTTACCAGGCTCCCGTGGTACTGGTTGTGCAGAATAATGGCTGGGCAATCAGTGTCCCACGTTATAAACAGTCCGCTGCCCAGACATTTGCCTCTCGTGGCATAGGCTTCGGTGTGCCATCCGAGTTGGTAGATGGCAACGATATCTTAGCGGTCTACGATATCATGCAAAAAGCGGTTGAGCGAGCGCGTTCTGGACAGGGACCGACACTCGTAGAAACGCTTACCTATCGTATCGGAGCGCATACCACCGCCGATGACCCTACACGCTACCGTGATCCTGCCGAGGTGCAGGCATGGCAGGTAAAAGACCCGATTACACGTTTCCAGAAATTCCTGATAAGGCGCAACCTGCTTACCGAAGATCGGGCGCAGCAAATCGTCGAGGAGCTTGAAGAAGAAGTCAACGAAGCCATACGCATTGCCGAAGCAACACCACCCATGGACCCCGACAGCTTCTTTGACTACACCATGGCCAACCTACCCCCTCGCCTCGAAGAACAACGTGCCGACCTCCTGCGCTACCTAAAAAACGCGTAGGGGCGGGAGCGGAGTGGATGTGGGGTGTGGGCGCTTGCGCCGCCCTTGGTGAAATCCAAGCTGTGAAGGGGCGCTTGCGCTGCCCTTGGTTAATCGTCTCTTGTAGGGGCGGGGGTGGTGTGGAAGAGGAGAGGGGGCGCTTGCGCCGCCCTTGGTGAAATCCAGGCTGTGAGGGGGCGCTTGCGCCGCCCTTGGAATGTCAAAATACAAATCGGAGTGACATTTAATGCAAATGACTATGATCGAAGCCTTGAATTCAGCGCTAGCACTCGAACTAGAACGCGATAAACGAGTTGTACTGCTCGGACAGGACATCGGAGCCAATGGAGGCGTCTTCCGCGTCACCGAACACCTGCAACGCAAATTTGGGGAAGAGCGCGTCTTTGATACTCCCCTCTCAGAATCCGCCATCATCGGCAGCTCGGTAGGTATGGCAATCTACGGCCTGCGCCCGGTTGCCGAAATACAGTTCGCCGGTTTCCTCTTTATCTGCATGAATCAGTTGGTCTCACAAGCAGCGCGCATTCGATTTCGCAGCGCGGGAGCCTACACCTGCCCATTAGTAGTACGCGCCCCCTATGGTGGCGGTGTGCGCACACCTGAATTGCACTCGGACAGCCTTGAAGGTGTATTTTTACAAACCCCAGGCCTCAAAGTAGTTATCCCCTCCAATCCGTATGACGCCAAGGGCTTGCTTGCCTCAGCCATCGCCGATCCAGACCCGGTACTCTTCCTGGAACACATCAAACTCTATCGCTCGTTTCGTCAGGAGACGCCAGAAGAACACTATGCCATTCCCCTTGGCAATGCGAAAACAGTCCAGGAAGGCAGCGATGTAAGCATCTTTGTCTACGGTGCAATGGTAAATGTTGCCCTGGAAGCTGCAAAGCTAGCCCAGCAAGAAATGGGCACAAGCGCTGAGATCATCGATCTCCGAACCATCTGGCCGCTTGACGAAGAATCCATCGTCAACTCTATCGAGAAAACCGGTCGTGCCATTGTCGTCCACGAAGCGCCCCGCGCTGGAGGCATTGGAGCCGAAGTAACAGCCATCATCAACGAACGCTGCCTCTACTCCCTCCTGAAACCCGTCGGACGAGTAACCGGCTACGACACTCCTTACCCCGTACCCGGCCAGGAAGACTACTATTTGCCTACGCCAGCAAAAGTATTGACAGCGTTACGCCAGGTAATGGAACCTTGAGAGACGGAGAATTGTATGCAGGAATTCAAATTACCGGACCTTGGCGAAGGCATGCAGGAAGCAGAGGTCGTACAATGGCTAGTCAAGCCAGGTGATACGCTCAAGCTCGATCAGACAATGGTCAAAGTAGAAACAGACAAAGCAGTTGTCGAAATACCCTCACCCGTAGCAGGACGTGTCGCTGAAATTCGTGTACAAGATGGTCAGGTGGCTAAAGTCGGTGATGTGCTGGTTGTCTTCGAGACTTCTGCCACAGCAAACAGAGGCAGCGCCTTTCCTTCCCAGAGCAATGCTTCTGCGTCTGTGCCTACCCAACCAACAAGCGCACCTTCTCCGGCAACCCGGATCCCAACTACAAAGCAGCGGGTGCTGGCTGCACCCGCCGTGCGCAAACTCGCCTTCGAACTCGGCATTGACCTTGAGCAGGTAACGCCATCTAATCCTAATGGACGCGTCTCAATTGAAGATGTGCGATCCTACGCTGAACAAACCAGAACCCCATCTGCTCTTCCTGCATCATCCTCTGCATTAGCAGAACAACCTGTTCCACTGGCCCAGGATGAACGTGAGCCTTTAACAGGCTTGCGCAAGCGTATTGCCGAACACATGGAGCGCTCCTGGCGTACTATTCCTCATGCAACAGCCTTTGATGAAGTCGATGGAAGCGCACTAGCAGTGTTACGCGAATCCCTCAAGCCTCTAGCCGAAAAGCGGGGTGTACGCCTGACCTATATCCCGCTCCTTATCAAACTCTTGATCCCTTTGCTCAAAGAGCATCCTATCTTCAATGCTGGCCTGGATGAAGAGCGTCGCGAGATCATCTATAAACACTCGTACCATATCGGGGTAGCGACCGCCTCACCTGAAGGACTGCTCGTACCTGTGTTACGCAACGCAGACCGCCTCACCCTGTTTGAAATAGCACGTAGCCTTGAGCGACTGATAGAAGGAGCAAAAAAGCGCACACTATCCCTACCGGAATTGAGCGGCAGCACATTCACTCTCAACAACGTAGGTAGCTTTGGTGGCAGTAGCGGCACACCAATCATCAATTATCCCGAGGTGGCGATTCTCGCGGTAGGTAGACTGCAAGATAAAGCAGTTGTTCAACAGGGCACGATAATTGTGCGCCCGGTGATGCCATTGGCGCTCTCATTCGACCATCGACTCATCGATGGTGCCATGGCCGGAACCTTCCTGGCACGTTTTAAAGAACTCGTAGAGAATCCACAACAATTAATGTTGGATATGGTATGAGAAGGAAGAAGAGCTGATATGGTAGTTGGAGATGTTACCACGGCAGTTGATGTACTCGTAATCGGTGCGGGTCCAGGTGGCTACGTTGCCGCTATTCGCGCCGCGCAGCTTGGACGACATGTAACCTTGATTGACCAGGGCCCGCCCGGTGGTACCTGTCTCCATCGAGGATGCATACCACTCAAAGCCCTGCTTTCTGCAAGTGAACGGTATCAGCAAACCTGCTCGGAAGAACTCGCGGTAA
>WNGD01006437.1_pt1 | contig 11235 bp, 12 predicted proteins | sample 5400671 | NCBI WGS metagenome assembly WNGD01 (sample SAMN13153369, study PRJNA577476) | soil metagenome | isolation source: 40 cm soil or saprolite under grassland replicate 2 | place: USA:California | collected 2016-06-15
CGAGTAGGGTCCAATGGCAACCGTAAGAACCAATGCGCGCGGCGCCGTGGCCGCGTGTGGTCCGTTCGACGCTGGCCTGAGGACGCAGCAAGTAGCCCGGATGAGCGAAGCGAAATCCGGGATATCCCGCTTGAAGGCTCGTCCGGCTACTGCAGGTGTCAGGCACAGTCTGGCGGTGTCACGTAGCGGCGTCGCTTCCGTGCAGCGACCTATGGGCTATGCTTGGAGGGCAGAACCCGGATATCGCCATAGCGCGTCGAAGACGCGCGTGAACGCGCTTATGGCTCATCCGGGCTACGCTAACTGCCACCGATCCCCTGGGTCGACAACGATGGTTCGTTGACGAGTAAATTGTTTGGCACCTTGTTCTGATCGACATGGGCGTTGCGGTACGCACGGGCGTGCCGATTGCCCCGCGCTACGTTCTGCCGCGCATAGTTAGTGTAAGCAGACTCTGACGTCGCATGGCGCCGCTGTCACCCGGATCAGCAGTGTGTGCAGGGCGACCGCGATTCCCGTTTCCCGCTCGATGCGGCGTTGTCGGCATAGTTCGGCCAGGTCGTCGCCGAAAAGAAAAGGAGAACGACAACAGCTGGCTAGCCTGCCAACAGTCGTCGCTCGCGCTGGAACAGCTCAACAAGATAGTCGGTCACTGCCTTCACTCGGGGAACGCTTTTTAGATCACCGCGGACCAAGAGCCACACATCGCGCTCCGGTAAACGCCCTCCCAGCGTCACCTCCACGAGCTCCGGCTCATGAGTCGCCACGATGTATCTTGGAAGAAGCGCAATGCCATAATCCGCGCGAGCCGCTGCAGCCTGCGTTGTCTGGCTGTTAGTGCGAAATGAAAACCGCTGGTTGCCGAACTGGGCGGCCAGCCACTTCGCCTCGGCGATGAAGTCGCTCTCTTCGTCAAAACCGATGAAAGCTGGCGGTTGCCCGGCCTTGAGCTTGTCGCGATAGCTGGACGATGCGTAAAGGCCGAAGGTGATCGTTGCCACGCGTCGGGCAACAAGCTCACTGTCCTTGGGGGTCCCGTATCGCAGCGCGACATCTGCTTCCCGTTTCGCAAGACTCACGACCCGAGACCCGCCGATCACCTCTAGGTCGATCGCCGGATAGCGTTCATGAAAAGCTCGCAGACGGTCGATGAGAAAGCGCTCGGCCAGCACGCGGCCGGCGGCGAGGCGGACTAGGCCGCTCAATTCCGTGCCGGCATCGAGACGGCGCAGAACAGAAAGCGCCGCTTCGTCCATGGCAGTCGCCTCTTTGAGCACGGCTTTGCCTTCTGCAGTCAGCACGTAGCCCCCGGCGCGCCGGTCGAACAAGGCGCGGCCAATCAGCGCTTCCAGGCTTGCGATACGGCGCGCCACGGTTGCGTGATTGACGCGCAACGAGCGCGCGGTCGCGGAAAGCGTGCCGTGGCGGGCTAGCGCCACGAAATAACGGACGTCTTCCCAGTCCAGCCTGGCTGTGCGTTTTTTATCAGGCATGGCGAAGAAATATAGGATTATCGCCCAGGCTGCCAACTCCTAGGTATTGATCCAAACGTACGATCGGACGCTCTACCGGACCGTCTCCGGAGGGCGAAATGAGAGCCCCACAGGAGGAAATCGTGCGCGATCATGCTTATGTGGACAAGGCGAAACTGAGCCCTGCGCGTATATTCAAATCCCCCATGGATGTCGTCGAAACGAACGACATAGGGCCGGCAGAGAAGCTGGCCATTCTGCAGGCGTGGGAGGCCGATGAACGAGCGCTTCTGCGCGCCGAAGACGAAGGCATGGGTGGAGGGGAGCACGCGCATCTTCACAAGGTGCAAGCTGCCCTCAACCATCTCAGGTAAGCGGTCGGCGCAACGGCGCAGGGACCCACGTGGTGATCTGGAGTGCTGGTCGACTCCTCCGTTTTAGTCAGGCGACAAAACCTCATTTAAGGAGCGCCAGCATGTCGGATCTCATTGTGTATGGGTTTCCGCGCAGCACCTTCGTCAACATTGTGCGGCTCGTCCTCACGCACAAGGAGGTGCCATACACGTTCCATGATCTGGAGCCTGAGATGGGTAAGCCAAGCCATCTTGCGCTTCATCCCTTCAACCGCGTGCCAATCCTGCGGCATGGCGATTTCACGGTTTATGAGACGAGCGCCATCGTCAGCTATCTGGAGGAAAGCTTTCCTACGCCAGCGCTGCAGCCGAAGAGTGTCCGCGATCGAGCGCGCATGAACCAATGGATCAGTGCGGTAAACTCCTATTATTACCCCTACATGATTTATCACGTCTCGCACGAGCGGAACGTCTTTCCCGAGCTTGGAATTCCGTCCGACGAGGATGTTGTGGCGCATGCCCTGCCGAAGATCGAGGTGGGGCTGAAAGTAGTGGAGCGCGAGCTGGCGCACGGCAAAGACTACCTTCTCGGTTCCGAACTCACCCTCGCGGACTTCTACATGCTGCCAAGCACCTATTCGTTTAGCTTCGCGCCGGAAGCCAAAGCCATGTATCCCAAGTACCCGAGCTTCTCCCGCTGGCGGGAGAAGATGGAAGGGTTACCCACAGTCAAGAAGCTGCGTGCCGCGCTACCGCCACGCGCGCCGATTCAGCACGCCAGAGAATGGGCCGTATCACACCGACCGAAATATTAAGCCCGAGCCAGGAGGCGGACATCGCGAGGTTGCCTCGAATGTCCGTTCAGTGATCGGATTCACGCGTCGCAGCAAAAAATCTCTATTCGATCGCCTCGTCGGCGCGCTGGCGCCGAGTCAACGAGAAGCACGAGCCCGTGAGTGACATCGGACGCCGAGTGGTCGATAGCCCGAAAGCACTTGACCCAGACGACCGATTAGAGAAGCGAAAAGCGCGTTGGCATGGTGCCTGCATCAAGTCGTATCGACAAATACCGCGGCACGATGCGATTGCGGCAGGAACGAATAGATTTTGCTTCTCTTCCGGTCGAGTGCCAGCGTATGTGCGCCTGCTTCCGTTGGCACCACCTCCTCGCAGCGCATCGTGCCAATATCGATGACATCTATTACCCCAGGATCGCCGATGGCCACATAGAGGTGTCCGGATTGCGGATGCAAGAAAATCACGTCGGGGGCGCCGCTTAGGGGAACATCCCCGAGTACGCGACCCGACGCTGCGTCAATCGCGAACAATGCACCGGCATCGCAGGCGCACAATAACCGACCCTTGGCTGGATCGAGATCTAGTCCGTGCGGTCCTGCTGCCGGAACCTCATACTCCGTCGATATTTTGATCGGGTCACGAGCATCAATAGCGACGATCCGCGCTGGAGATGCGATATTGACGAAGAACATCTCGAGCGCCGCGTCGTAAATCGCCCAACGCGTGCGACCGGGGACTTTGACTTCGGCGATCCGCTCCCGCCGCCCGAGGTCCACGACCGATACTGAATATGAATCCGGAATCGAGGGGTCGCCAACGTTCGCAGCGATCAGGATGCCACGAGTGGGGTCGAACGCGAGCCCGTTCGGCTTCACACCTACGGCGATCTTGAAAGCGTTCCGCTCGGCACAAGGCGCGAATACCGAGACGGTATTCTCGCCACGATTGCTCGTGAAGACGAGACCACGCGCTTCGGAGACAAGCGCACCTGCCACTCCCGTGACGCCGGGCATCGATTCAATGTACCGATCTCGCGCGCAGTCGATCACGTCGATAGAATCATTGCTGGTATGTGCGACGTAGATCCGATTCGTGGGTGGATGAATATCGGCGTGATCGAACCCGCCATTGGATCGATGCGCCGGGAGTTCGATGTGGCCGAGTAAACGAAGTGCCATCGCTATTACTTCCTCATGCAGCGGCATCGCTTGAGATCTAACTTTTGCTCTGGGTTTGGGCAAACGAGAGCGCAGCGCTTGGTTTGAGTGCGCGTTGATTCTTCGCAAGAGCAATTCTGCGTATTAAGCTTAGCTGGCGGCTCACAAACGCGCATACATGGCGACATGAGACTTTGCGCGTGAGAAGGATTTGGCGCGAATGAAAGGCTTGCGGCCGTGACAAGCAGGAGTACGATCTGTTTCATCATCGGTCCCTCTCTGGTGATCCTACACAACTGCGCGCTAAAATCGTCTGTCAAACCGCTTTTATCAGTTCGGCGTTAGAGATCTGGCTTCGACCCTGAACGTTCGAATAAAAACCGGTAGACCAGCGATTTCCTGCACAAGAATCCTCCGCTCGATCCTCAGGTGCCGCCGCCGCCATAGTCAGTTTTCCCGACCGAGCACCGCCTGATCCGGCGAGGAAAGCATGAGTATTGCCCGCTACGCAGCTGCAGCGCGGTCCGCCGATAGGTAGCGGCTATCGATCACGAAGGCTCGCCAGACGTCATGCGCGCCTGATCGGACGGCGCGCGGCGCAGACCGATCGCCGTGATCAACTTCACGATGTGATCCGGTTCATACATGGCCGAGCCTGAGTCCATCCATAATAGCACTCGTCGAGGCCGGCGTGGACCGATCGCCGTTGCAGCCCCGACTCAGTCGAGGCCTTTGCCTCAAAATTTTCCTGGAGGCCAGATAAATGAAACCTCAAGACGATCAGGAACCGCTCATCCCGCCCGACGCATCGATAAGTAATCCTGCGCGCGCGCAGTCGCGGTTGCGTGGCAGTCATTCTTCGCAGCAGCCGCTCATCGCGCGGCGAAGGCCGCCCGGTGACGGCGACGACGGGCCGCCCGACGGTGACGGTGAGCCTCCGCCGCCTCCGCCGCCTCCGGTGTCGGTCCCCGACGTCGCTATGCAATTTTCTCCATGTCTGCCGGATGCCGTGCGCGCCGACGTCGTCCGGGCCATTCGCGACGCTACGGGTGGGACCGCGGACGTGCGCGCTCTCTGTCAGAACCAGTCGGAGCGCATCGGCCTTTGGTTTCGGCCGGTCGTGAATCCGGACGACAACGCCGCGCGGGATCGGGGCCTACAGCGGCTGAACCTGCTCCAGGTCGGCGAAACGGTCGTCTTCTTCATCAATTCGAGCCTGATCTACCGGACGGCTTTCGATGCCTGGAACCAACAGCCAAGGCGGCTCAATGGCGACGGCAACCCGGATCCGAACGGACCGATCCACCTGACGAGCTTCTCGGTGTCTTTCGAAAGTCCCAACCGCGTCGTGACGAGGATCGGCGGCTTCGATGAACGTCCCTGGCCGGATGTGGATTTTACGGTTGCCATCACCGACACGCTGGCTCTCTCCGCCGGCGGGGTGCGATGCGACAGCGTGACCACGCTGGATGCGGACACCAGCTGGCTGAACTTCCTGACCGGGTTGTTCTTGATCGTGTTCCCTCCGCTCGGCGCCGTCTTTCTGGTCGAGCGAATTATCGTGGGAGCCGCCGATGCTCCCGAGCTCGGAGCGGGTCCCGGATGCAGCGCGGCTGCGATGATCTTCGGCGAGATTATGATTCCCCGCGGCCTCAAGGTGGTCCTTTCCTACCAACGCCTCAATGTCGGGACCGGAGGCATCTTTGCGGGTGGATCCTTCGCTATCGTGCCGCGCACGCCGGAAGTCTTCCTCAACGGGCCGACTCAAATCTCCGTGCCGGAGGGCACCTCTTCGGTGGTCCGCACCTACGGGGTGCGGACGGAGGACCTTCGCGGGTCACTGCACATCGTCTGGAGCGGCGACGGCGTTGCTTTGCACCAGGGCGCGCCGACGACCGCCATCCGCTTCAACTTGGGGGGCACCTCGCCCGGGCAAGTGGTGACCCAGCGCGTCGCCGTCCGCGTGACGGATGTCGACGGATTGGCCGCCGAGGCAGCTCTGATCGTTTCCGTCCACGTCGTGCCGCAGGACGACGACGATTTTCCGCCGGTCTGCAAACACAGGCCATGGCTGCCGCAATGTCAGGAGCCGATGGCGCGCTTGCGCGGCGGCCGTGCCCCGCATCCTGACAAGAAGCCGACCCCACACCCCGCTTGATTTGTCAGGACGCCGAAGCGCGTTTGAGGATCAGGTCGTCCTTGTCCATTTAGGGACGAACGTTTTGGCCTGCGTCGACCGGCATGGCTGGAATCTGATGCTACTTGTCATCATGACCGCCGCCTTAGGTCGGCGCGCTACGGGTTGCGAACGTTTCGATCGGTCTGGACGTCGCGAACGGCCCAGAGAGTCAGGAGCGTTCCAATGACCGCCGGGAGCGTGACCGCCGGAAAATCACGAGCAATTACCGACGGGGCACAGATCCCGACCGCGACCTCCCAGAAATGGAAGAGGGCGTGAGCCCCCAACCACAACGTTGGAGCGGCCCATAGTATGACGCGATTTTGCGGCCTGGCCGCTCCGAGGAGGAAAGCGGTCCCCACGAACAGGAAGATCAGTCCTATGTCGCGAATGAAGTGCTGGTTGAAAGGCCCGGTGGCGGTTACGCCGGGCACCGAGAAGTACCAGTGTTCGGGCGACACGAGCATGAAGAGGCCGTTTGCCTCGGCTGCGACGCCCATCACAACAGCCACGCCGAGACAGAGCATTCTAAGCATCGGTTGCTCTCTTCTGTTGGTGCAAGCGGAGGAACGCAAACGCTCTGAAGCGATCACTTCTTCGGCGGCGGGACGTGGGTGAGCCACCAGTCGAACCTGGTCGAGCCGCGGCGGGCGCCGGCGCCGGGAACCAGCGTCTTCTCGCTCACTTTGACGCCGGAATAGGGCGCCGCCGGATCAGCGATCACCTTGCGCGCGTCGTTGTCATATTCGAGGACCTTGCGGACCGGTTCGTCTAGAGTGAATGTGTCGGGTCCGGCGATCTCGACCGTGCCGTTTACCGGTTCCGCGAGAGCCACCTCGGCGACCGCGGTCGAGACATCTTCTGCCGCCATCGGCTGGAACAGCACGGGCGGCAGGCGCACCGTGTTGCCGTCGGTCGAAAACTGGGCAATCGCGCGCACGAACTCGAAGAACTGCGTGGCGCGGACGAGCGTGTAGGGGATCGGCGAGCTCTTGATATGGTTCTCCTGGGTTAGTTTGGCGCGAAAATAGCCGCTGGCCTGCAGACGCTCGGTGCCGACGACCGAGAGGGCGACGTGATGCCCGACGCCGGCTGCGACTTCGGCCGCAGTGAGGTTCCTGCCGGCGGTCTGGAAGAACTCCATCGCGGCCTGGTCTTCGAACGACGGCGAGTTGGCCACGTCGACGACGACTTCAGCACCCGCAAGCACCTCGGCCAAGCCTTCGCCCGTGACTGTGTTGACGCCCGTGGTTGGCGCGGCGGCAATTGCCTCATGCCCCTTTTGCTTTAGCTTCTCTACGATCTTCGACCCGATGAGGCCGGTCCCGCCGATAACCACGATCTTCATGACTTCACCTCTCATGATGGTTTCGAGACAACGGCGACACGCGCGCCTTGCCGGAAAGCGGACAAATAGCAGACATCCCGGCATGTCCGCTTTGTGCCATGAGCCGACATGAGGGAACGAAAGCACGTTTAGTGCAACTGCGGGTGCTTGCTTTCCAGCCGCCGCTTCGGCGGGTAGAGTTTTTGCAAAGCGACGGAGGTGCCCATGAAAGGTCTTCGGCCGGCAGCGATCCCAACAATCGCGATCACGAGCGTGTTGCTGATCTTGGCATCGGGCTACGCGGGACTTGCCCAGACCCCGGCGCCGCCGCCGACCTTGGCGCCGCCGCTGATCTCGCTCGCCGAAGCACGCGTCATCATCGTCGGCGCGATCGCGTTCACCCGCGAGCAGAATTTGAACATGGCGGTCGTTGTCGTGGACGCAGCGGGAAATCTGGTGTCGGCCGACAAGATGGACGGTACGACGATCAACAGCACTCGCTTTGCCGAAGGCAAGGCGTTCGCTTCGGCGATTCTCCGGCAAACCACGGAAGTCTTGGCCAACCTCGCGAAGGACCGCCCGGACCGGTACTTCGGAATCATGAACATGTATCCGGGCAAGGTCTATCTCGTCGGCGGCGGAGTGCCGCTCGCCGTCGACGGCCGCCTCGTCGGGGCCGTGGGCGTTGCCGGATTGCCCCAAGGTGTCGACGAGAAGGCAGCGCGGGCCGGGATCGCGGCTTGGGACAAGTTCCGCGAACGCATGAAGAAGTAATTGCGCCGCTCGCCTCGGCGCTGCGCGAGAAAAGCGTAAATCGCGGGCGCCGCATGTCCCGCCGGCAAGGCCGCGATCCGGCCCGCGAAGACGGGCGTCAAACGCCGTTTAGGCCGGGCTATGGACGCGCGTAAACGCGCTTAAGGCTCATCCGCGCGACTTGCTGAGGTCGGCCGCGGCAATGCCGAGCGGCTCCTGCCGGCTGTAAGGAGGGATCGTGTAAGACGATAGGTTGAAACGAGTGTAGCAAAACGCACACACTTCATTTTTTTCAAACGGCGCAGCCCATTTCGCCCGCTCGTCTCGTTGACGATTGCCGTGAAAGTTACAAAGCTGGCGGCTCCGCTACTCTAACTGCGTGCGAGACCACAATGATCGCGCCGGCCACCGCGCGCGCGCCCCGGATGTTGCTTGTGATCGGCGAGGACGAGCAAGGCCTGCCGAGGGAGACGATCATCCCCGAGCCGAGCGTATCGCAGCTGTGGGATGCGCTGGCCGCGTGGCTGGCGACCATGCTGCCGGATTGGCTCGGCGGTTTCCTGGGCTTGACGCGGCCCATCGAGGTCAATCCGCTCGCGGCGTCCGAGTCGGCTTTGATCGATGTCCGGGTGAGGTGGGCGGGGCTCTGAACAAAGTGAAGCGGCCCGTTGCGGGCCGCGCGTGCAAGCGCGCCGTACGTACAAGGCCCCGCGCGCGGGAAGCGGCAGCATTGGGTTCCCTTGCGCTCGGCGGTTGCGGCGCCTTCGTGCGCACTCCATATAACCGGCATGTCCGAACACAGAGTGACTTTGAAATGGCAGCGCGGCGGCGCCGAATTTTCGTATCAGAAATATCCGCGCGATCATACTTGGATATTCGACGGCGGCCATACGATGACGGCGACGGCGGCCCCGGCTTATCTCGGTAATCCCGCGAACGTCGATCCCGAGGAAGCGTTCGTCGCTTCACTCTCGAGCTGCCACATGCTTACGTTCTTGGCGATTGCGTGCAAGCAGAAGTTCGTGCTCGATTCGTACGAAGACGAGGCGGTTGGTCATATGGAGAAAAATTCAGAAGGCAAGCTGGCCATCACGCGTGTCGAGCTTCGCCCGAAGATCACGTGGGGTGGAGATCGAACGCCCAGTGCGGATGAGCTCGACAAAATGCACCATGCCGCACACGAGAATTGTTTCATTGCCAACTCGGTCAAAACCGAGGTGACGGTAACGAAGCTCTAGCGAGCTGATATAAGCTCAATCTTGGCGCGTCGGAGCTTATGACCCGCGCATCCATCTTCTTCGTAAGAAGTCTTTGCGAAGATCGACAACGGCGTCTTCCTCGACGCCAGCATCATGCGTGAGGCGGCGTCAACAAAGCCGGCTGCGTGGTCAGGGCCGCGTCCGTGATCAACGTGCCGTTCCCGTCGCTCGACGTGGCAAAGCTCCCCGCCATGTATTGGCTAAGAAGGGCAACGTCAGGAGACGACACCGGGACGCCGGATGACGTCCCCTGGTCCAGCATGGTCCCGCCGGATGGCGCGAAGAACGTGGTGGCACCGGCAAGCGCGGTCCACACCCCATTCTGAGCGAAGCCGACGATGTCGGCCATTGTATCCCCATTTGTGATGTTCGCCAGCTCCCGCGGGTAGGCGTCCTGGCTGCTCCAGCCACCCGTGTTGGCACCCCAAAACGAACTATCCGGCACTAACGTGGCGGCGGCAAAGCTCGCGCTTACTAGGCTTGAAGTGCTTATGGACACGTAGACGCCGCTCTGGGCAAAGCCCACGATATCGGCTTTGCCGTCGCCGCTAACGTCCGCCATAAAGTGCGGGTAGAGGTTCTGGCTGCTCCAGCCACCCGTTTGGGTACCCCAAAACGAACTATCCGGCACTAACATGGGGGCGGCAAAGCTCGCGCTTAATAGGGTTGACGTGTTTATGGACACGTAGACGCCGCTCTGGGCAAAGCCCACGATATCGGGTTTGCCGTCGCCGTCAGCGTCCGCCATGAAGCGCGAGTAGGTGTCCTGGCTGCTCCAGTTGCCCGTTTGGGCACCCCAAAATGCGGCCCCTGCGGACTCGGGCGCGAAGAACCCGATGACGTCGCCTCGGGACACGTAGACACCGTTACTGGCGAAGCCGACGATGTCGGCGATTTGGTCGTTGTTTACGTCGGCAAGCTCACGCGGGTAGGTGTCCTGGCTGCTCCAGCCGCCCGTTTGGGCCCCCCAGAACGAACTCCCGTTCGCGAACATGGGGGCCAGAAACCCCCCCGTTCCGTTGGCCAGGGACACGTAAACACCGTTACTGGCGAAGCCCACGATTTCGGCCAAGGTGGAGCCGATAGCGCCCGCAACCTCGCGCGGGTAGGCGTCCTGGCTGCTCCAGCCGCCCGTTTGGGTACCCCAAAACGAAGTCCCGTCCGCGAACATGGGGGCGGCCACAAACCCCCCCGTTCCGTTGGCCAGGGACACGTAGACACCGTCAGCGCCGAAGCCGACGATATCGGCATTGCCGTCGGTGTTTATGTCCGCAAGCAAGCGCGGGTTGCGGTTCTGGCTGCTCCAGCCGCCGGCGCCAGGACCAAAGGCGCTGAGTGCAAATTGTGGCGGCCCAAAATTCGTCGTCGGCATGCTCACCTCCCCCCAGCTATGCGCCAAGGCTACAAAAGAGCGGCTACAAAAGAGCGACTGCGACTAGCGTCGATTTCATGCGCGTCACCCCGGCGGCTTTTTAAGCCGTCGTCGTGGACGCAAGCTCTCGGCAGCGAGCACAACGCGCCAAGGTTCCGCGGAGTTCCGCTGTCGGCGGACGAGACTTCGGAATTAGGATGACCGCCCGGACACAAGGAAAACCCCTAGGGCCGTGGGTCCCAAGGGGCTTTCATGTGCAGCGCCACAGCGGTCATTCGCCGAGGTCAATGCATTCCTACAGGTCCGCTTTGGCCCTGAAAGCAGACGTGAACGCTTCGTCACGGCAACGCTTCGTCACGGCATGTCCGCTTTGTGCCGATTTTGTTGCAAAAGGCGTTGATGGCTTCCGCGAACAGTGATTCGGTCGCTCGGATGCGATTCGCTGCGGAGGCAGGCGATGATGGGGCGGCTCAATCCGGACCAAGAGCAGCTATTTTATTCATTTCGTCTTGATGAAGCAGTTCCGCACGACCACCCGGTTCGCAAGATTGCTGCGGTTCTCGAC
>WNGD01009941.1_pt1 | contig 11233 bp, 11 predicted proteins | sample 5400671 | NCBI WGS metagenome assembly WNGD01 (sample SAMN13153369, study PRJNA577476) | soil metagenome | isolation source: 40 cm soil or saprolite under grassland replicate 2 | place: USA:California | collected 2016-06-15
CGGCGGCGGAGGCGGAGGCGGAGGAGGCGGCGGCGGCGGACCGCTGGCCTGTCGCAGCACGATCAGCGCTGGGTAGTAGCTTGAGCTGATCGCCGCAATATCCGGCTTCCAATCGCCATTGAGATCGCCGACGACCATCCCATTCTGGTACCAATCGCTCGCAAAGCTGGCGTCGTAAAGGGACTCCGGCCCGAGCGTGCCGTCCGGCTGCTGTAGAAAGACTCCGACGTGTGCGCTCTGTCCATGGAGCACGACAACGTCGGCGCGGCCGTCAAGGTTCATGTCGTAGACCTTGAGTGCCTCAGGCCGCTCAGCAGCCGCATAGTCGACGGGTGGGTCGAGGCCGCCGCTCGCGTTCTGCAGATACACCCCCACGGAACCTGTTCCGTGATCCCAGCCCAGGATGACGTCGTTGCGACCATCGCCGTTCAGGTCGCCGATGCCGAACCCTTCCGCGCTGTCAAAGGTTTGATAGTGGACGCCGTCCCCGAACCCTCCGCCGGGTAGGCCTGGATAGACGACGAGCTCGAGATATGACTGCGGCTGCACGACGATGTCGTACACGCCGTCGCCGGTCACGTCGGCAAGCGTCCCGAAGAACGCGGAATGAATCCGGGAGATCGCAAACGACGCCCCGGCGACGTTGCGAGCCAAATACGTTCCCATCGGCGGAACTGAGCGGTGGTAAACGATGTCCAACCACCCGTCTCCGTCGTAGTCGATGAGTTGGGGTCTCATGCTGTCGAGCGTGTTCGGGATGAGCCACGGCTCGACGGAGAGTGCGCGATTTCTCTGGTAGTAGACGTCGATGCCTTGGGCTGTGCTGAAGACTGCGTCCTCATTACCGTCGCCGTCGATGTCACCCGTGGCAACACCGCCCATTCCGTAAGGACCGTTGCTTCCGAGCCAGAACGGATCCCGGAGCGACCCGTCTCCTGCTTGGAGCATCTGATACAGCCCGCCGCGCTCGCCACCCGCGCCGATCACCAGGTCCTTGCGTCCGTCGTTCGTGACGTCGCCTAGGGCCAGATAGCCACCGCCGTAGGAGGCGTCGTATTGAACGTAGGGCTCGAACTGGATTGGCGGTGGCGGCCCTGGTGGCGGAGGAGGAGGTTGGGGCGGCGGGGGCACCGGCGGGGGTGGCGCCGGCGGAACGGGCGGCAGAGCATGCGGGACCTGACGCAAGACGAAGAGACCATGCTGGCGCGTGCCGGCCACGACGATGTCCGGCAGGCCGTCACTGTTGATGTCACCCGCGGCGATGCCTTTCGGGTTCGTGCTGAACTCGTACATCGACAGGTGTGAATCGCTCGACTGCAGCGTGCCGCGACTGTTCTGGAGGTAGATGGCTGCCTGCCCCCAGATCCCGTGAAGCGTCACGAGATCGGCGCGCCCGTCGCCGCTCATGTCCAGAGCCTCGATCCCGTCCACGAGCGCCGGGGCGAAGAGCGCAACTTGGGGGCCGAATCCCCCCGAGGCCGTCTGAGGCAGCACCTCGAGATAGGAAGGGTTGTTTCCATCAGGCCGCGCGCCCCGGCCACGCGGTCCGTCGTCGCCGACGACGGCGACGTCTTGTCTCCCATCGCTCGTGACATCGGCAACCTCGAGAGCGTTCACGCCGGTGCCGACGGCATGAGAGATCGGGGGACCGAACGTGCCGTCGCCAAGCTGTGGATACACACGCAGCACGTGATAGCCACCGGCAACGAGGTCGACCAGCGCGTCGCCGGTGACGTCGCCGACCTCGACCTCGGTTGCGCTCTCTGTAGTGACGGCGGTGACGGAAAAGCCGAGACCGGTGTTTCGAGCCACTTCGATTCCAGCGCCGCGGATGACGACATCGTTGCGGCCATCGCCGTTTAGGTCGGCTACCTCTACGTCACTCGCGCCGGCGGTTTGCTGGATGAGGACAGGCGCCGCCAGGCTTCCGCCCCGCTGCAGGAAGACGTTTACACCGGCGACAGTCGCCAGGACGACGTCGGTCAAGCCGTCTCCGTCGATGTCGCCTGTTGCCACGCCCATACCGTCGTAGCCGCCGCTCCCCTCTGGGGTGAACCGTTGCGGTGGTGCGAGCGAGCCGTCTATTTGCTGCCGAAAGAGAAAGAGCTTGTAGTCGTTCTGGGGATCAGACCATTGAGTCGTGCTCATGAGTACGTCTCGTAGCCCGTCGCCAGTGACGTCCGCGATCGCGACAGACTGCGGCCGCGTATTTCCGACCGAATACTCCTGAGGCGGCGTGAACTTCAGCGGGTATGGACTCGCCTTCGCGGTCTCGCCGGAGAGGCCAACGGCGCCGACGATGGCGCAGCATGTCGCGAGAACCGTACGGCGGCGCGAGTACGATCTACCCAACTCGCCCAAGGGAGCCCCCAATGGCTGTTGCGCACGAGACCCTACAACACCTTCGGAACGCCAGCCTCGCCGAGATCGACCCCGAGATCGCCGAGCTGATCGGGCGCGAGCTCGAACGGCAGCGCGGTCAGATCGAGCTCATCGCCTCGGAGAACTTCACCTGGCCTTCGATCCTCGAGGCCGTCGGCTCGGTGCCGACGAACAAGTACGCGGAGGGCTACCCCGGGAAGCGCTACTACGGCGGCTGCGAGGTGATCGACGAGATCGAGCAGACCGCGATCGACCGCGCCCTCTCGCTCTTCGGCGCCGAGCACGCGAACGTCCAGCCGCACGCGGGAGCGCAGACGAACATGGCCGTCTACATGGCCGCTCTGCAGCCGGGCGAGACGATCCTCTCGCTCGAGCTCTCGCACGGCGGCCACCTAACGCACGGGCTCAAGGTCAACTTCTCCGGCCGGCTGTACACGATCGTCCATTACGGCGTCAGCCGCGAGACGAACATGGTCGACTACGACGCCGTCCTCAAGCTGGCGAAAGAGCACCGGCCGAAGCTGATCATCTGCGGCGGCTCGGCCTATCCGCGGACGGTCGAAGCCGACCGGTTTCGCGAGATCGCGGACGAGGTCGGCGCGTTGCTGCTCTGCGACATGGCCCACTTCGCGGGTCTCGTCGCTGCCGGCCTCCATCCGAGCCCGGTCCCGCACTGCGACTTCGTCACGTCGACGACGCACAAGACGCTCGCAGGTCCGCGCTCGGGGTTCATTCTCTGCAAGGAGGAGCACGCTCAGGCGGTCGACCGCGCGGTCTTCCCCGGGATGCAGGGCGGTCCGCTGTGCCACGTGATCGCGGCCAAGGCGGCCTGCTTCAACATCGCCGCGACCGAGGCCTTTCGCGACTACCAGGGGCAGATCCGCACGAACGCGGACGTGCTCGCGGAGACACTCCAGGACGGCGGGCTCGACGTACTCACCGGTGGCACGGACACCCATCTGCTTCAGGTCGACCTCCGCTCGACGGACTGGACGGGCAAGGACGCGGAGGAGCGCCTGGCCGAGGTGAAGATCACGGTCAACCGGAACACCGTTCCCTTCGACGAACGCCCGCCGACCGTGGCCTCGGGGATCCGGATTGGGACGCCGGCGGTGACGATGCGCGGCTTCGATGAGGAGGACTTCCGGGAGGTCGGCGACATCATCGTCGCGGCGCTCGGCGATTCGCCCGATCTCGCCGGGCTCGTCTCCCGCAGCGAGGCGCTCTGCGCCAAGTGGCCGCTGTATCCTGGCTTTCGGGGGTTCCCCACTTATCAACGGTAGTGGTGAATTCGAACGGGTCGACCGGTCATTTCAGACGGACGCACGGGCAAAGCCCGCGCGTCCTGAGGTCGACGCCGCAAGCGGCGCCTTAGCGGCGTGACGGGCGTCGCGGCGTGACGGTCGTCGAAGTCGACCACCCGCTGGTCCGCCACAAGCTCTCGTACCTTCGGGACAAGCGAACCTCGACCGGCGACTTCCGCCGCCTCGTCCGCGAGCTGACCGCCCTTCTCACGTACGAGGCGACGAAGGACCTGCCGACCGAGACCGTCCGCGTCGAGACGCCGCTCGAGTGGACGGAGGTCGAGCGGATCTCCGGGAAGAAGGTTGCGGTCTGCCCGGTCCTACGGGCGGGGCTCGGGATGCTCGACGGCTTCCTCGAGCTCGTCGCAGGCGCGCGCGTCGGCTTTATCGGGCTCTTTCGCGACGAGGAGACACTCGAGCCCGTCGAGTACTACCTGAAGCTGCCGGGAGACCTCCCCGTACGCGACGCGATCGTCCTCGATCCGATGCTAGCCACCGGCAACTCCTCGGTCGCCGCGGTCTCCGCGGTCAAGGCTGCCGGCGCGCGCTCTGTCCGCTTGATCGCTCTCGTGGCCGCGCCGGAGGGGGTCGAGCGCCTCCAGGCCGAACACCCCGACGTCACGATCTACTGCGCTTCCGTCGACCGCGAGCTGAACGAGCGCGGCTACATCATGCCCGGGCTCGGCGACGCAGGCGACCGCCTGTACGGGACGAAGTAACCTAGAGCGGTTTCGTTATGGGTCCGTATCGGGTCGACCGGTCATTTCAGACGGAAGCACGGGCGAAGCCCGCGCTTCCTGAGTTCGGCGCCGTAAGCGGCGCCTTGGGGACTTGATGTGGCACCACCTCCGTGAGAACCCCGAGGTCCTTTGGGGATTCGTGCTCGCGCTCGGCGTCGTCCTCGTCCTGACGCCCGCGGTCGGCCGGTTCGCGCGCATCCTCGGTGTCGTCGACAAACCCGGCGAGACCCGCCGCATCCATCTCCGGCCGACTCCGCGGCTCGGCGGGATCGCGCTCCTGCTCGGCATCTTCGTGCCGGCGCTCGCCTTCCTCTCGCTCGATGGCCCGTACCGCGGAATCCTGCTCGGCGCGGCGGTCGCGATCAGCGTCGGCGTCGTCGACGACTTCCGCGGCCTTCCCTGGTGGGCGAAGCTCGGGGGCCAGCTCTCGGCGGCGGGCATCGCCGTCGGCTTCGGCGTCGAGGTCGATCGCTTCACGTTTCCCCTGCTCGGCATCCAGACCCTTCCGGAGTGGGTCAGCGTTCCGGCGTCGCTTCTCTGGATCGTGGCGATCATGAACATGGTCAACTTCCTCGACGGGATGGACGGCCTCGCCGCCGGCATCTGCGCGATCGCGGGCTCGACCTTCGCGGTGATCGCGCTCTCGCTCGGGAAGCCTGAGGCAGCGATCCTCTCGGCGATCGTCGCGGGCGCCTGCTTCGGCTTCCTGCGCCACAACTTCTATCCGGCGCGGATCTTCATGGGCGACTCGGGGGCGATGCTGCTCGGCTTCGTGCTCGCGACGGTCTCGATCCAGGGCCTCCTGAAGACCGCGGCGACGGTCGCCCTGTTCTTCCCGCTCCTCGTTCTGGCGATTCCGATCGTCGACACCTCTTTCGTCTTCGCGAAGCGGCTGAAATACGGGCAGCCGCTCTACGAAGCGGACCGCACGCATCTGCATCACCGCTTCGTGAACATCGGCTTCTCGCAGCGGCGAGCCGCGCTCTACATGTACGCCTGGTGCACGATCCTCGCCGGCGCAGCGCTGGCAACCCGCTTCATCCCATTCCGCGCGCACGGCGTCTGGCATTTGGGCCCGACCCTCGCCGTCGGCGCGATCGGCCTGGCGGCGCTCGCCGCGTCCGTCTACATCGTCTTCCTGCTCGAGATCGTCAAGCTCGCGAACCCGCGGATCCGCCGCCGCGAGGAGGCCGAGCGCGAGCGCAAGACAGCCTAGGACTGTCTAGCGCCCTCACAGCTCGACTCTCGCGCGCGCGAGGAACTCTTCCAACCGGTCGTTGAAGCCCGGCGCACGCGGGATCGAGTGACCGGCGCCGGGAAGAACGGCACGCTCCGAGCCAAGGCGCTGCTCGAGCACGTCGCAGACCGCGTCGAAGGCCTCGTTGTGCGCGCCCGAGATGACGAGTTTCGGGAACGGGGCGGCCGCCAGCTCGTCGAGACGGATGTCGGCCTCGGCGGGCGAGCGCTCGGCGAGCGCCGCCCGGGCTCCTGCCTCGAGCTCGGGCGGCAGCGGGTCGGGCAGCTCGATCGCGCTCCCGACGAGCGGGAGGAAGAACTCGAGGTACCCGCGGGGATCGCGAGGCGCCTCCGGAAAGCGTGAGACAAAGTCCTCGACCGCGGCGTGCCCGCGCGCGACGCCGAAGGCCGGCGGTTCGCAGACCGTGAGCGAGCGCGGAGCTTTCCGACTGGCGGCCAGTAGAGAGATGACGCCTCCGTAGGAGTGTCCGACGAGGTGATCGCCCGGGCTCAGCAGCTCGGCGATGTCGTCGGCTTGCTGCTCGAAGTCGATCCGGTCGAGCGGCGGGTTCGGCGGGTAGCCCGGCCGGTCGACGACGAGCAGTGTGTAGCGCGCGGCGAGCGGGCGCTGCTCTGCCCAGGTGGTCATCCCGTTCCCCACACTGCCGTGGACGAGGACGAGCCGCGGGCCCGAGCCGATGGTCTCGACGTGCACGTCACGAGCGTACAAGGTCAGCCGATTTCGGCCAAGCCATGCGGGATTTGGCTGTTACAAGGTCTGTTATGCTCGCGGTGCATGGAGCCTGCGCGCCCCTCGTCCTTCGAGCCCGCTGGGGCCGGCGCGCTCCTAATCGGAACGACTGCGGCGGGGGTCGGCCTCGGTGCGCTCGCCGGCTGGGCGGTCGGCTCGGCCAGTCTCGGCGCCCTCGGTGGTGCCTTCGTCGGCATCCCCGCGGGAGTGTTCGCGGTGTACCGCCGTTATCGGGGGTACTTCACTTGACCTCTTTCACCACTCCCAGGCGGACTCCCAGCGTCCTGGTCCCGGTCATCGCCGGCAGCGGCGTCATCGCGCTCGCGCTGCCGGTCTACCTCGTGGCGGGCTGGCGGCTCGGGGGCTGGCTCCTCGCCGCGACGCTCTGGCTCGGGAGCCAGGCATTCGCGTACTTCCTCGTGCGCCTGCGGGCCAGGGGAAATCTCGTCGCCGCGGGAGTGGCTGCGTTCGGGATGATGTTTCGAGCGATCGCGGTGATGATCGTCGTCTTCGCCGTCGCCGTCTCCGACCCGTGGCTGGGGCTCGCGGCCGCGATCACGTACGCGCTCGCGTACACCGTCGAGCTCGGGCTCTCGCTCGTGACGTACTTCGGGAGCCCGCCTGTATGAAGCGCGTGCTGCTGGCACTCGGCACCCTCGCGCTCTTCGCGCCCGGCAACGCATTCGCCCGCGGCCAGTTCGACCCCACGACCGAGTTCGAGCAGCACAAGTGGGTCCGGATCGAGCTCGGCCCGATCGACCTCTCGATCACGCGCGCGGTCGTGTACCTCTGGCTCGGTGCAGCGCTGACGATCCTGCTCGGGCTCGTCCTCATGCGCGGGAGGACGCTCAACCGCCGGAACACCGTCGGCGAGTGGATCTACGACATCGCCCAGACGCAGGTCGCGGAGCAGGGTCTCCCATCGAAGGCAATCGGCCGCTGGTTCCCCTACGTCGCCACGCTGATGCTCTTCATCTGGGCGGTCAACCTGCTCGGCTTCATTCCGCTGCCGCTGACAGGCGAGACCTGGCACCACATTCCGGTCTGGGGCATCTACGCCGCGACCTCGTCGCTCTCGGTCACGCTCGCGCTGGCGATCCTCACGTTCCTGTTCACTCACTTCGAGGGCGTTCGCTGGAACGGGCCTGTGCGCTACTTCAAGAGCTGGATCCCGGAGGCGCCGACAGGCCTGCTGATCCTGATCGTGCCGCTGGAAGTGCTGGGCCAGTTCATGCGCCTCATCTCGCTGAGCGTCCGTCTGTTCGCGAACATGCTCGCGGGGCACATCCTGATCCTCACCTTCATCGGCCTGATGTTCATCCTCGAGACCCTCATCCTGGCGCCCCTCGTCATCCCCCTGGCGACGGCGTTCTACCTGTTCGAAGTCATCATCGTCGTCACGATCCAGGCGTTCATCTTCGCCGCCCTGTCCGCCATCTACATCGGCTCGGCGATCGAGCCGGCTCACTAAGGAGCGTTTGCTTTCGAACTTTGTACGGTTCGACCGGTCATTTCAGACGGACGCGCGGGCACAGCCCGCACGTCCTGGAGACGGCACCGTAAGCGGTGCCTAAGGAGGAACATGCACACACTTCTCGCAGCCACGTCGGGCGACGTCACGAAGGCCGGCAAGGCGATCGGCCTCGCGCTCGGGGTCGGGCTCGGCGCGCTCGGTGCCGGCGTCGGCATCGGCAACATCTTCGCGTCGATGATCCAGGCGGTCGCGCGCCAGCCCGAGCTTCGCGGTGAGCTCCAGGGGATCCAGTGGCTCGGCTTCGCGCTGACCGAGGCGGTCGTCTTCTACGGCCTTCTTGGCTCCATCCTCGCGTACGTCCTCGTCTCATGACGCCCCTAGCGGCGAACCCACTGATCCAGGTCACTCCGGGTCTGATGATCTGGACGATCGTCGCGTTCCTGATCACGCTCTTCGTGTTGAAGCGGTATGCGTTCGGGCCGATTCAGCAGGCGATCGACGAGCGCCGCGAACGGATTCGCCAGTCCCTCGCCGAGGCCGATCGCGCGCGCGAAGAGGCCCGCCGGCTGCTCGAGCAGCACAGGGAGCTGATGGCGAAGGCAAAGAGCCAGGCCGAGGAGATCCTGGTCGAGGCGCGCAAGATCGCCGATTCGCAGCGTGAACGGCTGCGCGACGAGCTCGAGGCGGACCGCCGGCGCCGGATCGAGGAGACGAAGAAGCAGATCGAAGCCGAGACGGCACGGGCGCTCGAGGCGATTCGCGGTGAGGTCGCCGAGCTGACGGTGATCGCGACCGAGAAGGTGACCGGCAAGGTGCTCGACGCGGACGACCAGAAGCGCCTGATCGAGGAAGCGATCGGCGAGCTCGACTTCTCCGTCCTGGAAGGAAGACACTAGATGCCCGTCGTCGCCCACACCTACGCGCAAGCGCTCTTCGAGGCCGCCAAGGAGCAGGGGCGACTGGAGCCTGTAGCCCAGGAGCTTGATCAGTTCGCGACCGCGCTGAAGGAGATCCCGGAGCTCAACTCGCTGATGCGCAATCCGCAGCTCGATCCGCGGGCGAAGGCGGACACGCTCGACGCGGTGCTCGAGGACGCCGATCAACTCGTCCGAAACTTCCTCCGGCTCGTCAGCGAGAAAGGCCGTGCGGCGGATATCGAGGAGATCGCGCGCGAGTTCGATGCCCTCGTCGCGGCCGAGAAGGCGATCCTCAACGTCGAGCTGACCACCGCGTACGAGCTGTCCGACCAGGAGGCTCGCGGAATCGTGAAGCAGATCGAGGCGGCCTCCGGCCGCAGCGTCGAAGCGTCTCGCAGCGTGAATCCAGACCTCATCGGCGGGCTTGTGCTCAAGGCTGGCTCGCGGCAGGTGGACGCGAGCGTCCGCGGCCGCCTCGATCGCCTCCGCCGCGAACTCGTGCTAGGAAGCGCGCAGCGCTCGTCCGCGGGTACCGGGGACCGGGGGAAGGGGTCTGGGGAAACCGGGAGGTCTCCCCAGCGCCCAGGGACTGTGACTACATGAGAAGGAGTTCGATTTGAAGCTTCGTCCCGAAGAGATCACGTCGATCCTGCGCCAGCGGATCGAGGAGTACGACGTCGAAACCGACCTCGCCGAGATCGGAACGGTCCTCCAGGTCGGTGACGGCATCGCTCGCGTCTACGGCCTCGAGAGCGCGGTCGCGATGGAGATGCTCGAGCTCGAGCACGGCGTCACCGGCCTCGCGTTCAACCTCGAGGAGGACAATGTCGGCACAGCCCTCTTCGGCGACTGGGATCAGGTCAAGGAGGGTGAGACGGTGAAGCGAACCGGGCGCGTCGCGAGCGTGCCCGTCGGCGAGGCGCTCATCGGCCGCATCGTCAACCCGCTGGGGCAGCCGCTGGACGGCGGGCCGCCGATCGAGACGAAGGAACGGCGGCCGCTCGAGTTCAAGGCGCCGGGCGTCGTCGACCGCCAGCCGGTGAAGGAGCCGCTCCAGACCGGCATCAAGGCGATCGACGCGATGACGAACGTCGGCCGCGGCCAGCGCGAGCTGATCATCGGCGACCGCTCGACCGGCAAGACGGCGATCCTCGTCGACACGATCCTGAACCAGCGCGGGCAGGACATGATCTGCATCTACGTCGCGATCGGGCAGAAGGCCTCGACGGTCGCGCAGGTCTACGAGCGGCTCAAGGATGCGGGCGCGATGGACTACTCGATCATCGTCACCGCTCCGGCCCACGAGGCCGCGCCGATCAAGTGGATGGCGCCCTACGCCGGCTGCGCGATGGGCGAGCACTTCCTCTTCAGCGGGAAGCACGCGGTCTGCATGTACGACGACCTGTCGAAGCACGCGGACGCCTACCGGCAGATGTCGCTGCTCCTGCGCCGCCCACCGGGGCGCGAGGCATTTCCCGGCGACGTCTTCTACCTGCACTCGCGGCTGCTCGAGCGCGCCTGCAAGCTCTCGGACGAGAACGGCGGCGGCTCGCTGACGGCGCTGCCGGTGATCGAGACGCAGGCCGGCGACGTCGCCGCCTACATCCCGACGAACGTGATCTCGATCACGGACGGGCAGATCTTCCTCGAGTCCGACCTCTTCTACTCCGGCGTGCGGCCCGCGATCAACGTCGGCATCTCCGTCTCGCGCGTGGGCGGGAACGCCCAGACGAAGGCGATGAAGTCGGTCGCCGGGCGCCTGCGGCTCGACCTGGCGCAGTACCGCGAGCTGGAGGCGTTCGCCCAGTTCGGGTCGGAGCTCGACGAGGCGACGCGGAAGGCGCTCGCCCGCGGCGAGCGCATGGTCGCGACGCTGAATCAGCCCCAGTACCAGCCGTGGCCGATCGAGGAGCAGATCGTCGCGATCTACGCCGGCACGCACGGCTTCGCCGACGGCGTTCCGCCCGCTCAGGTGCCGCGCTACCAGGACGAGCTGCGCGAGCACCTGCAGGCGGAGGGCTCGATCTACAAGGAGCTCTCCGAGGCGAACGTGCTCTCCGACGAGCTCGCCGAGCGGCTCGACGCGGAGCTGAAGAAGTTCGGGCACGCCTTCAACGTCGAGGAAGAGACCTCGCTCGCGTAGTGGCCACGGTCCAGGACCTCAAGCGCCGGATCCGCTCGATCCGGAACACGCGCAAGATCACGAAGGCGATGGAGCTCGTCGCGAGCGCGCGACTGCGCCGGGCGCAGGCGCGGATCGAGGCGATGCGGCCCTTCGCGGACAGGATGCAGGAGCTGATGATCGGGACTGCCCGGGCGAGCACCTCCGTGCGCGGGCTCCCGCTGCTGCAGCGGCGCGACGTGCGCACGGTCGCGGTCGTGCCGCTGACCGGCGACCGCGGCCTGGCCGGGGGCTTCAACGCGCAGAT
>WNGD01006441.1_pt1 | contig 11232 bp, 9 predicted proteins | sample 5400671 | NCBI WGS metagenome assembly WNGD01 (sample SAMN13153369, study PRJNA577476) | soil metagenome | isolation source: 40 cm soil or saprolite under grassland replicate 2 | place: USA:California | collected 2016-06-15
TCGGCGCGGCCGACACGTTCCGTGCCGCCGCCGTCGACCAGCTGGAGACCTGGGGTCAGCGGGTGGGGGCCCGGGTCGTCCGGTCGGACCGGGAGGGGGCGGACCCGGCGAGCGTGGCGTTCGAGACCGTTCAGGAGGGGATCAGCGAGCGGACGGACACGGTCATCGTGGATACCGCCGGGCGGCTGCACACCAAGACCGGGCTGATGGACGAGCTTGGGAAGATCAAGCGCGTGATCGAGAAGCGGGCGACGGTAGACGAGGTCCTGCTCGTCCTCGACGCCACCACCGGGCAGAACGGCCTGCGCCAGGCGCGCGTGTTCGCGGAGGCGGTGGACATCACCGGGATCATCCTGACCAAGCTGGACGGCACGGCCAAGGGCGGCATCGTGATCGCGGTCCAGCGGGAGCTGGGGGTGCCGGTGAAGCTGGTGGGGCTGGGCGAGGGCCCGGACGACCTCGCCCCCTTCGATCCGGCGACGTTCGTCGACGCGATCCTGGGCGACTGAAACGGCGGGCCGCGGGACCGCGCGCCGCGCGCCGGCGGCCGTGCCTGCCGGATACCTTGCTGCCCAGGCAGGAGCGCCATTACGAGATATCACCGTGATTGTGCTCCGAAGACGTGATCAATGGATCTCTGATGCACGCGGCGCGTGGCCTGCGTCATTTCGCCTACGCGGGTGGTCGCAACCCGCGAACGTCAGCCTGGTGCACGCGCGCCTGCTTCCGCGTGCTCTGCTTCGCGGCGTGCGGGGCCATCCCGCGCTGGCGGACAATGGCGGGGGAATGGCCCGGTCCTCGGGATGGATCGGCAGGAGGACCAACAAAGGTGACCGCCACCGGCGCCGATCGCCGGCCGGTCGCGCCTATCAAGCGACTCATTTAGTTGTCATGCGCTAGGTTATGGCTACCGATCACCGAAGGCACCAGGGCAACCACCTTAATAGGCAAATTTCTTTTGGCCCTTAATGGTTCGTGCCGGCTACGGCTGACGGTGCCCGAGCCCCGCCGATGCGGGCGGGCCCGGCGAGCGAAACACGCATGTAACATGCCGGGCGGGTGGTTCACGGCCCGGAAACACTGCGTGATGGCGGCGGAAACGCCGCCGGGAGATGGTGAGGGCCGGGCAGGTGCCCTGGGAGGTGCGTTGGATGAAGCTCATCACCGCCGTGATCAAGCCCTTCAAGCTGGATGAGGTGAAGTCGGCGCTGCAGGCCTTCGGGGTACACGGCATGACGGTCAGCGAGGCGAGCGGGTACGGCCGTCAGCGCGGCCACACCGAGGTGTACCGCGGCGCGGAGTACGAGGTGGACCTGGTCCCCAAGATCAGGCTGGAGGTGCTCTGCGAGGACGAGGACGCCGAGGACCTCATCGACGTCATGGTCAAGGCGGCGCAGACCGGCCGGATCGGTGACGGCAAGGTCTGGTGCGTCCCCGTGGACGCGGTGGTGCGCGTGCGCACCGGTGAGCGCGGCCCGGAGGCGCTCTGAAGACCCGCCAGCCGGACTCGCGCCGCCACGCCACGCCGGTACGGCGGGCCGCCGGCTTCGGCGCCGATCGTGCCCGGCGTGCCTCCGAGACAGACCGCTGGCTGGCCTCGCTTCTCGGCGGCGAGGCCGGTGTGGCGCTGGTGGCCGTGGGCGGGTATGGCCGCCGCGAACTGCTGCCCGGCAGTGACCTCGACGTGCTGCTGCTGCATACGGGGCGGCCGGACATCTCCCAACTCGCGGACCGCATCTGGTACCCGATCTGGGACTCCGGCATCCGCCTGGACCACGCGGTGCGCACGCCGCGCGAGGGCCGCGAGGTGGCCCGTGCCGACCTGCGCGCCGCGCTGGGGCTGCTCCACGCCAGGCACGTGGCCGGCGACCCCGGCCTCACCGCCGAGCTCCGCCTCGGTGTGCTGGCGGACTGGCGAGCGGCGGCGGGCACCCGGCTGGCCGAGCTCCAGGCCCTGCACGTGCAGCGCACACAGCGCAGTGGCGAGCTCGCCTTCCTGCTCGAGCCCGACCTCAAGGAGGCGAGAGGAGGCCTGCGCGACGCCAGCGCGATCCACGCGGTCGCGGCCGCCTGGGTGGCCCCAGGGCCGGGGCCGCGCGTCCGCGCCGGGCGGGAGTTCATCCTCGATGCCAGGCACGCGCTGCACGAGGTGACCGGCCGCCCCACCGACCGGCTGGTGCTGCAGGAACAGGACGAGGTGGCGCGGGTGCTCGGCCTGGCCGGCGCCGACGCGCTGCTGCGCCGCCTCGCGGAGGCCGGGCGCGCCGTCGCCTACGCGCTCGACCGGTCGTTCCGGCAGGTCCACCGCAGCAGCGGAGGCCCGGCAAGCCGGGCGGGCCGGGCGCCCCGGCTGGGCTGGGCTGGGCGCGCCGGCCCCGCTGCTGCCCGTCCCGGCCTGCCCGGCGTCGGGCTGGCCCGGCGCGGTGTTCCCCCCGTCAGCGCCCATCGCCGCCCACTGGCCGAGGGCCTGGTCGAGCAGGACGGCGACGTGGTGCTCGCCCGGGCCGCCGACCCGGCCAGCGACCCGGCGCTGCCGCTGCGGGCGGCGGCAGCGGCCGCCCAGGCGGGGCTCACCCTGGCCCCGCGGACGCTGGCCCGGCTGGCCGAGTGCCCGCCGCTGCCAGTCCCCTGGCCGGCCGGCGCACGGGACGCACTGCTTGCGCTGCTCGGCGCCGGCCAGGCCGCGATCGGCGTCTGGGAGGCTCTGGACCAGGAGGAACTCGTCACCCGCTTGCTGCCGGACTGGGAGAGGGTGCGCAACTGCCCGCAGCGCAACCCGCTGCACACCTACACCGTGGACCGGCACCTGGTCGAGACGGCGGCCCGCGCCGCTGCGCTCACCCGGTCCGTGGCGCGGCCGGACCTGCTGCTGATCACCGCGCTGCTGCACGACATCGGCAAGGGCTGGCCCGGTGATCACCTGCTGACCGGCGAGGTGGTGGCGCGGGACACCGCGCACCGGCTGGGGCTTGGAGCAGGCGACGCCGGCCTGGTCGCCCGGGCGGTACGCCATCATTTGCTGCTGCCGCGTACGGCGACCCGGCGTGACCTCGACGACCCGGTGACGGTCACGCAGGTCGCGCAGGCTGTCGGGAGCCGGCCGCTGCTGGACCTGCTCCACGCGCTGGCGATCGCCGACGCTCAGGCCACCGGCCCGGCCGCGTGGAACGACTGGAAGGCCGGCCTGGTGAGCGAGCTTGTGCGGCGGGTCGGCGCGGCGCTGGGCGGCGAGCCCCCGCCCGCCCCGCTCCCGCTGCGCGCCGAGCAGATCGCGCTCGCCGCCGCCGGCGAGCCCGGCGTCATGCTGAACGGATCCGAGGTGACCGTGGTCGCGCCCGACCGCCCGGGCCTGCTGTGGCAGGCGGCGGGCGTGCTCGCCTCCCACCGGCTGGCGGTCCGTTCGGCGAACGCCACATCGTGCGGTGACATGGCGGTCACCGCCTTCACGGTGGCCCCTCACTACGGCGAGCCTCCCGACCCGGCGCTGGTCACCAGCGACCTGCGCCGGGCGCTGGCCGGCCAGCTCGATGTGGCCCAGCGGCTGCGCCGGCGCGAGCAGGCGGCGCCCCGGGCCGCGGCCGGTGTGGCACCGCCCAAGGTCACGCTGGTCGACGATGCCTCGGCCACGGCCACCGTCGTGGAGGTTCGGGCGCACGACGCACCGGGGCTGCTGTGGCGGATCGGCCGCGCGCTCGGACAGTGCGGCCTCGACGTGCGGGCGGCCCGGGTGGAGACGCTGGGCGCCGAGGCGGTAGATGTCTTCTACGTGGTGGACGCCGGGGGCCAGCCGGTGAAGGACGGGAGAACCCGCGGCCAGATCGCCGCGGAGGTCCTCGGCGCAGTTGCTGGGTAGACGCACTGGCCGCGGCCGCGGGATCCCCGGCGCTGGCCCGCACCGGATAGCCTGAGAGGCGTGTTCGAGACTCTCTCCGACCGGCTGACCCAGGTCTTCTCCTCGCTCCGCGGACGAGGCAGGCTGTCGGCCGCCGACATCGACGCGACCCTGCGCGAGATCCGCATCGCGCTGCTGGAGGCAGACGTCGCCCTGCCGGTGGCCAGGGAGTTCACCGCACGGGTGAGGGAACGCGCCTCGTCGGCCGAGGTATCAGCGGCGCTCAATCCTGCCCAGCAGGTCATCAAGATCGTCCACGACGAACTCGTCACCATCCTGGGGGGCGAGGCACGGCGGCTGCGTTTCGCGAAAAATCCGCCGACTGTGATCATGCTGGCGGGCCTGCAGGGCTCGGGTAAGACGACGCTCGCCGCGAAGCTGGCGCTCTGGCTGCGGGAGCGGGGAAACACACCGCTGCTCGTCGCGGCGGACCTGCAGCGGCCGAACGCCGTGCAGCAGCTCCAGGTCCTTGGCGAGCGCGCGGGGGTCCCGGTGTTCGCGCCCGAGCCGGGCAACGGCGTTGGGGACCCGGTCGCGGTCGCCCGCCAGTCGCTGGAGGAGGCGCGGCACCGTCTGCACAACGTCGTCATCGTGGACACGGCCGGCCGGCTGGGCGTCGACGAGGAAATGATGCGCCAGGCCGCGGCGATCAGGGACGCGATCGACCCGGACGAGATCCTGTTCGTGGTGGACGCCATGATCGGCCAGGATGCGGTGGTCACCGCCCAGGCTTTCCTCGACGGCGTCGGCTACGACGGCGTCGTGCTGACCAAGCTGGACGGCGACGCCCGGGGCGGTGCGGCACTGTCCATCGCCCAGGTCACCGGCCGCCCGGTGATGTTCGCCTCCACCGGGGAGAAACTCGAGGACTTCGACCTCTTCCATCCCGACCGGATGGCCTCGCGCATCCTCGACATGGGCGACATGCTCACCCTGATCGAGCAGGCGGAGCGGACGTTCGACGAAGAGCAGACCACGGCCATGGCCGGCAAGCTCGCCTCCGGCGAGGGGTTCACCCTGGAGGACTTCGTCGAGCAGCTGGCGATGGTGCGCAAGCTGGGCCCGATCGGGAACCTGCTCGGCATGCTCCCCGGCGCGGCCCAGAACCGTGAGCTGCTCAGCCAGGTCAGCGACAAGGACCTGGACCGCGCGGCGGCCATCGTCAACTCGATGACCCCGGCCGAACGGCGGAACCCCAAGATACTTAACGGCTCGCGCCGCGCACGCATCGCCCGGGGCGCGGGCGTCACCGTCAGCGAGGTGAGCAACCTGGTCGTCCGGTTCCTGGAGGGCCAGAAGATGATGCGGCAGATGCTCGGGGGTGGGGGCATCCCGGGCATGCCGCAGATTCCGGGGATGCGGCGCGCGACCAAGAAGGCGGCCAAAGGCCGGAAGGCGTCGGCGAAGAAGAAGCCCAAGGGTGGCCGCCCGGGCGCGCCTGCGCGTTCGGGCGGCAGTGGCGGCCCGGCCGGTGCCGTCCCCGATGGCCTGCGCGGCGCGGGCAAGGGCTCCCCGGAGCCGGCTCTGGGGGGATCGGCGGGTGGCCTGCCCGCCGGGCTGCGCAAGCCGGGTGCGAACGACGACCTGGCCGCGGGCCTGGAGGCGCTGGCCAAGGGGAATCCCGGTTTCCTCGTGCTGCCCGAAGACGACGACAAGCAGGGCTCCGGGCCCGCCCCGACCGACCTGCCAGCCGGGTTCGGCCGCCTCCGCCGCGGCAAGCAGGGCGACCGCTAACGCACCGCCGTTAAAACGCCGCCGTCTCACCGGTGCTCCGTCCTCCCGCGCAACGGGCGCCCGGGCGGGCGGCTCGCAAGCAATTACGCCTGCGGTCAACTCCTCTGGCACAATGACAGAGTTGTTTACTACCGTCCCTTGACTGACGACGCCCTCTCTCGCTCGTCGGTCCTGGGTCCGTCCGGGCCATGCCGCCGGTTCCTCACCTGGCGTGTTCACTGCCCGCAGCCGAGCTTTCAGGGAGAAGACCGCAGCAGTGGCTGTCAAGATCAAGCTCAAGCGCATGGGGAAGATCCGTGCGCCGTTTTACCGGATCATCGTCGCCGACGCCCGCACCAAGCGGGACGGCCGGGCGATCGAGGAGATCGGCAAGTACCACCCCAAGGCGGAACCCTCGTTCATCGAGGTCGACTCGGAGCGCGCGCAGCACTGGCTGTCGGTGGGAGCGCAGCCCACGGACCCGGTCCGGCGGCTCCTTGAAATCACCGGCGACTGGCAGAAGTTCAAGGGCCTGCCCGGGACCGAGGGCACGCTGAAGACCGCTGAGGCCAAGGCGGACAAGAAAGAAGCCTTCGCCGCGGCCGTTGCCGAGACGCTGAAGACGGCCGAGGCCAAGCCGGAAAAGGGCAGGTCCCGCAAGCCGGCCGCCGCGGCGGACACTGCCAAGGCCAAGGGCACCAAGGACTCGAGGGCCAAGGACACCGAGGACGCCAAAGAGGCCAAGGGCGCCAAAGACTCGAAGGCCAAGGACTCGAAGGACGCCAAGGAAGTCACGGACGGCAAGGACGGCAAGGACGCCAAGGACGCCAAGGACGCCAAGGACGGCAAGGACGCCAAGGACGCGAAGGTCGCCAAGGACGCCAAGGTCGCCAAGGACGCGAAGGCGGCGTCCGGCAGGGCGGCCAAGACGGACGGCAAGCGGGCGAGCGCTGGCAGGTCCGCCAAGGGCGCCCAGGCGCGTGCCGCCACCGCCGACGGCGGCGCGGCGGCCGAGGACGGCGCGGCCCCCACTGAGGACGGCGCGGCTTCTGCCGAGGACGACACGGCTTCCGCAGGGGACAGTGCGGCGTCCGCCGGCGACGGCGCGGCCCCTGCCGAGGGCAGTGCCACCTCCGCCGAGGACGGCACGCCTCCCGCCGAGGAGGCTGCGTCTGCGGCTGGCAAGCAGGACAGCGAGGCGTGAGGTGCTCGAAGAGGCTCTTGAGCACCTGGTGAAGGGCATCGTGGATCATCCCGACGATGTCCGGGTGGACAGCCACGACCTGCGGCGGGGCCGGGTCCTGGAGGTGCGGGTGCACCCGGACGATCTCGGCAAGGTGATCGGACGCGGTGGGCGGACCGCCCGGGCTTTGCGGAAGGTCATCGGGTCGCTGGCACGCGGCCGTTATGTCCGTGTAGACCTGCTGGATGTGGACGAGGTCCGTTAGCTGAGCAAGCAACTGGACGTCGGCCGGGTGGTCCGGCCGCACGGAATCCGCGGCGAGGTCGCGGTCGAGATCCGGACCGACGATCCGGGCCAGCGTTTCGCCGCGGGCTCGGTGCTCGGTACCGATCCCCCGGCCGCCGGGCCGCTGACCGTGGTGTCCACCCGTTGGCACAGCGGGCGCCTGCTGGTTAGCTTCGCCGGGATCACGGACCGGAACGAGGCGGAACCGCTCCGTGGTATCTGGCTTACCGTGAACGCCGCGCAGGTCACCGCCCCGGAGGACCCGGATGAGTTCCACGACCACGAACTGGTCGGGCTCACCGTCGTCACCACCGCCGGGGAGCGGGTCGGCGTCGTCACCGACGTGCGCCACCACGGCCAGGATCTGCTGGTGATCGAGCCGGCGGCTGACTCGCACCGCCGCGGCGAGGTGCTGATCCCGTTCGTGGCCGCGATCGCGGTAGACGTGGACGTGACCGGAGGCCGAATGGTGATCGACCCGCCAGCGGGTCTGCTGGACCTTGCGTCGGCTGGCCCGGCTGGCCCGGGTGGCTCAGCCCCTCGCGAACGGGCTGTTCCCCGCGAACAGGGTGCTCCCCGCGAACAGGGTGCTCCCCGCGGGCAGGGTGCTCCCCGCGGGCAGGGTGCTCCCCGCGGGCAGGTTAGCTCCCGCGGGCACGTTGCCTCCCGCGGGCAGAGTGCTTCCCGCGGGCAGGGTGCTTCCCGTGGGCAAGGTGGGGGCCGCGCAGGCAGCAGCGCCCACCGCGGCCGCGGCAAGGGGTGAGCCGCTGTGCGCATCGACATCATCACGATCTTCCCCGAATATTTCGGCCCGCTTCGGGTCTCGCTGCTTGGCAAGGCGGTGGAGCGCGGCATCGTCGAGCTCGAGGTGCACGACCTGCGCATGTGGGCACGGGACGCGCACCGGACCGTGGACGACGCGCCTTTTGGCGGCGGCCCAGGCATGGTCATGACTCCGGGCCCGTGGGGGGAAGCGCTCGACGTGGTGACCGGCGGCTCGTCTGTGGAGACGCTGCTGGTGGTGCCCACCCCGGCAGGCATCCCCTTCCGGCAGGAGATGGCCGCCGCGTACGCGCGTTATGACCGTCTTGTTTTTGCTTGTGGCCGGTACGAGGGGATCGACGCCCGTGTCATCGAGGACGCGCGGACCAGGCTGCGCGTCGACGAGGTCAGCCTGGGTGACTATGTGCTCTCGGGCGGGGAGCCCGCTGCCCTGGTCATGATCGACGCGGTGGCCAGGCTGCTGCCCGGCGTGCTGGGGAACAGCGAGTCCGCTGCCGACGACTCCTTCGGGGCCGGAGCCGGGCCCATGGCCGGCCTGCTGGAAGGTCCCGTCTTCACCAGGCCGCGGGTCTGGCGGGGACGTGCCGTTCCTGACGTCCTGCTGTCGGGGGATCACGGCGCCATCGCACGCTGGCGAAGGGACGAGGCGCTCCGCCGTACCGCGGCCTACCGTCCGGACCTGCTGGCGGGGATCGCCGCCGCCGCCCTGGACGCCCGCGACCGGCAGGTGCTGTCGGAGGCTGGCTTTCCGGTTCGGGGCGAAGATATGGCACACTGAAACCCGCCCCTGCTCGCTCACCGAGCGGAAGCTCACCCGAGCGGAACGCTTCCCGGCGCTGCCGGGCCAGGGCTTCAGGACTACCGACAGACCGTCAAGACCGAACTGCACGTGCCCGTCCGTGCGCGCGCGAGGATCAGCCGAGGAACGCCAGCCATGCACACCGCGATCACCGACTTGGAGCAGACGCAGATCCGCTCCGATATCCCGGACTTCCGGCCGGGAGACACACTCAGGGTGCACGTCCGGGTGGTCGAGGGCAGCCGGTCCAGGATTCAGGTCTTCCAGGGCGTTGTCATCCGCCGCCAGGGTGGCGGGGCGAGAGAGACCTTCACCGTCCGCAAGATCAGTTACGGCGTCGGGGTGGAGCGCACCTTCCCGGTGCACAGCCCGACGATCGACAAGATCGAGGTAGTGACCCGAGGCCGGGTACGCCGGGCAAAGCTGTACTACTTGCGTTCGCTGCGCGGCAAGCGTGCCCGGATCAGGGAGCGGCGCGAGACGCCAGCGCGCTAAGCAGTCGCACATCACAGCCACGTCGCGGATGTCCGGCCACGGCGGGTGGAGCACCGCTGCTACGGAGCGAGGCAGCGGGACGCTCGGCCTGCGGCGGCCGGGTACCGGGCTGCGTCGGCGTCGCGGCGTTACGGGCTCGGCGCTAGGCTCGATTCGATGAACGACGAGCGGGGCACGCGCGGCGACCAGCGTGCCGGGACCGACCCGGACAGCCGCCTTGGCTCTCCGGATGGCCACCAGGCCGGCCCGGCTCTGGGACACGGTGGCGACCGTCCCGGCCTGGCAGGGGCCGACGGGCAGCCAAGTGCTGACAGCCTCGCGGGTTCTAGGACCGGCGGCAGGCGCGGCGGGGCAGGCCCGGGCGAGCGGCGGCGCACGAAGCGCTCGAAGACCAGGTCGTGGTGGATCGAACTGCCGATCCTGCTGGCCTTCGCCCTGGTGCTGGCGCTGATCATCAAGACATTCGTGGTCCAGGCGTTCTACATTCCTTCATCGTCGATGGAGAACACCCTCGACATCGGCGACAAGGTGCTCGTCAACAAGATGATCTACGACTTCCGCCCCATTCACCGTGGCGACGTCGTGGTCTTCAACGGGGAGGGCTCCTGGGATCCGGTGACGTCTCAGTCAAGGCCGCCGCTGGTGAGGCTGTGGAACGCGATCTCGGGCCTGTTCGGCACCGCCCCGGGAGTGCATGACTACATCAAGCGCGTGATCGGGGTACCCGGTGATCATGTGGCCTGCTGTGATGCGCGGGGCCGGGTCACGGTCAACGGGGTGCCGCTGAACGAGAAGTCCTACCTCTACCCGGGCAACTCCCCGTCAACGGTCTCGTTCAGCATCACCGTGCCGCCCGGCCGTCTGTGGGTGATGGGAGATCACCGCAGCGTGTCATACGACTCCCGCGGCCACATGCGGGATCCAGGCAATGGCACGATCCCGCAGGACCGGGTGGTTGGGCGCGCGTTCGTGATCGTCGCCCCGATCAGCAGGTGGCGGGTGCTGTCCATCCCGGCGACCTTCCAGCAGCGCAGGCTTGCCCGGTCGGCCGCGGCGGCGCGCACGGCCGACCCGGCCGCATTGGCCACCGTGTCCGGCCCGGTGGCCCCGGTGGTGCCGATCGGGCTGGGGCTTGCCGGTGCTTTCCCGCTCACCTGGCTCCAACTGCGGCTGCGGCGGCGTCTGGCCAGATCGGCGCGGCGCGGCCGGCCACCGCCCCGGCGCGGGGCAGGGCGCCAGCGGCTCCGGCGGCGCCCGGGGCGCCCGGAGTTGCGGGACCCACGCAGGCCAGGGCCTGGGTGACGTCATGCTGGTTCCCCCGGTGCGGCATCCCGGATACACCCCCCGGCGCGCGGCAGGCCTGACCGGGTACGAGCGAGTGCTTGCGCGGGCCGGCTTCGCGCAGGTGGCCGGTATCGACGAAGCTGGCCGCGGGGCCTGCGCCGGCCCGCTGGTGGTGGCGGCCGTCATGCTGGATCCCCGCAGGCGGTCCAGCATCGGCGACATCGCCGACTCCAAGTCGCTCACGGCTGCTGCCCGCGAGGAGGCTTACCAGCAGGTCATGGCGCTGGCCCTGTCCTGGCACGTCGTGGTCATACCACCAGGGGAGATCGATGGGACGGGCCTGCACGTCTGCAACATCGCCGGGATGCGCCGGGCCCTGGCCGGCCTGTCCCCGCAGCCGCAGTACGTGCTCACCGACGGCTTCCCGGTGCGCGGCCTGGGCGTGCCCGCGCTGGCGATGTGGAAGGGAGACGAGGTGGCCGCGTGCGTGGCCGCCGCCTCCGTGATGGCCAAGGTCACCAGGGACCGGCTCATGCATGACCTGCACACGCGTTACCCGGTGTACGGCTTCGCCAGGCACAAAGGGTATTCCACGCCGAGTCATATGCGGGCGCTCAACAAGCACGGGCCGTGCCCTGAGCACCGGCTTTCGTTCGCGAACGTCGGCTGCGTGGCCCGTGAGGCCGCGGGCCCGGAGACCGGCGACCCGGTGGGCCCCGAGGCCGGTGATCTTGCGGGCCTGGAGACCGGGGACCCGGTGGACCCGGAGACCGGTGATCCTACGGGCCTGGAGACCGG